>Ga0182007_10000008_pt1 | contig 332953 bp, 284 predicted proteins | sample Sormic07211113_1_FD_123023 | JGI IMG/M metagenome (GOLD analysis project Ga0182007, IMG submission 123023) | Rhizosphere microbial communities from Sorghum bicolor, Mead, Nebraska, USA - 072115-113_1 MetaG | ecosystem: Host-associated > Plants > Roots > Rhizosphere | place: USA: Nebraska...
AAAAGCAGAGGTCTGTTACAGGTTCTAGATCGTAAGTCTGGATCGCAGCATAGTTCACCTCTGCTTTTAAGGGTTCCTTTGTCAAATTTAATTCTTTGATAATCTTTCTCAAACCTAAGGGATGGAAGCGGCAGCCCCGAAGCATGAGGGCTAAAGCGCACAGCAGGACCCGGCTTAACCCAAGTACTACAGGTTTTGCTTTCCAAAATGAGCAAATTATTTTTTTGACAAAACGATAATACACACATTTACAAATCATTATCACCAAACTTACCTATTATTTCAAAAACCTTACCTTTGGGCTTTTAAAATTTAAAGATGGGCCAACGCTTTACTACGCTAAACGCCTAACGCTTAACTTATGGCAAGGATCCTCGCATTTGATTATGGAACAAAACGCATCGGCATTGCGGTAACCGACCCTTTGCAAATAATTGCGACAGGGCTGGATACCGTGCACCCAAAAGATGTGATCGATTATATTAAAAAATACATGCTTACCGAGCAGGTGGAGGCTTTTGTGCTTGGCGATCCTAAACAGATGGATGGCTCCCCATCCGATTCGGCACAACATGTAAAGGGTTTTGCTACGCTGTTAAAAAAATCATTCCCCGATATCCCCAGGTACTGGGTTGACGAGCGTTTTACCTCTAAACTTGCCCATCAAGCCATTATGCAAAGCGGCTTAAAAAAAATGGACAGAAGAGATAAAGATCGGGTTGATACCATTGCTGCAACCATCATTTTACAATATTTTATGGAAAGTAACCGTTTATAACCAACAAATGAGCCTAATAAACGACGATTTACAGGATTTACTAATTGCCTATTGCGAGCCTGAAAGCGAACTGCTACAGCAGATAGACCGCGAAACCAATCTTAAAGTTTTAATGCCCCGTATGTTATCTGGCCACTATCAGGGCCGGGTTTTGAGCATGCTGAGCAAAATGATTTCCCCTAAAAGGATTTTAGAAATCGGCACTTTTACTGGTTATGCCACTTTATGCCTTGCTGAAGGCTTAACCAAAGATGGCCTGTTGTATACATTGGATATTAATGAGGAACTAGAAGATATGGTCCGCCGTAACTTTGCACAATCTGCATTTAACGATCAGATCAACTACATCTTAGGTGATGCCACCACCACAATAGCGGGTTTAGACGAAGTTTTCGACATTGTTTTTATCGATGCCGACAAGAAAAATAATGGCACCTATTACGATCTGATTTTTGATCGCGTTCGTCCGGGCGGAATTATCATTGTGGATAATGTGTTATGGAGTGGAAAAGTACTTCAGCAGAAACAGGATAAAGACACCAGAAATATTACTAGTTTTAATGATAAAATAGCTGCAGATGAACGGGTTGAGAAATTGATTTTACCTGTTCGGGATGGTTTGTTTGTAATTAGGAAGAAAGCTTAACATATAGTGATTAATCGGTTAATTGTTTAAATCGGTTAATCCTACAGTTAACCAGTTAAACAATTTGTACAGTTAACCATGACTAAAAAAATCTTTACTTTTTGTCTGCTCCTTTTAACAGGGATTGTTGCAAGAGCACAAGATACTGACGAATATATTTCTGAACATGTAGAATATGCACAGGATTTAATGCGTGATCATAAAATCCCTGCAAGCATTATCCTCGCTGTTGCCATCCACGAATCGGCTTCAGGAAACAGCAAGATAGCACAGCACCTTAACAATCATTTTGGAGTAAAAGGCCCCAACAACAACACCGAAATTCGTTCATCCTATCGCGATTACTTAAATGCAGATGAATCTTACAGCCATTTTGTAGAAATTATGGAAACCCGCGAGCCTTTTAATAATCTTTTCGAAAAATACGACCAATACGATTATAAAGGCTGGGCTTACGGAATACGCCGTTGCGGTTATGCCAGTAGCAGAAGCTGGGCCAGCCAGGTAATTGGCTTAATAAAAAAATATGAACTCTACCAATATGATGAAAGGCCAGAGGGATATGAAGAACCTGTTTATGCAGCGCCAGTTCGCCACCGCAGCAAAAGCAGAAGAACAGCTAAAGCTTATACCGTAAAATCTGGAGACAACCTAAGTATAATTGCCAAAAAGAAAGGCACCACCGTTAAAGCCCTTATGCAGAAAAACGGCATAAAAAAAGCGAACTTAAAACCCGGACAGAAGTTGAAGTTTTGAGTCGTGAGTCCAAAGTGGATAAAGCCATACAGTTAACCAATTCCAACAATTAACCGATTAAACATAATCACAACATCAATGCGTTCATACAGTCATTACATCTTTATAGTAGCTACCCTTGTTTTTTTTAGCTCTTGCGGCACGCGAAAATTTTCCAAAAACAACAAACAGATCGAAAAGGCAGCCAACAAAGCCAATAACAATTCGTACAAAAGTTACAATACCTTAAGTTATATTGATGAGTTCAAGGGAGTAGCAGTTGAAGAAATGAATGCCAATGGTATCCCGGCAAGTATTACTTTGGCGCAGGGAATTTTAGAATCGGGCAGTGGAAATAGCGATCTAGCCAAATACGCAAACAATCATTTTGGTATTAAATGTACATCAGACTGGAAGGGAAAAAACTATTTCCGGGACGATGATCAAAAAAACGACTGTTTTAGGGTGTATAAGGATGCCCGCGAATCTTTTAGGGATCACTCTGAATTTTTAAAGCGCAAACGTTATAGCTTTCTCTTCCAGTTGGATAAGAACGATTACAAAAGCTGGGCGCAGGGGTTAAAAACAGCCGGATATGCCACCAATCCTAAATATCCAGATTTATTGATCAATACCATTGAAAAATACCAGCTTTACCAATACGATCAACCGGAAAGCGAAAAGCAAAAGATTGCCAGGGAGGATCGTGTCTTTTCAGAAATCAATCAGAATATCCCGCAGGAAAAGGCTAAATTTACGCCAGTGGAAACCCCACCTGCGGGGGCTAAACCCATTCTTGCCGATGGTACTTATACCGTTGTTAAAGGAGATACACTCTACAATATTGCAAAGCGTTTTAATTTAACGGTTGATCAGTTAAAAATGTTGAACCAAATGAGTACTGACGCCATTAAACTGGGTCAAATACTTAAGGTTAAATAATGTTAAGTACAAACATAGCCTGCCAGATATTTGTAGTTTTGTAGCTTAATGAAATTTTTTCTTCCTTTTATACTTGCTTTCGGCTTCTCTACGTTGCTTCATGCGCAGAATAAACCTGTGCAGGGAATTGTTATTGATAAAGAAACCAAGCAGCGTTTGGCCAAGGTTTATATCTATAACATCCGCACAGGCGACGGCTTATACAACAATACGAAAGGCGAGTTTAGCACTTTTGCTTTACCCGGGGATACCTTAGTTGCAGCTTTATCGGGCTACGGGGTAGATACTATTGTTTTTAAGGGACAAACAGCCGCATACTTTCAGCTCAGATCGTTGGGCATAAGACTGCGCGACGTAGTTATTCAACAAAAAAGATTAAGTCCGCAACAGCAATACGAAAAAAATGTTCAGGAATATCGTTACCAAACCATGAAAGGAAGTAGTAAAGATTTATTGAATTTAGGTAACGGTGGTGTTGGTTTAGGTATCGATGCAATCTATAATCTGTTAAGCAAGCAAGGAAGAAATGCCCGTCACCTTCAAAAAATCCTAGAAAAAGACTATCGTGAAGACCTGATCGATTATCGTTTCAGCGCCAGTCTGGTTAGCCAGGTATTAGGTATAAAAGGTGCTGAACTCACTGATTTTATGCAGCAATACCGTCCAACTTACCAGTTTGTGCTCGATGCTACTGATTATTCCTTTAATCTGTTTATCAGAAACGCCTATAAAAGCTACAGGCTAAACCCAAAAGCACTGCAATTACCTCCATTGCCTAAAATAACCATCGATAAGCTGTGAGGACGCCAATTATCATCGTTAAAAAACTCCCGGCAGCGGGCATGGCAATCTTTCCATTTATCCTGTTAAAATCGCCGCGGTTTAAAAGCGATCCAACCATTATTAACCACGAAAAAATCCATTTACGTCAGCAATTAGAATTGCTTATTTTCCCTTTTTATATTTTATACCTGATTAACTACCTCGTTAATCTTATTAAATGCCGGAATCATGATTTAGCCTATCGTAACATCGTTTTTGAGCAGGAAGCCTATGACCATGAAAATGATTTAAAATACCTAAAAAAGGGTAATTGGTACGGCTGGTTTAAAAAGATCTGAAACAATAGTTTTCGCCTCCAATTCAATTGTCAATCTGACAATCATTTTGTTAAATGCTTTTTATCTCTAAAATTTTTCTTTTTCTTTGTAGGTAATGAAGAACTGTTTAGCTGCCATAATCCTGATTCTAAGTTTCTGCTCTACAAAATTATATGCACAGGAAATTGATACTATTCCGATCAATACAAAAGACCTGAATATAAAGTTAAAGCGTAGTCCTTTGCCAAGTAGACAAGGGCCATTAAACTTTGAACCTGTAAAAATTAAGCCCCTGGTTGTAAATGCTAAGATTAATTACTGGAAAACAAAAACCAACATCGGCATCAATGTTAACCAAGCCCAGTTCAGTAACAACTGGAAAGGTGGGGGTACCAACTCTGTAGCGGTTGGCGGTTTGTTAAACTGGAAAGCAGAATATAATAAAAACAGCTATAGTTATATCAGTGAACTTGTTTTGCAATATGGTAAAATCAAAAATAAAGATCAGTTGCAAAAGAAAACCAACGACCGTATTTTTTGGGATAACAAAGCCTCTTTCCAACTCTCTAAAAGCTGGTTCTTCTTCGGATCGATAAGTTTTGAATCTCAGTTTGATAAAGGCTTCAGATACTTTAGGGACGGGAATGGAGATGAACAACAGGTTTTGATTTCTAAATTTATGGCACCAGGTTATTTAACCGAATCAATCGGTTTTGAGTACAAACCCGTTAAATATTTCTCAACCCGGATTGGTACAGGTACAGCCAGACAAACTTTTGTACTCGACACAGCGGTTTATGACAATAAAAACGAGGTTTATGCCGTTGAAAAAGGAAAAAACTTTAAAAACGAGCTGGCTTTTCAGATTGTAAGTGCTTTCGATAAGGATATTTTTACCAATACAAATCTAAAAGCGCGATATGCCATGTTCATTCCGTATAAAGATTTTAAGGCAAGTAAAATTGACCACAGACTAGATATCGCTTTAACTGCAAAAATCAACCGTTTTATGAACACCAGTTTAACAGGCGTACTCTTATTCGATGATGATACAGGTACAAACAAAATACAGGCTAACCAGACTTTGGCGCTAGGTTTTGGCTTTACCTTTCCCAGATAGGTTAGGCGCCTCCAACTTTACCGATTTCCCAATATGGCATCGTGATAATCTGCCTAAAGCTTACCCCCCTTTGCTTTAGGTACCTTTTAAACTGCTGTATCGATTTTGCTCTTCCGGTTAGATAAAAAGTAGCATTTTGCCACATTTCCCAGCACATCGGGTGCATATTTTCCATCCAATTGATGGCATTTTTAGCTGGAGTATTTAGATCAGAAGGCACCACATCGATCAACAATTTTAGCTGTTCAGCAGCGCAAAGGTTTTCTTCCTGTAACTCTAAAATTCCAAAATATTCCACATTTTCATCTACCACTTTTTTTCCAAGCGATTCGTACAAACCCAGGCTGGTTTCATCACCAAAAAAGAAATGCTGATTAGATTCCTCCTTATATTTAATCCGCGCACGGTCTAGAATAAGCCTTAAAGTATCTCCTTTCTGAATGTTCACGGCAAGACTGTGCCCTGGCCCTTGTCTGTTTAAATAAAAGATAACCTCGCAGGTTTCGCTCGTTTGATCAAAGGCAGATAGGGTATAATGTCGGTACTCGTTTGCATTAACCCTAAACAGCACTTCCATTCCAGGAATAAATTTGGCATCGAAAAAATCTCCTTTAAAGGTAACGCACTTTAAGTTGCTGCTTAACATTTTAGTTTCTATAACTTCTACCTGATATATTTTATTGCTGATCACTTTTTCCATAGTATTGGCCAGCCATGATGGTAATTTTGACATCGTATTCTTTTGTTTAGTAACTTTGAACAAAAGTAATTGTCTAACAAACGCATCTTTTTATACCAAAAGGATTAAAGTTTATATCAAAAGGATTTTATGGCTTTAAACATTTACGATGGTGACGAAAAATACTATATTGTTGGTAACAAGTTCGACAATAACGAATTTAATCAGGCACTGGTAACCGAAAGAAGGGACAAATACAGCTTTCCCTTTGGCGATGCAGAGATTGTAGAGATCTCTTTTTCGGGTATTTATATTGTTTACGGCGATATGCTCGTGAAAAAGAACCGTCTGCGTATTAAATCTTTTGATGAGCCCGATATGGTTGAGCTTCATTTTTCAATCACAGGCGGCGGGATTATGGAAAATTACCTCACCAACAAACGCCTGGATATCAAAGCCAATCAGCACAATATTATTTATAGTCCTGATTTTGATGGCATGGCGGAATTTTCCACCAATGGTCCGCATAAATTTTTTGAAGTGAACTTTGAAAGAGGCCGCTTTATTGATTTAACCAGCGAAAGCAGCACTTTGCTAAAAAACTTTGCCGAAAAAATCATGAACAATCGTGCAGTAGAAATTTCTGCAGAAAACCTACCGATCAGTCTGGCAATGCACAGCTGCATCAGCGATATTATGAACTGTCATTTTACAGGCGGATTAAAGTTGTTATTCCTTCAATCTAAATGCCTCGAACTTTTGGCATTGCAAGCTCAGGCTTTTGAACTCGCAGCAAAAAAAACCGACACCCTCACCATTAAATCGTCCTACGATAAAGATCGCATTTATTATGCGCGAGAATACCTGTTAGCCAATGCCATCCATCCGCCATGTTTAACCGAATTGGCAAAGGTTGCAGGTATAAACGAGTTTAAACTGAAGCATGGTTTTAAAGAAATTTTCAAAAACACCGTTTTTGGCTATTTAAGTGATTATAAATTGATGCGGGCCAAAGAACTTCTGGCCGATAGCAGCAAAAATATCAAGAATATTTCCGACGAACTGGGCTATTCTTCCGTACAGCATTTCAGCAGTGCTTTCAGTAAAAAATTTGGTGTAAGCCCAGGCAAAGCAAGGTAAGTCTAGGTCATATTTCCTAGCCTTGGGTTTAAACCCAAGGCTAGGAACACCCAAACTCATCCCTTTTTCCTTTTCTTCTTCAGATCGAGATAATCTACATAGTACAAAACCTTCACCGAAAGGCTGTTATTCTGAGGAGCATTTAAAATTCCGCTTAGGTTTTTGTTATAACGCTGTGTGTAAAAGGTATCATAAGTTTCGGCGGCATCCTTGTACGAAACAGAAAGTGTGCTGCCGGGTGCAAATTGCCAGGTATAAATCAAATCAATATTAAACACATTATAGTTTCTATCCATCCCGGTTAATGTTGGTCCTTGATAATCGGTTAAATGGCCATCAGATTGAAGCAGGTAAAATTCTTTATTTCTTCTATCACTCCAATAATGTCTTAGTACAACCGTTAGTCCCATTAAGTTGGTAAAGGTGTATTTAGCATCAAATGAGTTTTCTACCGTTCTGCGGTCGTATTTAGAAAAAATAGCCTGATCGCCTTGTGCGGTTACCCAGTTTACATAATCATAGTTTGGGTTAAAATTCAGGTCTAAACCAAAGGCAATCTTATCATTTATCCTCAGGTTCTGGAAAAGGTAAAAATTATATTGTTTACCGCCGAAAAGATGCTGTTCAAAATAGCGCACATTGCCGCCAAAATTATAAGCTTTAGCGCGGTTAGGATTTATATAGAGGCTTATGCCATAGTTTTCTGGCGCACGGTATAGCTGCCCGTTTCGTGCCTCATAAAAATCGTTACTTTCTCTATCCCAGCTTAAGTCTAATTCTGCCGACCATTGATTTTTAAATTGAACCCAATACCCTGCATTTGTACCTATTTTTTGATAAGCGCTCGGTATTGCCCTTCGGGAATAATTTAGATTAAGCCAACTTTCAAATTGATTATACCATTTGCTTGGCTTGTATATGTTGTAACCAATGCCTATCCGCTGATCTAAGAAGTTGTTATTGGTAAAGAACCCCATATCTGATGGATCAAATTTATCATCAGCATATACCTGATTGTAGCTCCAGGTAAAATTGCCGCTCTGTTTTCCAAACCGTAAGGTGTAGCTATAACCCGTGCTCGACTCTTCACCCCTTAAATAGCTCATTTTACCCCCGCCATTTACGAAATATTTATTGCCTTTATTGTTTAAATTGAAAAGCAGGGCACTTACATTGGCATCGTAAGCAGAACCTTGCCTAAGTACATTTGTGTTGATAAACGTAGCCGAACTGTTGTTTTTTAAAGATTGATCAAAAACCAGAATGTTATAATTGGTGAGGGGCTGCGTTTCTACCATGCGAAGGTTACCCTGAGCATCCTCTACCTCAGTTTCCATGCTATTGGTAATGGCATTAAATATCCCGATACCCAGGCCTTTTGCTGTCCGTCCTGAAATTTTTGTGGCGTTTAATACCTTAGCTTCAGTTTGATCTTTAACAATTTTATCACTGCTGCCTACCCCGCTGTAATTATAATAAGATGGAATGGAACCAATGCGCTTCGAATAAAACAGATCGCCTTTGTTAAACAATTCTGTTCCCTCAGTAAAAAACTGTCGGTTTTCATTAAATTTCACTTCAAAAGGAGTGAGGTTTAATATCCGGTTATCAGATTGTACTTGCCCAAAATCGGGTACCAAGGTCATATCCAGTGTGAAACTGTTGTTGATTCCGTATTTAACATCCATCCCTCCATTAAACCGCGAGGTTGTGTTTCTTACCCCGGGTAAATTAACAGGATAATGGTTTACATAAGCTGAAATATATGGCGAAAAAGATAATCTTAACGGAGGTTTAACATCTTTTATTCCCATCCACAATCCTTCCTGATTAATAAAGCCATTTACTTTAGGGTCTACAAAATTCCAAAAGGTCTGTGTATTGCTCCGTTGTATCCTACGGCTAAAGTTTAAACCCCAGTTCTGGACATCCTTACTAGAGAAACGCAGGGCCGAATAAGGGATTTTCATTTCGCAGGTCCAGCCTTTATCATCGATTTTAACAGCACTTTCCCACACTGCGTTCCAGTTGGCATCTTCATCACCCACCTGCGAGTATTTAGCATCAAACTGAACACCGGCAGCCGTAACAAAAAAGCCGTTTCCGTTCATCTTATCGTAAAAGGGGTCGACAATAATCGAAATGAAATCGGCGTTGCCAATATTATCCCTTGATACCAGCTCGTGTGAAACACTATCAGGGTGATCGTACATCCGGGCATAAACATAAACCGCAACATCATTGTAAAGTACCTTCATTTCTGTACGCCGATCATGGGTTTCTATCTTACCCGGATTTGGCCTGATCTGAATAAAATCAGTAGCAATTGGAACATTATTCCAACACTCATCATCTAAAATACCGTCTATTTTGGGGCTTTGTTGTGTTCTTTTTGCTTCCAGTTGGCGCTGTTTCGAAATATCCTGCGCCCGGGAAAAAGCACAAATAAATATAAAAAAAAGGAGGATGCAGCGTTTCATTCGTTTAGGTTAGTTAGGTATAAGACTATGCCTTAAACAAAATGTTGCACCAAAAGAAAATTTAATGTTCATCTTCCTAAAGTTTTGACTTTGAGTTGCTAAGATTTACAAGCAAAATTTGATACATTTGCCTTTTATTAAAAACAACTAGCTTTTTGCCTTTCGGCATGAAGCTTTTAGCTTAAAAAAAGATGTTTGATAATTTACAGGACAAGCTAGACAGAGCATTTAAAGTACTAAAAGGGCAAGGCAGTATTACGGAAATCAACGTGGCAGAAACCATGAAAGAGATCCGTAAAGCATTATTAGATGCCGATGTTAACTATAAAACAGCAAAAGCATTTACCGATGATGTGAGGCAAAAAGCTTTGGGGCAAAACGTGCTTACGGCCGTTTCTCCAGGTCAATTGCTTACTAAAATAATGAACGATGAACTTGCAGCCTTAATGGGTGGCGAAGTTACAGAGTTAGATACTAAAGCAAATCCCACCATTATCTTAATTGCTGGTTTAAACGGTGCGGGTAAAACTACTTTTGCAGGTAAACTGGCTCTGCATTTAAAAGGCAAGGGGAAAAAACCTTTATTGGTTGCAGGCGATATGTACCGCCCCGCTGCAGTAGATCAGTTGGAGGTTTTAGGAACCTCGGTTGGTGTTTCAGTTTATGCTAACCGTGCATCAAACGATCCTGTTGGCATTGCTTTAGAAGGTATTGCACATGGTAAACAAAATGGAAATAACGTAATCATTATAGATACTGCAGGTCGTTTAGCGATCGACGAATCTTTAATGAACGAAATATCTGAAGTTAAGGCCAAAACCCAGCCTCACGAGATTTTATTCGTAGTAGATTCGATGACAGGGCAGGATGCGGTAAATACAGCCAAAGTATTTAATGATCGTTTAGATTTTACAGGTGTTGTTTTAACCAAATTAGATGGCGATACCCGCGGTGGGGCAGCGCTTTCCATTAAATCGGTAGTAAACAAGCCAATTAAATTTATCGGTACCGGCGAGAAAATGGAAGCGCTTGATGTTTTCTATCCAGATCGTATGGCATCTCGTATTTTGGGTATGGGTGATGTGGTTTCGCTTGTGGAACGTGCACAGATGCAGTTCGATGAGAAAGAGGCAGCAGAATTGCAGAAAAAAATCCGCAAGAATAAATTCGATTTCAACGATTTCTACAACCAAATCCAGCAGATCAAGAAAATGGGTAACATGAAAGACCTCATGGGCATGATACCGGGTGTAGGCAAAATGATGAAGAATGTAGATATCCAGGATGATGCCTTTAAATCAATTGAAGCGATTATCAACTCAATGACGCCGTTTGAAAAAGAAAACCCAGATAGTATTCAGCAAAGCCGCCGTTTACGTATTGCAAAAGGCTCGGGCAGCAAGGTAGAAGAAGTTACCAAGTTAATCAAGCAGTTTGAAGATATGCGTAAAATGATGAAGCAGTTTTCGAACCCGGCAGCCGCAGCAGCAATGATGAAAGGCATGCCTAAGATGCCATTTGGCAGGTAGTTTAGCCGGTTTAGGGTAGCGAAGGTTTAGGGCGTAAGGTCTTATTCCTCGAGAAAATACAAATCCCGATCAGTAATGGTCGGGATTTTTTGTTATAGGTTTTGGAAATGGGGGCTCAGTATTTCATAGGGGTTTCAGCCCTGCTTTCCCTGTCCCGACATAAAGTCGGGATCGTCCAATCAGGTTTATTTAACAGCGGCTGGTGGAACCGACTCGCTAATAGATACTAAAACTTGATCTTTTTTAAATAATCTGTATATTAGAATCAATATTCATCCCGAATAATTTACATCCGAATTTATTTTAATTAAAGTCAATGCTTGTAAAAACATACGGGAGTGCTGTTTATGGCGTAAATGCACTAACCATAACAATCGAAGTGAATATTAGCGCGGGTACAAAATACTATATGGTAGGCCTGCCAGATAATGCGGTAAAAGAAAGTCTTCAACGCGTGGCCAGCGCCATTAATATTTCGGGATTCCGTATGCCGAAGCAGAAAATTGTAGTCAATTTAGCACCTGCGGATATCAAAAAAGAAGGTTCATCCTACGATCTCCCAATAGCCATCGGTATTTTAGCAGCATCTGGACAGATCCCAAGTGATGAACTGGATGACTATTTCATTATGGGCGAACTCTCTTTAGACGGAACCATTCAACCCATTAAAGGTGCCTTACCAATCGCGATACAAGCACAGCACGACGGTTTTAAAGGTTTCATCTTACCTAAACAAAATGTTCGCGAGGCTGGAATTGTAAACGATTTAATTGCCTATGGTGTAGAAAACCTGGCTCAGGTAATTGCTTTCTTTAATAAGAGTGAAACACTTGAACAGGTTAAAATTAATACGAAAGAAGAATTCTTAAAAAACATCAATAATTACGAGCACGATTTTGCTGATGTTAAAGGTCAGGAAAATATTAAAAGAGCATTGGAAATTGCCGCAGCCGGTGGTCACAATGTTATTTTAATCGGTCCGCCAGGGGCAGGCAAAACTATGTTAGCTAAGCGCCTGCCAACTATCTTACCCCCATTAAATTTAAATGAAGCTTTAGAAACCACAAAAATCCACTCCGTTGCCGGAAAACTTTCTGCTGCCGATGCTTTAATGACGATCCGTCCGTACCGCTCCCCACACCATACCATTAGCGATGTTGCTTTAGTGGGCGGGGGAATGAACCCACAGCCCGGAGAAATATCGCTGGCCCATAATGGTGTTCTCTTTTTAGATGAACTACCTGAATTTAAGCGTACCGTTTTAGAGGTAATGCGCCAACCTTTAGAAGACCGTAAAGTGGCCATAGCAAGGGCAAGGTTTTCGGTAGAATATCCTGCAAGTTTTATGCTGGTGGCCTCAATGAATCCCTGCCCATGCGGTTTTTACAACCATCCCGAGAAAGATTGTGTTTGCGCACCAGGCGTAGTTCAAAAGTACCTGAGTAAAATATCCGGACCGCTTCTAGACAGGATTGATCTTCATGTAGAAGTAACGCCGGTTAATTTTACAGAACTAGCCTCCAAAGCCGATACAGAAAGAAGCAACCTCATTAGGGAACGTGTAATTAAAGCCAGGGAAATTCAGGACAAACGTTTTCTTGATAAAGAAGAACTGCACTGCAACGCCCAAATGAGCCCGAAAATGGTGCGTAAAGTATGCCAGATCAGCGAAGCAGGCACTATTTTATTAAAAACAGCTATGGAAAGGTTAGGCTTATCAGCCCGTGCTTACGATAGGATTTTAAAAGTGGCCCGAACCATTGCCGATTTGGCCGGAAGCGAAAATGTAGAGCTTGAGCATTTGGCCGAATCGATTAATTATCGGAGTTTGGATAGAGATGGCTGGGCAGGGTAAGTTAAATCATTCACATAAAACTATCCTATTCATCTGATGTAGAGAATAAAACAAAAGTGATTCGTGTAAAAAACTGGTTTATTGATACCCTGAAAAAGAGGCAGTTCGTGTAAAAAAGTTTATTCCGACTAATGCATTCGCTAAAATCGATCATCAGATTTTACGGATAGCAACCTCTCAACTATGAAAAAATACGCTCTTATCTTTTTCGTATTTACGTTTGTCTTTTTGAAAAATTCGGTGGCACAGAAACTGGCCTTCAGTTATGATGCATCCGGAAATCAGACCGAGCGGCGCTGGGTATGTATAAATTGTCCTTCGGCAAGACAGATGGCAATGGAAAAGAAAATGGTCAACGGTTCGGACGCTGTATTTAAGGACGAAGGTCTTACGACCGAGCGAGGCATAAAGGCTTATCCGAATCCGCTGAAGGAGACCCTCAATGTTTCCTGGGGAGTTCCAGACAAGATTTCACTAAAAAATGTCACAGTATACAGTGTGGGGGGAAATAAGGTTTTTAGTAGCAATTATTCGCCTGAAGACAGGCAAACCACCATTTCCTTTCAACATCTCCCTCCGGGAACCTATCTGCTCTTGGCACAATATTCAGATGCAAAGACCGAAACCATCAAGCTGATCAAGCACTAACTCCAGTTTAAATTCATACGCTCAAATGAAACATCTTCCAGCTATCACCCTTCTTATCTTTTCTCTTGCTTTCCAGACCCTACATGCACAGAATAAAAAAGATAGTATAAACAAACAGCCTGACACCTTAAGAAAGTCCATTGGCACCGTGGCTCCGATCCTCTCCCAGGAGATTAAAATAGTGAAAGGTTTGGTCCCGCAGTTTTCGAAAGACGATGTCAAATCCAATACGACAAGAAGCAGTGCCTTAGGGACGCCTGTTGAGGAACCACCAGTGGACCCAGTAGATCCTGTAGACCCAGGTGCCCCCCCAACAGGACCTGTCTCGTCCGGAGCAGGCGAAGCGGGAAGGACGCCTACCAGTATTGATGTATCTCCCAGTGGAGGCTCTGTTTTCAACATCCCCTTTTCACTCCCACCGGGCCTTGGCAATGCTGTTCCCCAGCTCGGTCTATCGTATAGTGCACAATCGGGAAACGGTAGCGCGGGATATGGTTGGAACATTACAGGGCTATCATCGATAACACGCCAATCGACCACACTGTTCCATGACGGCAAAATCAGGGGAGTAAACTTTGATGCAGATGACCGTTTTGCACTTGATGGCCAGAGACTTTTGTTAAAAAACGGAAACTACGGAGGAGATGGCGCAGAGTACCAGACGGAAGTTTATTCGAACATCAGAATCTTTTCACGCGGGGTTTCTCCATATGGGGCTTCTTTTGGCCCTGAATATTTCGAGGTATTATATCCTGATGGTTCAAAAGCCTTCTATGGGAGCAGTACCAATTCGAGGACGCAGACACAGTACTCGATAACATATAGTGAAAACGCAATCGGTGCGAGGATAAATTACAGCTACAACCAATCCAATAATGTCCTTTACATCAGTCAGGTGTCTTATGGCGCGCTAGGCAACGCTAGTCCGATTAACCAGGTAAATTTTAGCTATGCTTATGCGACCAGAGCCGAAACGGCATACGTTGGGGGACTGGCTTTCTATTGGGACCAGATACTGACCAAGGTCAGTGTTATAGCCAACGGGAGCAATTTCAGAAATTATAAAATGACCCATAATGCTATTACGCCCCTAAATTATCAACGTATTGCTAGTGTTCAAGAATTTGATGGCAATGAGACCAAATCTTTTATGCCCATTAACTTTACATATGGTGCTACGGGTGATATACTATCTACAACCCTTGTCTCCAATCTTGGGCTTTCTGGATTGGCAAGCAATAATTCGGATATAGTTACCGCTGATTTTACAGGTGATGGGTCGATGGATTTTTTAGTTTATCCCAGAGGAGTAAAAGATAAGTTTTGGACATTCTTCGATCTGGACACAAATCCTCAGAGTTTTAACATGGGTTACCAGATCAACACAGGTGTTTTTAAAGATATCTTCCCGGTAACTTGGTTGACACATAATGAAAAGATAATTTCTGGTCAGGGAATCGCCGTCGCAAAAGACAACGGGCCAGGATCTGTTAAGTTCACTGTATATTCCTCAGGCACTACCTCACCTGTATACTACCAGTATGACAAGATATGGAACAACATCCCACAGTATCCAGGGTACCATTCAGATTGTGATAATCAATTTCATGAAGGAGACTATGCTGATATGGATTTCGTTTCCGGGGATTTCAACGGGGACGGTCTCTCTGATGTGATAGCCATTGGAAAGTCAACCAGCGTGGTAGTATACGAGTATATGGATCCAAACGGTGGGGGCGGTACTGAATGGAGACAGCCAGCGCCATGGGAGGAAGAACTGTCTGTCAGTACTATGGGTGGCTGTATTCAACAATATGCAGAATCTGGCTCGCAGGCTACTTTTGTGAATCTTGACAGGAGGCTCAGTTCAGGCTATATCACCCCTTTAGGTGGGCTGTATCCATTTTATCAGACTGGAGAAAAACTTTATTCAGGCGATTTTAACGGGGATGGGAAAACTGATTTTGTCCATATCAAGAATGGCGCAATGTATGTGTATACGCTCAATAGCAATCAGATGTTGGAACAGCTCTGGCAAAAAATTGATACAAGAATTGTTCTTGGACAGGTTATCCTGTTGGGAGACTATAACGGTGATGGGAAGACTGATATTATGTTCTCTACGGGAAATAACTCCCTTTTTGCCACTTTTATGTCTACAGGAAAAGGGTTTGAAAAGCAGGAGAAATACCAGCCATTTACGAATACGCCGGGAACTTGGGATGGTACCGGCCCCGGTACACTGAATCTTTACTACCTACTGGCCAACGATGTTGATGGAGATGGAAAAACCGATATCATCTCGGCGCAGACTACAACCTACAACTCAAGTTCTCTGGGGACACTCTACGTCTCTGTATTTAATAATTCTGGGGCGTCATATGATCTACAACCAAACTTTGCCCTTAGCGTATCCTCAAATTGGAGGAGAGCAAATCTAAGGCATTACGCCATTCCTATATTCCTTAATCCCACCCGGCCAAACTTCAGACTTGAATTTGGTTTTTTAAGTGATAACTCCGTGAATCTCTTTAAATTCAATAAAGATGTCAAGATTGAAACCCAATTACAGGCAGTTGAGCAGGATGGCATAACATATACTATTGAGTACAAACGGCTCATGGGTGACCTGGGATATACTGATCTTCCGATTTATCAGGCCGGTTACGAGCAAACCTATCCCTACGTCGATTTGGAGAATATTCCCGGTATGCTCTTTGTCAGTAAGATAAATCGATATTTTGGATCTGGGGTAGTAAGTCAGGTATTTGGTTATGGCAAAGCTGTAAGCCATGCGCAGGGACTTGGCTTTTTGGGGTTTGGTGAAGTTACCAAGAGCAACTGGCACGTAAATGCGAGTGATAACCAAAGAGTGTTTAATATCAGCATAACGGATCCACTGTTAAGGGGCGCTCAGATCAAAAATTTTGTTACTAAAACAAGCTACCTAAATCCATCTATCAGAAATGCAACCCTAAGTAATCCCCCGTCATCCTCGGCAATTGCAGATGGGGCCTCTATAAATGATTATATCAGTAGAACAGATCAGGTTTACAGCACACAATTGCTATCCAATAAGGTTTTTGTAAACATACCGGTCGCGACAGCAAGCAAAAGTATGTTAACGAATACGTTTGAGACACAAACCTTAGAATATGATGCTTTCTACAACGCAACTAAAACGACATCCAACATTGGTGGGGTAGCGTCAAAAACAATAGAGGTTACTTACGACAACAATCTAAGCGGATATTACATTGGCAGGCCATTAACATCTACAACTACGCTCAACAACGGAAATGACACTTTTACCAGTGGAGAAGAATATACCTACTCCGGTTTCTTGCCTACAGAGGTCAAGAAAAAGGGTAATGGAACTGGATGGATAACCGAAAATATCACCTATGATAACTTTGGTAATGTAACACAAAAAACAGTAACGGTCCCAGGAGGTGCACAGCGTACCGTAAGCATGGGTTATGATGTTACGGGCAGGTTTATGCTGAGCAATACTGATGCCGCGGGCATGACAGTTACCGCAACATATGATGGTGTAACGGGTAATATACTAAGTAAAACGAATCCTTACGGACAAACAGAAAGTTATATCTATGATGTATGGGGCAGGCCGACTACCATTACTGATTACCTTAATGTAAGTACTTACCGTTCTTACGAAAGAGACAACTACAATATTGTCGTAACTGAGTCAGACGATGAGGGAAGAAACACCTCAAGTATTAGCAATGCCTTGGGTCAGGTCATCGAAAGTAAAACAAAAACTGTTCTGGGAACCATTGTTGGCAAGGCCATGCAATATGATGTATATGGCAGGCAGACTGGGGAGAGTGAACCTGGAGTGGTGGGTAGTTACAACCAATGGAACAATACAAGTTATGATGAATATGGACGTACGCATCAAACCATAAGTTTTACCGGCAAAACGACCAGCTTTAGTTATAACGGACTGAGCACAACAGCTACCGACGGAATCAAATCGGTAACGACCACGAAAAATGCTTTAGGTCAGACCGTTAGTCTGCAAGATCCCGGTGGCAATATCAGTTACAGCTATTTTGCAAATGGCAACTTAAAGATTGCCGACTACGAGGGGATCACACAGGTAACCGAGCAGGACGGCTGGGGACGTAAGATCAAGCTTACTGATCCATCGGCGGGTGTGTATCAATACGAATATGATGGATTTAGTCAGATAACCAAAGAAACAACCCCGAAGGGAGTTACCGAATATACCTATGATGGAACTGGCAAAATATCCACAAAAAAGGTAACTGGCGATAACACCAATATGCAGTATACCTATACTTATGATGGGACCACTAAGCTGCTGAGCAATATGAGCCTTAGCAATTCCGACGGCAATGACGCCACCTATAGCTACACTTATGATAGCAATAAGCGGTTGAACAGTACAGTGGAAGATAACCTGCATGCCCGCTTTGTAAAAAGCTATACCTACGATAGCTATGGACGTATCAACATTGAGGGTTACGAAGCTAAAGACAAATTAAGCAACATTACCGTCCAAAAGAATATTGAAATGGCCTATCAGAATGGCGAACTACTGCAAACCAGCCTACAGGGAACAGGGCAGGTCCTGTGGAAGATAGATAACCTGGATAGTAGGGGGCAACTAACTACAGCTTTACAAAGCGCAGCGATGAAAACAAGCTACCAGTACGATCAGTATGGCCTGCCACAACAAAAGAAAGTGGAACAGGTAAGCGGCAGCCCTGTAACATTGATGAACCTTGGTTATAGTTTTGATGCACAACGGGGTACGTTGAACAGCCGGACTAACACTGCCTTTAACTGGAGTGAAAGTTTTAGTTATGATAGCCAGGACCGATTGACCAATTTTAACGACAATAACGGCAACAACAGCCAAGCCTATGATAACCGCGGAAGAATAAGTGATAACAGCCAGTTGGGCAATTACAGTTACGATGGCAACACTTATCGCCAGAGTGAACTGACACTAAATCCTATAGCCGACGCCTATTACCAGGTACGGGCATTGCAACAGGTCAGTTACAATGCTTTTAAAACACCTGTGGAAATTATAGAAGCAGGTAAGGAAAGGATCAGTTTTCAGTACAATGCCACTCTTTCACGTTCGCACATGTACTATGGTGATGAACAGGCCGATAAAATGCTGCGTCGCTATCGTAGGCATTATTCCGAAGATGGTTGTATGGAGATTACAAACGATCTACAGAGCGGTAAAACCAGTTTTGTGTTTTACCTGGCAGGCGATGCCTATAGTGCTCCGGCCATCTGGAAAGAAGAACATTTAGCAGGAAATTTACAAACTGCGAATCTATATTACCTCCACCGCGATCATCTTGGTAGTATCGTAATGATTACTGATGATCAAGGCGGTGTTATTGAAAAACGGGTTTTTGATGCCTGGGGCAATCTTGTAAAGCTACAGGATGGCCTTGGGAATGATCTCACAGCATTTGTGGCGATAGACCGCGGCTATACCGGGCACGAACATTTATTGGGCGTAGGCCTGATCAATATGAATGCCCGTTTGTATGACCCCAAACTTCACCGTTTTCTATCTCCCGATAATTTTGTTCAGGATCTTTATAATACGCAGAACTATAACAGGTATGGCTACGCCATGAACAACCCTTTGATGTTCACTGATGCGAGCGGGGAGTTTTTTTGGTTACCGATAGTAATCGGTGCGATATTAGGGGCTTATACCGGAGGAACGCTTGCAAATAATGGACAGTTTAATCCGCTTAAATGGGATTACAACTCTGGTAAAACATGGGGGTATATGTTTGGCGGTGCAGTGATAGGCGGAGTCGCAGGCTTTACCGGAGGGGCCGTAAGTTCTGCTGTTGGTACTTCATTACCAGTTTCATACGGCGGCTTGGTAGCTGGAGGGTTAGGCGGAGCTACTGCGGGAGCAATTAGCGGTGGTGGATTTGCTCTGCTTGCAGGTGGCGATGTCTTAGATGGATTTTGGAAGGGGGCTGTAAGTGGTTTGGCTGGAGGGTTAGTCGGTAGTTATATAGGTGGTGGCGCAGGAGCATTGGCAGGGGGAGCGACAGCAGGAGCAACCAGTGCCGCATTATCTGGTGGCAGCTGGGAAGATATCGGCTTGTCAGCCTTAATTGGTGGAGGCATGTCGTATGGTATCTTTGAGCTACAGACTTCCATAAACTATGCGAAATATATGGAAACAGATGGAAAACTACCAGGTGCACAGCTCACAAAAAATCAGTTCAGGGTAATAAGCAGGTCAATGCAGAGATCGTTTTCCAGAGGTAAAGAATACGGTGGGTGGCTTATGGAAGATGGGTCGGTTCAAATGTTTCCCGAGGGTTCAAATCATGCAATTAGCCCAGGATTAAAGCCCGAAGGAGCGAGATCTATGTTTCATACACATCCGAGCACCGGCAGTAACTGGCTTCCCTCACATAGCCCAGATGATTTAGTTAACAATAAGTATATCTGGAAAACAATGTCCTGGGTTTATGGCCGCCAAAATATTTACGGGAATTTTCATACTTTCAGTAATCCTTTTACGCTTTCCAATAATAAGCTATTTAGTCCTTATCGTTTAACCACTTTCTTTTTTCCATAAGTCTATGAAATTTATTAAAATTTGGATTATCACTGTAATTCTTTTTCAAGGTTGCGCACTGAATAAGAAAAAAATTGAAAGCTGTAACCAAGATCAGGCAAAGATATTGGCTGATAAGCGAATGAAAAAAAGAGGATTTGATCTTAAATATTATAAGGTAATTGTAGACGACGAATCTGATTGTTATAGGTTTGATTATCGTCTTAAAGCGGTAAGCTTAGGCGGTGGTGGTACAATAAAGATTTCTAAAGGTGACTGTAGTTTATTGAGTGAGCTTTTTTATCAATAAAAAGCTAGGTAGAGCATTTAGAAATCAAAGTTGTGATTGAAATTGCCGAACTCTGCTATAAATTTTTCATTCACGATAGCACTAATTCAATTTAATGTAAAAGAGTAAAACAAACTCTTATATGCTGTGCGCTGGAAATAAAACGTTGTCTAAATCTTTGTTATATTATGATATTCTTTAGAAAAAATGGGGATCAATAATATGATTACAACATGGTATAAAAACAATCATATTGGATTTGTAATCCTGATTATACTGTTTTTGAGTACAGGTAAAATTCACGCTCAATCTATCCAGGCAGATGGTAGCCGGCAGAACAACCTACTTACCTCTGTCCCATTCCTATTGATTACCCCGCAGGCAAGAAGCGGCGCTATGGGTAATGCAGGTGTAGCCGTTGAAGCGGATGCAAATGCCCCTTCCTTAAATATGGCATCAATGGCGTACCTAAAGGACGGTAGCTACGGATTTTCTGTTACTTATACCCCATGGCTTAAAAACCTGACACAAGGGATGAGCCTCTCTTATTTGAGTGGCTATTACAGGATTGACGAAAGGAATACGATCGCGGCTGCACTACGATACTTTTCTATCGGCGACGTTAATTTTATTGACAATAACCAGCAAGACCTCGGAGTGTTCAACCCCAACGAATTTGCTGCCGACGTAAGTTACGCACGAAACTTTGGCCCCGATTTCTCGCTCGGAGGAAGTTTGCGTTTTATCTATAGCAACCTCTATAGCGGGCAGTTCAATTCTGAGGGACAGAGTGGAACAGGCAAAGCAGTTGCAGTGGACGTTTCTGGCCTTTATAAAAAGGAAAGTTACTTTCTGGGTGGTCCCGTAATCTGGTCCGCAGGCTTGAATATATCAAATATCGGCACTAAAATTTCATATAATATTGGCGATAGCCCTTATTTTCTGCCGGGCAATCTGAAGTTCGGCGGAGCCGCAACCATCATCGGACATGAGAGTAAGCTCGTCGTTGCCCTTGACCTGAATAAATTACTGGTTCCCACGCAACCCATATATGACACCAATGGAAGTATTTTAAAAGGCCGTGATCCTAATCGGTCGGTACCTGCAGGCATTTTTGGTTCTTTTAGCGATGCACCGGGTGGGTTTAGGGAAGAAATACAGGAGGTTGGGATATCTGCGGGCCTGGAATTTTCTTTTCAGGAAAGATTCGCAATAAGGGCAGGCTACAATTATCAAAACCCTGATAAGGGAAACAGCAGCTACTTAACACTGGGTGCCGGTTTCAGATACAATGTACTCACTATTGATTTTTCTTATCTCGCCGGAGCAGTAAATACAAACCCACTGGCCAATACCCTACGGTTTGGTCTTCAATTTAATCTTGATAAACATAACCGATAGAAAAAACTATTTCTGCAATTTTGATTTGTCTTGGTCACAAATTTTGGTTATGTATCACAAAACTTGATTTTTAAACCTTTACTCTAACAAATCAGCTAAGTCTCGATTTCTTGTAATTTTTAGTTTTTCCAGAGTTTCTTCACTAGGGGCATTCTTCCCATTTTCCCACGAACTAACCGTAGTTCCGTGAACACCAACCAGCGCTCCAAGTTACCTATAACTCAGTCCTCTCGACAGGCGATAATTTTTCAACCGTCCTGAAAAGGTTTTGTCATTTGCCAAAAATGGCGAGAACCCTAAAAAGGATGTGAGCCTTGGAAAGTGCTTCAATTGAGGCTCACTTTTGCCATTTTCCCAGTAGGAGATACAATCAGTGCTTACTCCAATAATATCCGCCACATCACGCTGTAAAAGCCGTTTTTGCATCCTAGCTCGCCTAATATGTTGGCCAATGTGACCGGTTTTTTTGGGAATGAAGATGGCATAGGTTTGTTGTAAATTCGTTGAAAACGCACACAAGGCAACGCAACCATGCCCATGCGGTTTTTACAACCATCCCGAGAAAGATTGTGTTTGCGCACCAGGCGTGGTTCAAAAGTACCTGAGTAAAATATCCGGACCGCTTCTAGACAGGATTGATCTTCATGTAGAAGTAACGCCGGTTAATTTTACAGAATTAGCCTTCATAGCTGACACAGAAAGAAGCAACCTCATTAGGGAACGTGTAATTAAAGCCCGGGAAATTCAAGACAAACGTTTTCTTGATAAAGAAGAACTGCAACGCCCAAATGAGCCCGAAAATGGTGCGTAAAGTATGCCAGATCAGCGAAGCAGGCACTATTTTATTAAAAACCGCAATGGAAAGGCTAGGCTTATCGGCCCGTGCTTACGATAGGATTTTAAAAGTGGCCCGAACCATTGCCGATTTGGCCGGAAGTGAAAATGTAGAACTCGAGCACTTGGCCGAATCGATTAATTATAGGAGTTTGGATAGGGAAGGTTGGGCAGGATAAAAAAATTTACAGAAAATCAATTTTTAGATACTTGTGATAATCCACTTTACCTTTAACTATCTTTAAGAGCTAAATAATTACTACCATTTAATCCATGAAGACTAAAAAAATCATAAAATTGTTAATCTATGCCTCCTTATTGGGCATCATTGTAGTATTGGGCATAAATTTATTAGTAAAATCTCAAACTGATCCGGTAATTTTTTCAAAAGAAAAAGACACACCAGGAAGCAAAGTGGCTATTATTTTTGGAGCAGGAATAAACAATAATAAACCTAGCAAATACTTAAAAGATAGGCTCGATGCTGGCATCGAACTTTATAAAAACAATAAAATTGATAAAATTCTGTTGTCTGGCGATAATGGTAGCGATGAGCATGACGAGTTAACGGTGATGAAACTTTACTGTTATCAGCATGGTGTTGATACCAATAAGATCTATCTTGATTATGCCGGCTTTGATAGCTACTCTACCTTATATAGATCTAAATACATCTTTAATATTGATACAGCCATTCTGGTTTCACAAAAATATCATTTAAACCGGTGCATTAATATCGGGAATAAACTGGGCATTAAGTCATATGGCTTTGCTGCCGATAAAGGAACGTATCAGGGTTACAAATATGCCTCTTTTAGAGAATATTTTGCCGTCGTAAAATCTACAATCGACTTAATGATTGGTAGAAAACCTCATTTTTTGGGCGAAAAAATTAATATTAATGGTCCATCAAACTATACCAAAGCGTAACATGAAATTCTCCATATTCTTATTGGTTTTATCTCTTTTGCCTGCAACCCCGTTCAAAAAAAGATAGCCATCCCGAGGTACCTTACTTAAGTGAATCGCTAAAAGACAGCAGTAAATTCAAAAAGGTTTAAATATTAGACTTTATCAATGCCTAAATTGAACAAGTTCTTTTAAACTGAACAGTTTTACCCTGCTAAAACTTTAACGCTAACTCCAGAATGCCCATTTAAAAAATTTTCATTATCTGCTTTTTCAAAAATCAATCAAAACACTGTATTACAACATTTTAAATTTAAAAATAATTTCATTTCACTAGATTTTAAAGGCTTATTCAGCCAATGGCCGCAACGCTTTGGCACAGTCGTTGTCATAACGCTGTTACATTTATTACCTATTTAAAATAAAAAAAGTGAAAGAGATGAAAAAGACAGTTCAAATTTTCAGCATGCTTTTAATAGCATTAACCGTAATGGTATCGTGTAAAAAAGATACCGATCCCGCAGATCGCGATTTCTTTGTAGGCACATACAAAGGTTCAGTTTCATACCGCAGTGGAGAGACTACTATTACCAGTAGCGATGGAAAAGTAACCGTAAGTAAAGTTGGTGAAACATATAATTTTTACTTTGGTAACAACATTCCTGATATTACAGGTGTAAAGTTTGAAAAATCAGGCGACAACAGTTATGTAAGTATTGGATCAGGTTTAACCGGTATCAGTATTGATGCCAGCAAACTAACCATCAGGGTAGTGAGAGACAGCCAACTCTGGACGGCAGATTGTACCAGATAATAACGAATAATTTAAAATAAGGCCCGGTTAATAATCGGGCCTTATTTTTTGCACCTCACTTCATTCCAAAATCAAAAAAATGGAGTTTCATGCTTAATTTAGCTAAATTTATGGCATGAGTCTGGAACTAAAAAAACACCTCGAAGAAATCATTCCGCTTACCGATCAAGAATTTGAACTTATAATTGCCCATTTCAGGCTTAAAAAGCTCAAAAAACGCCAATATTTGATCCAGGAAGACGAACCTGTAAAAAACATTTATTTTGTAATTAAAGGACTTTTAAAAGCCACTTTCACCGATGCCAATGGCAAGGAATACATTATACAGTTTGCCATGGAAAACTGGTGGATCTCTGATTTCAGAGCTTTTTACAGCAATGTAAACTCAATTACTAATATCAGCTGCTTAGAAGATGTAGAATTATTGACCATTACCAAGGAGAACTTAGACAAAGTATGTGCTGAACACCATAAAATGGAGCATTTCTTCAGAGTGAAAAATAGCTTTGGCTATATTGCCTTACAACAACGGATTTTATCCCTGCTTAGCACAAGTCCTCGAGAACGCTTTGAGCAATTATCTCAACAATACCCACAACTTACACAAAGGGTTTCTAAAACTATTATTGCAGCATACTTAGGCATTTCAAGGGAAACGTTAAGCAGGCTTTCCGCAAAAGTGTGATTTAGCGCACACCAAATATGTGACGCTAATCCTTTGCCGTTGAGAAATAGCACCATAATTTTGTTTTATAAATACATAGAAGATATGAACAAGAAAGTTTTATTCGTGCTTACAAGCCACGACGAATTGGGAAATACAGGTTTAAAAACAGGTTTTTGGTCAGAAGAGCTAGCTGCTCCCTATTATGCCTTAAGCGATAAGGGCATAGAAATTACATTGGCATCGCCAAAAGGTGGCCAACCACCCATTGACCCTAAAAGCGAAGATCCCACATTTCAAACCGATACCACGCGGAGAATGGATAAGGATACTGTTCTATTGGATAAATTAAAAAACACCATTAAATTGGAAGATGTAAAAATGAGTGATTACGATGCGGTTTTTTATCCTGGTGGCCACGGACCACTTTGGGATTTAGCAGAAAGCACAACCTCGCAACAACTCATAACCGAATTTTATACCGCCAATAAGCCGGTTGCTTTCGTTTGTCATGCGCCAGGGGTACTTAAAGATGTAAAAGTGAATGGCGAATACCTGGTGAAAGACAAAAATGTAACTGGATTTACCAATACTGAAGAAGAGGCCGTACAATTAACAAAGGTAGTGCCTTTCCTGGTTGAGGATATGTTGGTAAAAAACGGCGGACATTATAGCAAAATCGCTGATTGGAATCCCTATGCTGTAGTTGACGGCTTGTTGATAACCGGACAAAATCCGGCCTCATCGGAAAAAGTAGCCGAAGAGTTGCTGAAACTGATTTAATTATTTTTTATACAGGTTGATATTCTCAACCTGTATAAATATTGCTATAATTCTTCGTCCTCATCATCTTCTTCAGGCACATACTTTTCAATGGCCTGCCCAATTGCATTCACTTCTTCGTCTTCCTCAAAAATGGGAAGTTCGGTTTTATAGTCCATTTTTAACCAGATAGATGAAGTATCTTTTTGAATCTGAATGTATTCTTTTCCATCTTTAAAAATGGTATAAGAATCATTTCCTTCAGGAAAAACTGAATAATTAATTGGCCCTATTTCTATATCAAAAGGTTCTTGCATGGCGGATATTTTTCTTCAAAGATAAAAAATCTTTCGTTGCATAATTGCTGCGACCTGAGCTTCCTGATAAAAATCGACATCGGTAATTGAGCGCCTTTTAATATTCCATAATTAAAAAATTACTTCTTATTGTTTAAAAATCCCTTCAATTATATTACTTTACGGCTAAAGATTTTACGCGATAGACAAGAAGATGAAGTTAACGTTTTGGGGAGCAGCACAACAGGTAACAGGAAGTATGCACCTACTCGAAATTGGGCATTATAAAATACTGATAGATTGTGGATTAGATTATGAGAAGGAAACCTACCAGGAAGAAAACCAGCAATTCCCTTTCGATCCGGCGAGTATAAACCTCGTTATTTTAACCCATGCACATATCGATCACTCTGGCAATTTACCTACGCTGGTTCGCCTGGGTTTTGATGGCCAGGTGCTCTGTACACCACCAACTGCCGATTTAACTTCGATATTATTATTCGATTCAGTAGAGCTTTTTCTAAGAAAAGCCAGTCGCAAACCAAGAACAAAACGCGGTAACTTTAGCGGCCCGAAACCTTTGTACCTGCACAAACATGTAATGGATACGATCGATCGTTTTGTAACCATTGCCTTTAACAAGCCTTTCAAGATCAACGGAGATATTAGCCTAACCTTTGTACCAGTTGGTCATTTGCTTGGCGCCGCTGCAGCTATTTTAACCATAAATGATAACGGAACAGAGAAGAAAATTGCTTTTACAGGCGATATTGGCAGAGAAAATTATCCGGTATTGGTTAATCCTGAACCGCTGCCAGAAGTTGACTATCTGGTAAGCGAAGCAACCTATGGCGGGAGGATGCACACCAAAGATCAAACCTTAGAGGAAAGATTGGTTCAGGAAATTACCGAAGCCTGTATTAAAAGCCCTGGACGATTGATTATTCCTGCATTTAGTATTGGCCGTACACAATCGTTGGTATTTGCCCTAAACCAGATCTTCACCAAAAAACTGTTGCCACCTATTCAGATTTTTGTAGATAGTCCTATGGCCATCCAGGCTACCGAGGTTTACCGCAAACACCATAACCTGGTAAATCAGGAAGCGAAAGATTTTTACCAAACCATGGGCGATGAGTTTGAATTTGAGCACCTGGCTTACGTTCAAACCATGAAAGAAAGTAAAGATGTTTCCAATTATTTCGATCCTTGTATCATCATCTCTTCTGCAGGAATGTTAGAAGGTGGGCGGATTCAGGATCACTTGTATTACAACATTCAGAACTATTATTGCACCATTCTTTTTATTGGTTATTGTGCCAAAGGAACGCTCGGTTACAAACTATTAAGCGGAGCACCTATTGTCCGCATTAAAGACCGGGAAATGATGGTTTACGCCACTATACACCAAACCGATCTGCTCAGTGGCCATGGCGATCATAACGATTTAGTGAAAACAATTAAACAGACAGGGCGGCCCAAAAAAGTTTTCTTAGTTCATGGTGAAGATAAAAGCCTGCAGAGCCTGTCAACAGCGTTACAGGAAGAGGGCTTTAATGTAGAAGTACCCGAAAGAGGAGAAGTGTTTGAGTTATAGGTTTGGCCGTTGATGGTCCATGTTTTTTTAGTCAATAGCCCAGGGGCTTATAAGCCATCAGCCATGATCTATTAAACCATTAACCAAACATCTTCCATCAAACATTACCCCCTCACTTGTCCGTCACCCCGTACCACCCATTTATAACTGGTTAATTCTTCCAAACCCATCGGACCGCGGGCGTGGAGTTTTTGCGTGCTAATGCCAATTTCGGCACCCAGACCAAACTGTGCACCATCAGTAAATCCGGTAGAAGCATTAGCATAAACCGCAGCAGCATCTACTTCGTTTAAAAATTGGGCAATATTCACAGCATCTTCAGAAATAATGGCCTCACTATGTTTGGAGCTATAATCTGCAATGTGGTTCAAAGCTTCAGTTAAATCAGCCACTACTTTAACAGCTAGTTTTAAAGATAAAAACTCCGTACCAAAGTGCTCTGGTGTAGCCAGGTTTAATAATTGTTCAGGATAAGAAGCTTTTAATAATTCAAAACTTTTTTCATCAGCATAGAGCTCAACGTTTCCATCAGCTAGAGGAAATAAAAGCGCAGGCAGATCATTAAGCCGATTTTGGTTAATTAGCACACAATCCAGAGAATTACAAACACTTACCCTTCTGGTTTTCGCATTAAAAATAATCGCTTTGCCTTTCTCCAAATCACCAGTCTCGTCAAAATAAGTATGTACAATCCCGGCACCTGTTTCAATAACAGGAATTTTACTGTTTTCGCGGATGTAGTTGATTAACGATTGACTTCCCCTCGGAATTAAAACATCAACAAAACCTCTTGCATTTAGCAAAGCTTCGGTTGCTGCTCTTTCCGCTGGCAGAAGTGTTAAAACGTCAGGACTAATTCCGTACGTATCCAGTACGCCATGTATTACGCTTGCAATGGCCAGGTTCGAAAACTCAGCGTCACTGCCTCCTTTTAGCACAGCTATATTTCCGGTTTTAAAGCAAAGTGAAAAAACATCGGCCGTAACGTTAGGGCGGGCTTCGTAAATTACGCCAACCACTCCCAATGGCACGCTAATTTTTTGAATATGTAGATTGTTCTCCAACGTTTTATCTGAAAGGATTTTACCTAATGGACTACTTATACCCGCAACATTTTTAAGATCGTTCGCAATATCTGCAATGCGTGCAGCACTAAGCTTCAGCCTGTCGTATTTGGGGTCTTCGATAGGCATTTTAGCTAAATCTTTTATATTTTCAGCAAGAATTAATTCAGTATTGGCCACTAAAGCCGCAGCCAGATCTGTTAGAACTGCATCTGTTGTTTCTTTACCAAGGCTAACCAGGGTACGACTTGCTCGTTTTGCTTTTTCGAAGTATTGTTTGTAATCCATTTTGTCCTTTTTCTACCACAGAGGCCACCAAGCATTACACAGAGGAAAGAGAGAGAATTTGATTAACTCTGTGCCCCTCTGTGATTTTTTCTCTGTGTGCTCTGTGGTTAAACCTTTAAATAGTTAAATAGTTAAATAAAAATAATCGTAATGTACCAGCGCTTTCTGTTTCTTCTGTCCTATGCGTTCTCTGGCTTTATCTGATCCGTATTCCGCTATTCCCAATCCTATAAGGTTATTTTTTTCGTCAATAATTTTAATAATATCGCCTTTTAAAAAGTCCGTTTGTATTTCGATGATCCCTACCGGCAATAAACTGGTGGCCTTACCAGAGGTTAATACCGTTTTTGCTCCGTCATTTAATTTCACAACGCCTGTTGCGGCAGTTTCTGAATGCGCAATCCATTTTTTCTTGCCAGATTTACTTTTTTCGGGCACAAAGCGCGTATGTACCAATTCGTTATTTAATAAAGAAGTGAGCACATTCTCTTTCGTTCCATTGGCAATATGGACCGTGATGCCCAGTTTTGCCACTTTTTGTGCCATGGTCGATTTAGTAATCATACCACCACGACCGAATTGAGATTTACCAGTTTGTATAAAAGAGGCCAGGTTAACAACCGAACCATTAATTTCTTCAATAACAGCCGATCCTTCAATTTTCGGGTCGCCGTTGTAAATGCCGTTTACATTCGATAGGATAATCAAAGCGTCGGCATTTAACATCGAAGCAATTAATCCAGCCAATTCATCATTATCAGTAAACATCAGCTCAGTAACCGAAACCACATCATTTTCATTCACCACAGGGATTACCTCATTCTGAAGCAAAATCTGTAAGCAGTTTTTCATGTTTAAATAATGTGCCCGGTCGCGGAAATCTTCTTTGGTAACCAAAACCTGTGCACACTGAATTTCATGTGCTGCAAAAAAATTAGCGTAGGTATTAATCAGTTTAACCTGACCAATAGCTGCCAATAGTTGTCGGGTAGTTACCGCGTCTTGTTTTTCAGATACCTTGATCAAACTTCTGCCAGACGCCACCGCACCCGAAGAAACCAAAATAACCTCAATACCAAGTTTTTTTATATCGGCCAATTGATTCACAAGATGTTTAATCCTTGCTTCATCAGGCAAACCATTCGCCTGTGTAATTACATTCGAACCAACTTTAACAACTATTTTTTTGTACCCTAGTTTCATTATTATTTTCAAGCAATTTGATGCGGCAATTTACCATCAATTTTTCTAATTCAGATGATTATCTATAGGCATAATGGATTTTTACAAAAATGGCAATTAGTTTGGTGTTGAGCGTTTGGCGGTTGGGTCGATTAACCAATTTAAACAACTAACCTATTAACCACCATACTACTATTAAACCAATGACCATTGAACTAATGAACTATTTATTTAAATTGCATTCAACCTAAATTTCAAACCACTATGAAACGTATCTTACCTGGCCTAATCGTACTTAGTGCAATTACGGCTTGCAACAACCCTCAAAAAAAAGAAATGAAAGCAATTAAATGGCCCGACGCTAAGGCCCCTATAGCAGAAATAATTCCGCACAAAAGAATAATACATGGCGATACCGTGGTAGATAACTACTATTGGATGATTGATTATTTTAAAAAAGGTCCTGACAGCACAAAAGTTGTCGACTATTTAAAAGCCGAAAACATCTATCTCAACACGATGATGAAAAGTACAGATCAATTTCAGGCCGATCTGTTTAAAGAAATGAAAGGTAGGATTAAAGAAAAAGACGAATCTGTTCCTGTTTTCAAAAATGGGTATTTCTATTATACCAGAACTGAAGATGGGCAACAATATTTTAAGTATTGCCGTAAAAAAGGGAGCTTATCAGCTACGGAAGAAATACTCTTGGATGTGGATAAGCTGGCAAAGGGCCATGCCTATTATAGCGCAACCGGATTTAGTGTTAGTCCCGACAATAAACTTTTAGCCTTTGGGGTAGATCAGGTTTCGCGCCGCCAATACACCATCAACGTTAAAAATTTAGAAACCGGCGAAATGTTAAAGGATGCCATTACCAATACCGAAGGTAGCGTAGCATGGGCAAATGACAATAAAACACTGTTTTATACATCAAAAAATCCAGTTACACTATTAAGCGAAAAAATCAAAAAACACACACTTGGTACCGATGCTAAAACAGATACCGTGGTTTATGATGAGAAAGACAACAGCAACTATATCGGTGTGATGAAATCGAAAAATGGCCGTTTTATTTTCATTGCGTCGCAGGGAACATTAACTACCGAATATAGGATGATTGATGCCGATCATCCAGAGGCAGCGTTTAAAGTATTTTCACCCCGCTCAAAAGATGTTTTATACGATATTTTAACCGTAGATGATAAGTTTTACATCATAACCAACTGGAATGCCAAAAATTTCCGTTTGATGCAATGCCCGCTGGATAAAACAGAAAAAGAAAACTGGAAAGAGGTTATTCCTAACCGAAAAGATGTTTTGCTCGAATATGGAGAGGAATTTAAAGATCATTTGGTATTATCAGAGCGTAAAAACGGCTTGACCGAATTGCGTGTACTCAAGAAAGATGGTAGCGATTATTATATTAAGTTCGATGAACCTGTTTACGCTGCTGGCGTTGGTGCGAACCCCGAGTATAACAGTAAAACATTACGTTATTCCTATACTTCTCTAACTACGCCAAATTCGGTTTACGATTACGATCTGGAGAAAAAGGATAAAAAGCTAATGAAACAGCAGGAAGTTGTTGGCGGCTACGATCCAAAAGATTATGTAACTGAACGTATTTTCGCTACGGCAAAAGATGGCACTAAAATTCCTATTGCTTTAGTTTATAAAAAAGGCTTCAAAAAGAACGGAAATGCGCCATTGCTGCTTTACGCTTATGGATCTTATGGATCGAGTACAGATGCAAACTTCTCTTCGCCAAGATTAAGCTTGTTAAATCGTGGCTTTGTTTTCGCTATAGCCAATATTCGTGGCGGACAAGAAATGGGACGTCAATGGTATGAAGATGGTAAACTGATGAAAAAGAAAAACACTTTTACCGATTTTATTTCGGCAGGGGAGTACCTTGTTGATCAGAAATATACTTCAAAAGGCCATTTGTATGCGCATGGTGGTAGTGCAGGTGGTTTATTAATGGGCGCTGTAGCCAATATGGCGCCTGATTTATGGAACGGTATTATTGCCGATGTTCCTTTTGTAGATGTAGTTAATACCATGCTGGATGAAAGCATTCCGCTAACGACCAATGAATTTGACGAATGGGGCAATCCGAAACAAAAAGCAGCTTACGATTATATGAAAAGCTATTCTCCCTATGAAAATGTAGAGAAAAAAGCTTATCCGAATATGTTGGTTACTACAGGCTTACACGATAGCCAGGTGCAATATTTCGAACCTGCCAAATGGGTAGCTAAATTAAGGGCAACCAAAACTGACAAAAATGTTTTATTGCTCAAAACCAATATGGAATTTGGCCATGGCGGTGCATCTGGCCGGTTCGATTATTTAAAAGATGTTTCGTTGCGCTGGGCATTTTTATTCTCGCTGGAGGGAATAACTAAATAATTTTCCATAAATCCGTCATTGCGAGAAGGCTTTTTCAGCCGACAAAGCAATCTTAAAACGATCGCTACTCGCATGCGCATTAAGATTGCTTCGTACCTCGCAATGACGATACTTTTATTTAAATCAACCTAAAATAACATTATAAACCAACAATGAACACCAAACTAAAAACACTTCAAATTATCCACCTTGCTTTATGTTCAGGGGTTTTCCTCTTTGCATTAGTAACCATCTTTCTCAACCGCGAAATCATGTTTTTTGATGCCAACCCTAAAACCACTTCGCCTTTTAACCCAATATTTCCGATTATGGGATTGATCACCATCTCGGCGAGTATCTTTTTTTACAGAAACTTAATGGCAAAAATCGACAAAAATGCTCCTGCCGATACAAAGATTAATATGTATCAAAGTGCGTTTATCATTAGCTCGGCAATGTTAGAAGGGGGTGCTCTTTTCAATATTGTTGGTTTTTTTATGACACATAATTCATTCTTTTTGATATTCGGTGCAGCTAATTTTATTTTTTTGATACTCAAAAGGCCAACTAAGAATAAATTGATTTCCGCTTTACAATTGCAATACCCAGATACCGAGTCATTGTAAGCAATTAGCCTTATCTTTGCCTCCCAATGGAATACAATGTTCACACTTTGCCAAACGGCATACGCTTATTGCATGTGCCCTCGGCCTCTGCCATATCTCACGCATGCATCATCGTCAACACAGGATCGCGCGACGAGCCTGAAAACAAAGCGGGTTTAGCACACTTTATTGAGCATCTGATTTTTAAGCGCACCGAAAAACGGAGCACCAACCAGATTTTAAACCGCCTGGAGAGTGTGGGCGCAGATTTAAATGCCTATACCACAAAAGAATACACCTGCGTACACGCTTCTTTTTTAAATCCATACCTTGATAGAACATTAGATCTTTTCAATGATATTATATTCCACTCTACCTTCCCCGAAGAGGAGATGGATAAAGAGAAAAGCGTGATCCTGGATGAAATTTCTTCTTACCTCGATCAACCGGAAGAAGCCATTAATGATGACTTTGAGGATATGCTTTTCGCTGGCCATGCACTCGGCAACAATATTCTCGGCACAGCCGAATCCGTGCAGCATTTTACCCGCGAGGATGTAATCAATTTCAGGAAGGCCAATTACCGCACAAACGAAATTGTCGTGGCCGTTTTAGGGAATTACACCTTAAAAAGTGTTGTAAATAAAGGGAGCAAACATTTTGCTGCTGTTGAAGAGAACAATCCAGCTAAAGTCAGAATTAAACCAGGTATAATCGCACCAAGCAATACTACAATTTATAAACCGATCATGCAGGCGCATTGCATTTTAGGCAGGCAGGCATATTCTACACACCAATCGGAAAAAGTGCCTTTGATGCTATTGAACAATTACTTCGGTGGGAACGGAATGAGTTCAGTATTAAATCTACAGATCAGAGAAAAATATGGGATAGCCTATACCATCGAGTCCAACTTTTCGCCCTTAAGCGATACAGGTATTTTTTCCATTTATTTCGGAACAGATAAAGAAAAGCAGGCCAAAGCACTATCTTTAATCTTTAAGGAGATCAAAAAACTCAGAGACCACCCTTTAAATGAATTGCAGTTACAAAAAGCCAAAAACAAATTTATCGGACAGATTGCCCTGGGGGAAGAAAACAGAATCGGTTTAATCATTTCGATGGCCAAAAGCCTGATCGATCACAACAAAATCGATTCTTTGGAAACTGTTTTTGAGAAAATAAATGCCGTTACCACCCTGCAAATGGCAGAAGTTACAGATGAGATTTTAAATATCGAGCAACTGAATATCTTTACTTTCTGTCCAATAGAGGAATAATTCTTATTTTTGTAAGTCAAAACCACTCGTTTTGTCATCCTGAGCTTGTCGAAGGACTTAACTATAGGTCTTCGACAAGCTCAGACTGACAGCGATTTGTAATAATTAATAAGCTCAGATCAAGATCTGAAAAAATATAATACAATGAAATTACCAATAGTAGCTTACGGCGATCCTGTTTTAAAAAAGGTAGGAACCGATATTGATAAAGATTATCCAGGATTAGAACAATTAATCAGCGACATGTTCGATACCATGTATTATGCAAATGGTGTGGGCTTAGCTGCTCCTCAAATTGGCTTACCTATCCGTTTGTTTATTGTTGATACCGGTGAAGATGAAGATGGCAAACCAGGCTATAAAAAAGTATTTATCAATGCAGAGATTTTAGAAGAAACGGGAGAGCCCTGGAGTTTTAACGAAGGCTGCTTAAGTATTCCCGATATCCGCGAAAACATTATGCGCAAGCCGAATATCAAAATCACTTATTTTGATGAAAATTGGGTTGAACATACTGAGGATGTAGACGGAATGCCTGCGCGCGTAATCCAACACGAATACGATCATATTGAAGGAAAACTATTTACCGATAAAGTGAGTGTTCTCCGTAAAACCATGCTTAAAAGCAAACTGGATGCGATTTCGAAAGGAAATATCAAAACAGATTACAAAATGAAATTCCCTAATAAAAGTAAGAAAAGATAATGCCATGAAAAGTTGTTGGCAGTTATTGGGCAAAGGTTGCTTCTTTATCTTTACGATCATCAGCCTGATTAGCTGCCAACAAAGAAATTTGCCAGAACCCCAATACAGCTATGATAATGGGCCAGAAATCGACACTTCATACATTGCAATAATCCCCTTCGAAAAAAATACTGCTCTTAGAAAACCGGTTCAGTTGACCTCAACTGATCTAAAAGAAATAGATAAAATTCTATTAAAATTTGCTGAAGATTATAATAAGCATATCCTAAGTTTACTTTCGCCTAATGACGACAAAAGGAACTATCTAATAAATATTAAAGATTACAAACGCCAATACACACCAACAACCAATAGCAAAGGAGAAAAGGAAGTTGTAATTTATTGTATGTGCCACACCTTTAATGTTGACTGGAAAAAAGAAAGAGTAGATGTTGTAGATGGAGGTAAATGCTACTTTATGTTAAAAGTAAACCTTAAAACAAAGGATTTCGAAAGTTCCGTTAATGGGGTGGCTTAGTGGACCGATGCTGATATATGTAAACATTTACATTCCGCTTATAGATCTCTCCATTTCGCTTCAGTCGAGATGACGACCCCATGAAACTAATTCGTTTATTGCAAGAGATGGTTCTGCATCCAAGACTAAAGACTCCGAAGTCAGGGCTCCAGACTAATTCGTCCTACTCTTATCTCCATCAAAAATCTGCTGCATCAGCTTGCCCCATGCGAAAGGATTAAGCAGGGGATTAGTTTGCACCATGTTCTTATTGACCATCCTATCAAAATTATACCGGTAATTCTGACTTCCGATTTCCTGTCCATCACGAGGTAGAGTTTGGATTAAACCATCAATGGAAGAGCGTGAAAGGTTCTTTTTGGCAATGGCCATATCATCATCCGCCAGTTTCATTGATAAAAACTCACGGGTAAACTCTTCTGTTGTTGCCCAAGGGAAAACACGCACCGATGGTAAATCGATCACATTAGCTTTCAGTTTAACCATGATGGTGTACTTGCTATCTGGCGTGCTTTCAGGAATTACTGTAGAAAATTTCTTGTAACCAATGGCGGTGAACAAGATCGTGTCGCCAGGATTTACAATGAAGGTAAAATACCCTCTATAATCAGCACCAACCCTTTTACTCTTCGCAGAAAGATTGGTGATGGTAACATAAGGAATCACGTTTGAGCTATCGATATCGGTAATAATCCCAGAAAATTGGATGAGTTTATCCTGTGCCGGCTTTTGTTGCGCAAAAGCGGTTACAGAAAAAATAAGGCAAATTAGGGCAACACAATATCTCATTAAGACAAAAGTAATTTTATTAATAAAACTTCCTTGTTAAATAGTGTTAAAGCTTAATCTTGCTCGGCCATGTTAACGGCAACTACCGAAGTGATCTGAGGAACGGCTTTCATAATGGCCTGTTCGATACCAGATTTCATAGTCATGAAACTCATCGGGCAAGAACCGCAGTTACCTAAAAGCTTAAGCTTTACCGTTCCTTCAGATGTAATTTCTTCAACAGAAACATCACCTCCATCAGCCTTTAAATATGGCCTGATAGTTTCCAATGCCTGTTCTACTTGTTCTGTTAAATTCATTATATATATTTTAATTTATAAAAATAGTAATTTTTTAGCAATTCACCATTTGCGCATTGTTGATGGATATTTGTTGGGCAATTTTACTTGCAATATCTCCAAATATAACATCAAGCAAAGGATTTTGGTTTAATGCCACCGGTTTCCCTTTATCTCCAGCTTCCGAAATACTCTGGATAATTGGAATTTCGCCTAAAAACGGCACATCAAAACGTGCTGCAAGTTCGGTACCGCCACCTTTTCCGAAAATATAATATTTATTGTCAGGTAATTCTGCTGGTGTAAAATACGACATGTTTTCTATAACACCTAAAATCGGGATATTAATTCCCGGCATTCTGAACATCGCTAAACCTTTATGTGTATCAGCCAGGGCAACCTGTTGAGGTGTAGTAACTACAACCGCGCCCGAAATTGGGAAACTCTGCGTAATGGTGATGTGGATATCGCCCGTTCCCGGCGGAAGATCTACGATCAGATAATCCAGTTCTCCCCAGTTGGTATCGTTAAACAATTGTTTTACTGCGTTTGAAGCCATTGGTCCGCGCCATGGCACTGGTTGGCCAGGATCAGCAAAAAAGCCTAACGATAATAACTTGATCCCGTATTTCTCAATCGGTAAAATTTTGGTTTTACCATCGGCGGTTTCTTCAGCACCCGGCTTGGCATCAACCAGATCGAACATGGTGGGTACTGACGGCCCATAAATATCGGCATCGATAAGGCCAACTTTGGCACCATCTTTAGCTAATACAACTGCCAGATTACTCGCTACTGTAGATTTACCAACTCCTCCTTTTCCGGATGAAACCAAAATGATGTTTTTGATGTTATCTAACGATGATGAATTGTTTGGCTGGGTAACCCTCGAAGTTACATTGATTGCTACTTCTGCCGTTGGCGATACAAAATGCTTGATGGCATTTGTACAGGCGTTTTTTAGCATTTCCTTCATCGGACATGCAGGCGTAGTAAGCTCTAATGTAAAATTGACCTGGTTATCTGTTATCTGTAAATCTTTAATCATGTTTAAAGTAACCAGATCTTTTTTAAGATCGGGATCTTCAACATTTTTAAGCGCATCTAAAACTTGTTGCGGGCTAATCTGCATGGTATTAATTTAAATTCAAAATTAACAAAACATAGCCATAAATACTTTTATTTAGGCTTTTTAACTGTAATTTTAACACGAAATAAACATTTAATTGTTACGTTTAAGCAATTAACCATTTTAACGACTATATGCGAATACCAAAAATTAAGATCCCCAAAAAATATTTAAAAATCGGAGCCTGGGTTTTAGGTGTTTTTTTAGTTGTTTGTATTGCATTGGGTGCGGTAGCCTATAGCAAACGGGAAGCACTTCTTAAAAAAATGGTGGCCAAAGCAATAGCCAAGGCCGATAAGGATTATGGTTTGGAGGTTAAAATCGGATCGGCCGGTTTTACAGGTCTGAGTACCGTAAAAATGACCAATATTTCTGTAGTTCCTAAAGATAGGGATACGCTTTCGAACATTGGCGAACTCAGTGTGGGGGTTAAACTTTTCCCGCTCATTTTTGGTAAAGTAAAACTCTCAGAAGTAAAACTGAACAATGGTTTTGTAAGTGTTGTACTTAAAGATTCGACCACAAACATCGATTTCATCTTAAAGCGCAAGAAAAAAGACAGCACCCAAACCAATGGAAAAGCCAACTTACCGGAAATAGCCAGTAACATCTTAAATCAGGTTTTATACAAAATCCCTGACGATATGGATGTGAAGAACATGGTGTTTAAATTAAACGATCATGATACGGCCAAATTGAGTTTTGCAACAACGGCTACAATTGATGGTGGCGATTTAAAATCAACCATTGATGTAAACAATAACGAATCTACATGGCATGTAAACGGTTATGTAGACCCAGGTAGTAAAGAATTAAGTTTTACCGCTTATGCCGATGGAAAAAAACTGGAATTACCTTACTTAAACAACAAGCTACACGCAAAAATCAGTTTTGACACCTTACAAACTGAACTTAAAAATGCGAAATACAGCGGCGACGATTATAAAATTTCTGGCTCTTGGTCGGTAAAAAACATGCTCATTAATCAGCCACGCATTGCTTCAAACGATATCATTGTACAAAGTGCAAAACTGGATGCCGATATTTTGGTGGGACCTAATTTCATTGCTTTAGACAGCACTTCAACAGCCTACCTAAAAAATGCACAGATCCATCCTTTTGTTAAATATACTTTAGGAAAGAACAAAATATATGAGTTAAAGTTAAATGCCGAAGAGCAGGATGCACAAGGCGTTTTAGATGCTTTTCCGCAAGGCTTATTCGAATCGCTGGAAGGATTAAAAGTACAGGGCAAGGTTAAATACAACCTTAATTTTTATTTGGACACGAAAATACCAGACAGTGTGCGCTTTAGTTCTACCTTAACACCGATTAATTTCAAAATTGTACAATGGGGTAAAACCAATCTGCAAAAAATCAACAATCCATTTGTTTATACGCCTTATGAGTATGGCAAACCGATGCGCGATATTACCATAGGCCCATCAAACCCAAATTTTACACCTTTATCCTCAATATCGAAAAACTTTATTAACGCGGTTTTAACAGCAGAAGATCCTTCATTTTTTACGCACAACGGCTTTGTTGAGGAATCGATCCGTAAATCAATCGCCGTAAACTTTAAAGAAAAGAAATTTAAACGCGGAGGCAGTACCATCAGTATGCAGCTGGTTAAAAACGTTTATTTAAGCCGTCAAAAAACCTTGGCCCGTAAAGCCGAAGAGATATTAATTGTTTGGCTTATTGAGCATAATCACTTGGTAAGCAAACAACGGATGCTCGAAGTGTATTTCAACATTATGGAACTAGGCCAGAATATTTATGGAATAGGAGAGGCTTCGCGTTATTATTTCGGAAAGCAACCTGCCGATTTAACCATCGGTGATGGATTGTTCCTGGCGAGTATTGTTCCTAAACCAAAGGCATCGATGTATAAATTCATGGCCAATGGTAGTTTGAAACCGTACATGTTCAACTATTTTAGGTTTATGGGGAATATTATGGCAAGGAGAGGTTTAATAGCGAGCGATACTTCTGGTTATGGGTTCTATAATGTACGTTTAAGAGAAGGTCTGCGCCAGTATTTAGCACCTGATACGGCTGTTGTTGATACTACAGCATTTGATGATGATGGAGACGGCTTACCAGTAGTAATTGTACACGATAAAAATAAAAGTTTCTTCGAACGCCTTTTTGGTGGCGGATCTAAAAAAGATACCACAAGTAAACAGATAACCACCCCAGCCGATACCACTAAAACCAAAAAACAATTGAGGCAGGAACGTAGGGAAGAACGAAGACGACAAAAGGAATTGGAAAAAACTCAGTAGTAACCAGTTTCCAATTGGCAGTTACAGTTGAGCCAAATGATTAAACAATTAACCATGACTAAGTTTGCAATTGGTAGTTTACAGTTCTTAGATTAACCAGTTAACCGATTTATACAATTAAACAACAATAACCTTTCAACAGCAGCATGCACAAAATAAAAGTAGAGGATAAAGAGTTCGAGATATTTTTAGAGAACGATACCTTAAACAAACGGATCCGTTTATTGGGCATCCAGATCAATGTTGATTACGAGGGCAAATGCCCGCTATTTATTGGTGTATTAAATGGTAGTTTTTTGTTTATGGCCGATCTAATCAAAGAAATAAACTTACCCTGCGAAGTTGCATTTATGCGAGTGGCCTCATACGAAGGAACAGCAAGTTCGGGGAATGTAAAAGAATTAATCGGACTGCCCGACAATATCAACGGCAGAGATATTATCATTGTGGAAGATATTGTTGATACAGGCTTAACCTTAACGCATATTTTAAAAACGATAAAAGAAAAAAATCCTGCCTCAATTAAAGTCGCTTCTCTTTTGCTTAAACCAAGTGCGTTAAAATATGAAATTGAAGAACTAGAATACGTTGGTTTTGAAATACCTAACGAGTTTGTAGTGGGTTACGGATTAGATTATAATGGCCTTGGCAGAAACTTGACTGATATTTACAGAGCAACGGAGGCATAATTTTTAGATTGGATTAATTTATTTTTCGCACCTTTGCCCAATAATTTCTAAAACAATGACCATACATAAAGAAGGTTATACCACCATTGCCTTAAGCATATTGTTTATCTTCGTAATCAATGCAGTAGTTGATTATAAATACCACGACATAACCTGGTTGCGCTGGTTCATTTATATCTTTTCAGCTGCATTATTTATTATTGTACTACAGTTTTTCCGTAACCCAAGCCGCAGCTTCTCTTCAGGCGAAAACCTGGTAATCTGCCCTGCGGATGGCAAAGTAGTGGTAATTGAAGAAACAGAAGAGGGAGAATATTTTAAAGATAAACGTTTACAGGTTTCGATTTTTATGTCGCCAATAAATGTTCACATTAACCGTAATCCAATTTCAGGAGTGGTGAAGTTTTTCAAATATCACCCTGGAAAATACCTTGCTGCATGGAATCCAAAATCATCAACAGAGAATGAACGTACTACAACTGTTGTAGAGCATAAAAATGGCACCCCCGTATTGTTCCGTCAAATTGCCGGTGCTTTAGCCCGCAGAATTGTATGGTACGTAAAAGAAGGAGATCAGGTGGTACAAACGGAACAATTTGGCTTCATTAAATTCGGATCTAGGGTTGATGTATTTTTGCCCGTTGGCACAAAAGTGAACGTAGAACTTAACCAGGTTGTAAAAGGTGGAATCACTACCCTGGCGACTTTAAGTTAAGGATATAATATTTTAAAAAAGCCGATTTAGTTGATGCTAAATCGGCTTTTTTGTTTATTTACAAATATTTAGGTGGTGATTTATGTCCCTTTAGGATATTCTATGCATATTTTAATTTAGCCGTCACCCTGAACCGAGCCTTAGCGAGCTCACCGTAGGTAATTCATTTCAGGGTCTATTTTTGCAGGAAAGATGCTGAAATAAATTCAGCATGACGATTATCGTTTAAGCAAATGGTTAAATTAATAAATATTAATCGGATGCAGGGTATGTAATCACTTAATCCATAGCATCATTACCTACCTCTTCATTATTACCTGCTGGAGCTGGTCTATCGCTAATTAAGCGTTGTGTAGGGTAGGCAAAATCCGACTTATTACGGATAACGATATCCATAATTTCGAGGTTGATTTCCTGCCTGATTTTAAGAAACACAGCATATTCCAATACGGTTACAAAATAGTTAACCTCCACATTTAAGCCCGAATCGCCAAAGCTCTTAAAGGAAGCATTTCCATCATCACTGGTACCTTGATGATTATTGATGTAACTTTCTATCTCGGTAATAATTTTTCTAAGTGATTCCGAATTGGTTTCATAAGTAAGCCCGATAATAAAAGAGACCTTGCGCGAATTCCTCAGCGAAAGGTTTTCTAAAACACCATCAATCATACCTCTATTGGGTATAGTAGCCATCGTTTTTTCAGAAGTTCGGATCCTTGTGCTCCTAAAACCTACTTTTTCAACCGTTCCTTCCACACCATCAACCTTTACCAGGTCGCCAACGGTAAAAGGCTTATCTAAAAAAATGGTGAATGAACCGATTAAGTTCTCTAAGCTCTCTTTAGCAGCCAAAGCAATGGCGATACCACCAATACCCAATCCTGTAATCAGCGTTAATACATTAACCTCGAAAACAAAACCCAGAAGGGTGAAAAAACCGATAAAGATTACGATCGTTTTAAACAGCTCCTTTAAAAAGGGCACTAGTTGATCGTCGGCTTTATTATCTGTAAGCGAAGCTTTATACAGAAGCACATGGCTAATGAAGTCGATTATCCTTAAAATAATCCAAAAAATAGACAGGATGATCCCAAACAAAAATATCCGGTCAATACAATCGCCAATTGTTACAGGTATCAGCTCTTTAACCTTGCCAATTAATTTGCTGTAATGGAATACAGCCACCTCTAGCGGGTGTTTTAACTGGTTGATGGATAGATAAAGTGTGGTTAACAGAATAAAAACCTCGATGGGTTTTACCAATAAGGCAACGAAGGCATCGTTATGCGATTGATTTGAAAAGTTTCTGAAAAGCTTAAAGAGCAACCTGCTTAACAGCTTAGAAACAATGTTCTTAAAAACTAAGCCTAAAAAAAGTATCCCCCCAAAAAGGAAATAGGCTTTTACGGTATTGCCCCAAAAAACTTGGTCGAAAAAAGCAGAATCTAACATTTAACAAAGGTACAAACAAAAAAACCTCCACGAAATTAATCGTGAAGGCTATATCTTATAATAAAGAATATTATTTTCTCAAAGATTTGATACGAGCAGCTTTACCAGTTAAAGCACGTAAATAGAACAATTTCGCTCTACGAACTTTACCATAGCTATTCACTTCTACTTTCTCAATATTTGGAGAACTAAAAGGGAAAATACGCTCAACACCAACGCCGTTGCTCATTTTACGAACGGTAAAGGTTTCATTAGCACCTGCACTGTTACGTTGTATTACAACACCTTGGTAAATTTGAACACGTTCTTTATTACCTTCGCGAATTTTATAGTGTACGCTCACTGTATCGCCAGACTTGAACGCAGGAAAATCTTTTTTCGCGATGGCCTGCTCTTCAACAAATTTTACTAAATCCATGATTTTAAGCTATTAAACCAACTTTCTTTACCTTGAAAATCGGATTGCAATATTAGGGATTTTTTTTCATATAAAAAAACCTATTTTAATTTTTTCCACAATCTTTATGAATTCCACATTCGATTGTGCTAAATGCTTCTATTCCAAAAGATCAGGACGCCGGGTTTTCGTCCGCTCCAAGGCTTGTTCGTGCCTCCATTCGTTCACCTTAGCTTCATGACCGCTTAATAAAACATCGGGTACTTTATGTCCACGCCAGTCTGCCGGGCGGGTATAAACCGGCGCATCAAGCAGTTCTCCCTGAAAACTATCAGATAGGGCAGAAGTTTCATCATTTAAAACACCCGGGATTAAACGCACAACAGCATCTACCACAATCGCTGCAGGTAGCTCTCCTCCGCTTAAAACATAATCACCTACCGATATCTCCCTTGTCACAAAGATATCGCGTATACGCTGATCTATGCCCTTGTAATGACCGCATAAAATAATGATGTTCTTTTTAATAGAGAGTTCGTTAGCTGTGCTCTGGTTTAAAGTAACACCGTCAGGGCTCATGAAAATAACCTCATCATATGTTCTTTCTGCCTGAAGCTTTTCAATACAGGCCGCAAAAGGCTCAATACTCATCACCATACCGCTACCCCCGCCGTACTGGTAATCGTCTACACTTTTTTGTTTGTTGGTGGCATAATCCCTCAGGTTATGAACAACAATTTCGGCTATGCCTTTTTTTTGTGCGCGTTGCAAAATAGAATGAGCAAACGGACTTTCTAATAAAGCAGGCAAAACGGTTATAATATCGAAACGCATGCTGCAAAGGTAAGTCTTTAGTCTGAAGTCTTTAGTCCGCAGGCGATTTTTTGGGGGGATCATTAGTCTCCTTCTTCTAAATCGAATATTTCTTCAACCGGTTTATTAAAAACCCTCGCCATTTTTAAGGCCAATACGGTTGATGGAACATACTTTCCTGATTCGATCGTATTAATGGTTTGTCTCGAAACCTGGATCAGGTCTGCAAGTTCTGCCTGTGTAATGTTTTTAATGGCACGTTGAACACGGATATTATTTTTCATCAGAGAACCTTTCCTTTTTTAATCGCTGCAAACTATAATTAAATTTGGCTAAAAAAACTATGGGTATTGTCCATATATTATACACCAAAATCATCAAAAATGAAAGTCCGTAAAAACAAAAATTTATGGCTAACAGTATAACATAACTGACCAAAACGGCCCATTGCAAACTCTTTAGCCTAAGTACAGCAATATATTCGTCATCAATTCTCTCTTTAGAAAAGATTATCATTAGTAAGCCTATGGTAATACCTAAAATTGCAAACTCATTGGTTAAATTATAATCAGCGAAATTAATTGGTGAATTTTCATTTATATTCTTCAATGAATAAATTTGAAAACCAGGGATTCTAAATTCTTTAGTTAAACAGAAGAATCCCAAAATGCAAAAGACTAAAAAAATTACCCAACCAATTACCTTGAATTTGTTTGGGATCAAAAGCGAATTTTTCATATATCAAATATTTTTTACCAAATGTAAAGTATTTTTGATATAAATGTCAAGTATTTTTTACTAAAAGATTGCTTTATTTTACAAAAACATACTTAACAGTAACAAGAAAATATTTTTAATTTTTTAGCTTTCCAGGTAAATATCCAGCAAACCTTGCGGTAAATCGAGGGTTAATGTTTTTTCATCCTCATTGTATTCTACAATAAAGTCTTCATTGAGCGGGAACAGGATTTCGGTTTCTTTATACATTACTGTAGCCACAAATTGTTGCGGATATTCGTTTACTTCCAAAATTTCGCCCAATTCGCCTAAAGTTTCATCTATTGCTAAATAGCCTTTAAAATCGGTATAGAAAAACTCTCCTTCTTCGCGTTCTGGCATTTGTGATAGGGGCAGGTATAATTTCTTTTTTAATAGCGGCTGCACTTTATCGATATGATCGGCGTCATCAAAGTTAAAATAGCCGGTTTTATTGGCCTGCAGTTTTGCTGAAGCCACAAAATACGGAACAAGCTTACCGTTCATATCCGCAAATACCACATCAAATTCGAGTTGTTCGTATTCATCAAATTCGAAAAATACCTGAACCTCTCCCTTTAAACCCCTCGTTTTGGTAACGTAACCAATATAAAATGCTTCTTCGTGTTTCATACTCCAAATTAAATCGTCACCCTGACCTGTAGCGCAGCAGAAAGCTACGCAGTAAACCGAGCCTTAAGCGAGTTCACCGAAGGTAATTTGTTAAGGGTCTTCCCAGAAAGATGCTGAAACAAGTTCAGCATGACGAACTGTAAATAAAAATAGCGTTCCGAATGTCCGGAACGCTATTTTATGAGACAAAATAATTAAAATTATTCTGCTCCTTCTTCTTTAGTAGCTTCTGCTGCAGGAGCCTCTTCAGTTGCTTCAGCCTCAACAGCCGGTGCTTCTTCAGTAACCTCTTCTTCAACAACTTCTTCTGCAACTGGTGCATTTTTAGCTGCGATAGCTGCTGCTTTATCTTCTTTTTTCTTAGCTTCTGCTGCTAATGCCGCTTTACGCGCATCTGCTCTAGAAGTAGCTAAACCTTCTGTTTTACCAGAAATTTTACCAGCTTTAGCATCTAACCAAGCAGCAAATTTTTCATCTGCTTGTTCTTGAGTTAAAGCTCCTTTTTTAACACCACCTTCTAAGTGTTTTTTGTATAAAACACCTTTGTAAGAAAGGATAGCACGAGCGGTATCAGTTGGTTGTGCACCACTGTTTACCCAAGCTAAAGTTTTTTCGAAGTTAATTTCGATGGTTGCAGGATTGGTGTTTGGGTTGTAAGAACCTAAACGCTCAATAAATTTACCATCACGTGGAGAGCGAGAATCTGCTACCACAACGTGGAAAAAAGGTTTTCCTTTTTTACCGAATCTTTGCAATCTGATTTTAGTTGCCATTTCTTTTTGTATTTATGTATTCAACATAGTTCCCGGAGCTTCATGCTGCGGGGCTGCAAAGATAACTAAAATACTGTAAATTAAAAACATAGTTTAATTTCTTTGTTTTCAGGATATTTGCGCCGAAATATTTGCAGATACAAAATGGAAAGAATTGCGATTGATATGGACGAGGTAATTGCCGATGCCCTTGGAAAATTCATTAAACTGTATAACCGGGATTTTAACGTTCCTTTGGATTTAAAAATTGATGCTGGAAACGAAATCTATCACCATGTTCCACAAGATGTTAACCAGAAATGGTTCGAATATATAAATGAACCCGGTTTTTTCCGTGATCTTGAAGTTATTGAAGATAGTCAACGGGTAATTAAAGCCTTACAAGAGAAATATGATGTTTATATTGTTTCAGCAGCGATGGAATTCCGTAATTCATTGGTTGATAAGTACGACTGGATGGCCGAGCATTTCCCTTTCATCGATTGGCAACATATGATGTTCTGCGGAAATAAAATTGTGAATGTTGATATTATAATCGACGACCGTATTAAAAACTTTGTAAATTTTACTGGTCGCCCTTTATTATTTTCTTCGCCCCACAATTTGCTTGTAACAGAATACGAACGTGTAAATACCTGGGAGGAAGTAGCGGGCTTATTACTATAATATTAATTCATAGGGGTCGACTTAAGTCGACGCCCATGAATGCAATTAATCAATATAATCCCTAAAAATTAAATTCGCCTACCAGGTTGCCTCCGCTACTCTTGGCTTCCATAGGCAATACGATTACTTTCCTCTGCTGTTTGCCCGTGGCATATCGGGTATAGATCTCGGCAGTTACGGTTGTTGGCCCGCTAATGTTAATCTGCCTATCGCCGTAATAGTTAACTTCGATTTTATATTTTCCCTTTATTGCTTTTTTGATCATAAATTGCTCCGGGCCATAACCTGAAGTGAAATCGTTGCTGATCCTGCCACCTATTTTTGTTCTCGAATTCCCATAAAATCCTTTTTCACCTGTTGGGTCGGTTAGCCATAGATCGATATCAGTATCATTTTTATTCCAGTTTAGCACTACGCGTACGTCTACAGGTAATGGCTGGATTAACCTTTTATCAATCCCTTTAGTACTTAGGTTGTTGCCATGTGCTGCTATCAAGTTATTGATTTCTGATATTACAATCTCCTCGATTCCTTGATCTCTATCTGCAATCTGGCTGTTATAACTTTGAGTAAGCACTTTATACAAATTATCAAGTGCAGCTTGGTATTGCCCATTATCTGCTAGCGCCAGCGCATAATCGCGGTAACTTTGAGCGTCCATAGGCCGCCATTGTAAAATCTTCTGTGTGATAAAAATCTCGTCTTTATAATTACCGGTCTGTTTTAATTTATAGGCTAAAGTTTTATACAAATCGGCATTTTCAAGGTCGAGATCAGCAATATTACTTAAAATGGTCAGTGCCCTAACGCTATCTTTCTGTTGGTAAAACCAATTGGCCACATCAAAATAAAACATCGGTGTACTGATGTATTTCGGACGTATTTTCAAATAAGCCTGATAAGCGCTATCTGGTTTTCCAACCACGTTTTTCATATAATCTTTATCACTTCTAAATTCGGGGATAACAATAGCAGGTTGTTTCGGAAATGGCCTTGACTTTATTCCCCCAACCTGAACACCCGCAACTTTACCCTCAAGAAAACCACTTGAACTCCCAGGAATGGCATTGCTATAACTTTTGGACACCGTTGTCACGGATGCACTTAAGTTACTCCTTCTCTGCTGAGTAGCGTACCCTACAACCACAACTTCATTTAATTGATTCGTTTCTCTATCTCTTCTGGCAGCCCCAGTAGCTGGGGTAAGAGCTACAGCTTGTGGCATAGATGGAACTACCATTTCAGCTGTTTTCGCAGCTTCTCTTCTTGGCCCCTCACCAACAGGTTCAGCCATTACAATATTAGCACTTGGATCTCCATGTACATCCCTTTGCCCTGGATCAGGGTATGTCTCTTTCTTCTTTCCTGGTTCTTTATAGTAGAAATCGGTATTCCACCAGGTTTTTAGTTCTTTAGTCATGGCTACCGCAGCATTGATCAGATCTTGCTTACGTTCCAAAATAGCTATCCTGCGTTGCTTCAAAACCGCATTATAAGCTTCCTGCAATTCAACGGGAGGTACAATGTCATAACGCAAATAATCATCTAAGTTTTCTAGTACGATAAGGCTGGTATTGCGTGTAACAATACCAAACTGTTTGCTCAAAACACTAATATCATCCTTATTATCCTCATATTGGATATCCATTTCGGCAATTTTCTTTTGTGCCCAAACACGGCTAACATCAATGCTGCTTAAAGTATGCTCCGTAGCATTTAAACGAACAACTTGTTCTGAAACGACAGTGTTTCCAAAACCGAACTGCAATGTAAATTCAGTATTAAACTCATTCATAATACCGGCTAAAGAAAAATGCCCGTTTACATTTACTTTCATTGAAGGATAAGTCTGCCTTACATCTGCTCCGTTTTTAATGCCTAAAAACTGAAGGTTTTGCTGATTCAATTGTTTAAAAGCCTCGGCAACTGACGTGGAATTAAGATTTACAAATTGTCCGCCGGTTTTCATGCTGATAAACTTTAATGTGCTATAATCTGCCTTAAGCGAGGTATTGATACAATGAACTGGTTTATTTAAGCTAACCGTATTTTTCCCGAATGTTGATAGTCCGTCAGTAAATAAAATGTATTCATCAGCGGGTATCGATCTTGCATTTATCGCGCTGAAATTCGTTCCACCGTCATAAACTAAATTTTTCAATTTCTCTCTCAATACTGACCAGTTACCACTCGAGATTACAAAAGTGCCTGCGTTCTTAAAGCCATTGTTAATCAGGCCTAACTGTATGGTTAAATTTTGCTTTTGTTTGATAATCAAACCCAACAGTTCTATTTCCTTCTCTTTATTGCGCTGAAGACCGCTTAAAGATGCATCCCAGATTAAACCAATTTGGTTAGCCCACTGCTTTTGACGGCTTTCAGTTTTAGGAAAAACATTAACCAGAAAATAATAACCTGTTGATGCTTTTTGCATTTGTACTTCGGTCAGATCATTTCTCTTTGGAAGATTAATAGTCAGACCATTTTTAGGCTTATAATTGCTTTTATTGATCTCTCCAACATTGGTATTTCCGTTGGCTTTAAAATCAAAACTACCGTCTGGCTGTTCACCCAGTTCTGGTTTTATGATACTTTCGAAAACGGTAGTTTTTAACGAGAATTTTTCAATGGCCTTGTTATAATCTAATGGCAAATGATACCCTAAAACATTCTTATTATTAAAGCTTAACTCTTCTTCATAACCTACAATTATGGTTCTGCTCCCATTAGCTGGCAATGGATAAATCCGGGTGCGGAAATTATTTCCTTCTACTTTCTCCAATAAACCCGGATCAACCCTCCGGCGCTCAATGCTTTCGAAAACCTCCGTTGCTTTTGCTTTTTCTACCGGAACAGCCTCGCGCATCTTTCCGTTTATATCTAAAGCGTAACGGCTAATGCTTACCCCTTCGGGCATGGGGAAAGTTAATTCACCCTCCAAAATTCGGTTACTGTTATTATGGAAGGTCATCGTCATTACCGTTGTGGCAATATTTCCGGTAATCTGCACATCGATATTTAACTGTTTAAGTTTAACTGCATCTTTTTGCTCATTGGTTTCGGCCTGCTGTACCTTTAAAACAGGCATTTGCGCCTGAACAAAAAATATGACCAATAATAAGGGAAGGGTGAGTAAGGTTTTAGATGGTCTCATAATCGCAATTTTAAATAGTGATGCAAAACCATTAACGATTACATAAATTTATTTTCGGAGCCTCATCTTTTTTGCTTTAGGAAATAAAAACCTTTTATAAAATCTAAAACTGGCTTTTCTAAAAAAATGTAACATTTCTAAAAAAAATTGTTCTAATTATTAAAACTGAAACTATGTTAGTAACCACAACGCCTTCAGTTGAGGGCAGAAAAATTGTAAAATATATAGGTCTTGTTACCGGAGAAACCATTATTGGTGCAAATATTTTTAAAGATTTATTTGCTGGCATAACAGATATAGTAGGGGGCAGGTCGAGTTCTTATGAACGCGTTTTAAGAGAGGGAAAAGATACAGCAGTGAACGAAATGCAACAATACGCAGCCGCATTAGGGGCAAACGCAATTGTTGGTGTAGATTTAGATTATGAAACGGTAGGCAGCGGCGGCAGCATGTTAATGGTAAGCGCCAATGGTACAGCTGTAATTTTAGAAGATTAAGAAATTTGCTTATTGCGAAAACTAAGCAAAAACAAGAAAGTCTTTCCGGTGCGGGAAAGACTTTTCTTTTTTATCCTGTTTTCGATTAAAACGAAAGTATATCGATTAATTTAAGCCATTTAGAACTCACTTTTTCAGCATTAATGTGTTTAATGGCATGATCAAAGGGCGTAAAAACAATTTCACGGTTAATCTGGCCAGCCATAACACCGCTTTCACCGTTAATTAAACCTTCTACAGCAGCAACACCTAATCTACTGGCCAATACACGATCCATACAGGTTGGTTTTCCACCCCGTTGGATATGCCCTAAAACTGAAACTTTAGTATCGTAATGCGGGTATTTTTCTTGCAAAATTTCGCCAACTTTAAATGCACCACCGGTATCATCGCCTTCGGCAACAATAATAATTTTCGATGCTTTATCTTTACGGCTATGTTCCAGTTTATGCAAAACGTCGTCTGCATTCATGTTTGCTTCTGGAATCATAATGGCTTCGGCGCCCACACCGATTCCACTTCTTAAAGCTATTAACCCTGAGTCGCGGCCCATTACCTCCACTATAAAAAGCCTGTCGTGCGATTCGGCTGTATCTCTGATCCTATCCACAGCGTCGATAACGGTATTAATGGCCGAGTCGTAACCAATGGTAAAATCTGTTCCGGCTAAATCGTTATCAATAGTGCCAGGCAAACCAACAATTGGGAAATCGAACTCCTTTGAAAAAATATTTGCACCTGTAAATGTTCCATCACCGCCAATTACAACCAGGGCATCAATTCCATTGGCTTTTAGGCTTTCATAAGCTTTTTTTCTACCCTCAACGGTTTTAAAGGCTTCGCTGCGTGCGGTTTTTAAAATGGTTCCTCCTCGCTGGATAATATTTGCTACAGATTTACGGTCCATAGGGATAAAATCATTGTTGATCAACCCCTCGTACCCACGGATAAACCCGGTTACTTCTATATCATAATAAATTGAGGCTCTTACTACAGCCCTGATTGCGGCATTCATGCCTGGCGAATCACCGCCAGAGGTTAAAACACCAATATTCTTAATCTTATTCATTTGTTTGTTTCTTAGCAAATTCTGATAATCCATTATCCAGATATTGCAAATATTTATCTATATTAAATTCTACTCCGATAGGAGGCGAAACTAATTCTTTTTCATCAGTACCCAAAAGTACATAATATGGCTGCGAAATGGTATTAAATCTTTCGGCCTGCAAATGTTTAAATTTTTTACCAACCGTATTCACTTTCGTTCCTAAAATTTTAGAGTCAAATTGTTCAGCAACCGGTAAATCAGTTTTATCATCCGTGTAAAGTGATACAACAATATAATCTTCTTTTAATTTTTTAAGCACTCTCGGGTCAGACCAAACTCTTGCTTCCATTTCGCGGCAATTTACACAGCCATGGCCTGTAAAATCAAGAAATAATGGTTTTTTTACCTCTTTTGCGTAAGCCAACGCTTCCTGGTAATCAAAAAATCCATCAATATTATGCGGAATGTGCAGGAATTCAGAATATTTACGTTTAGCATGGCCAATTGTTGTTGTCTGGTTTGATCCACCACCACTATCTTGTCCGATCACAAAATCCTGAGTAGAAAGTGGAGGTACCAGTGCACTTACGGCTTTTAAAGGAGCTCCCCATAAGCCCGGAATTAAATATATCGCAAACACGAAAGTAGCGGTTGCAATAAATAACCTTGGCACTGAAACATAAGGAAGATCACTATCGTGAGAAAATTTGATTTTCCCTAATAAATAAACACCTAAAATTAACGCGAGTACAATCCAAATGGCCAAGAAAATCTCTCTATCCAATATGCCCCAGTGATAAGCCAAATCGGCTGTCGAAAGGAATTTTAAAGATAAGCCCAGCTCTAAAAAGCCGAGAAAAACTTTAATGGAGTTTAACCACCCGCCAGATTTTGGCAGTCCAGTCATTAAACTAGGAAAAATGGCAAATAGGGTAAAAATTACCGCTAGCGATAATGAGAAACCAAACATGACCACAACAGGTGTTAGCAAATCGGTATTAATGGCCACTAAAGAGGTTCCGATCAGTGGGCCTGTGCAAGAGAAGGAAACAACCGCTAAGGTTGCTGCCATGAAAAAGATTCCGCTTAAACCTTTAGCATCCGATTTTGCGTCAAGTTTATTTACAAAGGAACTTGGCAGGGTAATTTCAAAGGCGCCTAAAAACGATACACCGAAAACAATGAGTATAAGGAAGATGAAAATATTAAAAAATCCATCGGTAGATATTTCATTTAATGCACTGGCGCCCCAGATCAAGGTAATAATTACGCCTAAACCAACATAAATTACAATGATCGATAGGCCATAAATAATGGCACTTCTGATTCCTTTTGCTCTGCTTTCGGCTCTTTTGGTAAAAAAACCAACAGTAAGCGGAACCATGGGAAAAATGCATGGAAGAAAAAAAGCGGCAATACCAGCCAAAAGGCCTAAACCAAAGGTCACCCAAAGCGATTGTTTTGGAGCATCTTTACCTGCTACCGTAGCTTTTTCTACTTTTGCTGTATCCTTTTTAAGGGTATCTTTTTCCGTTTTTACCTGACTATTGGCTGCACTATCCTGTGCAGAACCTACTTCGGTAAAAACAATATCATCAGGAGGAGCGGTTGCTGTGGTGTCTTGTGTTACCAGGGCGTAACTCTTAACGGCTGGCAATGCAATAAACATTGTAGCCATTAACAACAATAATAAAACCTTTTTCATTTGTGTGTTTTGTGTGTGTATTTTTGAAACCGTGAAATTAAGAATAATTTTAGAAACGATTTTTTATAAACCACCACAACACGTAGATTTTACTTTAAAAAGAAACAGTCCTGAAAATTCAGGACTGTTTGTAAATATTTTGATGTCAACTATTTAACCGGAACGCTGAACTCAACTTCTTCTGGCGGAAGACATTGCTTATCGTTACAAACCATAAACTCTACCACGCCTTTAACTACTGTAGTTGCTTTGTTTAGCTTAATTTTTTGTTGAAAAATTACCGCTTTTTCAAAATAACTTACATTCATTTTAAATGTACTTTCGTACTTAACAATTGCTTTGGGTTCTATTGTTTTACCTACCAGGCTAAAATCCTTAGAAGGCGTAAAAGTAAATGTTGTTTTTACTGGCCCACCGTCTTTTACATTTTGCGAATAAATGTGCCATCTGTCATCAATAGTGGCTTTTAAATAAATAACAGCCTCTGTTTTACTTACTTTTTTTGCAGAGTAAGCCCAGGTAACAGGTTTTTCGATTTGAGCAAATGCGCCAGCAATGGTAAAGAGTACCATTGAAAGCACCAGGGTGATTTTTTTCATTATGTGTTTATTTTGTGTGTGTAAATTCTATTTCTTTAAAATTAAAGACTTTTAAGCCGTTCTTTGTATCAACGGTTAGCCTACCGTCATCTTCAACGCCTATTATAGTACCTTCAAAAAACGCTCCATTTTGCGTATACAACGCTGGAATGTTAAAGTTGTAAAGCCTTGAAAGGTAATCATTTTGTAAAATACCATATTTCCCGGTCCTCAAAATTAAGTAGTATTTTTCCATAAATATGAATAATTTATCCATAATATCCATTAAAGACACATTTCTTTGTAAAATTTGAATGACGGAAGTAGCACGTTGGCTAATACTATCCGAAAATTCGGATTGATTAATATTTAAACCAATGCCAATTACTGATGATTTAATAGAACTGCCTGTCAGTGTATTTTCGATTAATATTCCGCCTAATTTCTTATTTTGGTAATACAAATCATTAGGCCATTTTACTTTTATCCCTTCTGTAACAAAACAGGATAAAGCATCACTAACGGCTAAACTAACGGCTATATTTAAATAAAACTGCTTATTGAGGGGCAAAAAAGAAGGTTTTAAATAAATGCTTGTGCTTATATTTTTTCCCGCCTGTGTTTGCCAAACGCTTTCCTGTTGCCCTCTTCCGGCGAACTGATTATCTGCCATAATTACAGTCCCTTCGGCTAATGGCTCGGATTTTGACACCAAATCTTTTAAAAAGTTATTAGTAGAATCAACTTCTTTTAATTTGATTAAATTTTGACCAACAAATAGTGTCGAAAAAGTGTTATTTTGCAAGTGTTGAATTTATAATATTGTAATTCCAAAATTAAAGCATTTTAATGGTAAAAAAGAAAATAGTAGCCCTTTCTACATACCTTTCTGAGTTAGCCGTTCACGGCATACAGGAAAAAAAAGGAGAAGATATAGTGCGGTTAGATCTTAGAAATATTCATACCTCAGTGGCTGATTACTTTATTATTGCGAGCGCCAACTCCGGTACTCAGGTAAAAGCCATTGCCGATAGTGTCGAAAAAGAAATATATAAGGCCACTCAAGCCGATCCAAGACACAAGGAAGGTTTCGAATCAGCAGATTGGATTATTCTTGATTATTTCGATGTGGTTGTGCACATTTTTAAAACCGAAAAGCGCCACTTTTATGGCATAGAAGAACTTTGGGGGGATGCAGAAAGCACAAATTATCAAAGCGCATAACCTATAGAACCATTTTGACAAAGACAAATGAACGACAATCAAAATACCAACGAAAAACAAGGAAAAAGGATTCCAAATATTCCTAAAAAACCACAAAAAGGATCAAAATTTAATATTTTCTGGGTTTATGCAGCCATTATCATTGCGATTATAGCGGCACAGTTTTTATTTACTACCGATGGCGGTAAAGAGGTTACCTATCAAAAGTTTGAACAACAGATGTTACTTAAAGGTGACGTACAGAAAGTTGTTGCCTATAAATCCGACGATTTGGTCCGTGTAGAGGTTTATATCAAAAAGGATAGCTTAAAAAAACCAGTATATGATTCTTATAAAAGCAATAGCACATTTACTGTAAATAATAACAATGCTAGCCCTGTTGTATATTTCAATGCCGGCACAATGGATGGCCTTGATAAGCAACTTGCCGATTCACAAAAAGACCTTCCTGCTAACCAACCAAGAGTATTGGCAGAAAAAACCAGTCGCAGCAATCCATTAGCAAGCTGGTTCTTAAGTATCATTTTACCTGTATTGCTTTTAATCGGTTTCTGGATCTTTATGATGCGCAGAATGGGCGGTGGTGCCGGCGGTGGCGGTCAGATCTTCAGTATCGGAAAATCAAAAGCAACATTATTTGATAAAGAAAGCCAGGTAAACATCACTTTCAACGATGTTGCAGGTTTAGAAGAAGCAAAGACAGAGGTAATGGAAATTGTAGATTTCCTAAAAAACCCTAAAAAATATACCGATTTAGGTGGAAAAATCCCTAAAGGTGCTTTACTTGTAGGTTCGCCAGGTACCGGTAAAACCTTATTGGCCAAAGCTGTTGCAGGCGAGGCTCAGGTTCCTTTCTTCTCCCTGTCAGGATCTGATTTTGTGGAGATGTTTGTTGGGGTAGGAGCATCACGTGTACGTGACTTATTTAAACAAGCAAAAGACAAATCGCCATGTATCATCTTTATCGATGAGATTGATGCCATTGGCCGTGCCCGTGGTAAAAACGGTGTAATGGGCGGAAATGACGAAAGAGAAAACACCCTAAACCAACTTTTGGTTGAAATGGATGGTTTTGGTACCAATACACATGTTATTATCTTAGCCGCTACCAACCGTGCAGATGTTTTAGATAAGGCTTTATTAAGAGCAGGCAGGTTCGACAGACAGATTTATGTTGATTTACCGGATGTTATCGAGCGTAAACAAATTTTCGAAGTTCACATTACTCCGCTTAAAAAATCAGAAGAGCTTGATACCGAATTTTTGGCAAAACAAACGCCAGGATTCTCAGGAGCAGATATTGCAAATGTTTGTAACGAAGCAGCATTAATTGCAGCCCGTAAAAATAAATCGGCAGTTGATAAGCAAGATTTCTTAGATGCTGTGGATAGAATTGTAGGTGGTTTAGAAAAGAAAAACAAAATCATCACCCCAAGTGAAAAACGCGCTATTGCGATTCACGAGGCCGGTCATGCCACAGTAAGCTGGTTGTTGGAACATGCTGCGCCTTTAGTTAAAGTTACGATTGTGCCACGCGGACAGAGCTTAGGTGCAGCCTGGTATTTACCAGAAGAACGCTTAATTGTTCGCCCTCACCAAATGCTTGATGAAATGTGTGCAACGATGGGTGGTAGGGCAGCAGAAAAAGTGATGTTCGATACGATTTCTACCGGTGCACTTAGCGATTTAGAAAAAGTAAATAAACAAGCCAGGGCAATGGTTACCATTTATGGCTTGAACGATAAACTAGGAAATATTACTTATTACGATTCATCTGGTCAGAACGAGTATAATTTCTCTAAACCATATTCAGAGGATACTGCTTTAACTATCGACAAAGAAATTTCAGCATTAATTGAAGGCCAATACCAAAGGGCAATTAGTTTATTAGAAGAAAATAAAGATAAATTGATCCAATTGGCCGATATCCTGATCGAAAAAGAAGTTTTATTTAAAGACGACTTAGAAGTGATTTTTGGCAAGCGATTATTCGAAAACCAAGGAGAAAGCGGAACTCCCGGACATATTACTCCGGTAGAAGCATAAATAAATAATTTCTATTATTACATTTGCTACCCTAGTTTAATTATTAGGGTAGCTTTTTTTTATAATGAAGGATAATACGACAGCGAAAGAACAAATACTAAAAAAGATAAGGAAAGCACTATTAGAGAAGCGCGAAAACCCTTATCCTAATTTAGAAGAGAGTCAATTGTATAAAAAAAATACAGATGAGCTAGAGGTATTATTTGCCGAACAGCTAACGGCTATATCCGGTAATTTTATCTTCTGCGAGGATGGGATCGATTTTTTTGAAAACATGTTACAGCTGGCCGATAAGTTTAAATGGCGGAAAATATACTGCTGGGAACCGGAACTTCAGCAGTTTTTAAGCAAATACGAATTCCCTTTTTACCAGACCGATAAAGATTTTGAACAGGCCGAGGTAGGGATTACCCTTTGCGAGGCCCTAATTGCCCGTAACGGAAGTGTAATGGTAACGAACCAGGGTGCCGCAGGAAGAAGGCTCAGCATCTTTCCGCATCACCACATTGTGATCGCCAGAACCAGTCAGTTGGTTTTAGATCTTAAAGATGCATTTCTGTTATTGAAGAACAAGTATGGTAATCAAATCCCATCAATGATCAGCAACATTACGGGCCCAAGCAGAACTGCCGATATCGAAAAAACATTGGTTTTAGGCGCGCACGGGCCTAAAGAGCTTTTTGTGTTTCTGATTGATGATTTTAGTTAACTACCACTCGTAATAAGCCTGAAGGCTTACCCATGAGTGCCACCGGTTAAATTCGCTTACGGTATTAAACTCCGGCGATCGTCCAACGGCCATAGCCGATAGCCTTATTGCGTGTTTCCCACAAGTAGGTATTTTTGTGCCAAAACCTAAATTCCAATCCAAGGTAGCTTTGTTTAATTGTTTAAAGCTTAAAGCATAAGGACTGTCTCTAAACTGCCCCATCAACAGGGCATTGTAAAGCCATCCATTACCTTTTACACCCGCCATGAGATACACCTCACCCAAATTCTTATTCAGCCGAGTGAATTTTTTTGTTGCATTTGCCATTGGCAAAGTATTCATAGCCCAGTTCTTCTTATCGAGTAAACCCAATCTTGCATTAAAACCTAAGCCTGTACTTATATAATAACCTAAACGCAGCTCGGCATTGGTACTCAATTGAAAAAAGCCCACATCGTTTCCTCCGCTCTTACCAATAAGTAACCAATCCTTTTTTCCCGTAAGCAAAAGAGTTGGCTCTCCTCCTTTTGATATCTGGCCTTCCCATCCATACGGGATATCGGCGGTATTACCAAACCAATGATCGCGATGAATGGTTGTTTGTACTGCTTTAGAAACATTTAAACCTATTGCACCTATATTAATCCCTATTGTTAACAGTTCATTGCCCGAGTTATCTAAAAACCCAAGGCTGCTGCCGATAAAATTTAGATTTGAAAATGGCCTATCGTTTCTCCGTTTAAATTCACTAACGGGATCGTGCAAATTGCCTAAATATTCGGGAGTAAATGTTGTATTAGCAAGCATTATTGTTGCATCGTTAATACTCGAATCGGTTAAATTAATACCAAAAATAGTTTTTGCCAAAAATCTATGTGGAGTGAAAACCCATGTTCTACCTAGTTTTTTATCCTGATATATCAACCCCGCGCCCATGGTATAATTTCTATCTGTAGCGTAAGATGGTTTTACAAATTTTAGAAAATAATCCTGGTCTACAACAATTCCTGCACGGTGCAATGTATTTTCAGAGTCCTGCGCTTTTGAATATGTCGCGCACAGAATTATTATAAATAGAAATGCAGAATATTTTTTCATTGAATTTTTTTTAAGTTAATAATTGAATGATATTATATCATCCAATTATTAAGATTAATTATAACTTGAATTAAAGTTTTTTACAATATCAAATGTATAGCATACCTTAAAACCAAAGGATGATACCATTTTGGTTCGGAAAATATTGTTATCATTAACATCAAAAGATAACTGTGCAGAACCATTTACAACATATTGCTTATCATTTAATTGGTATTTATTAATAAACCATTCTTTCGGCTGCCGTACTCCAAAAAATTCTGCGGTCCCCATAATCATTACGTTTCCAGCAAATTTATATCCCACTCCTATTCCAAAATCAGTCATATTGAAGAAAGATTGGTTTTCGGTTACTTTTGTAAGCGCAATAGGATTAATAAATGTTGCGAAAGAAATACCATGTGGCATGGTTTCCGATTGACCATTACGGTAGCTAATTGTTTTTAAGTAAGGGGTATAAACAATACCAAATGTTAGGTTCGTTTTAATTTGCTGTGCATGTTCAATTACTACTGCATTACTACTTACATCAATAGAAGGATTCTGGTATAATTTGGTTGTTAAATAGCTTGCGCCGATACCCAGAACAAATGAGAATCTATTATTTTCTTTGTCATCATCAGTAAATTCAATTTCCCTGTCACTTCTTCTAATCTCAAATTGATTTTTTCCCACCTTACTAAATATGAAAGGGTTATCGATATATTTTCTTTTAAAAATAAAGCTTTCGCTGTTATTAAATGTACTTTCCTGACATCTGACCTGGTTAAAAGTGATAATCAAGAGGGCGATTAATAAGATTTTTGTATACATATTTCAATTATTTTAGTGAATTACCTTTTTACGATCTACCCATTCTATTATCTCGGAAGTAACCTTAATGCCCCAATTTGTTGTTCTACAATCAAATTCTGATAGACCTCCTTTTCCATGATGTATAGAAACGATTTTAAATATTCGATTGTCCTGGTACCACAAAGGCGCACCACTATCTCCTTTACATGTGTAAAGACCATACCCAACCGCCTTACCAGATGATTCTTTCTTAATGTCATTATAGCCAGTGGTTTTATCGACCAAAGTATCGGGTCTATCGAATGGGAAGCCTGTTAAATGAAATTTTTCTGTTGTATCTCCTATAAGATCAAAATTTGCCAATTGAAAATGAGAGTAACCTCCTAGTGCGTCTTTTACATCCTTCTTTAGTACTAAAATTGCAATGTCTTTATTTTCTTTATGGAACAGCCCTTGGTGAAAATGATAGATTTTGAAGTCTCTTTTTTTCAATTTTATTGACATGCCATTCATTTTTAAGGTAATATCAGATATAAACGGACTTCGAATCAAAGAATGATTTGCGGTAATCAACACATTACCACCTATAAATGAGGCCGTTGATGGACTGCCTGTATGTCTATATATTCGTTTTACAATGATATGAACTATGCTATTAAATGGGCCTTTACTCAATTCCTCATTTAAAATATTTGCCCTCAGATTTTCCTTTCCTACAGGCCCACAGCTATCACTACAATCTTGTGCTAAAAGAGCCATAGAGATGAGCATCAGGCTATTAAATAAGATTATCTTTTTCATAATAGCGTTAATTTAGATTTTGAATAATATTTAATATTGTAATTACCTCGAACTCTGAAACCTTTTCACAACCAACTCGCCTGCAGCATTTATGCAATATATGTCTTCATCATAGTTAGAGTATCTTCTTGATAGCACCGGTTTTAACCCTTCATCTTCCAGTTTATGGTGATCAAATGTCAAATAAAGTTCCACTCTAGAGCGATCTTTATCCAGAGTGATGGTTTTTTTCGTTTTTACATTGTAAATGTCTACATCCTGAATTCTTCTATAATTATAGCCCCAGCTAGAATCCTCCCCAAAATCTTTGCTTCTGCCAATCACGAAATAATCGTTCATTAAATGAAATATGGTACTGATGCTCTTATCATTAAAAAGCCGTTTTCCCTTCAGGTCAACTATATCTACAACCTTTCTCGTTTTACCATTGGTTAAGATGTTTTCTTCATTCAAAATCACGATTCCTATATTCTTAGGGAAATTATTTTTATTGTCTCCAAAAGCAGCGAAAGTGCTTTCATAATCCTTGCTTTTTAAAACCGTATCACCATTTTCGTTCAAAAAATAGTTTAGGTTTTTACCACTCATCGACATTGATCCTGGATAATCGGCAAAAAACAATATATCTTTTGTGAGTTTAGATGGCGCTTTTTTTACGGGCACTTCAGCCTTTTTGATTGCCGTTATAGGTATTTTTCCCATCGTTACGCGTACTTCGGTTACTTTATTTTTCTCTGCCGTTTCGGCCAGCTTCTTTTTAAAGTTTGCTTCGTTTTCAGCCTTAAGTTTTGCATTTCTGATCTTACCTGCTTCATAGGCTGCCTTATCATCTGCGATCTTCTTTTTGCGGGCGTCTTCATTTTCTTTGTCACAAGCAGGGCACATCAGTTTTCCCTCCGAGTTATTCCAGCCCTTAGGAGCAAATCTGCAGTTATAACGGGCATATTCGCTCTTCGAAACATGCGATTGGGCATTGGCTGCCTGTACCATAAACAGCAGCAAAACGGTGGTCAAGAAACTTTTCATTTTATTTTGTTTAATTCATTGTAAAAATACCCGATCAACCAACCGGTTTATATACCCTTTACTCGGTATATTTAGTACATGGTTTATATACTATATTTATGAAATATTAGGCGTTACCTTAAACATTACTGCTAATTCTCTCATCAATGAATAAAGTTTTCTTGCTATTCTTATTTTTTATAAATCCACTGCGGGTGTGCTTTGCTCAACAGGGTAATCCAATTTTGATCGATACCGCCAAAAAATTTAACATCAGCAAGCATGGATATTTCTATGAAGACAAAAATTTAAACCTGAATATCGATTCCATCATAAAATATAAGCAGGCTCGTAAACTTACCCCACTAATACCAGGAAAAGTTTTTAGTAAAGGTTACACCCAATCTTATTACTGGGTTGCTTTTGATATCGAAAATACCCTAAATCAATCTGTGCACCTCATGTTTAAGGAGCAGAGCTCAAGCATTAACCAGCTCCAGCTGTTTAAAGTAGATCAGCAAGGAAAGATTTACCCCTTAGGCTTAACAGGCGATCATTTCCCTTTTAAACAACGCCCTTATCGCAATAGAAGCTTTATCTACCCAATGGTTCTTTTGCCTCATGAAAAGGCCACTTTTTATTTGTGGGCAGACAAACGCGGACAGAACATGTACATGCCAATATCTATCGGACGGGATGTTGATATTATTCAGGCGGAAATTCCGCAGCATACCCTGTTTGGATTTTACACAGGCATTTTTGTTTTCGCAGTGATTTTTAACCTATTACTATTTGCCTCGGTTAGGGATAACATCCACCTATATTACGCGATTTATATTTTTTGCACCCTAATTTTTATCCTGGAAGAAGAGGGGTTGGCCTTTCAATGGTTCTACCCAAATTTACCTGGTCTTCAGGATTACATGCGGTTGATTATGGCATCACTGAGCTGTGGGCTGCTAATTCAGGTAATGCAGCTATTTGTTAACCAAAACAGCACCAACAGTCGATTATATCGTTTTACCAACTATTATAAAAGATTCTGCTGGGCCATGTCCATCATTCCGGTATTTATGCTTTTCAAATCGTTTATCCTCTTAGAAAAAACGGTTTTTTACATCAACAATTTTCTTGCACTCCTTACGGTAATCATTATAATTATCTGTGTAGTGGAAAGAATCAGAGCAGGCTACAAGTTGGGGTGGTATTATTTTATTGCGACCGTGATGTTGTTATTTGGGGTTTTTAACTATGTTTTTAACACATTAGGGCTTACCAATTTTAATTTATTAAAGCCAAATGGTTTAGTGGTAGGTTTAACAGCCGAAATCATTTTTCTTTCATTTGCATTAACACAGCGTTATAATTTTCTAAAAAAAGAAAAAGAAATCCTGTTGGAAGAAAAAAGTAAACACCAGGTAGACCTCGCCGATGGCATTTTTAATGCACAGGAAGATGAACGGACACGTTTGGCCCGCGATCTTCATGATGACCTCGGCGGCACACTTTCGATTATAAAACTAAACATCACCGCTTTTCAGCACAAAGTTTTAAAGCTTACTGAAAACGACCGTATATTTTACGACCAAACCATCAGTATGATCGAAAAGGCATGCGCCGATTTAAGGGAAATATCACACAATTTAATGCCAAAAAACTTTGAGCAACTGGGTTTAATTGAAACATTAAATGAGCATTTTAAAACCCTGAACCATTCAGGTAAAATCGCATTCGAATTTGTTTTTCAGGTAGAACACCCCATTGAAAGCGGAATGGAGATTACCATATACCGGATTGTTAACGAACTGGTAAATAACATCATCAGGCATTCTTTTGCATCGAAGGCAACTATACAGATTTTATCTTTCGATGAAAGAATTAGCATTATGGCCGAAGATAACGGCATCGGTTTTAATCCCGATATAGATAAAAAGGGTTTAGGTACACAAAATATTCTATCAAGGGTAAATTATCTTAACGGTAAAATCCAGGTAGACAGTAATCAAAACGGTACAACAACAGTAATTGATATCCCCTTAAAATAATGGACACGATTCAACAGAAACCCACCACGCTGATGATCGCTGATGATCATAAACTTTTTGCCGAAGGATTATCGGCCATTCTCTCTGAACAGCCCAATTTTAAAATAATCGGTATGGCATCGAATGGGAAGGAAATTTTGCACCTCTTGAACACCCAGACACCTGATATTTTAATTCTTGATCTGAACATGCCGGTTTTAGACGGTGAAATTGCCGCCGAAAAAATCAGGCAATTATTTCCCTCGGTTAAAATAATGGTCTTATCGATGTACTATACTGCTACCCTAGCCGCAAAACTCGAGGGCATAGGGGTAATGGCTTTTATTCAAAAGGATACCGATGCTGAAACACTATTCAAAATTATCTCCGGCCTACAGAACGGAGAAAAATATTTCCAAAAAATAAAATCCGATGTTCAACCGTCCTCTGTTTTTAATGACAGTGATCATTTCCAAAAAAGCCATAACTTAACAGCCCGGGAAATGGAAATATTGAAATTGATCAGTGACGACTATACTTCCCAGCAAATTGCTCAAAAATTATTTATAGCTTTAAACACTGTTGATACGCACCGTAAAAATATGGCGCAGAAGCTCAACGTAACAGGAAAAGCAGGATTATTAAAATTCGCACTTGAAAATAAGCTCCGCTAATATTTAATTTATTTTCGTTTATCGAATATAATTGATATTTTTATACTACATACCGTTTTAGTATGCGGTATTATAATTATGAGCAGAGCAATAAATACGGTAATAACCGGTACTGGAAGTTATATTCCACAGAATATCATTTCTGGTAATGAATTCTTAAATTCTACGTTTTTTGAGAATGGGAATCTATTGGAGAAAGAGAATTCAGAGATCATTGATAAATTCTCTGAGATTACGGAGATCGTAGAAAGACGTTACGCATGTCCCGATCAACTAAGCAATCATATTGGCGCAAAGGCGGCAGAAAAAGCCATTGAAAATGCTGGCATTGATAAAGAAACCCTAGACTATATTATATTCTGTCATAATTTTGGTGACATCCCTTCGGGTAGCAACCGCATTGACATTTTGCCATCTTTAGCCTCAAAGGTAAAACAACAATTGGGCATTGAAAATCCAGACTGCGTTGCCTATGATATCATTTTTGGTTGCCCAGGATGGGTTCAAGGTGCAATACAGGCAGACTACTATATTAAAAGCGGAGATGCGAAACGTGTTATGGTTATTGGTGCAGAAACCTTAAGCCGCATTATCGATCCACATGACCGTGATAGCATGATTTTTTCGGATGGTGCAGGTGCCGTAATTTTCGAGGCAGAAGAATCAGAAGAAAAAAGAGGAATACTAGCACATAAAACAGAAACGCATGCTGTAAACCATGGCAATTTATTAACCATGGGCAAGAGCTCCCATCCTGATGAAACCAATGGAAACCTTTATTTAAAAATGAATGGTCGTAAGCTGTACGAGTTTGCGGTAGTTCAGGTGCCTCAGGTAATTAAAAAGGCCATTGATAAAGCAGGCTTAAGCGTTGAAGATGTAAATATTGTATTCGTCCACCAGGCCAACGGGAAAATGGATACGGCTATCATGAAACGTTTGTTTAAACTTTATGGTAAAGATACAGTCCCGGAAAACTTAGTCCCAATGACGATTTCATGGTTAGGGAACAGTTCGGTAGCCACTGTGCCAACCTTATTGGATCTGGTATTAAAAGGCGAAGTTAAAGACTATAAGGTTAAACCTGGTGATGTCGCTGTTTTTGCTTCAGTAGGAGCAGGGATGCATATTAATGCTTTTATACACCGTTTCTAATTTGCTAACCGCTTTAATCCGGCCTTAGCCTGGCTTTCAATACTGCTTTCAAATTCATGATTTTTCATGGCAATCGCCGTATTGAAAGCCTCTTTCGCTTTCGCGTTATTTTTCCTTCTTTCGTAAACCTTACCCATCTGCACCGCTGCATTGGCAGCAAAATAATATTTTAGATTTTTGCCTTCATTAATTGTCTCCTGATAAGCTGTTAATGCTTGATCGTCTTTCCCTAAATCATCATAAATCCTACCTAACCGGTAGTTCAGTTCTGTTTTGTCTTTATCGTTAGTGTAATCCGTTACTTTCTTGTCATCAAGTAGCTGTAAGGCCCTGCTTAAATAACCACCATCAAACAGTAACCGGGCTTTTAACAGGTCAATTGTTGGCGTTCCTGAAGCAGCTTCGGCTTTCGCCTGTTTATCTTTTTCCATGTAAGTGTATCCGTTTTTAACAGCCTTGGCTGCAAATGCCGTGTAAGCCGCTTTATCTCCCTTCAGAAGAGAGATCCAGCCCAAATGAAGGTAAGCGTCCTTCACAAAGTTTACGCCCTTGGTTGCCTGCAAAAAGCGGTTAAAATAGATTCCTGAATTAAGGTCCAATTTATTCAGGTGCGCAATACCTTCCAGATAATCTAAATAAGGGAAAGGCTGGTAAACCCCTCCTTCAGGCCGCTTGGCCAAAATAGCGATGGCTTCTTCGCTATGCCCGTTTTTAATGCATACATAACTCTGCAAATAACTTTTTAACAAACTGGTATCGGCAATCCGCTCGGTATATTTTATGGTTTTTGCATAGGCCTGCGGGCTATGCGCCACATCGGTTAATACATAGGCATAATAAAACACCACTTCTTCGTAAAAAGGCTCGTAGGTCGATTTTGGCAGATTATCGGCCAGTTTTTCGAACATATTTAATCCGTTCTGAAGGTTGCCTTTTATTCCAAAAGTAGATAATGCCGTTTTTAATGCCCCATCCGGAAGATTGCCCAAAACCGCATTAATCAACCCTAAGCCTTTTAAGTTAAGATGAAAATTAGGAAACTTCTTATTGTTCTCCTGCAAAAGGCTATTGGCCTTTTTAACCTCCATTGCAGCATTAAAATATTCACCAAACCGCCCACGGATGAGTGCCCATTGCAAATTTATTTCGGCCTGTGCGTATAGATAATAGGGGGAATTTTTATCATCGTCACTTATTTGATCTAACCGTGTAGATTTATTTCCCTTCAGGCGGTCAAAATCAGCTTTGCTCTCAGATGTTAGGACTGTAAAATAATCTACATAGTTTTCTAAAAGTGGAATAATGGAATTATTGGGGTGCTGTTTTTTTTCGGTAGAGATATAAGCTCTTGCATTGCCTAATTTAAGTTCGAATATACTTTTATAGGCATTTAAGCAATTGTTGTTAAAATCGAAATTTGCAAATAAAGATGCCGGAAGCAGGAGAAGAGCAGAAAACGCAAAAACAGGGAATATTTTAGTCATTCGGGAATATATTTCAGTTTGATTCTGCGCTATAGCAACAGTAGTTCACATTAAACAAATATCTACAATAAACGCTAAAATCATATTCTTGTTTTGTGTAAACACCAGAAAATAGGTCTAAACAAAAAACGTCCCGATTAAATCGGGACGTTCTATAATTTTATGATGCGGATTAAGCTTCTGCTACTTCGTGAGTTAAAGCTTCATCAACCAAAATACGACCGCAGTGCTCGCAAACGATAATTTTTTTACGTTGGCGGATATCTAACTGACGTTGAGGTGGAATCTGGTTAAAGCAACCCGAGCAAGAATCGCGGTCGATTGTTACTACAGCTAAACCATTTACAGCATTTTTGCGTAAACGTTTGTAGGCAACCAATAAACGCTCTTCGATTTGAGGCTCAGCTTTATCAGCTTTCTTTTGTAAATCCTGCTCTTCTTTTTCAGTTTCAGCAGTAATTACATCAAGCTCGCCTTTTTTAACTTCTAAATCTTTCTTTCTGCCATCTAACTCCGCTTTAGCAGCTTCGTAGATTTCAGTTTTAGAAGTGATTTCGAAACCGTGTTCTTTAATTTTCTTTTCAGAAACCTGAATATCTAAACCTTGAATCTCAATTTCTTTCGTTAAAGCATCGTATTCACGGTTGTTTTTAACTTCTTTTAATTGAGTATCGTATCTTTTGATGGCTGCTTGCGCATCTTTAATTGTATTTTTACGGGTTACGATTGCATCCTCAAGATCATCAAGTTCGCCTTTGATCTTTGCAATTCTAGTTTCTAATCCTAAAACGTCATCCTCAAGATCGGCAACTTCCATTGGTAATTCACCACGTACCTGGCGGATCTTATCAATTTTTGTGTGGATATTTTGTAATTCGTATAAAGCCTTTAGCTTTTGTTCTACGGTTTGTTCCATTAAAACAAGTAATTTATGGGGTTTGTATTTTGCTCCGTTAAACGGATTGCAAAGTTAGTAAATTTTTTCTGAATAATTTCAAGCAATAAATTTGAGGTAAATTGTTCAGTTTCAAAGTGTCCGATGTCGGCAATGATCAATTTTTCCTCTGCATCAAAAAACTCGTGATATTTAAAATCTGCGGTAATAAAAGCATCTGCTCCAGCCGCAATGGCCTCTTTCAACAGGAAGCTTCCTGAACCGCCACAAACCGCTACTTTTTTGATCCTTTTGCCAATTACCTCGGTGTGCCTAACCACTTTGGCCTGCATCCTATCTTTTACTAAATGTAAAAAATCATAGGCATCCATATCGTATTCCAGCCAACCTACCATACCCGAACCCACCAATTGATGTTTGTTTTCGAGTTTGTAAATATCGTAGGCCACTTCTTCGTAAGGATGGTTCTCGAACAAAGCAACCAGAATTTTGCGTTCGGCTTGTGTTGGGTACACCATTTCAATCCGCACCTCGGCCTCACGGTGGCGAACACCTCTTTCACCTACAAAAGGATCAGCATCTTCATTGCCTTTAAAGGTGCCGAACCCATCGGCATTGAAACTGCACTCGCTGTAATTGCCAATGTTTCCTGCTCCGGCATAAAACAATGCCGACCGCAATTGCTCAGCTTGTGCCTGCGGGCAATAGGTAACCAGTTTTTTTAGCAAACCCGTTTTTGGCGAAAGTACTTTGGTTCCTGTTAAACCCAAGCGCTCGCAAATCCTTGCATTTACACCAGTATGAATGCTATCAAGATTCGTATGAATGGCATAAAGTGCAATATTATTCTTAATTGCCTTAAGCACTACCCGCTCTACATAATTTTTACCGTTTAGCTTTTTTAAGCCTTTAAAAACAATGGGGTGGTGGGTAATAATCAGGTTGCAACCCGTTGAAATTGCTTCATCTACAATCTTTTCTACACAATCTAAAGCCACCAAAGCACCGTGGATTTCCATATTCGGATTACCTACAATTAAACCAGAATTATCATAATCTTCCTGATAATTAAGTGGCGCTATGCTTTCTAAATAGTTCGTTATTTCGGCTAATTTCATTTGATAAATATAGTTAAACCTCGCAGGTTTTAAAAACCTGCGAGGTTGGAATGTCAAACAAAAAGTCCGTCTCGATATAAAATCGGGACGGACTTGTCGTGTATGGCGGGACGAACATTAAAAGCTGTTCTGTCTTTGCTTTCCAAAAGAAATATTAAGGATCCTAAAAATGAATGGTTTACTGAAAACCGCCCATTCTTACCATTTGCAAGCTTTCGAAAACCATTTTCTGGTTATGTTCAAAGGCAAGAGTTTTGTGGTTTACCACATCGATAATCGATCCGATAAAACATAAACCTGCGGTTAAGAGATATAAAATACCCATTCCGATCTGACCGATGATAAACCTTTGCAGCCCTGGAACAGCAAATAAACCGATTAAACAGAAAATGAGCATATCTGATGGATTCTTCCTTTTGCTGCTGTAAACCATTAAGAAGTTACGCAACTGTTGCTCGGTTAATCCGGTGGTAGCCTGTTGTAAGTATGAAAATTCTTCTGGCGTTATGCCTGGTAACGACATTAGAGGTGATTGATATATATCCATGGTTTCTATGTATTTGTTGTTGAAATTTTAAACTTATTTTTATTTTTTATCAATGTGTGAATTCTATAAACTATAATCAAAAGTGCCGGAAACCCAAACCAATGTTCGGAAAAGCTTTCGGTAAACTCGCCATGTAAAATATGACTGATTGACCTGCCTATACCGCATCCCGGACACCAGTCTTTAAAGCCCAAATTAGCCAGCGGACAAAGTGTGAAGTGATGCTCGTGGCTATTCGCTGTTGCCAGTAATACTAAAGCTGCTACCCAGAAAAAAAGTTCTAGTGGAAAGCTTTTAATGTATTTCATTGTTTCACTTTTTATATGGTTTAGAGGTTATAGTGTACCCTTTGTTACATCAATTTGCCCCCTAATCGACGAATGGGGGATATATTTCGACAAAACGAGTAATGGAATCTAAGAATAAGATCTTATTTTTTTCCTTTTTTGATTTTTACCTGCAACCCAGCCAAAAATAGTTAAAAAAACCTTTACACAAATTGCAGGTTAATATTAAAAGATAAGCTTATTTTTGTGCCTTGAACATTCGCGATTTAATAAACAGATACAGAACCGACGATAGGGTAACCCAATTTACCAAAGCGTTGAACAGCAGCAAAAACCCAAAGATACAATTAAAGGGATTGGTGGGCTCGGCCGATGCTATTGTTGCCCTGTCTTCTTATTTTATATTACATAAACCCATAATGTTCGTTCTACCGGATAGGGAGGAAGCTGCTTATTTTCAGTCTGACCTGGAGAGCGTTTTGGATAAACAGGTTTTATTGTTTCCTTCCTCTTACCGTAAATCATTTGATTTTACACAGGTAGATACCGCAAACGTTTTGGCCCGTGCAGAGGTTTTGAACGAACTGAACCACGATTCGGAATACGGAAAGATTGTGGTTTCTTATCCCGAAGCCATCGCCGAAAAGGTGATTGATCGCTCTGCCTTAGAAAAAAACACATTAGAAATTAGTTTAGGCGCCAAGTTGGGTATCGATTTTATCAACGAATTTTTAATTGATTACGATTTCGACAGAAGAGATTTTGTTTACGAACCCGGCCAATTTTCTATCCGTGGCGGTATTGTAGATATATTTTCTTTCTCGTCCGATCTTCCTTACCGTATCGAGTTTTTTGGTGATGAAGTAGAAAGTATCAGGAGTTTTGAAATTGAAAGTCAGCTTTCCGTTGCCGATGTTAAGTCGCTTACCATTGTCCCAAATGTTCAGGCGAAATTTTTAACGGAAAGCAATATCAGTATCCTTGATTATATCGATCAGGATACACAGCTCTGGTTTAAGGATGTAGAGTTTACCCTCGATATTATCAAAGCGGGCTTTAAAAAAGCCGTTGAACTTTGGAAAGCTTTATCCATAACAGATAAAACTCAAAACCCCGAATGGATTGATCCGAAATTTGCCTTTACTGACGAAAAGTTGCTGGGCGATCATCTTCAGGATTTTCCTTTGATAGAATTCGGAAAGCAATTTTTTTATAAAACGGATAACCGCTTTGAGTTTGAAACCAAACCACAGCCATCGTTCAATAAAGATTTCAACCTACTCATTCATAACCTTAAGGAAAATGAAAAAGGAGGCATTGTTAATTTTATTTTTACCGATTCGCCAAAACAGATCGAGCGTTTATATGCCATCTTAGAGGATATCGATAAAACGGCCAAGTTTACGCCAATTAATAGCATGCTGCGCGAGGGTTTTATAGATCCGCAGATCCAGACGGCATTTTATACCGATCATCAGATTTTCGATCGATATTATAAATACAAGCTTAAAAAAGGTTATCAGAAAAGCCAGGCCATTACCCTGAAAGATCTTCGGGAACTAAAATCCGGCGATTATGTTACCCACATCGATCATGGCATCGGCAAATATGCCGGACTTGAAAAAGTTGAGGTAAATGGCAAAACACAAGAAATGATCCGTTTAATCTATGCAGATAACGATCTGCTTTATGTAAACATCAACTCGTTAAACCGCATTGCCAAATACAGTGGCAAAGAAAGCGGAGTACCCAAGATGAATAAGCTGGGTACCGATGCCTGGGATAAGCTAAAAAAAACTACTAAAAAAAAAGTTAAAGATATCGCCCGGGACCTGATCAAGCTTTATGCTTTGCGCAAAACCCAGGCTGGAACGGCATTTTCACCAGACAGCTATTTACAAACTGAACTGGAGGCTTCTTTTATTTATGAAGATACCCCCGATCAGTTAAAGGCTACCCAGGATGTGAAAAAGGACATGGAATCGCCACATCCAATGGACCGTTTAGTTTGTGGTGATGTTGGCTTCGGAAAAACTGAGATTGCGGTACGTGCTGCCTTTAAAGCGGTAGCAGAAGGCAAACAGGCAGCGATCCTGGTACCTACAACCATTTTGGCTTTACAGCATTTCAAAACTTTTTCGTCTCGTTTAAAAGATTTCCCGGTTACGGTTGATTATATTAACCGTTTTAAAACCAGTAAACAGATTAAAGATACCCTTGCCGAGGCCGCTGCCGGTAAGGTTGATATATTAATCGGCACACACCGTTTGCTGAGCAAGGATGTAAAGTTTAAGGATCTCGGCATCATGATTATTGATGAAGAGCAGAAATTTGGCGTTACCGCAAAAGAACGGTTAAAAGCCGTTAGGGTAAATGTTGATACTTTAACGCTTACGGCAACTCCTATTCCGAGGACGCTGCATTTTTCTTTAATGGGCGCAAGAGATTTATCCATCATCAGTACCCCTCCGCCAAACCGGCAACCGGTTAGCACCGAATTACATGTTTTTAATGATAAACTGATTCAGGAGGCCGTTCAGTTCGAATTAGACCGTGGCGGACAGGTTTTCTTTATCCATAACCGGGTAAACGACCTGATGCAATTGGGTGGACTGATCCAGAAACTGGTTCCAAAAGCCAGGATTGGGATTGCCCATGGGCAGTTAGATGGCGATCAACTGGAAGATGTAATGCTCGATTTTATTAATGGAGAAAAAGATGTTCTGGTTGCCACAACTATTATAGAAGCGGGTTTAGATATCCCCAATGCCAATACCATCATTATTAACCATGCACACATGTTTGGTTTAAGCGATCTGCACCAGATGCGTGGCCGGGTAGGCAGGAGCAACAAAAAAGCTTTCTGTTATTTACTTTCACCCCCATTATCTACTTTAACTTCTGAAGCCCGGAAGCGTTTAAGCGCCATTGAAGAATTTTCTGACCTGGGAAGCGGATTTAATGTGGCCATGCGGGATTTAGATATCCGTGGAAGTGGAAATTTACTCGGTGCCGAACAGAGTGGTTTTATTGCGGAGATCGGGTTTGAGATGTATCACAAGATATTGGATGAAGCTATTCAGGAATTAAAAGAAGCAGAATTTAAAGGCTTGTTCGAAAATGAACCTGCCCGTCCGTTTGTGGGCTTTACACAAGTAGATACCGATCTGGAATTGTACATTCCGGATGCTTACATCACCAACATTACCGAGCGTTATAACTTATACACAGAGCTTTCCAAACTTGATAACGAGGCTGAACTTGCCGTTTTTGAAAAACATTTGGCCGACCGTTTCGGCCCGGTTCCGCCGCAAGTAAAAACGATGTTAAGTGTGGTACGCTTGCAGTGGCTGGGCAAAAAATTGGGCTTTGAGAAAATTAGCTTCAAGAAAAACAGCTTAAGAGGATATTTCTTAAGTGATAAACAATCTGCTTATTTCGATTCGAATACCTTTACCAAGATTTTAACTTTTGCACAGAACCATCCACGTATGTGTAATTTAAAAGAGGTAAAAAACACCTTAAGGATTGCTTTCGATAACATAAGTACTGTTGAAGAAGCAATCGAAACTTTAGAGCTCATCGACTAAAAACCCAACCCTAAAACTAAATGTTAGATCCAACCTTATTGCTCGATTTAGTGAAAATGCAAATGCCTTACGGAAAATATAAAGGTTATCTGATCTGCAATGTCCCTGAAAGTTATTTGCTTTGGTATAAGGATAAAGGCTTCCCCAAGGGTAAATTAGGCGATTTAATGGCTACGATGTTTGAAATACGGGTAAATGGATTAGAATATCTGTTAACGCCATTGAAGAATCAAAATCGGTAATTAAGTTCGGGGGTAAATCTGGTCATCTAATCCCTGCGATTGTCATCCTGAGCGGAGTCGAAGGACCTAAAACGATCGTATTCCTGAACTTGTTTCAGGATCTAATTCATCATTAACGTAATCGATGCTGAAATAAATTCAGCATGACGAATCGGATAAAAATCCCCGCAGATCAAATGATTTTCGCAGAAAAAATCTGCGTTGATCACCGTAATCTGCGGAAAATAAATCTATATCTCACAACCATTCTCATCACAAACTGCATCATCATTTTTATTTAATGAAGTCAGCGTAGTTTTTGGCTGAGTCTCTTTCCATTCCGTAAAACTTTGGGTAAGCGCATCGGTAAATGCCTGAACAGGCTGAGCGCCAGAAACACCGTACTTGCGGTCCATTACAAAATAAGGTACACCCCGGATTCCTAAATTCTGGCTTTCATAAATATCATAACGAACAGCTTCAGCAAACTCATTTCCATTCAAAACCGATTCAGCCTCGTCCTTATCTAAACCAATTTCTACGGCAAGATCTATCAAAACGCTTGTTTCACCGATATTTTTACTGTTTACGAAATGCGCTTCAAACAGTTTTTCTTCGGCTAAATCCTGAAGATTATGTTTTGCCGCCAAATGGATCAAACGGTGTGCATTAAAGGTATTGGCAGGGATATTCGTGTCAAAATCGATACTTAAACCTGCGTTCGCAGCCATATCAACCACCTGTTTTGTCATTTGTTTAGCTTGCTCAATTGGCATTCCCTTACTTCGCGAAAGGTAATCGTAAACGCTTTCGTTATTAGTATTGTGATATTCAGGATTGAGCTGATAGCTCTTCCAATCCACTTCAATTTCGTTTTTGAACGGCAATTTCTCTATCGCCTGCTCAAAATGTCTTTTCCCGATATAGCAAAACGGACACATTACGTCCGACCAGATTTCTACTTTCATAATACAAAATTAAGGTGATTACAGTTGGCTAAAGTAAGGCCAAAGTAAAAAGCCGCTATCGTTAAGGATAGTGGCTTTCACTTCTCAACAGAGTTTTTACCTCGAAAAATCGTCATTTCGACCGCAGTGGAGAAATCTTTGAGCTATTTTAAAAGATTTCTCCATTTCGCTACGCTTCAGTCGAAATGACGCCCTTTATATGATTAGATTTTTCAATAGCAGTCTGCTGAAGACACAGCATAAATGCTGTTTTTAAGTCTTTCAACTACTTTTCCCGATTCTTCACAAAATCTCAATATGACAGACCTAATTATTATTTATACAACTGGTTAAATATCAGTTTAAAAGTACCATGCGTTTGTGCCCTGAAAGCAATTTCTGGTCCGAAAGCAAGCAGTTTTCCTTTACCAACCTTCGCTTCGAAGGCCGTTACACCATCTTGCAGGTAAGCCTGCCCCCAGGCCCAGCCACTGCGCAGCGGTGTGGCATTTTCGAACCACATTAAAGGTTTAATCTTTCCTGCTGCAATAGCGTCGCCTGTGAGCTTAAAAACAGGGCTGTTATCAAAATATACATCAGCCTCCTTTTCCATGCCCCAATTACTTGGCAAAGTTGTATCTACGCCAACATTTAAAACACTTCCCGGAACATAATATTTTTCAGCTGGCAATCTCTTTTCCTCTCCATTTACGATTTCAACCATTGCATTGCGAACAGGGAGATTTAAATGATAGGCTAAATTGGTACTGCTGCCAATAGTTACAATATTACCTCCAGCTTCTAAGAATTTCTTTAACTCAGGGATCGATTTATCAGCGGTAATCCTGCCCAAACGATTTCTAAATTCTTGAGGGATTTCTTCTGCTTTTGGTCCGAAAGATCTGTTTCCAAATCCTCCGCCCTGTACCGATGGTATGGCACCACCCACAAAAACAATTACATCGTATTTAGATTTTAAGTTCCCGGCATCGATATCCTGCGGATAAATTACTGTTGCATTATAGTGGTATTGCTCCATTAAAAAGCGCACCCACCCTGACGCCATAGAGCCTCCATAGGTATCCCAAAGCGCAATTCTGCCAGCAGAGACTTTAATTTTATTCTTTGGAGCGGATGCACTTTTGAGTTTGATGTTCGCTTTTTCCAGTATCGCTTTCCCCGCTGACGAAACATAAAAATCACCATTTTCAGTCGAACGGTAAACCTCAACCTTGTTTTTCAATAAGTCATTTACTGCGGTATAGGAATCATTTTGTGCCGCACTTAGCACATAAGCCGATCCTGAAGGCAATTTATGCTCAAACCTCAATAAAGCACCGTACGGATTTTTCTCAAACGGACCAGAAAAATCATCTAGAATCCGATCGAATTTCACATCCATTAAATAGGCTAACGTCCATCCGGCAGCGTCGTAGGGCGGAATTGGTGCACCTCCTTCATATTTAAAATCATTTGGGTGATCCTGAGGCTCGAACATATCCAAAACATGCGGACGGAAAGCCTGATCGGTTTTTACGACATAACTTCCGGCAGGATAATTTTTCCCTGCAACGGCAAATGAAGCTGTTGCCTTTTGAACCACAATACCCGTTCTGATCAAAGCGTTTAAAAATTTAACAGCAGAGTTAAAATCCGGCTGATCGGCACTTAAAATGTATCCGCGGGGATCTCTGTTCGCCGGAGCCTTCATCACCGTATCAAAAGCTTTCATACTGATCTGCCTCCTTGGCCCAAAATCTGCATCTCCTCCGGCAATTGGTGCACCTTTTTCACCTTTAACAGCGTTATTAATGGCTTCTATTTTTTTAGGAGAAAAAGACCAGGTATCTTTTTTACCACGTTCTATCGAATTTCTGCCCATCTGGTAAATGTTGTACAACAATTCGTCGCGATAACGTTGTGCATAGTTTAAAACGGCATAGTTTAGCGATACCGAATAATCGATCGAGTTTTTAAAATACCACTTCCTCGGGGTAATCGGGTTTGGGGAATCGCCGTTAGGCAATAATCTCGAAGGAACTAACGGAATTTCGGAAGGTGTAGGGTTCCCGATAATTTCGGTCAGGAGCCCAATCATATTATGAAAATAAGTAGTGGTTCTTAAACCGCCATTGTACCAGGTAGAGTAAACCGATCCTCCACGTTGAGTATAACCAGGTTTGTTTTCTACATTCATGCGGTTGTGCATGGCCGCACCAACGGCATCTAAACTGGTTAATAACGTTGGGTCAAAAACATAATTGAAAGGATCGCGGTAGGGGGGCCCGGCAACGACGGTTCCTGCCGGGCCAGCCTGATGATGGTTATACATAATCTGCGGAATCCATTCTACAAAAAGCTGACGGCCGATATTCTGCGTTTCTTTAAGGTTTAACATAAAGAAATCGCGATTGTTATCATGACCTGCATATTTTTCATACAAAACAGGCAAACCTGAGGTTGTTCTTTTCTTTGGGTCTTTCTCCCTCATGTACCAATTGCCCACCAGTTCTTGCCCATCAGGGTTGGCATGGGTAAACAAAATGATTACGTTATCCAAAATGCGCAGGGTTTCAGGGTCTTTTCTGGAGGCAAACTCATAAGCGGTTTCGATCAGCTGATGTGCACCCACCACCTCGTTGGCGTGCAGGCCACCATCAATCCAAACTACTGCTTTACCTTCCTGGGCCAATGCTTTTGCCTGCTCCGCTGTAATTTCTGCGTGTGCCAGCTGTTGCGAAATTTCCTTGTAACGATCTAATTTCTTGAGGTTTTCTGGCGAAGAAACGATTAACATGTATTGACTTCTGCCTTCTTCGGTTTTGCCAATATCAACCAGTTTAATGCGGTCAGAACTTGCCGTGAGTTTCTTAAAATAAGCTTCTGTCTGGGTATAATTGGCCAATTGGTAATCGTCGCCAATGTCGAAACCAAAATGCGATTTTGGCGTTGGTACTTCCTGCGCCAGTACCGCACAGCTATTTACCAGTAAAAAAGCAAAGCAAAGCCTTTTAAAGTAGATTTTTATCATAATAAAGTTTAGTTAGGTAATCAAATATAATAGAGAATAAGCGCTAAAAACGGCTTGCTGTAAATTTGTTACAAGTTTTAAATCCTAATCCATACATTTGCCTTGATGTAAGTTCTTAACTTTATTTTTCATCAACCGATACAGGTTCCCGGAATTACAACCGGGATTAATAGGGAATCGTGTGCAAATCACGAGCTGTCGCGCAACTGTAAATTCTGTCTTTTGTTAAAAAGACAACGGTCTTATCATTCATGCCACTGTGCCGTTTACCGGTATGGGAAGGCGATAAGATCGGGAATAAGTCAGGAGACCTGCCTATATTGAATTGACGGTGCTTTCGCGTTATAAAGTAATTGGTCAGGTCTGATTGTACACGGTAAAATTAATCATTTTATATGCTTGCTTTAAGCTTTTTGCTGATGAGTAGGCTGCTTGTGCGCGAACCTTTCCTTTTTATTTTTAACAGAAAACATTATAAAATATTGCTATGAGCTTTTAAACGATTTATTTACTTAATCTTTAAAAGAGATGCTAACGCAAAATCTGGGCTATCCGCGAATAGGTAGCCAAAGGGAATTAAAGAAAATCTGCGAAAATTACTGGGCAGATAAAACTGGGTACAAAAATGTGCTTCAGGTGGGAAAAAACATTCGCCACGAAAACTGGAACCTTCAAAAAGAAGCTGGAATTGATATCATTCCTTCGAACGACTTTTCTTTTTATGATCATGTGCTCGATCATTCTTTAACTTTTGGGGCCATCCCGAAAAGGTACAATGAAGTGATCCTGAAAAAAGGAAATTCAGAGCTTGATCTCTATTTTGCTATGGCAAGAGGTTATCAAAAAGAGGGATTAGATGTAGTAGCGATGGAAATGACCAAATGGTTTGATACCAATTACCATTACATCGTTCCTGAATTTTACAAAGACCAGCCTTTTAAACTTTTCTCTACCAAAATTATCGATGAGTTTTACGAGGCAAAACAATTGGGCATTACTACAAAACCTGTTTTAATAGGCCCGGTTTCTTACCTTTTATTGGGAAAAGAAAAAGAAGCTGGCTTTGAAAAGATCGATCTGATCAAAAATCTCCTTCCGGTTTATATCGAGATCTTATCGCGCTTAGATGCTTTGGATGTAGAACATATCCAGTTTGATGAACCTTTTTTGACTTTAGACCTTACCGAAAAAGACAAGAAAGCTTACGAATATGCCTATAAAGAGATCAGAAAAGCTTTTCCTGGGTTAAAAATTGTTTTGGCTACATATTTTGAAGGCTTGGGTAATAATTTAGCACTAACTACCTCATTACCGGTCAATGTTTTACATATCGACCTGGTACGTGCTGAGGGTCAATTGACGGATATTTTAGCTTCGTTAAAGGAAGATACCACTCTTTCGTTAGGTTTGGTAGACGGAAGAAACATCTGGAAAAATGATTTCGAAAAATCCGTTTCAATCATTAATCAAGTTGTAGAAAAAAGAGGCCCGGATAAAGTATGGATCGCCCCATCCTGTTCCTTAATCCACTCACCAGTTGATTTAGACAATGAAACCAATGAGCAAAATCTTTCGGCTGAAATTAAACAGTGGCTGGCTTATGCGAAACAAAAAATTGCGGAGGTAGCTACCTTAAAAAAACTGATCACCAACGAAAGCCCTGCATCTACCCTGCAAAAACTTGAGGAAAATAAGATCGCGATTGCTAACCGTAAAGTTTCTAAAATCATCCATAATCCTGAAGTTAAACAACGTGTTTTAGGATTAAAAGAGCAGGATGCAGAACGGTTAAGTCCATTTCCGAGCAGAAAAATTAAACAACAGGAACTCAATCTGCCAAGTTACGCCACTACTACCATCGGATCGTTTCCGCAAACTGCAGAAGTAAGAAGTTGGAGAGCAAAGCTTAAAAACGGAACTTTTACCGTTGAAGAATATAATGACCTCATTGCAAAAGAAACCGCAAAAGCCGTAAACTGGCAGGAAGAAATCGATCTGGATGTTTTGGTTCATGGCGAATTTGAGCGTAACGATATGGTTGAATACTTCGGTGAGCAATTGGATGGTTTCGCCTTTTCTAAAAATGGTTGGGTACAGAGTTACGGCTCGCGCTGCGTAAAACCCCCTATTATTTTTGGCGATGTTTCGCGTCCGAAACCCATGACTGTAAAGTGGACCGCCTATGCACAATCGCTTACCTCAAAATACATGAAGGGCATGTTAACAGGACCGGTAACGATTTTACAATGGTCGTTCGTACGCAATGATCAATCACGATCAGAAACCTGTACTCAAATTGCCCTGGCTATCCGCGATGAGGTTTGTGATCTGGAAAATGCAGGTATAAAAATCATTCAGATTGATGAACCAGCCATTAGAGAAGGTTTACCCTTGCGCAAAGCTGATTGGCAAAACTATTTGAACTGGGCGGTTAAAGCCTTTAAAATTTCGGCAAGTGGTGTGAAAGACGACACGCAGATCCACACGCACATGTGCTACTCGGAGTTTAACGATATCATCCAAAACATTGCCGATATGGATGCAGATGTAATCACCATCGAAACTTCACGTTCGCAGATGGAATTATTAGACGCATTTGCCGATTTTAAATATCCAAACGAAATTGGCCCGGGTGTATACGATATTCACTCTCCAAGGGTGCCTAAGCGGGAGGAAATGGTTCAGCTACTCAAAAAAGCAAAAGCTGTTATTCCCTCCGGGCAACTCTGGGTAAACCCTGATTGTGGTTTAAAAACCCGCGGATGGGATGAAACCAAAAAGGCACTAATAGAAATGGTCGAAGCCGCAAAAGAAATGCGTAAAGCCGAAGAGGTACTTGCTGCAGATCTTCAGGTGAATTAATTTTAATTTTGTCACAGAGAAAACCAATACTATTAAATTAAGAATTCGATTGTTGTCAGTCTGAGCTTGTCGAAGACCCTTATCGTGAAATAACTAAAAAGATTGTCCTTCGACAAGCTCAGGATGACATCTTTTTAGTTATTTCACTACTTAATAGCATTACCAAAATTACTGAGAGCACATTTTTTTACATTTTCAGTATCCATTTCTCAAGAGCAAATCTTTTACTTTGGCAATTTTCTACTAAAAATAACCAGAAAGTTGCCAAAGCTTTTTACAGCACCTATATTTAGCCCATGACCCTAGAAGAAAGAATAGAAAATTCTAAAACCAGCATTTTTAAAGCCGTTTTCCCCAATACAACCAATCATTATGATACCCTTTTCGGCGGAACAGCCATGCATTTAATGGATGAGGTTGCTTTTATTACTGCAACACGCTTTAGCCGCCAGATTATGGTTACTGTAAGCAGCGACAGGATAGATTTTAAAAAACCAATCCCCGCAGGTACAATTGTAGAGCTTATCGGCAAGGTTAACCATGTAGGGAATACCAGTTTAAAGGTTAATGTAGAAATTTATATCGAGCAGATGTATGCCGAAGGAAGAGAATTGGCCGTACATGGCGATTTTACCTTTGTGGCCATTGATGAAAATAAAAAACCTGTTCAGGTGATTAAATAATCATATAAGCTTTGGCCAAAAAGATGTAAAAATCATAACGCCTAAATCTTTAAATTTGACTATGGAACAGCAACTTTCCGAAGAAGACTTAAAAAATATTGCCAAACAATTGGCTTGTCCTGAAGGCGAACACGGCATTAAAACAGGTGAAATGATGCATGCCAATAATATCGGCATGACTACTTCTGCAATTGCAGCATTAGACCTTAAAAATAATGAAACTGTTTTAGAAATCGGCCATGGTAACGGCGGGCATATTGCCCAACTCTTATCAAAAGCCGAAAACCTCCATTATTTCGGTGCTGATATTTCTGCAACCATTATTGCCGAGGCCGAAAAGATCAATCAGGATTTCATAACAAAAGGAAAGGTTCACCTTCAGCTAACAGATGGCATTACATTGCCATTTGAGGATGGTCTATTTGATAAAATTTTTACAGTTAATACGATATACTTTTGGACAAATCCAAGCGAATACCTCAACGAAATTAAGCGGATATTAAAACCTAAGGGAACTTTGGCTATATGTTTTGCCGATAAAACTTTCATGCAAAACCTGCCTTTTACGCCTTATGGTTTTACACTTTACAATATAGAAACCGTAACAGAACGATTAGAAAAAGCGGGGTTTGCCATTAAAAATACGCTTAAAAAAATAGAGCAGATACAAAGTAAAACCGGCGAACAGATAGAACGAGAATATTACGTTGTAACGGCTACTGCTTAAGAAACAACATCATAATCCTCTTGTGCGTTCGTGTCTTTGTGGCTAAACGATTAATATAAAATCAAATACAGATAAGCATAAACTACTGGAGCAGACAATAACAATCCATCAAAACGATCTAACAAACCACCATGTCCCGGTAATAAACCACCACTATCTTTCGTATCCAAACTGCGTTTAAGCATCGATTCTACTAAATCGCCCAGTGTACCAAAACTAGCAATCAATACAGCCATACCGATCCAAACCCAGGCTGGACTTTCGGTAAACAGAAATGATAAACCAAAAGCGACCAAAACACTGGTGAACATGCCTCCGAAAAATCCTTCCCAGCTTTTCTTTGGCGAGTGGCGTTCGAACAACTTACGTTTACCGTATTTTACACCAAAAAGGTAAGCGCCTGTATCGTTTGCCCAAAGCATCAGTAAAAATGCCAGGGGAAGATGAAAGTTATATTCGTTCCAGTTTTTCAAAAAACCCAGGGCATGAAAAAAACAGAAAGGAATAGTTACATACACGAAACCAACAAAGGTGTACGAGATGTTGGCGAATGGAATTTTGTTCTTTTTATATAGCTCAGTAATAAAAACCGAGAAAATTAGCGGAATACAAAGCAGCAAATACTTCACATCATATTTGAGGTAGTGTAAGCCAGCCGCCATCAAAAATATTAATGAACCGGCTACCAAACCGATATTACGGTGTGGTCTTATTCCGGAGTTTTTAATCAGCTTGTAAAATTCAAACAATGCCAAAACACTTAAAACAAGATAAAAGATGGTAAAAGTGTAGCTCCCCAGAAGGATAGAGCCAAGCATTACAATGGTAAAAAAGAAAGCGGTTATTGCCCTGGTTTTCATTTAAGGTAAGCGATAAAGGGTGTAAGGTTTAAGATCATTTCTACTATTCAATTTCGTTTTCTACAATGTATTCTATGGCTTTATCGAAATCTACCTTATTCACCAAAACATTTATTTCGCCAATATTATATGCCGAGAGCTGTTTATTTATCGTTACTGCCAGAATTCCGGCTTCTGTTAATCCCTGTTTTAATACCTCGGCCGCAAAGGCATCGCTGGTGGTATATACTTTAACCCAATTTTCGCTCACGTGCTGCGTTATCTTTAAAAATTTTAAACAAAGCTATGGTAATTATTGCACTAATTAAATAGCCATACCATGGAAAACCGATCGGTTCATCCGCTTTATCAAGTGGCATATGGTGTTTTTGCATATAAAAAGCGGCACAAACTGCATAGGCATTGTTTATAAAGTGCGCGAGCATGGCATACCAGATGCTTCCGCTATAATAGTATAAATAGCCAAAACCCGCACCCAATAACATACGTGGCACAAAACCATAAAACTGAACATGGATAGCACTGAAAATAATCGCAGATAGCCAAATCGCAACATGGGGATTTTCAAAAGCCCTGTTTAACGATCGCTGTACCCCTCCACGGAACATCAACTCTTCGCCAATTGCAGGTATAACAGCAATCATGAGGAGGTTTACAATAAAATCGAAATTACTGCGTACGGTGATCAATTGAATTGTTATTTTCATTGCAATAGCCTCCTTTTCCTTCATCCACTGTTCTATCTTATGCAAAAAATCGGGCAAAACCATTTTTTGGTTCCATATCACGGTCCATTCCATAAATGGCATACTCAGTATCATAATAGCGAGAACGAGCACAACCAATAAGAATTTTGGCTGTCTGAAAAGATAAAATTCTGTTACTTTCTTTCTTTCTGTTAAGGCCAGGGCAATTGGTGGTAAAATAAATGTTCCGATCGAACTTAGTATTTGTATCACTTTAAAACCTCCAATATACTTAGGGTCGCCTGCCAAAAGTAGATCTAAATTACTTACTATCCCCAAGCCATATATCATTAAAACGATAGCAACAGCCAGAAGTCCAAACACAAGTCCGCCTGCAACTGCGTAAAATAAAAGTAAAAGTAATTGTAAGAAAGGATTGATTTCCTCCTTGTTAGGTGTTACAAAATTCATTATTTGTACCTTTGTATGTTTTTATTAATCGTTGAAGATAGAAAATGTCTGTTAAGATAGGAAATATAGATTTAGGTGAGTTCCCGTTATTACTGGCTCCAATGGAAGATGTAAGCGATCCGCCGTTCCGTTATGTGTGCAAAAAAAACGGGGCCGATATGATGTACACTGAATTTATTTCTTCGGAGGGTTTGATCCGCGATGCTGCAAAAAGCATACAAAAGCTTGATATTTTCGAATACGAAAGGCCAATTGGCATCCAGATTTTTGGTGGCGATATCGATCACATGCGCGAAGCCTCAGAAATTGCTTCTGCAGCAGGGCCCGACCTGGTTGACATTAATTATGGCTGTCCGGTTAAAAACGTAGTGTGTAAAGGTGCAGGCTCCAGCCTGTTACAGGATATCGATAAAATGGTAAAAATGACAGAAGCCGTAGTTAAAGCTTCACATTTGCCTGTTACCGTTAAAACCCGACTTGGTTGGGATGATAATACCAAAAATGTTTACGAAGTGGCCGAGCGGCTTCAGGACGTAGGCATTCAGGCACTTACCATTCATGGCAGAACAAGAGCACAGTTATATAAAGGCGAGGCCGACTGGTCACTTATCCGGGAGATTAAACGCAATCCACGCATTAAAATACCGATTTTTGGAAACGGTGATGTAGATAGCCCCGAAAAAGCAGCCAACTGGCGCATGGAATACGAGGTTGATGGCATTATGATCGGTCGTGCTGCCATTGGTTATCCCTGGATTTTCCGCGAAGTAAAACACTTTTTTAAAACGGGTGAACACCTTGCCGGACCAACTATTGAAGAACGTATTGAAGTTTGCCGTACACATTTAGATAAATCGCTTGAATGGAAAGGGCCTAAAACCGGAATTTTCGAAATGCGCCGCCATTATGCAAACTATTTTAAAGGCCTGCCAGATTTTAAACCTTACCGTATGCGGTTGGTGGCCGAGCCAGATATTAACAACATTTACAGCATTTTAGAAGAAGTGGCAGAGAAATTTGCCGACTATGATGCCACTAAAGTACTGGCTTGATTTTTGAAAGGTTTTTTTATATATTAGTAAATCATGGTTACAGCTATTACAGACGGGGTTAAGGTTTCAGTAGAAACAGTGTACCAGCCAGAATATTCAAATCCGGCCAACGAGCATTATATGTTCGCTTATCGCGTAGAAATTTCTAATCTTTCTGATTATGCTGTTCAATTAATGCGCCGCCAGTGGTTTATTTTCGATTCGAACAGTAGCCGAAGAGAGGTAGAGGGTGAGGGCGTTGTTGGCTTGCAACCTATTATCCAACCTGGCGAAACACATGTATATGTTTCTGGATGTAACCTAAAAACCGATATGGGCAGTATGAAAGGCGCGTACTTAATGAAACGTGATATAGATGGATCAGAGTTCGAGGTTGATATTCCAGAATTTCAGTTAATCGCTCCTTATAAACTGAATTAATCCTTAATCCATCCTGCCACAAATCGTCATTTCGACTGAAGTGAAACGAAATGGAGAAATCTCTTAATCAAATTAAGTCTATAGGTGTCTCAACGAGGATGTAACAGCAACCAATCTCTTTTTATCTATTCTTTAGAAAAGCAATTGAAACATTCATATTAAGGTTTAGTCCTGCTTTTCATTTCAAGCCCTCGATGAGCTGTGGGCTTTTCACGTCAATCAGGTTTAAATTGCAGTGGTTCTGCTAATATCAAAGGTTTAACAGTATGGTGTATACACCCTTCTTCTTGAACCCTACAGCCCAAATAGAACAACCTTCCTTGGCACCTAAACCCGATCAAAGCGGATGCCGATTCTTCATCGGCAGAAGCGGGAGCGGGACCGGAGCCTACCTAAACGAAACAAAACCTGCTTTCCCCAAAAAACTTTTATTTACATAGTTAATAGAAAAGCAATTGAAACATTTTATTTTAATGTTAGTCCTGCTTTTCATTTCAAGTCCGTCCCGATGAATCGGGATTCCTCCTTTACGGCTTTCCATTGCAATCAGGTTTAAATTGCAATGGTTCTGCTAATATCAAAGGTTTAACAGCATGGCGTATACACCCTTCTTCTTGCTTCTTCTTGAACCCTGCAGCCCCAAATAGTACAACCTTCCTTGCCACCTAAACCCGATCAAAGCGAGATGCCGATTTTTTCTATCGGCAGAAGCGGGAGCGGGACCGGAGCCTTGCTAAGCACTGCAAAACCTGCTTTCCAAAAACCGGATATGGCCTATGTTAGTTTATACTTTATATCAATCTATGCTAAAAAAGATCCCGAACATTCTGGGATAGGGTGACGGTAAACCAAAAACGGCCAGGATTAACCGGCCGTTCTGTGTTTTTCATATTTAGATATCTCTTTAATCTCTGCTTCTTCCAAAAAGCATCGATGCGTAGTACAATAAATTGGCTAATGCACCAACAGCTGCTACCACATAAGTCATGGCTGCCCACCAAAGTGCATCTTTAGCCTGTGCATTTTCTTCTTGCGTTTGCATTACACCATTATTGTTTTTTAGCCAGGCCAATGCGCGGTTACTGGCATCAAATTCGACTGGTAGGGTAATGATACTAAATATGGTTACCAGTGCTAAACCTACCACACCAATTGCCAAAACAATTGGATTTCCGGTAAAGCCTATTAACAATACACCAATTAATAATACCCATTGTAAAAGATTAGATGATATACTTACCACCGGAACCATGCTGCTTCTTAACTGTAACCAGTTATACGATTTCGCCTGTTGCACGGCATGGCCACATTCGTGTGCCGCTACGGCTGCTGCTGCTACGCTTCGGCTATAATATACATCTGTACTTAAATTAACGGTTTTATCTGATGGATTGTAATGATCTGTTAGTTGTCCTTCGGTACTCATCACCTTCACGTCGTATATCCCATTATCATGTAGCATTCTTTCTGCCACCTCTTTGCCCGATAAACCTGAGCTAAGTTGCATTTCGGCATACTTAGAAAATTTATTTCTAAACCGCCATTGTACAAACATGCTCAGCAGTAATACCGGGATGATTAATATTAAATAAACTCCCATTTTCTTCTGTATGTTTTTCGTGTAACACATATCAAAAAGCGTTCCCATATTATTTGACTGTTAAAAAATGCTACATTTATACTATGCCAACAGCGTTTTCATATTGGGAGAAGGAGTCGTTTTTTACTTACGATATCATTATTATCGGCAGTGGAATTGTGGGTTTAAATGCTGCCATCCGGCTTATAAAAACTGCTCCGGCTTTAAAAATTGCCATACTCGAAAGGGGCTTTTTACCAACAGGTGCCAGCACCAAAAATGCGGGTTTTGCATGCTTCGGAAGCATTTCTGAACTCATTGAGCAAGAAGAATGTGCCGGCTTGGATGGTCTGGCACTAATTATAGAAAAGCGCTGGAAGGGCCTACTTAAACTACGCAATTTATTAAGCGATAAAACCATTGATTACCAATGTTTAGGCGGGTACGAATTATTTAAAAATGATGAGGTTTTTCTGGCCGACACATGTGTATCCAAAATTGAACATTATAACCGTCTCATTAACGATATTGTTGGTGCCAATGCTTTTGCCCTTGCCAATAATAAAATTAGTTTATTTGGCTTTGAAGGTATCGGCACATTAATCGAAAACCGCTACGAAGCACAGATTGACAGTGGTAAAATGATGTTTGCTTTAATTCAATATGCGCAAAAACTCGGCATTAGTATATTTAATAATTGTGCGGTAGATCAGATCCGGGAAGAAAACAGGGGTACACAACTGGTAACCAAAAACGGACACTTTTTTTGTAAACAGTTAATTGTAACCACCAATGCTTTTGTAAAAGATTTATTCCCAGCTATTGACGTTAGTCCCGGCCGTGGTCAGGTTTTAATCACCAAACCCATTAAAGAACTAAAAATAGCAGGTACTTTCCATTACAATAAAGGTTATTATTACTTTAGAAATATAAATAACAGAGTTTTATTAGGTGGTGGCAGAAATATCGATTTTAAAGCCGAAGAAACCACCAAATTTGGCCAAACAGAGGCCGTTCAGCTAGCGTTAGAAGATTTATTAAAAAACGTAATCCTCCCTAAAGTAAATTATGAAATCGATTACCGCTGGAGCGGCATTATGGCTTTTGGAAAAAATCTGGAACCACTTATAGAAGAGATTAAGCCAAATATTTTTTGCGCCACCAGGTGTAACGGCATGGGTATAGCAATTGGTGCACAAACAGGAGAAGATGTGGCGAATCTGCTGCTGAAAAGCTTATAGTTTTTTTACCACAAAGAACACAGAGAAAAAACAACCACGCACGTTGAGTTCACTGAGTTGGTTTTAATTTAAAAGATCCTTCTAACGGTTACGTCATCTCGACTGAAGCACAGTCCCGACGTTAAGTCGGGAGAGAGATCTGTAAAATAGATTTAGCTTCGCTGAGCACTTCGTGGTTCTCGACTTCGTTGCACCCGATAGCTATCGGGTTCGCTCGAAATGACGATTTGTGGAATAACTCCTATCAGTTATTTAAACACAATCGTCTTATTCCCACTCACAAAAACGCGGTCTTCGAAAATAAGCTCCAGGGCTTCTAACAATACTTTTTTCTCTATTTCTTTGCCTGCCCGAACCATTTCCTTCACGCCAAAATTATGATCAATATGATTAGTATGCTGCGTAATAATCGGGCCTTCATCCAGGTTATCAGTAACAAAATGGGCAGTAGCACCAATAATTTTCACCCCACGTTCAAAAGCCTGGCGATAGGGGTTGGCACCTATAAAGGCCGGTAAAAAGGAATGATGGATATTAATAATTTTTCCTGCATAATCTTTTACAAAATCAGCAGAGAGGATTCGCATAAATTTAGCCAAAACTAAATAATCTACCTCAAACCGGTTTATAATCGCTTTAACTTCAGCCTCAAATTCACTTTTATCCTTATTGGTATGATCAACGTAAAAATAAGGAATACCCAATTTTTCGGTAAAATCTCTCAGGCTTTCATAGTTGCCTATTACACATTGTACATTGGCCCCTAAGGTTTTAAATTGGTTTTTGATCAGTATTTCTGCCAGGCAATGGTACTCCTTGGTCACCAAAACAGCAATCTGTTTTTCCTGTTGGGTAATTAAATTTACCTCGGCTGCATTTGGCAGGTTTTCTAAAAGTTTTTCCTTTAATTTTTCAGCATCCCCCAGATTTCCGGTACAGGCAATACGGGTAAAAAACGATTTATTCGCTTCGTCTACAAACTCGCGCATGGCAACAATATTCAATTGATGTGCAGCCAGTACACGGGTAATATTTGTAACTAAACCAACTTGATCGGGACAGGATATGAGGACTGTTAATGCGTTCATTTATAAAATACTAATGCCCAATTATAAAAATTTTTTTCCGTTATTTTCTGTTCATAATAACTAAAATTTTTTGGTATATCTATTTTAAATCTTCATTTTTGCTAAAATTTTTATCATTATGGAGATTGTGGGTATTGCTTTACTAATCGTTATTTTAATAGTCCTGGTTATTTTATTATTGAAGAAACCGCAGGCTGCTCTTTCTATTATCTCGGTAGAAGACTTCGAAAGAGCAAAAAGTGAAAATGAATCATTAAAAATCAGCCTGGCCAAAGCTGATGAACGTGTTTCTAATTTATCTGCCGAAAAAGAGCACATTACCACCTTACTTAAACAAGAGCAGCAACGCCTAATTGATGAATTACAGACGGAGCGCGACCAGCTTGCTGATGCCAACAGAGCGTTGGAAAGTACCAGGTCTTTTTACCTGGCCGAAAAAGAAAAACTTGCTGAACAAAAGCTAAGTTTTGAGCAGTCGCAAGAAAAATTAAACAAAGACTTTGAGTTAATTGCCAATAAAATACTGGAAGAAAAATCGAGCAGATTTATTGAACAGAACCGGACTAATCTGGATATCATCTTAAATCCTTTGAAAGAAAATATTAAAGCTTTTGAAGATAAAGTAGAAAAGGTTTACAAAGCCGAATCAGATGAAAGAAATACATTGAAAGGTGTAATTTCGCTATTAATGGATCAAAGTAAACAGATTCAGGAAGATGCCAACAATTTAACCAAAGCTTTAAAAGGCGATAGCAAAAAGCAGGGAAATTGGGGGGAAGTGATTTTGGAAAAGGTTTTGGAACGCTCGGGTTTAGTGCGCGATCAGGAATACCGCATTCAAGCCTCGCATATATCCGCCGAAGGCGGTCGGTACCAGCCCGATGTGGTAATTGACCTACCAGATAATAAACATCTTGTGGTCGACGCTAAAGTATCGTTGGTTGCTTATGAGCGTTCGGTATCTGCAGAAACGGATGAAGAGCGTGAAGGCTACGTAAAACAGCATCTCGCCTCAATCAAGAATCACATATTAGAGCTCTCTTCTAAAAACTACCAGGATTTATATAAAATAAATTCTCCTGACTTTGTTTTATTGTTTGTTCCGATCGAATCTTCTTTCAGTATTGCCGTACAAAAAGATGCCGAACTTTTCAATTTTGCATGGGATAGAAGAGTAGTAATTGTGAGTCCTTCAACCTTACTAGCTACCTTGCGTACCATTGCCAGCATGTGGAAACAGGAACGCCAAAACCGGAATGTAATGGAAATTGCCCGTTTAAGTGGAAGCATGTACGATAAGTTTGTAGGTTTTGTTGCTGACATGGAAAACATTGGTAAACACATCAAAAACGGACAGGATGCTTACGATAAAGCCATAAATAAACTATCAGTCGGCACGGGAAATTTAACCAACACTTCAGAAAAGATTAAAAAACTGGGTGCAAAAACCACCAAACAGATTGATATAAAATATTTGGATGCCAATGAGGATTAGTGTTTAAAGAGGTTTTTAAAATTTTGAAGTGAAGGCCCCGATTTTTAGAAAAGGTATTACTTAAAAAGTGATTGCAAAAACTTGTAAAGTTAGTGATTTTTTGTGAGACCCTTTGAACGATTTTTTATTTCTCAGTGAATACAGTAGTTGTTTTGATTGTTGGTAGCTACTAATATAGCCGACTAAAAATAAAAAAGTCGATCTTGCTAGAATACTTCATTTTTCTTAGCAAGGTCGACTGCAAAGTAAAATCGTCATCTCGACTGAAACGCAGTGGAATGGAGAGATCTGCCTACAAAGATTTCTCGACTACGTTGCACTTCGCTCGAAATGACGACCTATTTTTATTTCTTAAAAGCATTCCAGCCCTGGGCTTTCAGCTCGTGTACTTTTTCTGATTTTGAAACCATTTTACAGCCCGAGTTTTTATCAGTAACATGGCCGATCACTGTGATATCTACATCATGTTTCAGTTTTTTATAATCTTCCTGGCTAATGGTAAACAATAACTCATAATCTTCTCCACCACTCAAAGCACAAACCGTTGGATCTAAACCTAATTCACGGGCGGTTTCATAAGTCATTGGATCTAAAGGTATTTTCTCTTCATAAATGGTTATTCCTTTATCAGATTGTTCTGCCAAATGCAAAATTTCGGAAGCTAAACCATCCGAAACATCAATCATAGAAGTTGGTTTAATATTCATTTCATCTAAAAGCGCAACAATATCCATCCTTGCTTCTGGTTTCAATTGCCTTTCAATGATATAATCCTTACCTTCTAAATCTGGTTGGATCTGTGGGTTTTCCAGATAAATTAATTTCTCTCTTTCCAAAATCTGCAGGCCTAAATAAGCACCACCCAAATCGCCCGAAACACATAATAAATCATGTTCTTGAGCACCATTTCTGTACACTACTTTATCGGCATCGGCATAACCAATACTGGTAATACTAATCACCAAACCCTGCTTGCTTGATGAAGTATCTCCACCAATTAAATCGATGTTGTATTTGTTGCAGGCCAGTTCAATTCCTTTATAAATTTCTTCAACAGCTTCTAAAGGGAATTTGCTCGACAAACCCAGCGAAACTGTAATCTGACTTGCTTTCCCGTTCATGGCATAAATGTCACTCAAATTTACCTGAACAGCTTTGTAACCTAGGTGCATTAAAGGCACATAAGCCAAATCAAAGTGAATCCCTTCCAACAATAAATCGGTCGAAATTAAGATCTGCTTTCCTTTAGCATCTAAAACAGCAGCATCATCGCCAACACCTTTTACCGAATAATCGTTTTTAATTTTAAAATTAGTAGTGAGGTGTTTAATCAACCCAAATTCACCTAATTCATTAATATCTGTACGCTCTTTATTTTCAAACATATGCAATAGTTAGGGGCGAAGCCCCCGATTTTTATTTTTTAAAATTAATTGTCATTCTGAGGAACGAAGAATCTTTCATCACTCAGGTATTGCTCCATCATTTGCAGATCCTTCCTGCATCAGGATGACAAATTATTATTCTCCATCCAATTTTTACCTTCCGTAAACCTGGCAATTAACATGGCCGCTACATTATCGCCAGTTGCATTTAACAAAGTAGCCATCGGATCAACCAAAGTTCCTATAATCATAGCTGGCGGTAGCGCTTCAGGTGGCAATTGGTAAGCCGAAATCATTAATAACTCGCCAATATAACCTCCATTTGGTATTCCTCCCTCCACTATACTCACTAAAATAGTAATGCCTAAGGCCAAAATAATGGTATCAACATGTACTAAATCCTTTCCAAAAATGGCAAAAACAACCGCAATTTTAACAATAGAACTGATACTCGAACCATCCTTATGCAAGGTTGAACCTAATGGAATGGTCACGTTGGTAATGTAATCGGGTACGCCCATTTTTCGCGCGCCATCTAAATTTGCAGGAATGGTGGCAATACTGCTACAGGTTCCGATTGAAGTTAAAGACGGCACAATGTTATTTTTCCAAAATACTTTTATTGCTTTAAACCCACCTGCAACAAAAGCATATAAGGTAAAAAAAACGATAAAATAAAATGCGCCTACACCGTAGTACAAACCTAAAGCTTTTGCATAGGTTCCGAAAAGCTGTGGACCGAAAACCCCAACCTGATAGGCAAAATATGCACCTAAACCAATCGGTCCTAGTTTCATAATCAAAATGATGAGTTTTTTCATCACTTCATTACCCGAAACCAAGAAGTTCTTGAATCCATCGCCTTCTTTACCAGCATATAGCGTAGAAAAACCAACCAGTACCGAAAAAATAATTAGTGCAAGCATGTTTTTTCTGCTCCCGATCTCGAAAAATTCTCCAACGGTTAAAAGTTGGGTCATTTGTTCGCCAAACGACTGTATTTTTTCAGGTTCAGTTGGTAAAGGCGCATTTCCTAATTGCTGATGAATCGGAAAAACCCATGTAGCTACCAAGGTTAAAACCGCAGAAATGAGTATGGTAGAAAGAAAAACCAAAACCATAACGGTTAATAATCTTCCTAACTTTTTGGTTCTGTCTATATTCGCAATTGCTGATGAAACCGCAAAAAATACCAATGGAATAACTGCAGTAAACAACAGGTTTAAAAATATATCTCCTAACGGCTTTATACTTTCAACGTTTTTCCCAAAAATTAAGCCTACAATACTTCCAACAGTTATTCCTGCCAAAAGCCATAATAAGCCCGAGTAATTTTTAAGAATGTTGTTTTTTTTCATAAATATTTAAATAAACCTTACAGGTTTTTAAAACCTGTAAGGTTTGATCTATTTTATAACCCCAGCTCCGCTGAAATATCCAGCATTCTTTGAATCGGTTTACGGGCAAGCTCAATAATATGCTCAGGTACAGTTACTTCTGGCAAACCATTTTTAATACATAAATATAGTTTTTCTAAAGTATTTCTTTTCATGTATGGGCAATCGTTACAAGCACAGCTGTTATTCGGCGGTGCCGGAATAAATGTTTTTGTTGGATTTGCCTTCTCCATCTGGTGGATAATGCCACTTTCGGTTGCTACAATAAATTCCGTTGCCGGGTTGGTAATGGTATATTTTAAAAGTCCGGTTGTTGAACCGATATAATCGGCCATTTTCAAAACCACTTCTTCACATTCCGGGTGTGCAATAAACTTAGCATTCGGATGGCGTTCTTTTAGCTTTGTAATTTTCTCCTGCGAAAAAATTTCATGTACCATACAGGCACCATTCCACAATACCAAATCGCGTCCGGTTTTCTTTGCTACATAAGCACCTAGATTTCGATCGGGACCGAATATTATTTTTTGGTCTTTAGGTAAACTCTCTACAATTTGAACCGCATTCGTACTTGTACAAACAATATCACTTAAAGCTTTTAATTCGGCCGTACAGTTTACATAAGTGATAACCAGGTGATCTGGATATTTTTCTTTAAACTTTCTAAACAGATGGGGCGGACAACTATCTGCTAATGAGCATCCTGCTTTTACATCCGGTAATAAAACAGTTTTATCAGGCGATAAAATCTTTGCTGTTTCGGCCATAAAATGCACGCCGGCAAACACAATTACATCAGCATCTGTTTTTGCCGCTTCTTGCGATAATCCTAAACTATCGCCAATATAATCTGCAATATCCTGAATGTCAGGCTCTTGGTAGTAATGTGCAAGAATAATGGCATTCTTTTCCTTTTTTAATTTCTCAATCTCGGCAAAAAGATCAAGCGTAGGATCAATTTCTTCTTCTGCGAAACCTTTTTTATTGATTTCTTCTAAGACATCTATGTTCATTTTAAAATTTTCCTTTTTTGAATTTTGACGTTGGTCAAAGATAAAGCTTTCAACGTCTCAATAATTAATAAGTATTTTTAAATAAATAAATCTTGTTTGTTTATTAGTGTGTTAGTATTGTTGGCAAGTTTCGAAAAAAAGTTCTTTTATATAAGTTGTTAATCGTTTACTAACATTTAGATTACATTTCTCTAATATCATGAGTTTGATTTTCAGCACTATCGAAAAGTCGCTCAATTTTTATCAATACTCGAATGTTAATTGTTTATAAGTGGGTAAAAAGTTAATTACTTGTACAAAGGTGCTCAAAAATTACTTAAAAGATTGTGGCAAATTGTCTTTTTAGAGTAGCTTTAAACATTCAAATTTATTTGTTAGGATAATTTAGACACAGAGTTAACATTTATCAACTAGTTGTTAACATCGTGGATAAAGTAAATGTTTTTATTAATGAGGAAAGTAGATTTTCTGGTAATTGGTTCAGGTATAGCGGGTTTGAGTTTTGCGCTTAAAGCAGCAAAGTTTGGTAAGGTTTTAATTGTTACCAAGTCGAACGAAGACGAATCGAATACAAAATACGCTCAGGGCGGTGTTGCAGTCGTGGTAGATAAAGGTGATTCTTTTGAGAAACATATTGAAGATACTTTGATTGCCGGTGATGGATTATGTGATGAAAAAATTGTGGAAATCGTTGTAAAAGAGGGGCCTCAGCGTATTCAGGAGATCATTGACTATGGTATAAACTTCGATAAGGATAACTCAGGTTTTTATGATTTAGCGAAGGAAGGCGGGCACTCTGAACACCGTGTTTTACACTATAAAGATATCACCGGATATGAGATTGAACGGGTGTTGCTGAATGAAATTCATGAGAATAACAACATAGAGATATTAACACATTACTTCGCGCTCGAGTTGATTACACAGCATCACCTGGGTGAGTTTGTGGATAAACGTACCGAAGATATTAACTGTTATGGTATATATGCCTTTAACACAGAGCTTAACGATGTGGAAAAGATTGTGGCAAATGTGACTGTAATGGCTTCGGGTGGTGCCGGACATGTGTATTCGGCCACAACAAATCCGGTTATTGCAACAGGCGATGGTATGGCAATGGTTTACCGAGCAAAAGGAAAAGTGAGGAATATGGAGTTCATTCAGTTCCATCCAACAGCTTTGTACCATCCCGGAGAGTACCCATCGTTCCTGATATCGGAAGCTGTTAGGGGTTTTGGTGGTGTTTTAAGACGTAAGAATGGCGAGGAGTTTATGCATGAATATGATGAACGTAAGTCTTTAGCACCACGCGATATTGTTGCCCGTGCAGTAGATAATGAAATGAAGAAATCAGGCGACGAATTTGTTTACCTGGATATTACGATGCGTAAGAAGGCTGATATTTTGAAACACTTTCCTAATATATATGCCAAGTGTTTATCAATAGGAATAGATATGACGAAAGATTATATTCCGGTTACGCCTGCCTCTCATTATATGTGTGGTGGCATTCTGGTTGATGAATATGGTCGCTCTTCGATTAAAAATTTATATGCCTGTGGTGAGTGTTCTTCAACAGGTTTGCATGGTGCTAATCGTTTGGCTTCAAATTCTTTATTAGAAGCTACGGTTTTCGCTCACCGCATTTATCAGGATGCTATCGAGAACTTTAAAAATAATATTATTCCAGATCATATTCCTGAATGGGATTCGAAAGGGGTTACCCAAAGCAATGAAGATGTATTGGTTACGCATAACCTTAGGGAATTGCAAAAAATTATGGGCGATTATGTAGGTATTGTCCGGTCTGATTTCCGTTTGGAAAGAGCACATCGTCGTTTATTTTTAATCTACCAGGAAACGGAGGAATTTTATAAAAAGAATAAAGTTTCAGTTAAACTTTGCGAATTGCGTAATGTAATTCAAACGGCTTATCTCGTGATCAAATCTGCGATGCAGCGGAAGGAGAGCAGGGGGTTACATTACACTACCGATTATCCTGAACATGCAAAAGAACTGGTAGATACTGTTTTTTAGCTATTGTCAGTCTGAGCCTGTCGAAGATCTTAATATAGTGCTTCGATAAGCTCAGCATGACATCATAAAACTTACTTACATTATCCATAAACTATATTACATCTGACATGCCTTTAATACTACCCGTAAAAGATAAATATCCTGAGATTGGAAAAGATAATTTTATTGCAGAGAACGCCACAATAGTGGGAGATGTAATAATAGGTGATAAATGTTCCGTATGGTTTAATGCTGTAATCAGAGGCGATGTAAATGCCATTACAATCGGAAATGAATCAAACATACAAGATGGTGCGGTAATTCACGCAACTTACTTAAAAGCCTCCACACACATTGGTAATAGGGTATCTGTAGGGCATAATGCCATTGTACATGGCTGTACCGTTCAGGATAATGTTTTAATCGGTATGGGTGCCATTGTGATGGATCATGCGGTTATAGAAGAGTATTGTATTATTGCAGCTGGATCTGTAGTATTAGAGAATACCATTTGCGAAACGGGTTATTTATATGCCGGCACGCCTGCAAAAAAAATAAAGCCCATTACTGAAGAGCAAAGGGCTTTATTGAATAAACTGCCTGATAATTATATCATGTATTCGGGTTGGTTTAACCAATAGTTTCCGTCATGCTGAACTTGTTTTACAAGTAGAAGTAGCTATTAGGCCTTTAACAATATAAAAACTGCTAATAAAATAAATTTACTGCGTTCCAGTCGAGATGACAGTTTTTTTACTTAGTTGGAGGTGGAGGTATCACCAGTGGGTCTTCGCGTTCCCAATTCGGTTTTAAATCCATTAAAGCTTTTAAATACCATACTTTTTCAGGTTGATATCCTGCTTTAACATTTCCCGTATCCCAGATTCCGTTTTTATTATCATCGTAAATTACCCTGAGCATATATTTTCCGGCTGGATATTTAGAAAAAGTAACTTTCGAATTTTTACTAACCGGAAAAGATTTTATGATATCTTTTTTTTCATTTAAAAACTGCACAACATATCTTTTAGTGGTATCTGGAACAGTTACATTTAATACCAGGGTGGTATAAGCATCCGCACTTTCGAGTGAAAAACGTTTGGTTACATCTTTATTCTTAGCATTGAATATAGCAGTAAATGCACCGGCAGCTAATTTTAAATCATAAGTTCTTTTATTTTTCCAGGGGTATTTAATGTAATATTTAAGAAAATCTACACTGTCTTTTACCACCTCAAAAGTTGTTCGTTTCACAGAATCTTCTAAAAGGGTGATTTTAGATGGATCTGCCGCAGTCATCGGAAAAGGAAAGGTTAGTGTTAACTGCTGGAAAGGATTTAATTTACCGCCCGATAAATTATCAGAAATCGTTACATCGCGTGTGTAAGTGTCTTTTTTGCCCCTGGTAAAATTTAAAGTCTGTAAAACCTTACCCTGGTCTTGTATGGCAACTTTAACCGAATCGAAACTTAAATCCTTTAACCAGATTTTGGCAGTATCATTGTTTTTAGAGAAATGGACAAACTTACCTACATCTACAGCTGGTGGGTCTGTAATGGTTATTTTAGGGCTTTTAAGCTGCTGATTTAAACTTATTGATATACTTCCATCGTTATTTAATTTTCGATCTAATACGCGGAATTCTGGAGCTAACTCTTTAAATATCTGCAGATCTACGTTCTCTATATTTTTATCTATTACAACAGGTTCTTTTACAAATCCAACTTCATCCGAAATCTGCTGGTATATTTTATCTCCTCCTCCGCTACTTTCTTTAACCGCATATACTTTATAAGTACCTTTTCTTAGGTTATTTAATTTGTACGTTCCGGCACTATCTGTAGTGGTATAAATTGATGGGCGTTTTTTTCCAAAAATGGAATCTCTTTCTAAAGGCAGAATAAATACAGTAACTTCCTTCTCAGGTTCGTCTGTTAGTGAATTGATGACCTTACCACTTAACGATAACGAATCTATTTCCGGGCCGGTAGAAAAAACATAAGATAAATTTTTAACTACGTTTCCCTCATTAACATCGGCCACAGATTTTCCGAAGTTTAAGGTATAGGTCGTATTTTTTTCTAAAGAATCCTTAAGATTAATTTCTAATCTTTTTTGCCTCTTTTTTAACTCAGGAATTTTTTCCTGATCCGGTGAAATAGAAAATTCTTTAAACTCATCTTTAAGATTAAAATATTCATCAAACTCGATCACAATTTTTTTAGCATTAAAATTCCTCGTTTGATTTTTTGGAGTCATGCTTAAAACTTTTGGTGGCTTGGTATCTTTTGGTCCACCTTGGGGTGTTTGTATACTTGCACAACCAAAAAATAGGAGCAAGGTTGTTACAACCGCTAAATTTTTAAGGTTAAAATACTGAGCTTTTAAATTTGGCATATTTTAAACGTTCTGACGAATTTTTATACTTTTTGGAACTGTAACATTAAAAAATCTTTTTTTTAGCTTATATCGCTTTATTTTAAGTCTGTTTTAAAATACGTAAAGTTCTGATAATCAGTTACTTATTGATGTAAACCATTAAAACTGATATATCTGAAGGTGAAACACCCGAAATCCGTGAAGCCTGACCTAAAGTACGTGGTTTGATCTTAAATAATTTTTCTCTGGCTTCTTTTGAAATGGAAACAATTTTATTGTAATCGAAATCCGGTTTAATTTCTTTGTCTTCCATCTTCAGCATTTTAGCTACAATCTCATTTTCCTTTTCAAAATAACTTTCATATTTAATTTTGATTTCGGCTTGCTCAATCGTCTCGTTATCTAAATCTTTTGTGGCTTCCGCAAGCGCTTTGCTTACTTTGATCAGATCGGGTAAACCAACATGAGGTCGGCCAACCAAACTGTGTATTTTTACATTTTGATTTAAAACGCTCGACCCTAAACTTTCAAGCATAGGATTTGCATCGCTCATTTCAATACCCTGGTTTCTGGTAAATTTAACCAAAGCATCTGCATTTGCAATTTTCTGATTTACCTTTTCTAAACGTTCATCAGAAATTAAACCCAGTTCATGGCCGATGGGAGATAGGCGGATATCAGCATTGTCTTGTCTCAATAACAAACGGTGTTCAGCTCTCGATGTAAACATACGATAAGGCTCTTCCGTTCCTTTGGTTACCAGGTCATCAATTAAAACACCAATATAACTGTCAGATCTTTTCATGATCAGTTCATGTTTATCAGTTATTTTTTGGTGTGCATTTATACCCGCCATGAAACCTTGGCAAGCAGCTTCTTCATAACCAGTAGTTCCATTAATTTGTCCTGCTAAAAATAAATTACGGATCAATTTAGTTTCTAATGTTAAAGACAATTGGGTAGGTGGGAAGAAATCGTACTCGATCGCATAACCTGGTCTGAACATTTTTGCCTGCTCAAAACCTGGTATTAATCTTAATGCTTTAAATTGTACATCTTCCGGAAGAGAAGTCGAAAATCCATTTACATAAATTTCGCATGTGTTCCATCCTTCAGGTTCAACAAAAATCTGATGTCTGTCACGCTCCGCAAAACGGTTAATTTTATCTTCAATGGATGGACAGTATCTCGGGCCTAAACCTTTAATTCTTCCAGTAAACATTGGCGACTTTTCAAACCCTTCTTTTAAAGTTTCATGAACATCTCCATTGGTATAGGTGATCCAGCAACAACGCTGATCGGTTGAAACTTCGGTATCGGTATAGGAGAATTTACCTGGATTTTCGTCTCCCCATTGTTCTTCCATTTTGGTATAATCCAAACTTCTTCCATCTACACGTGGGGGAGTACCGGTTTTCATTCGGCCTGCTTCCATGCCTAGCTCTACCAGTTGTTCGGTAATTCCTGTTGATGCTCTTTCTGCTGTTCTGCCTCCTCCAAATTTCTTTTCTCCTATGTGCATTACACCATTTAAAAAGGTTCCGTTGGTAAGCACTACTGCAGTGCTTTCTATCTCGATACCTAAAGATGTTTTAACCCCATACACCGTATTATCTTTTACCAATAGGCCTACAACACTGTCTTGCCAGATATCAAGGTTTGGTGTTCTTTCCAATGCTAAACGCCATTCTTCTGCAAAGCGCATCCTATCAATCTGTGCTCTCGGACTCCACATGGCAGGGCCTTTTGATTTGTTAAGCATTCTAAATTGAATAGTCGATTTATCTGAAATAATACCAGAGTAACCGCCCAAAGCATCTACCTCTCGAACAATCTGTCCTTTAGCTACGCCACCCATAGCAGGGTTACAACTCATCTGGGCAATAGTACCCATATTCATTGTTATTAATAAAACAGATGATCCTAAATTGGCAGCAGCAGCAGCAGCTTCGCAGCCTGCATGACCAGCACCAACAACAATCAAATCGTATTTTGAAAACATTTTATATTATATTTCTTTAATTGTTCCACGTGGAACAATTGGTTTACTGGCTTATTATAGTTTGTCTGAAAGTGATAGAAAACTATTAATTTTATTTTAATTATATATCCTTCGACTACGCTCAGGATGACATTTCCCTTTTGTGTTTTATTAATGTTCCACGTGAAACATAACGTAGAAAACATCTTTGAATTGCAATCGTTTATTCTGAAAGTTCAAGCCAGCGCATGGTGAATTCGTCAAGCTTGGCCTGAAGCGATTCTATCTCGTTGGAAACTTCCTGGATTTTTACATAGTCGGCCGCATCAATTTTAACCAGGCTTTCATTAAGCAAAGCTATTTTGTTTTCTGTTTCTGTGATACCTTTTTCACTATCTTCTAATTCTTTCTGCTCCTTGAAACTTAATTTTTTTACCGCTTTAACAGATACTTGTTCTGTGGTTGGGGCAGGGGTTTTCTTAGTTTCTGCTTTTGCTTTTGGTTGCTCTAAACTTAAACGATACTCAGAATAATTGCCGTTATAAATTTTAACTACACCTTCGCCTTCCATGATAAATAGTTGATCGCTCATTTTATCGAGCAGGTACCTGTCGTGAGAAACGAGCATTAATATGCCAGGAAAGTTTTCTAAAAATTCTTCAAGAACATTTAGTGTGTCGATATCCAGATCATTTGTTGGCTCATCCAAAATTAAAAAGTTTGGATTTTGCATCAGTACTTTCATCAGGTTCAAACGCTTCTTTTCTCCACCACTTAGTTTTTCAACCATGCCGTGTTGTTTCTTTGGCGGGAAGAGAAATAGGGTTAATAGGGCAGAGGCTGTAATTACAGAACCATCAGCCATTTTGATATATTCAGCATCCGATTTTACAATATCAATTACCCTTTCCTTTGGATCGAAAGTTAAACCGCCCTGTTTGTAGTAACCGAAAACAGTAGTTTCACCCGTATCTACTTTACCAGCATCTGGTTGCAATTGGCTGGTAATAATATTTAACAGGGTCGATTTTCCTGTTCCGTTTTTTCCGGCTAAACCAATACGGTCGCCTTTTTTAAAGGTATAACTAAAGTCGTTGATGATCGGACGTCCGTCAAATGCTTTTTTAATGTGTTCCAGTTCAATTATTTTCCCACCTTGGCGAGACATCTTCATTTGGAGGTTAATACTCTGATTATCAGTCTTTTTCTTGGTTTTTTCCTCTAAATCGTAAAAAGCATTAATTCTTGCGTTAGATTTCGTCGCCCGGGCCTGTGGCATACGTCTCATCCACTCTAATTCCTTCTTTAATAGCTGTTGGTTCTTATGTAAAACCGTTGCGTCTAAGGCCTCCCTTTCGCTTTTCTTTTCTAAGAAGTAAGCATAATTTCCGTTATAGTTAAATATTTTTCCTCTATCTAACTCCACAATGGTATTACAAACATTATCCAAAAAGTATCTATCGTGGGTAACGAGTAAAATTGTTTTTTGTCCGGTAGTTAACAATTTTTCCAGCCATTCAATGGTGTCAATGTCCAAATGGTTGGTTGGCTCATCAAGCACCAAAATTTCCGGATCTTCGATTAAAAGCTTAGCCAGGGCCAAACGTTTCTTTTGTCCACCAGATAGGGTAGATATTTTCTGTTGAAGATGAGTAATACCCATTCTGTTTAAAATGGTTTTAATCTCATGTTCATATTCCCAGGCATTGTGTTCGCTTAATTCTTCATACAACCGATTAAGCGTTTTTTCGTCTGGATTAGGGTTTTCAATTAATTCTTCATATTCCTTAATCAACTGTTGTTGTTTATTCTCAAGAGAGAATATGTGGTCGCTAATAGAAAAACCTTCTGTAAATTGTGGTTCTTGATCGAGAAAACCGATTTTAACAGCTTTATTTTTAACAATTTTACCTTCGAGCGGAGGGAACCTTTCTGCCAATAATTTCAAAAGTGTACTCTTACCTGCACCATTAATTCCAACCAACGCCACGCGCTGACCAGAGTTAATACCTAAGGTTAAATTTTTAAATAGCCATTCGTCATGATAACCATGCCCTAAGCCTTCTGCCGCAATTAGTGTGCTCAATTTTTTTGTATTTCGGATTTATAAAGGAAAATTAGTGCAAAAGTAAGTATAAAATATTTGGAACGGCATAATCAAATTGTAAAGGGCTTCTGTATCAGCTAAAAATGGCAGAATATTGATGTATTGGATTATCTGTTCAGTAGTTCATATGCCATTTGCTGCATCATTTCAGTAAAAAGAAAACAGCGGTCGGACTCGCTCCACCGCTGCTTCAATCATTAACTAAAACTAAACTTTATCTTGATATAATGCACAGGGTATAAATTCTAGCGCACTATGTAATTGCCGTTTTTTGAATATAAGACTGCAGTGGGTTGAAAATGTTGCAGGGAATTTCGGTGTATTATACCAGTATAGTCTAATTGTCGACGAACGCCCATAACTATTAGACGAACGGGAACCAAGCGCAGGAAGGTATTCCAAACAAATTGATAACAATAGATTTAAAATAGCTGTTAAAATGTACTATCAGCAAAGTCTGATTGAAAGAGCTGGCAAAAAACTTATGGAAAATTAAGGGTTGAGACGGGTTTGGTTCGGAGTTAGTTCGGACTTAAGACAGAGTTGTGACAATGGTACCCGAACAAAGCCCGTTTAAACTCCGAAATTTATGCATTAAAAAATGCTAGTAATGGTTTACTTGAATGAAAGTAAATAATAGGGGAGTCAAGTGCTGTGGTTAGTTGGTTCTGCCATGCAAATGATAAAGGCTAGTAGATAACCTGAAAATGAATGTAATGCGTAACTAAAAAGAAGCTTAGATCAGGCCAACTTCTGCTCTATAGCTTAAATATTCATCTTCTTTCTGCGTCATAAGGCTTTTAGCGGCTTTTCCTTTGTCTTTGTAACCCAGTAAATGGAGCGTACCATGGATCATAATGCGGCAAACCTCATCAAACTCCAGTGTTTTGAAGGTTTTGGCGTTTTCTTTAACGCGCTCAATGCTGATGAAAATATCGCTTACAATCTGTTTTTCTTCTTCTGAGTTATCGAAAGTAATGATATCGGTATAAGTATCATGGTTTAAATATTGCTGGTTGATACCCAGCAGGTATTCGTCGCTACAGAAAATGAAATTAAGTTCCTGCAATTTAAAGCCTTCTCTTTCGATGGTAGCCTTAATCCACTTCTTCACCTTAAGTTTCTGAGGAAGATTATAGCTAACTGATTCTGTGAAAAATGATATTGCAGGCATATTATTGTGTTTTATGGCCGCAAATTTAATTAAAAATTTAAAGTGGTGCGTAGAGGCGGCATCATAAATATAGATTTGTCATCCTGTCCAAAGGACTCCTACGGAGAGCCTGTCGAAGGACCTCTTGGATGTCTTGCAAAGCGTTTCGACAAGCTCAACGTGACAAATTCGATGGGAATCAAGTTCAGCATGACGAAGCACCTGGTATCATCGTTCCATATTCAACGACTTTAAATATTCAGCGATCTTGTTTTTATAGTAATAATTTAAACTAGGAGGCATTTTTTGCAGCATATCATTACCGTTTTGTTGCTGTTTTTTAAACTGATCGACCATTTTTTGATAAGATGGGGGGAACTCTTTAGCGGCTTTACTTTCCCGTTTAGCATCTTCTTCCTGATCGCGTTCGGCTTTTTCTGCCTCTAATAACTTTGTTAAGAGATCTTTTTGCCTGTTTAGGGTTTCTTGTTGCAAACGCTTGTTAACCAGATCGCTCTCGGTTTGTTTCATTTCTTTAATGGCTTCGTTTAGGTTGCCCATTTTACCGGTTCCATCTTTGTTCTCTTCACGGTTAATCTTTTCGAGCGCCTGACGGATCATCTGTTGCTGCTGGGCCATCTTACCAAACTCCTGGCTCATTTGTCCTTTGCCAACTTTTCCTTGATTATCTCCAGATTTTTGCATTTGCTCGCGGGCTTTTTGCATGCTTTTGTTCAGCTGTTCCTGCATCTGCGAAAGCTGCTTCATCCCTTGCTTTTGTTTCTTTCCACTGCCGCCCTTACCGTCTTTCTGCATATTTTGCAGCTGACTTAGCGCTTCGCTTAACATCAAAGTTAGATTATTGATAGAAGTCATGGTAAACTGCTGAAAACGATTAGCCTCAGGCGTTCTTCTATCACCCAAACTTTCCAAACTTTTATCCAGGTTGAAATTGATTTTGTTCATCTCCTCGTTAACCGTCGATTCTATCTGCGGAACGCGCTTACTTAAACTGTATAAGCTATCGGCAATAGTTTTAAGGTTGTCTTTAATGCTGCGTTGTTTCTGAACATTACTGGTATAAGAAGGATCGGCCGCAGTCATTTTCTTTAAAGCAAGCATTACTTTTTCCTGATCGAAGGAGGTGGTTAGTAAGTTTTCCAAGAGGCGGCGCAACTCTTTTGCATTCAGGTTGTTTTCCATTTCTTCACCCTGCTGCTGCATATCGCTCATTTTTTTTGATAACTTTTCCATCTGCTCGCCAGCTTTTTGCTGTTTTTGGCTTGCATTTTTCGAATCCTTTTTATCTAAAGCATCTTTACTGTCCTGTTGTTCTTTTTGTATATCCTGTACCTCTTTTTCAGGATTTTCGAAAGGATTTGGCCTTTCAAGTGATTGATTTTTTTCTTCCAGTTTTTTCAGATCGTCTTTCAGGTCTTTCATCTCCTTGTTAAGTACATCCTGTTTTTGCTTTAACGATTCATTGTCCTGTTTTTTATCTTTGGTTTGCTCAGCAAGTTCCTTTTGCGCTTTAGCCAGTTCATTTAAACGATCGATATCGGTTTGAAGGTTTTGTTCGAATTCTAGTTGTTTGTAGAGTTCTAAGATCCTGTCGAGTTCGTTTTTGAGGGTTTTATTGTCCAATTGCATTTTTGAGAGTTCGTTCTGCGTTTGGTCTTTATTTTTCTCATTCATCAGATTTTGCAGCTTTTGCAAAAGTTCTTTTGTTTTCTCATCCAGTACATTATCAAACAGGTCTTTAATCTGCTTCTGTTTTTCCAGCAGCTCTTCAGTTTGCTTTTGGTCTTCCTGTTGCTGAATATTTTTATCGTTCTGTTCTTTTATTTCTTTTACGGCCTCATCAAGCTGTTTTTGCTTGTCTAAAAGGGCTTCAATCTGTTTTTTATCTTCGAAAGAAATCTGTTTTTTATCGATGAGGCTTTCGGCCACTTTTTTACTTTCTTTTTCGATGGTATTGGCTAAACGTATGGCCGATTGCATTTTCTGTTTTAATGCCTGGTTGCTCGCATTTACTTGTTCGGCGGTTTCTTTTTTGGTAGGTTGTTTAAAGGTTTTAATTTCCGATCGGGTAACTTTTGCCCCATTTACGCCATCGTTATCGGCTACTTCAAAATAATATTCAATTTCCTGACCAGGTTTGGCAGCGGCTGTTTTTAAATCCCAGAAATAGAAAAAGCTATTTTCAGTGGCATTGCTTTTAATGGCAATATTTTTGGTAACCGTACCCACAATGCGGTTATTTTCTTTGATATTGTATTTAAAACTTAAGCGGCTAAAACCATAATCATCAGTTACTTGTCCGCTAAAATATAAAGCTTTATTACTCGCAGAGTCAGGCTTTTCTTCAACGTTGATACCCGGTGCCTGATCTTTAACAACGGTAATTTGGTGTGAAAGCGAATCCCTGATTGTTACATATTGGTTTTTAGGCGTGATGCTATATTTTGAATTATTCCTGATGGTTGCATTAAAAGCCGATTCGTTATCCTCAACTTTTAAAACGTTTTCGGTTCCATTTAAAATGAACAGCAGTGAACTGCTCTGGCCGGTTTTAAAGTTCCAGGTAACTTTTGTGCCTTCGGGCAGGAGCATATCGCCAACATTGGCAATCAGTTCCTGTTTTTTACCCAGATAAGCAGGGTAATTTAAAGTTGCGGTTGCATTTAGTAGTTCAGGGCGTGGTTTAACCGAAACTGTAAAAACAGCTGAACTAAAGCCACCACCTTTAAAAACCAATTTTTTATCGCTCTGTATATTTTTGATGCTGTAATTAAACTTGCTGATATTTTCTTTTTCGAGTTTATAGGTATTTTTTCCGTCTTCAACGTAAATTTCGGCAGGGAGTTCGTCGCCGGCCAGTTTAACGTTTAGGGTTACATCATCACCCTGAGTAACGGTTAAACTCTTATTTAAAACCGTGAAACTGAAAGGCGCTTTAGGTGCAATGTATTCGTCATACTTAAAAAAACTGTTTGTGCCCTCGCGTAAAATAGCAGGTGCGATAATGGCAATTAGGAGAATAATAGAAAGGGGAACAAAAAGATATTTTAAATATTTCCGGTTATCATTAATGCTAACGGCGTTGTAAAAGGGGACAGGTTTAAGCTCCAGGATCTTTTGATCGATACTGGCAAGAATGAGACGGTTGTTTTCGGGGTGATTTTCGGATAAATGATGAAGTTGCAGCGTATTGAGCAATTTATCTTTAATATCGGAAAAGTGATTTCCGATGATAACCGATGCTTCGTCGAAAGTAAGGTGTTTGCCTAATTTGAGCATCGATAGCAGGGGTTTGATGATTAGAAAGCCAACAAGTAAGGCCCCAACAAGTAAATAAGCAAAAAATACAAAGGTTTTAAAACCTGCAGTTGGATTGAGGTAATAAAGACTCAAAAAAACAATCAGATACAGGCCTAAAAGTATGGCTGCGGCATAAATACTCCCACGCAAAATTTTATTCAGGTAAAATTTGCGGATAAACTCATCAATCTTCCGTAATAAATCGCTGTAGTTATTGCTCACCATATCACTGTAAATGTAAAAATAGTTCTAATCAATTGAAAGAAATCTGATATTAGCATAACGTGTTTATTACAAATCGGTTATCAATTTTGATTATTTACTGGTTTTTTATCGAAACTCTCTTAAAATAATGAAAACGGTAAAAATAAGACAAACGTTTGATTAGTTGCATTGAGCTGGATTTTGCATCAAAATGCGTTAAAAGATCAACAATGGGTTGATTCTTATTTAATGAAAAAATATCTTTGGCCTATCATCCGCTCTGAATAACTAACAAAATCACCCTTTTTATTTTCTTAGGAATTCCTATTAATGGACTATGTTGTTGATTTAACGTCGGGTTGTTTACAAACTTTTCAAACAGTTTACCGTTTGTTCAACCAAAAACTTTATGCCTATGTACTGAAAAAAACAGGTTCAGTTTACATGGCTGAAGAGGTGGTGCAGCTTACTTTTATCAGGCTTTGGGAAAAGAGGGAAAATCTTTCTTCGGAATATAGTTTATCAGCTCAGATTTTCCGTATTGCTGGAACTATCCTTATCGATCAACTTAGGAAAGAGGCTGTTGGCAAAAAACATTTAACGGTGGTTGAAAATGATTATGCCCTGCAGAATGAAGTTGATCAACCAGAAATGCATCATGCACTTGAGCAGGCCATCGAACAAATGGCCCCTGTTAGGAAAAAAGTTTTCAAATTAAGTAAAGTAGAGGGTTATTCTTATAAAGAAATTGCAGAAATGCTTTCTATTTCTCCAAAAACTGTCGAAAATCACATATCGCAGGCATTAAAACAGTTAAGAGCAGCATTTTCTTCTATTATTTCTTTGGCTATTATCATGTCGGCCATTATTAATAAATAATTATAGCTTTTTTGACCTTCATAACCGCTATTTTAAGAAATAATATAAAATAATTTCAGCCTAATAGGGGTAAAGTACTTTCAAAAACGTAATGTAGTTATGCAAATCAACCAAAAGCTTGTTGAGAAGTTTTTTGCCGGCCAGTGTACTGCCGAGGAAGCCCGCATGGTAAGTAAATTTTTAGCTGATGGAGACAACCGTGAAATTTATTTAAACAGCGAGGAATGGGAGCATTTTGAACCGAATGAAAAAGTTGATGGCGAAGTATCAGACCAGATTTATGTAAATGTATTAGACCATATCCACGATACTATAGAAGTGAAGAGAAGCCGGCTACGTTATTTAGCTTATGCCGCCTCGATTGCATTGATTGCTACCATAGGATTGGTGGTTTATAAATTTAACAGTAATCAGGTTTCTACCGCTAATGTTACTGCTTTAACTAAAGCGAGAGTGCCTGCCAGGGTTGCTAAGTTCATAACCAATACATCTTCTATAAAACAGACGCACACACTTCCGGATGGAACCATTGTTGAACTAGATCCAAACAGTGAGGTGAGTTATTTTCCGTTTGATCAGGGAAAAAGAGATGTGGTTTTGACAGGACAGGCATTGTTCAGGGTACATAAAGATAAGACAAAACCTTTTACGGTTTTTGCCAATAACCTTGCTACTACTGCTTTAGGTACCGTTTTTAAAATTACAGCCTTCAAAAAAGGTCTTTATACCAAGGTGAAGTTAATTGAAGGAAAGGTGGTGGTTAAACCCCAGCAAAAACTTTTATCGGCAGGTGTTAAAACCGTTTATTTATTACCGGGGAAAGTATTTACGGTAAATATGCAAACCTATGTTGCAAATGTGAAAGAGGTTAATATACTGCCGGCTAAGAAACTGGAAGTTTTAGATCAGAATAAGGCTATTGTTACCGAAAATGCCATTATTTTCGATAACGAATCTTTAGCCGGCGTTTTTGATGCACTTGAAACGAAATTGAACATTAAAATAAAATATTCTGCGGGTCAGTTAAACAAAAAAGTATTTACTGGACAATATGAATTCGGACGCGATGACATTGACTCTTTCTTAAATATGCTTTGTTCGCTCAATAACCTGACCCCAGAAAAAACAGCCGTGGGATATAATATAAAGAAGAAGTAAACAAAAACCCTAAACACAACTAGACCAAACTAACTAACTTCATGATTAAAATTTTTACTAAAAGGAACGTTCCAAAACGTGTCTTACTGCTACTGCTTTGCCTTTATCTGGGGTTAAGTGCTTATGCACAAACGCCATCTGTTAAAGGGGTTATTAAAGACGCAAAAGAAACCATTGTAGGCGCAACTGTTATCGCTCAAAATGTACAAACGGGGGTTAAAACAACAACCTCATCTGATAAGAACGGTGTATTTAGCTTTCCAAGACTAGTGGCAGGGCCATACAGGTTCACCATCAATTTTATTGGTTACGAAACAAAAACAGTTACCGGCCAAGTTAAAGACGGAGGAACTTTCTCGCTTTCTATTGAACTACGAGAAAGTAATACGTTGCTTGATAAAGAGGTCGTTGTAACAGGTACAGGTATCAATAGGAATAGAAACACCTTTACGGGGAGTACAGCCACATTTTCTGGTGATGACTTAAAAATGGTTGGGAATAACAACATTATCCAAAGTTTAAGAACATTAGATCCTTCTTTTTTATTGATAGAAAATAATTTAGCGGGTTCTAATCCAAATGTTTTACCTGTTATTGAGGTAAGGGGTAAAAGTAGTGTACCAAGTGCCAGTTTAAGAGATCAGTTTGGAGGAGATCCGAACCAGCCATTATTTATTTTAGATGGTTTCGAATCAACTTTACAAACCATTGTGGATTTGGATATTAACAGGGTGGGATCGGTTACGATATTAAAAGATGCGGCATCAACAGCTCTTTATGGGGCCAGGGCATCAAACGGCGTGGTTGTTATTGAAACCATCAGACCAAAATCGGGAGAACTTCAGTTTACTTATTCAAATGATTTCAGGGTAGAAAGTCCTGATTTATCTGGATACAATATGATGAATGCAACCGAAAAGCTAGAATTCGAAAGGTTATCGGGAAGATATTCTGCAGCAGACGGAAACCCAACGCAACAGGTTTATTTAGATCAACTGTATAATTCGCATTTAGCCAAAATTAAAAGAGGGGTTGATAGTTATTGGCTAAGCGAACCTATACAAACTGGCTACAGCAACAACTCATCCGTTTTTGTACAGGGTGGGGATAATACTTTTACTTATGGCGTAGGGATGAATTATAAAACCCAAACCGGTGCGATGAAAGGCTCAGGAAGAGATAGCTATAGTGGAAGCATTAATCTTACTTACCGGAAAAACAAGTTAAACGTTAATAATATTACCTACATCAGGGGTTATTCTGCTTATAATTCTCCTTATGGCTCCTTTTCAGATTATGTAAATGCAAATCCATATTTTGAAAAGAACTACACCGACCGATATTTAGAGATTTCGAGACAGTCAAACGGTGTGGAGATTAAAGTTAGGAATCCGTTGTATGATGCCACTCTTCCGCAATACGACAATACTAAAAATTTAGAGGTTCAGAACAATTTAAATATCAATTATGATTTAACGCCCGATTTAAGATTAAATGGTGCGGTTCAAATTACAAAGGGTAATAAAAAAGGAAAGATTTTTAGGGCACCAGAAAGTAGTGATTTTGAAGATGTTACTTTATTAAGAAAGGGAACTTATCAGGATAGTAGTTCGAATAATTTATCTTATCAGGCAAATCTGTTGCTTACCTACTATAAAGCAATTGCCCAAAAGCATGTTTTGAATGCAAATTTTAGGGCAACAATTAATGAAAAGCAGGATGATAGTTTTATCACCCTTTCTGAAGGTTTCCCGCAAGGAAGCAATGGGAATCCGCGGTTTGCCTATGGTTATGCCGAGAACGGAGCGCCTAAAGCTGCATCTAGTATTTACAGAACACTAAACGGAACTCTTTCTGCAAACTATGCTTACGATAATAGATTTTTGGCGGATGCTTCTTACCGTTTGGATGGTTCGACCGCTTTTGGAAGAAATAAGCAGTTTTCGCCATATTATTCGGTTGGTTTAGGCTGGAACATTCATAACGAAGAACTTTTTAAAGGAAAAAGTTGGATAAACAGATTAAAGCTATTCGGGAATATTGGAGTAACGGGTAATCAGAATTACGGAAATGTAACCTCTGTATCCGTTTATAATTACAACAGTAATAGCAATTACAATCAATTTGGACAAGGCATTGATTTAAGCACTCTTGGAAACCCAGATTTAGCCCCACAAAAAACAAGACAAATTAGTGGAGGATTGGATTTTATGCTTTTTAACACCAGGTTTACGGGTTACATTAATGCCTACACTAAAAAAACAGACCCATTAGTGGTAGCGGTTGATTTACCCTCATCAACAGGTGTTTTTAGCTATCCTTTAAATGCGGGTACCTTAACTTATAAAGGGGTAGAAGTGAAATTAAATTATTCGCCCATTTATAATACCGCAAAAAGAGTTGTATTGATGCTTGGTCTTACGGGCTCGATGTTTAAGAGTAAATATGCAGGCTTTGGAAACACATTGAACTCATTAAACAAACAACAGGAGTTAAGTAAAAGTATTTTGAGATTTACAGATGGGTATAGTGCTGAAACCATTTGGGCTGCCAAGTCTTTAGGTATCGATCCGGCAACAGGAAGGGAAGTATTTTTAACACCAAGTGGCCAATACTCATTTGATTATAATGCCGCTAATATATTGCCGGTAGGAAATACAACACCAACGGTTGAAGGCGTATTTACCACAAACCTAATGTTTAAAGGATTTACTTTTGGCGTTAATGTAAGGTATAAGCTCGGGGGAGATGTATTTAACAAGGTTTTATTTGATAAGGTTGAAAATATCAGCTTTTCGAATATAACGCTTAACCAGGATAAAAGAGCCTTGTATGACAGGTGGCAAAGCCCTGGAGATGTGGCACAGTTTAAATCTATATCGCAAACCGCTACCACTCCGATTTCTTCAAGATTTGTACAAAAGGAAAATATAATAACTGGTGAGGCCATCAATATTGGCTATACTTTCGACAATAAAACCTGGGTTAAAAAGTTGGGCATGCGCTCTTTCGCCGTTAATGCACTGGCAAACGATATTTTCACCGCATCGACCATTAGGCAGGAGCGAGGTATAGATTATCCTTTTGCCAGAACCGTATCATTTAGTTTTAGGGCCTCATTTTAATAAATATATAGATGAAAAAGAATTGTATAAAATTATCTGTAGCAGCAATTGTATTGACGCTGTTATTGGGCGCTTGCAAAAAATTCCTTAACGTTCAACCAGAAGATAAGGTTATAGAAGCGCAGGTATTTTCAAGCAAAAGCGGAATTAATACGGCATTAAATGGCTTGTATATAAACCTGGCTAAATCTAATCTATATGGAGAAAACCTTACCCTTTCTACAGTGGAGATTTTAGCACAGCGATATAATGTGCCATCAACGCATAGTTTATATAAAATTGCCTCTTATGCCTATGGGGATAAACCGGCAACCACCAAATTCGATGCCATTTGGACTGACGCCTATTCTACGATTCTAAATATCAATAGTTTTTTAGAAAATCTTGAGAAATATACTGGCGTATTGGATACGAAAACGGAATCTCTTTATAAGGGAGAGGCTTTGGCCATGAGGGCTTTACTTCACCTGGATCTTTTAAGACTATATGGCCCTAAATACAATTCAGCAGATTCGACCAAACAATCTATTCCATATTACGAAAACAGTCAATCGAAAATTAATCCGCTTTTGCCCGCAAATCAAATCATGCAAAAGGTTTTGAGCGATCTTCAGCACGCAGAAGAATTACTCAAAAATGATATCATTATTACTGCGGGGATTAATCCTCCCGCTGCAAATGCGGAGGTTGATTTTGTTAACAATAGTCGCAACTACCGCTTAAATTATTATGCTGTTAAAGGTTTATTGGCCAGAGCCTACCTATATCGCGGAGACAAAGTATCGGCACTCGCGGCAGCGAAATCAGTTATTCAGCAGGCCGATAAATTTAAGTGGACTACCACCACCAATGCCTTAAGTGAGAAAGTAAATCCTGACCGTGTATTTTCTACTGAAATGATATTTGGGACAATGAATACCCAGCTTTACAACAATTACCTTGCGCTGTTTGATCCGGCGGTTACAGAGGGCAACATTTTGGCGCCTGCACCAGCAAGATTAACAGCCGTTTTCGAATCTAACGAAAGCGATTATAGGTATAACTTAAATTGGCAGATCCCATCAACTGGTATAAAAAGCTACAGAACCTTTTATAAATATGCAGATGTTGTAGATAAAACCAAAACTTTCAGGTTTACCATTCCGCTTTTAAAAATTAGTGAGATGTACTACATCGCTGCTGAATGTGAACCAGTTGCTGCAGATGGGATTAACCAATTAAATGTGGTGCGTCTTAACAGGGGCTTAGCTAACCTATCTACTACCGTGAATGTAAATACCGAACTACAAAAAGAATATCAAAAGGAATTTTTTGGAGAAGGACAGCTGTTTTATTACTACAAACGCCGGAATGTAACCTCGGTAGGTAACGGAACCGGCAGTGGCAATATTACCATTGTTCCGGTAGTGCCATTACCATTATCAGAAAGTCAATATCGTTAACCAAAAAAAATTAATCCAATGAAAGAAATTAAATTTTATACTGCAGGTTTACTGATATTGATATTGGCAAATTCTTGCAAAAAAAACCTGGAAACCTACAGTGGTAAAAACAATATCTATTTTAATGAAGCTGGGAGATTGCCCGCTTTTACTGGCGAAGTAATTAGGGATTCGACCGTGATGTCTTTTTCCTTGGCGAAAAGTACAGATTCAGTTGTAAATATGATAATCAAAACAACTGGTACAGTAAGCGATAAAGACCGTTCTTATAAACTGATAATCGATCCGGTTTCGACGGCCATAGAAGGAAAACATTACGATGCTTTACCTCAAACATTCAGTATCAAAAAAAATAAACTTCAGGATACCGTTAAGATTAAATTTCATAGATCTGTTGATATGCAGGCACAGAATTTTACACTGTTTTTTAAGCTCGAAGCCAACGAAAACTTTAGTGCCGATATGGTAGATAAATTAATTAATGCTACCACGGGGCAAAGACTAAGCTTTATCAGATACCGGTGGTTTATAAATGATATTATTAAAAAACCAGGTAGGTGGTTAGATGGGTACCTAGGTACTTTTACTAGGAAAAAGTTGAGTTTGATTGTTCAGGTATTGGGGATAGACCCGGCCTACATGGACACCTCGATGTCGATTGCTGAGCTTACTGCATATGGAAAATTTATGCAGCGTTATTTGAACGATCAAAAAGCAGCAGGAAAAACCATTTACGAAGAAGACGGATCAGAAATGATTATGGGTTCTTCTGTTCAATAAATCTATCTCTTAAATTAATTGATTATGACTTTCAAGAAATATATATTAATAATTGCGCTTTGCATTACAGGAGGGTTTAATGCCTGTAAAAAAGACCTGGGCAATTACAATTATAATGATATAAATGAATTATCTGCTGTTGGGGGTATTGCGCCAGATTTAACTGCAATATATAGTAAACAATTCGTTTTAAAACCTGATTTGAAGTTTACACAGGATGCCGGAGCAGACGAATCCAAATACAGTTACGAGTGGTCTTACATTGGGCCGAATGGATTAGGCGGCTCAAAGCTTTTTACATTGGCCACAACAAGGAACCTCGATTTAAAAATGACAATTATTGCTGGTACTTATCAGTTCTATTATTCTGTTACTGATAAAAATACCGGAGTTAAATTCAGGTATCCTTTTACATTAAAAGTGGTAAATGAGATCAATGAAGGCTGGATGCTGATGTGTGATGTATCGGGAAAAGCCAGAGTAGATATGCTTTCGTTAAATACCAACAATGCCTTCGACTTGATTATAGATTTATTGGCCACAACTGGCTCAGACCTAAAACTAGATGGAAAACCCGTAATGGCTTATACCTATAACACGGGTCTTTTACTTGGCCCCGATCAAATTAGTTATGGTGTTTATTTCGGTACTGATAAAAGCACTCAAAAGGTCGACCCTAATACATTTAAATGGACAAAAACCATGGGGTTAACATATGAGATGTATGGAAACATTCCTGAGGGTTTTTATGCAGATGTTATTAAACAACGCGCAGGAAGCGCCGCATATATGATTGGAAATCAGGATGCTTATTATTACGAGCGAGTACAAAGCATATATTATTCTGCGCCCATAAATTATATAACAGCCGAGCAAAAAGGATTTAAGGTTGCTCCTTTCATTGCAGGAAATCCGGCTATTGTGAGTAACGCACATGCTATATTTTACGATACCACCAACCGTAGATTTGTAAAACATACTGGTTCAGCGGCAACTTGTACAACATTGCCAAACCCTCCGGATGCACAGAAGTTGTTCAATTTTACTACCGGAATGGATTTGGTTTATATGCAATGGGTAGCCTTTAATGGCGGTGAGGTATTTAGTGTGCTCAAAGATCCCAGCTCATCAAAACGCTACCTGGCCCGATTTAACAGCGGTAACAATGCCCAGTCTTACTATGCCGAGATTTTAGCAACAGATTTTGCCAATGCGGAATTCTATGCGGTAAGCCCTGATTTAGGTTATATTTTTTATAGCGTTGGCGGTAAAGTTTACGAATACGATATGTCTTTAAAATCGACCAAACTGATGCTTGATATGGGAACGAAGAAAATCTCTTTCTTACAGTTTTATGAGTTTAAGAATACCACAAAATACAAAGACTCAAATAAGTTAATGGTTGCATCATACGATCTGGCATTACCTGAAGGTCAAAACGGAAGCCTTAACGTTTATACTGTTCCACCTGTAAATGGCGATTTGATACCATATAACAATTATAGCGGCTTCGGAAAAATTAAGAGTCTAACTTACAGAGAGCGTTAATCAAAATTCTTCAACATACAAATTAAACCAATGAAAATTAAAGCATTATTAAGCACCGTTTTGTGCATCATTACACTTACCGCAATGGCGCAGGCGCCAGTTGAAGTAAAAGGTCTTTTAAAAAAGAAAAGATCATCAGCTGTTAAACTATTTAAGGTGAAATACGGAAAGAGTATAGAAATTGCGAATGCCAGTCCAAGTGCCAATAACCAGTTTGGCTTTTTATTCTATCCGGAGTACGAAGGTTTATATGTAATCGGTACAGGTAACGAAAACAGCCCGAACGATAATTATAAATTCTATTTTAAGGGAGGCGAGCAGTTATCAATAAGTCTGTTGGATTCGAGTTACGTATTAACCGGAAAACTAAACTCAAAAGAAAATGTGGTATTAACGCAGTGGCATGATTTAACTTTTCCATTGGAGCAAAAGGCCATCAACTTTATGAAAGTGCAGAGTACTTTTGTTGATTATTTCCCTCAACAAGAAGAAATTGTAGCGAAAAGTAAAACGTTCTTAAACGGAAAAAGCACAGGTAACGCAAAATTTGATAGACAGATTAAAGACATCATGGCTTTAGATCTGGCCAGCTATGCAACCAATTTTTTAAATACACCACGTTCTGCACATCCTTCGGTTGAAGAGTACAGCAATTTTTACAGCAGTTTAAAAGCAGTAGATTTTGCCAAAACCACCGATAAGGTATACAATTATCCATGGGGTTACCGCACCCTTTCGGGCATCATCAGTGTAAATATGCGTCAGGATGGCAAAGCCTATAAAAGAGGAGTAGAGGGAGTAGATATTTTTGCTTCTTATCTTCCAAATGACACTTTAAAGGGTGATTTGGCTTTAGAAAATGCTGCCGGTTATAAAGCAATAGGCGATTATCAAACCTTAATGGCAAAATATGATAAATACGTGATTACCAAAGCACAAAAAGAGCGTAGCAGCAACATTATGAACCCCTTGTTAACCTATAAACCAGGTACCGATGCTTACGAATTTTCTTATGCAGATAACAATGGTAAAATGCATAGCATGAAAGATTTTAAAGGAAAAGTGGTGTTGGTTGATACCTGGGCAACCTGGTGCGGACCTTGTAAAGCCGAAATTCCATTTCTAAAAAAATTGGAAGAGGAGATGAAAGGGACAGATGTACAGATTATCAGTTTATCTACCGATGCTGAAAAGGATAAAGAAAAGTGGCTTAAAATGATCAAAGATGAAAATTTGGGGGGCTTACAGCTTTTTGCAGGCGGACCAGCTAATGAGTTTTCTAAATACTATAAAATTAATACCATTCCCCGTTTTTTGGTTTTCGATAAACAGGGCAAAATTGTAACCGTTGATTCACCCCGTCCTTCTCAGCCAGAGTTAAAAGCTTTATTGCAAAAAACGCTAGCCAATTAGGTTATTGCTTTGCCGCCGAGATAGCGGCAAAGCTTTTTACATTTTCTTTTACCAAATGATAACAATAAAAAAACTATTGCTGGCTACGCTTTTGCTCTTTTTTTTACCCACAGCATATTGCCAGAATGATAGCATACAAATTAGCGGGCGATTAAAAGGCCTGGGAAATAAATCGGTTTGGATTTCTTTTGCTGATGATGCTGGTGTATCCAGAAGTTACAGGGCAAATGCCAGTAACGATGCCTTTTCTTTAAAGGTGCCCCGTTTGCAAAGACCTGCCATTGCCCGGTTTGATGTTTCGATATCAAGGGGTTTAAATGCGACAAACGACAACAAAACCGTGTCGAATCCGGCGCCCGTTCTCGATCTGTTTGTTTTTGATAAAAGCATACAAATAACTGGCGATGCCTTATTGGTTCAGTTTGCTAAAGTAAGTGGAGATGAAGAAAACCATGTGTTTGACACCTATAAACAGCTGGTAAAAAAAGATGAAATGCGTAATTACGAAATTATGCAGTTGCTTTTTAATGGAGAAAAAAACACGAATGCGGCGCAATCAAAGGCGCTTAGTGCTGAGGCTACTGCAATAAACAGAAAATTGGTTAACGTAAAGCGCGACTTTGTTAAAAACCATCCGGATGCCTTTGCTTCTGTATTTTTATTAACTCGAATGCAAAACCTGTATACCGCAGGCGATTTTATTTCCACGTGGAACAGTTTATCATCCAAATATAAAAACCATCCTATTGCAGAGAGGATCAAGGCATACATCAAAAAAATAAGTGCTACACCTGAAGGATCGGATGCCATTGGTTTTCTGAAAACCGACAATCATGGCAAAACCATCAATTTGGCTGATTTTAAGGGAAAGACTGTACTGCTCGATTTTTGGGGCAGCTGGTGCGGGCCTTGCCGGGCCAGTAACCCACATCTTAAGGCATTATACGCAAAATACCAATCCAAAGGTTTTGAAATTATAGCCATAGCACAAGAGCAGAAAAAATTACTTAGCGAGGCACGCACAGCCTGGCTTAAGGCTATCGAAGAAGATGGGCTCACCTATATCAATGTGCTTAATAATGAGGATATGGATAAGCAGAATTTGGTAAAAGACTATAACATTATGGCTTTCCCAACCAAGATACTGCTCAGCAGTGAGGGTAAAATAATACTCCGTATTACCTCGAGTGCTACTGATGATATTGACCTGGCCCTCGAAAAAATTTATGGATTTTAAATCCACCTACTCAGATAAAATGAAAATTAAAGCAATACTGTTTTTGAGCGTCTTGGGATCGGCGCTAAATGTGCAGGCACAAAACGCCAAAACGATAATAGAAAGCATGAACAAAATGTTTGCTCAAAAATCTATCGACCCAATAATGGAGAATTTAAGCAGCAATTTTTCTATTGCCGCTTACGCCAGACCATCGACCGATAACATGTTAAAAGCGATTTTGGAACGTTATGCCTGCGATTCGCTTCAATTGAAAAACGAGGTAAAACAGAACGAAAATGTTCAACTTACCGTGATACCGTTTAACAAAGCAAAAGCAGGTAAAGAAAGCACCATTTACACCGATGCGCAGTACAAAATCCTTTACACCGATATTTTCGATCAGCTTTATGGCATGAACCGGTATAAAAAATCGGTATTAATTGCTAAAATCCCCTTCGAAGTGAAAGATGGCGCTATCATTTTAACGGTTAAGGTAAACAATAGCCAGCGACCGCTAAAACTACTTTTTGATACAGGTGCAGATGGAATGGCCATTACCAAAGCCCTTGCCGATTCTGTAGGTATAAAAGCTAGTCGCCAACAAAACACCTCGGTTGTAGGGGGCAATATGCAGATCTCGGTTTCAGAAGGAAATACCATTCAGCTGGATACTTTTAAGCTAAAAAACCAAAGTTTTGCCATTTTTCCCGAAATGCATAAAGGAAGTGACGGTATTATCGGAAACAGCATTGCCAAAAACTACATCACCAAAGTAGATTTCGATAAAAAAGAACTTTCGCTTTATAATTTTGGCTATTACGAGTACCAAGACCAGGGGAAATCGGTTCCGGTTACCGTACCTGCAGGGTTATTTATTATTCCGGGTGAGGTAAGCATAATGCCTGGCCAGGAACATGCAGGCGAATTTGTTTTTGATACTGGCGCAGCATACAATCTCATTTGTTTCAGGCCATTTGTAAAAAAGAATAAACTATTGGTAAGTGGTTTTAAACCTGAATATAACGGTACCACAACAAGTATGGGCATCAGCACACCTACCTACAGCGGAAGGGCTGCGGCATTCTCTTTTTCCAACATGCCTAAACTCACAAATTTTCCCGTTACACTGATGGCTGGAGGTGGCCAGAGCGAAAGCTGGAATCCGGGCTTCGATGGATCAATCGGCATCAGAACCATAGAGCGTTATAATTTCACCATTAACCTACAGAAAAAGGAAATCCATTTCGTCCCGAACCATACACTAAATTTCCCTAGCGATTTTGTTTTGGGTGCTTATCTGTTCGGTTTTGATCAGGATGGAAAATTAAAGTTATTAAGTGTGGTTGCTCCGGTAGAAAGCGAGACGATAAAAGCAGGACAGATAATTGAAAGTATTGATGGCATTGCAGCCCCAGTTTTGCTTAAAGACAGCAAAAAAATGCTTACGATTTTAAGTGCTCCGGCAGGTAAAATCTTCAAAATTGCCTACACTGTAAATGGAGAAAAACAAAATATCTCAATAACCAAAAAATAGATTTATGAAAAAAATAATCCATACCATTTGCCTGATGTTCGCTGTTATAGGCTGTCTGGCACAAAATCAATCCTTAAACAGCGTATTGAAACAAGCCAAAAAAGAGAACAAACTTATTTTTGTCGATTGTTATTTCACAGGCTGTATCCCATGTGCTCAAATGGATGAAAATGTTTTTCCGAACGAGCTGGTTAAAGCAGAAATGGACAAAAATTTCCTGATGCTCAAAGTGGATATCTTTAAGGATAAGCTTGGCGATACCTTAAAAGTGCAGCATATTTTAAATGGATTCCCAACTTTCCTGGTGTTAAATGGTGATGGAAAATTAATCAGCTCGTCATCTGGCTACAAAGATCCGGGGAATTTGCTCGCATTGTTTGCCGATGCGCGCCAAAAAGCAAACCAACAGAAGTTTTTAGCTGGTTTTTCTACGCGATATGATGAAAAAAAATACCCGCCGTTTTATGTAGAATTCTGTAAAACCCGCAAGGGAATAACCCCAGCTATCTTAGCAACCTATAGCGATACTTTAAAAAACTTTAAAGCTGAGAATGCCTTGTTGCCTTATCTGGTTACCAGATCGGCTGATGAAAAGGCTATTGAAACCATTTTTGCCGATTATAATGTATATGCCTCACTTTATGGAGAAGAAGTTTTACAACCAGTGATAGACTACGGATTGAACCAAAAACTTGGTAAAGCACTGAAAACAAATGCAGATCAGGCCAATTTTGATAGTTTTTTAATTAGTCAGAAGAAAAATTTCTCTGATAAAACCTGGAAGATATGCCTTCAAACTCTAAGCAACCGGTATTATTTGGCAATGAAGAAAGATACGGTAGGTTTTTTGAAATTCGCTATAAAAAATCCTGTTTTATATCAATATCACTTCAATGCGCTTTATAGCACATTATTGGTTAAGAATGGTTTTACTCCAGAAGTTTTGAAGCTCTTTTGTAAATGGGCTGATGCCATTGTTACAGATGATAGTGGGCTTGAGTTTATGAAAACTGCTGCGGCAGTAAATAAACGCGCTCAGGATGAAGCAGCTTATAACAGGTTTGTGAAAATGGCTGCTACCTATGCCAGTAAGTATAAAATGAAAACAGAACCCATTAATGAAACTGGTTCCAAATAAATGAGAATTACACCTTGTAGAAGGGGTGGAATGTTTAATAGTTAATGAACGAAAAGCTTATCTGGATGGATAAGCTTTTTTGTTTTTGTTCATATAATGGTTACATTAACTTTATTTTGTTTTCGGGCTAAAAATCTACTTTTGATCTTTCATCCCATAAAATTGTTTTCAATTGAGATGGAACGATCATGATTTTCAGATCAATCATCATAAAACCAAAATATGAAACGAATATTTATTTCTGCACTAATGTTGTTCATTTTTACCGCCTCTTTTGCTCAAAAATTTAACTGGAACAAAAACCAGGTAATTGCCCACCGTGGCGCTTGGAAGAAAAATAATTTCCCCCAAAATTCTATCGCTTCATTAAACGAAGCCGTAAAGCTGGGTTGTTATGGATCGGAATTCGATGTGTGGATGACCGCAGACAATGTTTTGGTCATTAATCACGATCCCGAATTTCAGGGTTTGGTTATCGAGAAAGTAAATTATGCTGATTTATTGACCAAAACGATGAGCAATGGCGAAAAAATCCCAACGCTCGAAGCCTATCTATTGGAAGGTAAAAAGCAAAGAACAACTAAACTGATTTTAGAGATCAAACCTTCGTTAATTAGTAAAGAACGCGGAATTGAGGTGACCAATAAATGCGTTGAAATGGTTCAGAAACTTGGCGTAGTGGATTGGACAGAATATATCAGTTTTGATTATGATTACTGCAAGCGGATTTTAGCGCTCCTGCCAAAAGCAAAAGTAGCCTACTTAAAAGGTGAAATCAGTGCCGAACAAATGAAAGCAGATAAATTAACTGGTGTTGACTATCATTTTAGCGTTTACCAAAAAGATGGGTGGATTGAAAATGCCCACAAATTAGGATTAACGGTAAACGCCTGGACCGTAAATACAGTTCCTGAAATTCAATGGCTTTTAGCACATCAGGTTGATTATATCACCACTAACGAACCAGAGTTAACTTTCGAAGAACTCAAAAAAACACCTGTTGCAAAGGGCTGGAAGCTGAAATGGGCTGATGAATTTAACGATGCCGGATTACCTTTAGCAAAAAACTGGAGTTACGATGTAGGCGGAAAGGGCTGGGGCAATAATGAGCTTCAATATTATACCGATGCAGATAGCACAAATGCAATTGTAAAAAAAGGGAATCTGAATATTACTGCGGTAAAAGCAGACAAAGAAAACAACCATTATACTTCGGCCAGATTGGTAACGAAAAATAAATTCGATTTTAAATACGGAAGGGTAGAAGTTCGCGCCATGTTGCCAAAAGGCAGGGGCTTATGGCCTGCCATATGGGCTTTACCAACCGAAGGGAAATACGGAGGCTGGCCAAAGAGCGGCGAAATTGATATTATGGAACATGTAGGTTATGATCCGGATAGCGTTCATGGAACGGTACACACCGAGAAGTTTAACCACGTAATCAAAACGCAGATTGGCAAGGCTTTAAAGGTTGATAATCCTTATACCGAATATCATATTTATGCTATAGAATGGTTTACCGATAGAATAGATTTTTTTATTGATGACCAAAAATACCTCACCTTTAAAAATACGAAAAAAGGATCTGGCGACTGGCCATTCGATCAAAACTTCCATATTATTTTAAATGTAGCAGTAGGCGGTGGCTGGGGTGGAAAAAAAGGCGTAGATGACGCTGTATTCCCTGCAAGTATGAAAGTAGACTATGTGAGGGTGTTTCAGAAGTAATTTGTTCGTTCAATAGTTGATTAGCCATTAGTCAATGGTCATAATTAAATTGACTAAGAACCTTCATACTGATTAGCGCCATAAATTAACTGTCAACTGAAAATTGCTAATTGACTACTGAAATTATAACTTGCGGTATCTAAGCTATATTGTATAATTTATGGACTCACGTAGAGAATTTCTAAAAAAAGCGGCCTTGTTTGCCGGAGCCACTGGTATGGCCAATACCTTGCCCAGTTCGGTGCTAAAAGCCATGTCGATTAACCCTGAACCGGGTAGCACATTTTACGATGCAGAACACATTGTTTTTCTGATGCAGGAAAACAGATCGTTCGATCATATGTTCGGTAAAATGAAAGGTGTGCGGGGGTTTAATGATCCCCATCCACACATTCAGCCTGATGGAAACAAAGTTTGGTTGCAGAAAGACGGGCAAGGATATACCTATGCCCCTTTTCATGTAGACATTAACAAAACCAAAATCACCTGGCAAGGCGGTTTACCACATTCGTGGAACGATCAGGTTGCCGCACGAAACGGGGGGCGTTATGATAAATGGCTGCCCGTTAAAACACCAATGACATTGGCTTATTATGATCGGAATGATATTCCTTTCTATTATGCCATGGCCGATGCTTTTACCATTTGCGATCAGCATTTTTGCTCATCGCTAACCGGTACAACGCCAAACAGACTGTTCTTTTTTACAGGAACTGTTCGCGGAGAAAAAAGTGCAAACCGGGTTGCGGTGGTCAATAACGATCAGGCCGAATCGCAAAATAATGTATTCGTAGATTGGCCAACCTTTCAGGAAACATTAGAAGATAATGGTATCGATTGGCGCATTTACCAAAATGAACTGTGGACCTCCAAACTTCCGGCAGGCGAAATAGATGATTGGTTGGGTAATTACGGCGATAATCCTGTAGAATACGTCAGCAGGCACAACGTTAAATTATCTGCTTACTTTAGAAAAAATGGCGATAATACCGTTAAACCGGCTTTAACCGCAAAAGAGGTTCAGGAGAAATACGATAAATTATCCCAAAAGGAAAAAAACTTAGTAGATAAAGCATTTACGACCAACATTTCTCAAAAAGATTATCTTGATCTTGAACCATTTACTTTTAAGAACGACCAAGGGAAGTCTGAAACGATTAATGTGCCTAAAGGCGATATTTTTCATCAGTTTAGAAAAGACGTAGACAGCGGAAAATTACCAACGGTTTCGTGGTTGGTTGCGCCTCAACGTTTTTCTGATCATACCAGCTCGCCTTTGTATGGAACCTGGTATGTAAGCGAAGCCCTGGACATTTTAACCAAAAACCCAGAGGTATGGAAAAAAACAATTTTTGTTTTAACGTACGATGAAAATGATGGGTACTTCGATCATCAGCCTCCTTTCGTGGTACCAAACCCTGATGATCCAACCAGCGGAAAGGTATCTGAAGGAATAAACTATGCCACTGATTTTGAAGCAAGAAAGGGAAGTCCGATCGGCTTGGGCTATCGTGTACCGTTGGTTATTGCCTCACCCTGGAGCAAGGGTGGTTTTGTAAACTCGCAGGTTTTCGATCATACTTCATCATTAATGTTTATGGAAAAATGGCTGGCAAAAAAAACAGGTAAAACCATTAAAAGCAACAACATTAGCGATTGGCGAAGGAATATTTGCGGCGATTTAACCTCAGTATTTAGGCCATATAATGGAGAAGAAATCAAATCTCCGGAACCGCTAAAACGTGATGTTGTGGTAACCAATATCGGTAATGCTAAAAATAAGCCTGCCCAGGTTGGTCCTACTGCACTCAATAAAACTGAAGTTGCAAAAATAAATAAATTCGAAGCCTTTTCTTCTGAAACATCTAGTCATGCCCCTAAGCAAGAGCATGGAACCAAGTATGCTTGTGCCCTGCCTTATCATTTAATGGTTGATGCAAGCTTGGTTAACAATGAGTTAGCGCTTACTTTTCAATCGGCAAAAACCTTGTTCGGTAGCGAAATAGAAACCGTTGGTGCACCTTTCAACATGAGTACCATTTCCAAATTTAAAGGTGTTGCAGGCAAAACATGGGCTTATGCGGTAAAAGCTGGCGATGTGTTAAAAGACAGCATTAAACTGGATGATTTTGATAACGAAGTTTATGATCTTACAATAAGTGGTCCGAATGGTTTTTACAGGCATTTTACAGGCAGCAAAAAAAATCCTTCCGTTATTGTAAAAGCATATCCGGAGCAAGCTGGTTTGGTAACCAAAAAACTTACAGGTACCCTGGTTTTCGCAATCGAGAACAAGGGCGCCAGTTTAGTTACGCTTCAAATTGTAGATAACAAATACAAATCGGGGAGCAAAACGGTAACAATCAGACCAAAATCGAGTGCAAATATTTCATTTAACCTGGTTAAAAATGCAAATTGGTACGATTTCAGTATTGTGCAGACCGGCAATACCACATTTAAACACCGTTATGCAGGTAAAATAGAAACAGGAGAAATTACCCAAACCGATCCATACATGGGCAACGCATCATAAATATCCCCCCAAAAGGGGGATGGCTTTTGAAAGAAATTATGCTTATTTTGTATTACATGTGCAGTAAACTGTCTATAATCAAGATAAATTTCATAGTTTCTTTCATTTTGCTTTTTAGCCTTAAGCTATCGGCCCAAAGCTATAATTTTACCAATTACAGCTTAAAGGATGGCTTACCTCAATCGCAGGTTATGGTAATTTATCAGGCAAAAGACAGGACGCTTTGGCTTGGCACATTTGGCGGGGTAAGTAATTTCGACGGCAGGCAATTTACATCGTACAGCAAAGCTGATGGGTTAGGATCGAACTCGGTAAACTGTATTGCAGAGGATAACCAGAGCCAAATGCTTTTTGGTACCGAAACAGGCATCAGCATCCTTAAACGCGGAAAAATAAGCACCCTGTTTTCGGGCAAAGGAGTAAGCCACCTGCTTAAAGACATGCATGGTGTTATTTGGGGAATAAGTGAATATAAGCTTTTCAAAATTGAAAAGGATAAAATTGTTTTTTATTCCATCGCCGGTAAAAAAATTCATACCATAAACAGCGATAGCGCTGGAAATCTATATGCTGCTGTATCAGAAAAGGGTATTTATCAGCTAAAGAATAATAACTGGGCAATCTACCAGGAGTTGCCGCCAGCCATTAATACTTTATCTATCCGGAAGATTTTATTTGATAAAACCGTAAGGAATAAAGCCTATCTCTTAACCGACCATAGCGGAATTTACGCGCTGGAGAACGGAATAGTTAAAACGTTTTTTAAAAAAGAGGGCATTGATACCTATTATTCCATCGCACAGGATCACCGTGGAAATATGTGGGTAGGTTCGGAAAAAGGGGCTTATTTTATCAATAAAAACGGCCTGATCATCAATTTTAACGGAGAAAATGGATTAAGTGATAACCAGGTTAACGAAATATTTAGCGATGCTGAAAACAATATCTGGATATCTTGTTTTAGTGATGGTATTTACAAATATGAAGGCGATGCTTTTATTCGCTACAATAAGTTTAAGGGCAAGAACCTGGCTTATCCGATAAGTGGAATAGCGGCAGATAAAAATGATAATTTATGGTTTGGCACTTTTAACAAGGGCGTTTTTAAGTATGACGGGAAAGATGTACAAAACATTGATATCCCCGCCTTTAAGGATAAAAAAATCTACTTCGTTTATGCCGATAAAGCAAAAAATATCTGGTTTTCCACCTATGGTAAAGGCATCTGGAAATACGACGGACAGAAATTTAGCCAGGTACTAAAGCCAGAGCGATTTGATAACAGCTCGATAGCTGAAGATGAGGAAGGGGGGATCTGGATAAACGGACTCAGGTCATCTAGTTATTTAAAGGATGGAAAAACCGAAAGAATAAGCGGATTTGATGGCTATCTATCGTGTATTTACCCATTGGGGAAGGATAGCGTATTTCTTGGCACCTCAAATGGCGTTACACTTATTAAAAATAAAAAGATAGATAAAACATTTCGTATCAAATCGCTCACCAATATTTACGTACTGAGCATTATAAGACAGGAGGATAATTTAATTTTTGCTACGCTTGGTGATGGGATCATCATCTGGAATTTAAAAACGAAAGCCATTAAACGTTATGTTGTTACTGATGGGTTAAATTCAAATGATATTTATAGTCTTGCAACCGATAAGCAAAATAATTTATGGGCCGGAACAGGGCGGGGGATTAACAAATTAACTTTTAATAAACAGCAACAAAATTATGAAGTTTTTAGAGATCATCCGCTAATTGTAGAGTGTAACCAAAACGCAATTATCAATTACAGAAACAGCATATTGGTGGGCACCATAGATGGACTTATTCAATGTAAAACCAATGTGCTTACGGAGAACAAAAAAAATCCTTTTATTCATATTCAACAGGTAAGTGTTTTTCATAAAAATGATCGGGCTAAAGATCTTTCGATCGATCTGAACGGAAAAGGTGATAAATTTTATAAGCTTAACTACAGTCAAAACCACATTTCGATAAGTTTTAAAGGAGTTTACCTCACCAATCCAGAAAGCGTATTTTACCGTTACAAACTGGTTGGGATAGATAATGATTTCAGTAAACCTGTACCCAACACGGAGATCGAATACTCGGCCATAAGGCCAGGTAGTTATACTTTTCAGGTTTATGCTATCGCAAATGGACAACAATCGAATATAGAACAGTTTAGCTTTACCATTGTGCCACCGTACTATGATACCGTTATATTTAAGATTGGTGCATTCTTGGTGCTTATATTTCTGATATGGCTTATCTTTTACCTCATTTTTAAAACCAGGGAACGCAAAAAACATCGGTTCGAAAAGTTAAAATTAAAAGAACAGGAAAAAATAAGAAAGCAAACTGCTGAAGATTTTCACGATGATATTGGCAATAAACTAACCCGGATTAATGTTTTATCCGAAATTTTGGATAAAAAGGTAGCCGGAACCGAGAAAGAGCAAAAAGAACTGATTAGGCTAATCAGAGAAAATGCCAGCCTGTTGTATACCGGAACTAAAGATATCCTTTGGGCGTTAGATCCACATAGCGATAATCTTTTTGAGATACTGATGCACATTAAAAATTTTGGAATCGATCTTTTCCAAAATACGGGCGTTACATTTAAAATGGAAGGCGTATTAAGCAAATACCAAAAGCTACACCTGTCAATGGAGTTTAACCGAAACCTAACGTTAATTTTTAAGGAGATGTTAAACAATGTGTTAAAGCACGCAAAAGCAAGCCAGGTTTTAATTATGGTTATTGAAACCGATCATGATACCGTTAACATCTTAACAACAGACGACGGCGAAGGTTTTGATATTGAAACAGTACAGAAAGGAAGAGGGCTAAACAATATTCAAACGCGCTGCAAGCGTATAAAATCGACCTTTCAAATTTCTTCTATTAAGGGGAAAGGCACCACTACAACAATTTCTACCAGAATTCCTGTTACAAACTAGTACTAAAAGCGTCTTAATTAAAAAACAACCACAAAAATGAGCCAGAATTTACGAATTGTTCTAATCGAAGATGACGATATTTTAAGAATGGGTTATGAATCGTTATTAAGCGATGTTGAAGATTTTGTAGTCGTTAACGCTTATGCATCCTACGATTTGGCCAAAAAACACTTAGATGCCGATCATCCTGACGTGATTCTGCTGGATATCCAGATGCCTGGCACCAATGGGTTGCAGGCTTTGCCATTTATCAAAAAAACTTTACCCAACGCGAATATTATTATCCTCACCGTTTTCGATTCGCCTGAATTGGTTTTCGAAGCCCTGACCATGGGCGCAGGGGGGTACCTCACTAAAAACTCAAGCGCATCGAAAATTATAGATGCCGTAAGAGAGGTGAGCACAGGCGGAGGTGCCATGAGTACAAATGTGGCACGCATTGTAATGCATTCTTTTCAGAAAAACCTGAATTCTCCTTTAACTAAGCGCGAAACCGAAATTTTAGACCGGATTGCAAATGGACAAACAAAATCTCAAATCGCAAACGATCTGTTTATTGATCAGGAAACGGTAAGAAGCCATGTAAAAAATATTTACATCAAACTCGATGTGAATTCCAAATCAGAAGCGATTAAAACAGCCAAAGAAAAGCGCTTTATTTGATCTATGCCTGCATTCTGCTAAAAAATAATGCGAAAATCACCCTTTTTGGGTGATGCTTTGGGTTCAATTTCGGTTTAATTTTACATCATACAATTAAACAAGGAAATGAACCAATCTGCAAAATTCTTTTATGTGCAAGTAACGCAACTAAATGATGCAGATGCATTTTATGCCAACTGTTTAGGGATGCCTACAGAATCGACAATGATTTCTGAACAGGAGAAAGGAATCATGGTTAAGGCAGATCATGAGACCAATATTTTGCTATCGGAACAAAAGCATCAAAACCAAACCAATAAAATTGTATTAACCAGCGATGATTGTTTGGAGGATTATTGCAGGCTAAAATCGAGAGGGGTTATTTTTAAAAATAGACCAGCTTACTTAAGTGAGGGTTTAAGTATCGAATTTTCTGATCCTTATGGTAATCATTTTATCATATTGGAACAACGTAACTATAATGAGGATTAATGTTATGAAGTACGTTAAAGAATTAAGCAATAGAAATAAAATTATAAGCGAAAGCACCTGCGAAGCCCTTTACGAGCAACAGAACGATGCTTATACCATTAAATTTGTTTTTAACGGAACCGAAGATTGCGAAATTAACAAACGTAAGTTTAGTATTTATCCCGATACTTTTGCGGTGGTGAACGCCGGAACGAATTTTAGCAGCAAAATAGATTCAATAAACCCTGTAAATACATTTTCAGTTTCTTTTGGCGAAAATTTTATTAAAGATTTTCATCATACTTTTTCGAACAGCAACGAAAGTTTACTTGCTGATAAAGAAGTCAGGGAAACACCTGCGTTTATCGAATCACTTTACCCGTTTTCTGGCGATATGCGCTTTAATGTAATGCATTTAAAAAGCCAGCTAGATAAAGGTTTGAAAGACGAAATGCTGATTAATGAATATCTGTACCACTGCCTTTTAAATTATTATAAAATTTATGATAAAGAGGTGGCCCAGAAATTGGATAAGCTCAGTTTTATCAAAGCAAAAACCCGCGAAGAGGTTTTAAAAAGATTAACACTTGCTAAAGAATACATTAGCAGCAATTACAATCAGAATATAACATTAGAAAATATTGCCGAACAGGCCTGTTTATCGGTTAACCATTTGCTAAGAACATTTAAAGAAGCATATGAAATTAGCCCATACCAGTTTTTAGTGCAGTTAAGGTTAAACAGGGCTAAAAAATTATTGCAAACCACTACATATTCTTTAAACGAAATAGTTGGTTTAGTAGGGTTTGAATGCCCAAGCTCATTCATCAGGTTATTTAAACACACGTTCAATATTACCCCGCTAAAATATAGAAAGAGTAGGTTGAACTAAAGTATAAATAGTGATTTCTGCACATTTAGAATGTTAGGATGAAACTATTTTTGAAGCTCTTGCAGGACAATTTGTAGAAGTTTTTTCCTGTTTAGGTTAATAATGATTAAAAAAGCAAACTGCCAGGATTGGGGTTTGCTTTTTTGCTTTTAATGCCTCCTTCTCTTAAGAATGGTGATTTTCGCACATTTTTGGATTTCCACAGCGCCTAAATTGCTTATTGATTTGGTTTACGTGCACATCTGCTAAGAACCTACTGAGCTAATTAATTACTAACTATTTATTCCCAAACATGAAACAAAAATTACTATTGATTTTAATGGTGACGGTTTTGTCTTATTTTAATGCCTTAGCGCAAAATAGAACAATTACCGGTAAAGTGGTTGATGCGGATGATGGCTTACCATTGCCAGGCGTATCTATAAAAATAAAAGGTACCGCACAATTAACCCAAACCACCGGGCAAGGAACCTTTTCGATTTCGGTACCAGCAAATGCACAAAGTTTAGTGCTAAGCTATGTTGGTTATACCGAGCAGGAAGTAAGAATAACTGGCGAAATCTTGAATATCCGCATGGTTTCATCTTCTAAAAACCTGCAGGATGTAATTGTTGTAGCCTATGGAACAAGCAAAAAAGAAGCAATTACAGGCTCTGTGGCTACTTTGAGTGCTAAGCAATTGGATAATCGGATCATTACAAATGTGACCAACGTTTTATCGGGTGTTGCGCCAGGTGTGGTAACTACCTCTGGCAACGGCCAGCCGGGCAGTAGTTCGGCCATCCGTATCCGTGGGTTTGGTTCCATATCGGCATCGAATAGCCCTCTTTTTGTATTAGACGGTTCGGTTTATGATGGCGAGCTTGGCGATATTAATGCCAACGACATAGAAAGTATTTCTTTACTGAAGGATGCGTCCTCATCTGCACTTTATGGTTCCAGAGCTGCAAATGGAGTGGTAATCATTACCACAAAAAAGGGTAAATCGGGTACGCCAACATTAAATGCCAGCTACAGTCAGGGTTTTTCTAAACGAGGTATACCAGAATACGATCGGGTTGGCGCATTAGATTATTACCCTTTAATGTGGCAGGCTTTAAAAAACAGCCTGGTTTATCCTGCCACAGGAACGGGCATAAGCGAGCCGGCGGCGGCTACACAAGCTTCAAATACCATTCAAGGTCAATTGGTATATAATCCTTTTAACGTGCCAAATAACCAGATTGTAGGTGTAGATGGCAAATTAAACCCTAATGCACAATTGCGTTACGATGACTTCGATTGGTTTAAGCAGGCCTCGCGTGTTGGAAAACGGACTGAGTTTAATGTTAACTCGAGTGCAAAAAATGAAAAAACCGACTATTACTTCTCTATGAATTACCTGAAGGATAATGGTTATTTAATTAAAACCGATTTTGAGCGTTTTAATGCCCGCGTTAATGCCAATACACAATTAAGGCCGTGGTTAAAAACAGGGGTAAACCTGTCAGGAAGTTTATCGAACGGAAATTTAGCACAGGATGCCTCAACAGGTAGTGCCACGGCTTTTGTGAATGTTTTCAATTTTGCCAGAACTATTGGTCCTATTTATCCAATACATGCTTTTGATGCCAATGGCAATCCGGTTTTAACCACTACTGGCGAGCAATGGTATGATTATGGAGGAAATCCCGGTTCTGTTAATAGGCCACAGGGCGCTTTAGCTGGTCGAAATGTAATTTATGAAACTTTGCTAAACGAGGTATTGAGCCGTAGACTTGCCTTAAATGGCAGAGCATATGCCGAGATCAAGTTTTTAAAAGATTTTACTTTTAAACCAACCTTCAGCATCGATTTTATCAATGCGTACAGCAGCGAGTACCGAAACCCGGTTGTGGGTGATGGGAGTACCGTTGGTGGTTCATCTACCAAACGGAGCACGCCAACACAGAGTTATACATTCAATCAGGTATTATCTTACAGTAAAACATTTGGCAATCATAGTGTAAATGCTTTGGCTGGTCATGAAAACTACGATTATGATTGGCGCAGGTTAAGCGCAACTAAACAAAGCCAGATTTTAGATGGAAATACAGAATTCCCGAATTTTGTAACCCCTAGTGATGCAGGAGGATATAAAGACACTTATCGTGTAGAATCTTATTTCGGTAAAGTAGGTTACAATTATTTAGAGAAATACTTTGTAGACGCCTCTATCCGTCGCGATGGTACTTCTCGTTTATCATCAAAATCGAGATGGGGAACATTTTTCTCGGCGGGAGCATCATGGGCGGTTAACAAGGAAGATTTCATGAAAAACATGAATTGGATCAGTGATTTACGCTTGAAGGCTTCTTATGGTGAGGTAGGAAATGATAACTTAATTGATGCAAACCTTTTTGAACACAATAGCCTTTACTACAATTACCAGGCTTTTTACGAGTTGGGCTGGAACAATGGTAGCGAGCCAGGTTTGTTATTGGCTACAGCTGCAACACCCGAGTTAAAATGGGAATCGGTAAATACTTTTAATACAGGGATTGCTTTTGGTTTGTTTAAAAACCGTTTGAGGGGTGAGATCGAGTATTTTAAACGTGGCTCATCGAATTTATTGTTTGCAGTTCCACAGCCATTATCTGATCCGATCACCTCTATCCGTCGCAATATTGGCTCTATGTACAATACAGGTATCGATCTGCAATTAAGCGGCGATATTTTAAAATCTGAAAACTTCAACTGGAATTTATTAAGTAATTGGTCTTGGTTAAAAAACAAAATCACCAAAATGCCGGCAGAAACGCCAACCGTAACCAGCGGAACGAAAAGACTTGAAGTTGGGCGCGACATTTACGCCTATTATCTACGTCAATGGGCCGGAGTAGACCCAGCGGATGGTTCGGCTTTATTTGAGCCTAATGCGGGCGTAACAACCAATCTTCGTACGGTTAACGGACGTGTTTTAACTACGGATATTAACAATGCCCGTTCTGATTATTCTGGCTCGGCCATTCCAGATTTATATGGATCGGTTACCAACACCTTTAATTATAAAAACTTTGGGCTATCATTCCTGATAACCTACCAGATAGGAGGTAAATTCTACGATCAGAATTACCAGGGGCTAATGGCTACCACCTATGGTTCGGCGCTGCATGTTGATGCATTAAACTCATGGATGACACCTGGCCAGGTTACCGATATTCCACGATTGGATATTGGGCGTTCCAGCCAGTTTAACGGCACCTCAAGCCGCTGGTTAGTCGATGCCTCTTATATTGCTTTCCGTAATGTAAACCTATCTTATACTTTACCACAAAGCTGGATTAAAGGCGCCACTTTAAGCAATGTTAGGGTGTTTGCAGCAGGCGAAAACCTGGGCTTAATATCCAAACGCAAAGGAATGGATCCGACCGAATCGTTCACGGGTTTAAACACAACTAATTACGTGCCTTCGCGGATGATTAGTTTCGGAATCAATGTTTCACTTTAAAAGCTACGATCATGAAATATAAAAAATATTTACTTTTTGCGGGTTTCAGCTTATTAAGCATCACGGCCTGTAAAAAAGATTATCTCGATACAAAACCAACAGACCAGGTTGATAATTCGGCTTTATTTACTTCTGCTGCAAATGCAAAAAATGCCTTAAATGGTGTTTACCGCTATATGTTTGAACGTTCTACCACCGTACCCGATAATGCGCAGCAAAACAAACCCGGTGTAGGCGGTATTATGCTTTACATGGATTTTATGGGCGAAGATGTTGGTATATCTTCGTCAAATTGGTATACTTCTGATGGGGGATCATGGATTAGTCATCGTACTGATAACAGCACCTTGTTAACGTATATGTACCGTACCTATTACCGGATTATCGGAAATGTGAATTACATTATCGATAACATTGATCAGGCTTCGGGTGCAGCTGCCGATAAAAATACAGTGAAAGCAGAAGCGCTAACTTTAAGAGGCTATGCTTATTTTGGTTTGGTACAACTTTTTGGTAAACGTTACGATGGGGCAGCTAAACCGAACAATCAGCTTGGCGTGCCACTTTTATTGGCTTCAACCGATACCAATAAACCACGCGCAACTGTAGAAAGTGTTTATGCTGCAATTGTTAGCGATTTAGAAACCGCTATTTCGCTTAATGCAACAGCCTCAAATAAGAGCCACGCAGGTGCAGCAGTAGCTAAGGGCATCAGGGCAAGGGTTGCCTTGGTTATGCAGGATTATCCAAATGCCATTAAATATGCAAAAGATATTGTAGATGCCAACCAGTATCCGCTATTGTCTGTTACAGATTATCAGGCAGGCTTTAATAATGCTACATTAGGAGAGTTTATATGGTCTTCTATGCCAACCTTGGATCAAGGCGACACATTCGGGTCGTATTTTGCACAGATTGCTTACAACGCAAATACAAGCTTTATGCGCGGGAATCCAAAAAGGATTAATTCTGCATTATATAATCAGATATCAGCTACGGATGTTAGGAAAAAAATGTGGGAACCAGCACCAACTACAGTAAATTTCCCATTGCCTGCTGCAAATTTTGCCCGCCAGCCTTATATGAGCCGTAAATTTTCAGTTAAAGAAGTAGGTGGCCCATCTTTAGGTGATGTTCCTTTAATGCGTACCTCGGAAATGTACCTGATTTTAGCGGAGGCTTATGCAAAAACTCCTGGAAGTGAAGCAGCTGCCAGAACGGTTTTATTTAACCTGGTTAAACAGAGAGACCCAAGCGCGGTGATTTCGGTAAATACAGGGCAGGCCTTAATTGATGAGATTCTTTTTAACAGAAGAATTGAACTTTGGGGAGAAGGCCATAGGTGGTTAGATTTAAAACGCTTAAACCTACCGCTGGATAGAACGGTTGTTCCTAACTACGTTCCTACTTCAGTTGCGGGCACATTAGCTATACCTGCGGGAGACGTTAAATGGCAGTTTCTAATACCAAGGGCAGAAATGGAAGCTAATTCTGGTTTAGCCGGACAGCAAAATCCATAATAATTTAAAGTCCGAAGAAAGGTTATGTTATCGTTTAGTTAAGCAAATGATAACATAACCTTTTCATTTTATCACATTTTAGTTACCTCATCATTATGGTGTTATCGGCATATTATTTTTATCAGTTCAGGCCGACCTTTAATAAAAAAACACAGATAGTTATGAGACTAAAAGCTTTAGTGATTTTATTACTAGGTATTACAATCACAAATAATGTTTTTGCAGCTGAAAAACCAACTGCAAGCCATAAATCGGTTATCAATTATTATATGGACAGCTACATGAATTCTGACTATAAAAAGTTAAAAGCTGTTTTAAGCGAGGATGCTGTTTTTACGTCGAATAGAGATGTAAGGGTAATTAAACATAAAGCAAGTGATGTATTAAACCAAATGAAGAAAAATGAGGGCGTAATTCAAAGAGATTGTAACATCAGCTCCTCAATCGTTTCTGAAACCGATGCCCTTGTAATTGCACGTGTAGATATTAATTATGAATTATTTGATGGTGCACAACAAAACTTTGTGATCATCGAGAAAGATAAGGAAGGCGAGTGGAAAATTACCCAGGTGTACAAAGTCTTTATCGGCAGCGAAAGCGATGCTAAGAAACTCGTTTCAAATTAATGTTAAAGTCCTTTTTCGCGTTAGGCCAGTTTCGATTAAGAGCAAAGGTTTATCAAACAATGTCTCAATTGGAGCGGTCAGTTTTTGCAAAAACAAAGGAGTCGTGATGATAAATCATCATTTAGACTGATCGGTGCAAGAAGATAAAAAAGCGATTAAAACAAAAAGTCCCGGCAAATAACCGGGACTTTATATTTTCTTTCTTTTTGACTTAAAAATTGATTGGTAATTCTACCTGCGTTCTGTCCCAGCCAATAACCAGATTAGCACCTCCGGTAATCTCTGTAAAGGTTAAGGAGAAATATTCGATCGGTTTGGCCAGGCTTTTAACGGGAACATTCACACGAACAATATCTTTAGCCTGATTATAAGTAAAAGCGCCCCATTTATCGGTTTCGCTATTTACAATAATCGTCCAGGTATCTTTGTTTGGAATGGCGAATAAGCTATAGGTACCAGCTTTAATTTTTTTACCGCCAATGTTTACTTTTTTAAAGAAACGAATCTCTGTACTTTCGTTGGCACCAAAACGCCAAACGTTTCCATACTGCTCTAAAACGCCAAAAATATCACGTCCTTTTTTCTGTGGGCGCGAATAAACAATTTTTATAACTGGTTTTGTTGGATCTCCCGCCTTTGCCTTTGGGGCATTAAGCGGAAAATAAACAATATCTGCAGGGCTTGGGTCTGCAACAGGAAATTTTACTTCAGCGGTAGGGGCCTGTTGGGCCTTTGCGCTAAAACAAAAAAGAGCGAAAACAACAATGAAGATATTTTTCATTTGTAGGTTTTTGTTTTCAGTAGCGATGAGCAATCATGATTTTACGGCCATTGGTAAAATCATAACGGTCTCGTTCGCTGTGGAATTAAATTTTAATCCTTAAAAGGATTTAATTGTATAAAAGGACTAAAAAACTAGTATTTTCTTCCTTTTACGATAGCGTTTAAAAATAAGCCCGCTGTTAACAAACCTAAAACACCACCTAATAAAGCGAAAATATAGTTTTGCGTAATGATTGCTCCGGTTAAAACTCCGAAGAATAAACCTAAAGCATAATATAACCAGTTGAAATTATTGCTGCTGTTCTCTTGTACACTCATGTTTTTTGTTATTTGGAGGCAAAGTTAATATTTATTTTAAATTTTAATTTGTCATTATACCCAATATTCTAATTAATTATCAATTCTAGCCAATTTATAATCAGCCTTCTTCAGATAAGTAATCAATTCTTCGAGTCTGTTATAAAATTTATCAGTTCTTCTGGCATCGGTACCGATGTGCAGCAACAATATAAAACCATTTAAACCATTGGGTTTTGTTTCGTTAAAAGTTGTAATCGATCGATATATTTCATCGCTCGACCGATAACTTTTTCCCATTTCGGGGTAGGTATAATCAGCATTGGCACGTGTTCCCGGAGTGAAATTAATTAATTGTAAACCCTGTGCTTTGGTCCAATTGGCTATGGTTTGGTTGTACCACTCGTAAGGTGGTAAAAAATAGCCTGCCGCTTCTTTGCTAATCCCAAAACCGGCCATTGCCTGGTAATTGTTGTTTAAATCGGTTTCGAAATCTGTTTTTGTAACCAGGAGACTGTCGCGTTTATCCCAATCGCAGTACAATAAATGCCTGTCAGAATGTGGGCCGAGGTAATGCCCCTCATTTTTTAGTTTTTTGATCAATGATTGGAAATTAGCGTTCCGATAAAAATTTCCGGTAAGAAAAAAGGATGCTTTAACTTTCTCCTGTGCCAGTACCTTGCTTATTTTTTCACCGCCATCAGCATATTCATCGCCCGTAAAAACCAGGTAGATTTTCTTTTGGGTAGAATCGCCCCGAATGTTCGCGCCCAGGCTATAAGTTTTGTGGTCGGGTAGGGGTTTAGCCTGTGTTTCTTTGGCCGCTAATAAATAAATAAGAGAGGCTGTTCCGTCCATTGTAGGTTCGTTGGTACTATAATCGCCATAATCATCATGGTAAACGGCCAGGTCGCTCTGAAAGTCAGCATATTCATCAGCGTCATTGAGTTTGATCCCGATTAATCCATTATAAATATTGGTGTAAACAGGCCCGTCAACCAATCCGCCGTTTATGGGGTAATTCTTTAAATGGGTAAAGGCCGAGTGCGGATCGGTTGGTGTATCTCCCCATTGAGGCAGGCCATAAACCATACTCGTTCCCCAGGGGTTACAGCCAAAAAGCCAGTCGAAATTAGCTTGCTCCAGCTCGGCATAAGTTTTATCGCCACTTAATGCCGAGTACCAGTTACACTGTATGGCAAAGGCAACGGTTAAGTTATTGCTGCACCAAATAAACGGAACACCACGGTAAAAGGCATTGTTTTTCGCCCGGTTCCAAACTTGCTTAATTCCTTGTTGATAATAGTTAATGGCTGTTTTATCTTTTGAATCTTGTTTGGCAACTTCGTAATGACCAAGGTTAATGAAAGGATAATATTGATAATGCGCTGCGGTGTCTTTTTGTAGCCAAGGCGTGATGCTTTCTTGCCGGGCATAGTTTAAGGCCAGTTTTATTTTCTTTCGATCGGTCTTTTCTCTTCCGAAATTGAATGATGTTTCGGCCAGCTCCATGTCGTCAACCCAATTGTCTTCAGCATAAATGTAAGGTGATTTTACAGATGCAGTTTGCGTTACCCCAGGTTTTTGTAACGCAAATTTATAAGCGGTTTTGGCTTTTCCAGCAAGTGTTTGGGCATAGGCTCGATCATGCTCTTTAAATAAAACCGATCCTAAATTAAAAGCACTTGTAAATTTAGCGGCTGTAGAGCTGGTTCCGGTGGTGTTGTTCATGAATTTGCCCCGCTGCTGAGTTTCGCCTGTAATAAAATAGAGCGGGCGTTCAAAACCTTTTCCGTATTGACTGTCTTCTTTTGGAATGCGCATACTGATGTGATCACGGTCATCGGCCAGTTGGTTAAACATGATGTTTTTTTGTGGATGCATTTTCAACAGCCAATCCAATCCCCATTTAGCTTCATCCAGAACATCGGCCAGGCCATTTTTTCCATCCAAACCATTTGCCTGTTGCCTGTCGCTAAATACTTGGGGGAAATCGCGATAAGCCATGAGTAAGTGATAGGCCGCATTTGCCGAAGTAGTTGAATATTGGAGGTAATCGCTGGCATCGTGCCAGCCGCCAGAAGCATCAAAATGTGTACTGTCTTTAATGCCAGCTTTGGCGCCATATAAAACAAAGCCATCGTGGGTATGGCAACTGTCTTTAAGATAGGGGTTAAAACCGCTCCGTTGCTGGCGCATATATTGTAGGCAGAAATCGGCTGTACTTTCATATACGTTGTTATTGATCAATAACAGGGGAGAAACAATTCCATTTGCCCTGAGGTAGAAACTCCCTGCACGTTTAAAATCACTAAAATTTAATCTAGCGGTTTGGCTGAAAGGGCCATAACTGCCAAAGCTTTTAATATTGGTTGAAATATATACAATTTGGTTGGTTTCTTTTGCTATAATTTCAAATTGAGCAGGAACCTCACCTGTTTTGCTTGCCCATACCGCAACTTTAATACTTTCGGTAGGATAACCAAGCAAATTAATCCTGATCCAGCTCTGTTGGATTTTTCTTTTGCTACCAATGAATGAGCATAAGAACGATATGGCAAATGAGAAAGTTAAGGCTAAAATGAACTTATTTTTCATTACGACGGATGATTATTTCGTTTAAAAATAGGGTTTTATCAAGATAATGTAAAAGAAGTAGGTAAACATTTGGAAATTAATCAATCGTTTGATTAATTTTGTGTCGTCAAAAGAAATGAAAACAGAAAAAGTAGATAAAAGGCAAGCCATTCTCGATGCAGCTGAAAAGCTGTTTTGCGAGACCGGGTACGAAGGTACTTCCACCCGCCAGATTGCTAAGGAATCTGGAGCGAACATGGCGATGATAAATTATTATTTCGGCTCTAAAGAGGGGGTTTTTGTGGAGATTATGAACGAGCGTATTGCTGGTTTTGCTTCTCAGTTAAAAATCATCAATGAAGATAAGATTTCGGCGTTAGAAAAATTGCACAAAGTTATAGAGGGCTATGTAAATAGGATACTGAATAACACGGCGTTTCATAAAATGATGCACAGAGAACTTTCTTTAACCCAAAGGCCAGAAATGTACGATAAGATAAAAGACGCCATGAGCCACAACATGCAGCTTATCGATCGCATTATTACAGACGGGATTGAAGATGGGACCTTTAACAAGGTTGATGTTCGGATGGTAATCGCCACTATTATGGGCACCATAACCAACATTGTTATCTCTCCACATAAGGTTATATCATGCTCCAACTTCGACTTGAATGACCCGAAAGATAAAAAAATTATTAAGGAGCGGACCATTGCTCACTTACAAGATCTAACAACAGTTTATTTAACAACAAAAAAATGATACCCAGATCAATAAGATTAATGCTTGCGGCGTCATTAATTCCGGCAGCTTTATTTGCACAGAGCTCGAAAGAATTAAATATTAACCAGGCAATAGAACTTGGCTTAGCCAACAGTAAAAACTTAAAACTTTCTCAAAACAAAATCGATCAGGCTGTTGCACAGCTGGAGGTTGTAAAAGACAATGTTTTGCCTACCGCAAATGCAAGTTTTATGTATAACCACGCTGAAATACCAACCACTACTTTTGCATTACCAGGCAGCGAATCGTCTTTCCATTTGCCTAAAAGAGCCGATGCTTTTGTTGGAACGGCAGCTGTACAAGAATTAGTGTACGGTGGAGGTAAATTAAGATATGCAAAAGAATCAACCAAATTACTGGCAGATGTGGCGCGTTTAGATGCTGATAAAAGTAAAGAAGAAATCACTTATGCGGTAATTAATACTTATTATTCTTTATACAAGGTTCTGCAAAGCCGAAAAGTGGTTGATCAGAATTTAGAATCAATTGCCGCACAGATTAAACAGGCACAACGTTTCTTTGAGCAGGGCATTGTAACCAAAAACGACGTGTTGCGTTTCCAATTGCAACAGGCAAATGTTACGCTAACGCAAATGGATATCGAGAGTAACCGTAAAGTGATTAATTATAATCTGGATATCTTATTAGGTTTACCTGAAGATACTGAAGTGAAAATTGTTGATCCAACAGCTGGCTTAAAAACCCCAGGATCGTTAAATGAATACATCGGGCTGGCAATGGCTAACCGCCAGGAGCTAAAACAACTTGATGTGCAGCACAAAGTTGCAGATTTTAACATCAAAACCATTAAAGCCAATACTTTGCCTACCGTTGGTATTGGCGCAAACCTATATTACATTAATCCAAGCGGTAACTTTATTCCGCCAACAAACCAGTATTTAATGCCAATTACGTTGGGTGCTACGGTTTCATGGAATTTCGGCAACCTTTGGACAAACAAAAACAAGGTGAGCGAGGCGAAAATTCAGCAAAGTGAAATTACCATTCAGAAAGACATCTTGTCTGATCAGGTAAAAACAGATATCAACAAAAACTTCCAGGGTTACCAGGTGGCGATGAACAAAATCCAGGTTTTGGAAACATCAATTGCACAAGCAACTGAGAACGATAAGTTATTGGCATCTAAATATAAAAACAATGTGGCTTCGGTTACCGACCGGATCGATGCTGAAACCTTATTGTACCAGGCAAAAATAAACTTAGAGATAGCTAAGGCAGACGCAGGTTTGGCTTACTATACCCTATTAAAATCAACAGGAAAAATAACGCAATAAATACAGCAATGACAACTGAAAAGAAAAAAAAGAACATAGTAGTGCCCATCATTTTAGGTGTTTTACTAGTAATAGGTGTAATCTTCGGGATTACCGAGTGGAATTATTATAGCAAACACGTAGATACGGATGATGCCCAGATTGATGGCGATATCAGTCCTGTTGTTGCCCGTGTTGGCGGTTATGTAAAGGATATCAATTTTGAAGAAAATACTCACGTAACTGAAGGACAGATTTTAGTGAAACTTGATGACAATGATTATAAAGTTAAATTAGAGCAGGCGCAATCTGGTCAAAAAGGAGCAAGTGCAGGTGTTGGTGTGGCGCAATCGCAAATTGTGGCTACGCAGGCCAATACCGGTACTGCAAAAGCAAACGTTGATGCAGCAAAATCAAATGTTGAAGCTGCAAATGTTAAATTAAATTTAGCGCAGAAAGATTATAATCGTTATGAAAATCTGGTTAAAGACGGTTCAATTACACAACAAGCTTTCGATCAGGCTAAGGCGAGTAAGGAGTCTGCAGAAGCAGCAAGACAATCTGCTCTGGCAGCATATCGTGCAGCACAAGATCAATATAATGCTGCGGTTAAACAAGTTGGTACTACACAATCACAGTTGGCGGTGAGCAGCAATGTAATCAGCCAACGTCAAAGTGATATCGATTTTGCTAAACTTCAATTATCATATACTGATATTAAAGCCCCTGCAACCGGTATCGTTTCTAAAAAGAATGTTCAAAAAGGACAATTGGTTCAGGCTGGTCAGTCTTTATTCTCTATCGTGAACGACGGAAGCATTTATGTAACGGCAAACTTTAAAGAAACTCAATTGGAGAAAATTAAAGAAGGTTCAAAAGTAGAGATCGAAGTTGATGCTTATCCTGATGAAAAAATTCACGGTGAAGTATATAATTTCTCTCCGATTACTGGAGCAAAAGGATCTTTATTGCCTCCTGATAACGCTACCGGTAACTTCGTTAAAGTTGTTCAACGTGTACCAGTTAAAATCAAAATCCATCCATCAAAAGAACTGTTGGCTAAGTTGCGCCCAGGAATGAGCGTTAAAGCATCAGTATCTACTAAATAATATGTAAAATGGCCGAAGTAGGTTTAAAAAAGTGGATTATTACATTTACGGTAATTACAGCTTCATTATTGGAGCTGATTGATACGACTATCGTAAACGTGGCAATTCCACAAATACAGGGAAACCTGGGCGCTACCCTAGAGGATGTGGCCTGGCTTTCTACCGGCTATGCGGTAGCGAATGTTATCGTGTTGCCAATGTCGGGCTGGTTGGGTAACAGATTCGGCAGGAAAAATTACTTTCTTACCTCCATTATCGTTTTTACACTCGTTTCCTTTTTATGTGGAAACGCCACTTCATTGAATGAGCTTATTTTATTTAGGATTATTCAGGGTTTGGCCGGAGGAGGTTTAATATCAACAGCGCAAGCTATTTTAATAGAAACCTGGCCCCGTGAAGATGTAGGTATTGCAACTGCCTTATTTGGTTTAGGTGCTGTAGTTGGGCCAACTGTTGGGCCAACCATTGGTGGATATATTCTGGAAATCAGCTCATGGCCATGGATCTTTTATGTGAATATTCCCGTCGGAATACTCGCGGCCTACTGTACGTACACCTTTGTTCGGGCAACCCCGAAATCAGGGCAGGGGCAACCTGTCGATTGGTGGGGTATTGCATTATTGGCTATTGCAGTAGGTAGTTTACAAACATTGTTAGAAAAAGGGGAGAGTGAAGATTGGTTCGCTACCCCATACATTACAGCATTGGCCGTTACTTCGGTATTTGGTCTGTTGCTCTTCATTTGGAGAGAAATGACCACCGATCATCCGATTGTGAACTTTAAAATTATGAGGCACAGAAGTTTCTCTGTGGGTATGTTTACCTCATTCATTTTAGGTTTCGGGTTATACGGTTCGGTGTTCGTATTTCCGGTATTCTGTCAGAATTTACTAGGATTTTCGCCTTTGCAAACAGGAGAAATCTTATTCCCAGGTGGTTTGTGTACCATTATAATGATGCCTTTTATTGGTATTATGCTTAAAAAAGGAGTTCCAGCACAGATTATGGCCACCTTTGGGATGTTGGCATTCTTCATTTTCTGTTGGATGTTGAGTAATTCGACTTTACAATCAGGAACCGGCGATTTCTTCTGGCCACTGGTCATCAGGGGTGTGGGTATGGCCTTATTGTTTGTGCCTTTAACTACACTTGCCATTCAGGATCTGAAAGGACCAGAAATTGGCCAGGGATCAGGTTTGAACAATATGATGCGTCAATTGGGAGGCTCATTTGGTATCGCAGCTTTAACTACGTTAATTCACGTACGTTCGGGTTTCCATAGAAGTGTTTTATTGTCAAATGTAAACGATTATAACCAACCATTTGTGGATCGTTTTAACGGCTTAATCAAAGGCTTTATGGCAAAAGGACAAACGCTGTTCGATGCCAAAATTATGGCGGCAAAAGCGATGGAAGGAATTGTCACCCGACAAACCATGTTACTTACTTATGACGATGCGTATTGGGTTGCAGGATTGATTATGTTGTTCTCGATCCCACTGCTGTATCTTCAAAAGTTTAAGAAAAATGCAAACATTCCTGCCGATGTGCACTAATATTTGCAAAGAAATGCCGTAAAAAATGGTAAAAAACAAAAACAGCCGGTGTATTTTATTACATCGGCTGTTTTAACCCAAAAAATTAACAATCAATGCAATGCCCTTAAACATTGCAAATGTTCTTACTTAACCACATAGTGGCCAAATAAGATTCTAAAATTAAAATTTATTCTACAATTTTCCAAATTGTAAGCCTTAGAATTTTAATACCTTATGCATTTTTTGTAGTATTACGGTATACAAAACTATTGCATAAGCTATGCCTAAACTTCGTTTAACTACGCAACGAGAATCTATTTTTAATAATGAGGTAATCTCAAAATTCGAACTATTTAACAGTTTATTTCTCACCTTGCCTTTTTACAAAATTAAAGATACCGGAACATTGCTTCCACTGTTTTTTAAGAGCTGTGAAGAAGGCATCGCAAACGGAGAAAAACCTGCACAGATTATCGAAGAATTTTTTGCCAAGTATACCAGTTATACCGAGCGCAAGGATATTGTTGATCTTCTTTTTCGTTTTATCCAGTATATTGAACGCCAGGTGGTACTTTTTGATGCCGTAGAAGATGCTTCTTTTACCAAGTTAAATACCACTGATGAACAGAGCACGTTGGCATTTATTTTAAAAAAGAATGCTGATAACAAACCAATGTTATCAAAAATTGAGAAGTTGATTGACGAACTTTCGCTTCGTTTGGTTTTAACCGCACACCCTACCCAGTTTTACCCTGGAAGTGTATTGGCCATTATTACCGATTTAACTAAGGCCATCCGTGATAACGACCTTACTTCGATGAACTCCTTATTACAGCAATTGGGTAAAACGCCATTTTTTAATAAAAAATCACCAACGCCAGTTGATGAGGCCTTAAACCTGGCCTGGTTTTTAGAAAATACATTTTATTTTGCTGCAGCAAATATTCAGGAAGAGATAGACCAGAACCTTGATGAATACAACCTGGAGACCAAGAAAATTTTAGAGCTGGGTTTCTGGCCCGGAGGAGATAGGGACGGAAATCCGAACATTCATTCAGAGACCACTTTGGAAGTTTCTAAAATGTTGCGCCAGATCCTTTTCCGCTGTTATTACCGCGATTTCAGGGTAATTAAACGCCGCATCACTTTTAGAGGTGTTGAAGAAAATATCGCAAAACTGCACGACGTATTGTATCTAAATGCTTTCGACCAGACCTGTGAGCTCCATGATATTTCTGATGAACTAAGGGATAACCTGAATAAAATTAAAGAAACGTTGTTAGCCGAACATGAAGGTTTGTTTGTTGACCTGGTTAACGATCTGATCCGTAAGATAGATTTATACGGTAACTACTTTGCGTCGCTGGACATTCGTCAGGACAGCCGTGTGCTGAGGAATGTACATGCATATTGCCGCGCAAATAAGCCGATTTCTTCGCTATATCCTGCCGATTATGATAAACTGTCTGAAGCGGAGAAATTAGCTTTAATTTCTTTTAAAGAGGCAACGGTTGTTTACGCCAGCGAGCCCGATGCCCTGACAAAAGATACGATTGAAGTAATTAAAGAAATTAAAGGCATCCAAAGGCGCAATGGTGAAAAAGCTTGTCACCGTTTTATTATCAGTAATTGCCAGCAAGCCAGCGATATTTTGCAATTAATTGAGCTTTTCCTTTGGAATGGCTGGAGTAAAGAATCGTTGACTATTGATTTCGTGCCGCTTTTTGAAACCGTTAACGATTTAAAGGGAGCAGCTACAATTATGGATACGCTTTATAGTAATCCATTCTATAAAGCACATTTAGCCAGCCGTGGAAATAAACAGGATATTATGCTGGGTTATTCTGACAGCACGAAAGACGGTGGTTACTTAATGGCCAATTGGTCTATTTTTAACGGAAAAACATCATTATCTGCGGTTTCTGCTAAGCACAATATTCAGCTGGCGTTTTTTGATGGCCGCGGTGGTCCGCCTGCACGTGGTGGAGGTAAAACACACCGTTTTTATGCTTCTATGGGTAAGGAAATTGCAAATAAGAACATGCAGTTAACCGTTCAGGGGCAAACCATCAGTTCTCAATATGGTTCGGTAGAAAGTGCTGAATTTAATATCGAACAATTAATCAATGCAGGACTTACTTCGGGATTAAAAGAGAAACACAATATTCTGTTAGACCCAGAAAATAAAACGCTGCTTGATGAAATGGCCGAAGAAAGTTATAAGGCTTTTGTCGACTTGCGTGAGCACCCATTATTTGTGAGTTATTTAGAGAAGTTATCTCCTTTAAAACTATTGTCGCAAGCCAATATTAGCAGTCGCCCGGTAAAAAGAAATGGTGGCGGCGAAATGAAGCTCGAAGATTTAAGAGCCATTAGTTTTGTTACTGCCTGGAGTATGCTGAAACAGAATGTTCCAGGTTTCTATGGAATGGGAACAGCCTTAAAAAACCAGGAAAAAGCTGGTAACTGGGATAAAGTGGTTAAGGTTTACCAAGATTCTGATTATTTGAAAACGATTGTGGATAACTGTATGATGAGCATGAGCAAATCAGACTTTACCATTACTGCGCATTTGGGCGCAGATAAAGAATTTGGCACTTTTTGGACTCAACTACACGACGAATTCGAGTTAGCTAAGGAGATGCTTTTAAAACTATCCGGACAGCCAACATTAATGGCTAATTATCCTGTAGATAAAAAGTCAATTGCCACCCGCGAGAAAATTATTTTACCACTGGTACTCATTCAGCATTTTGCTTTAGAAAAACTACAGCACGACCAAAACGAGAGAGACCAGCATGCTTTAGAAAAGCTAGCAGTAAGAACGGTGTTTGGTATTGTAAATGCGGGTAGGAATTTAGCTTAATTATGCCAAACCCGTAAGATTTCAAAAACCTTGCAGGTTTATAACATATTTTCAAGGTCTGTGTCCTCACAGACCTTTTTTTTGCGAGAACGAATTCGGCCGTCACCCTGACCTATAGCGCAGCGGAAAGCTACGCAGTAAATTCAGTTTAGGGTCTTAATAGCAGGAAAGATGCTGAAATAAATTCAGCATGATGATACGAACGAAATAACCTAAAACAATGATTGAGATTATTGATAGATACTTGTTTTTGATAGCAGGAAAGATTGCTTCGTTGGCTGAAAAAGCCTCCTCGCAATGACGAAAAATACCAAACAAAAATCCCTCGCTGATTTTCATCAACGAGGGATTTTATATTATAAAAGCCAGATTAAGCTTTAAAGCGATTATCGATCAATCGAACCCATTACCTTTTGGCCAAAAGCATTTAATGCGTCCTTTTCGGCAGCACCTTCGCTTACCATCTGGTGTACTTCTAGGGCACCGCAAATATTGGTAATCATTTCGCCCGCAACATCAACTTCGTGTTCGCTAACACCTCTAAATTCGCAAAAAGCCTCTAAAACCTCCAAAGTAGTTTCCAGTTGTGCTGGAGTGGTGTTTTGAAATAATTGTCTTATAACCGGAATCTTCATTACTTTATCTTGTTAAATAGTTCTATTAAACCTTCTGCTTTATTGGTTTGCACCTGATCTACCAAGCTACCGCCTTCAAAAGCTGCGAAAGTTGGTAAATTATCAACGTTTGCAAATTTGCGTGAGTTTGGAAGTTTTTCGGCATCAACAATCAAGAAAGCTACATCTTCATTTTCTGAAGCCAGTTTTTTAAACTTCGGTTTCATGATCCGGCAGTTTCCGCACCAAGATGCAGCATACTGAACCATTACTTTTGAGTTATCGGCCAAATATTGTTGAAGATTATCTTCTGTTAATTCTAAAAACATAACGTTTTGTTTAATTAGTTAGCGGCTAAATATTCAGCTACGCCAGTTCTGTTTGCGTTCATTGCTTCTTTTCCTTCTTCCCAGTTTGCAGGACAAACTTCACCATGTTTTTGAACATGAGCGTAAGCATCGATTAAACGTAAATATTCTTTAACGTTTCTACCTAGTGGCATATCGTTAACACTTTCGTGGAAAACTTTACCAGTTTCGTCGATTAAATAGGTAGCTCTGAAAGTTACGTTAGAACCTGAGAAAGATTCATTTCCTTCTTCATCGTAGTTAACTTCCTGATCTAAAATATCTAAGATACCTGATAATTGTCTGTGAGTATCTGCTAAAATTGGATAAGTAACACCTTCAATACCGCCGTTATCTTTTGGCGTATTTAACCATGCGAAGTGAACTTCGTTGGTATCGCAAGATGCACCGATTACAATTGTATTTCTTTTTTCAAACTCAGGTAAAGCAGCTTGGAAAGCGTGTAATTCTGTAGGGCAAACGAAAGTAAAGTCTTTTGGATACCAGAATAATAATACTTTGTTATTTTTGTTTACAGCCTCTTCAAATACATTGATTTTCAAGTCATCACCCATGTCTGACATTGCATCAATACTAACACTCGGGAATTTTTTGCCTACTATTGCCATAATTTTTTGTCTTTAATTTTATGCCACAAAGGTAAGGCTAAAACAGATGTGAAGCAACCCCGTTTCACTAATTGTTAATTGTATTTATTGATAACGATATAGATGAAAGCTATATTGTTTTAGGGAGATATAGGAGGGTTCTATTTTTTGTTTTGCTGCATGCAGAGGCACGAAGCATCTTTGAGAAATTATACATAATGGCCGTCATCTCGACTGAAGCGTAGTCCCGAATGTTCGGGAGAGAGATCTATGGAGATAGATTTTTCGATTGCGTTGCACTTCGCTCAAAATGACGACCAGCTTAAGGGAAAGCTACTTTTTCAATGTATTTTCATACAGTTTAAATATCCTTTTATATTCATCCGTCCAGCTGCTAGGCTCAATAAAACCGTGGTCTTCTACCGGATAAACGGCAAGTTCCCAATTGTTCTTTCCCAGTTCGATAAATCGTTGTGTAATGCGCACAATATCCTGAAAGTGAACATTCACATCAACCATTCCATGCGCCATTAAAAGGTTGCCTTTTAGCTTATCTGCGAAGTAGATCGGTGAGCTTCTTTTGTAAGCAATCGGATCGTTAAACGGTTCGTTTAAAATATTCGAAGTATAACCATGGTTATAATGTGCCCAATCGGTTACTGAACGTAAAGCGGCACCACTGGCAAAAACATCTGCTTCATTAAACATGGCCATCAAGGTGATAAAACCACCGTACGAGCCTCCATACAAACCAACATGCTGCGGGTTAACACCATATTTCTCTACCAAAAATTTAACGCCATCCACCTGGTCGGTTAAATCTTTTCCTCCCATATGGCGGTAAATACCTGTACGGTGATCGCGGCCATAACCAGAACTCCCTGTATAATCGATATCGATTACTGTGTAACCGTTATCGGCCAGTAAATTATTGAACATAAACTCGCGGAAGTAGGTGCTCCAGCCAAAGTGAACGTTTTGAAGATAACCTGCGCCGTGAACAAAAACTACTGCAGGGTGATTGGGGTGTGGATTGTCGGATTTATAGACCCTCGCATACACATCTGCGCCGTAGCGGTTTTTAAAGCTTACCATATCCGGTTGACGCCACTTGTAAGAATTAAATTCGGCAGAGGTAGATTGGGTAATTTTTTCGGCTTTGGCGCCAACCTTATTTGGCTGAAGATATAATTCTCCAGGTTTGTCCATAAAGGAATAATTAATGGCGATGTATTTTTCGTCAGGTGAGAGGGTGATATCGTTTAAGCCTTTCATGGTAGTAATCTGAACAAGTTCACCACCATTTACACTGATTTTATAAAAGTTTGTAATCCCTGGATGCTCCTTATTTGTTTTAAGATAAAATGTACTTCTATCCTTTGAGAGCTGAACAGATTGCACTTCCCATTTGCCCGAAGTAAGTTGTTTTTTATCACCTGTGGCAACATTAGCCACATAAAGGTGTGAGTATCCAGTAGCTTCGCTTTGGTAATAAAAGCGGTTGTTATCTATCCATCCGGTGCTGCCCTGGTAAAAACCACTAATGCCCGGGCCACCGATCCAGGCTTCATCGCGCTGACGGTCTATTAAAGAAAACTTCCCGGTTAATGCATCTAGTTTTAAGATCCAACGGTCTTTGTTATCTGTAGATGTTGCAACTACAATTGCGGCACTTCCGTTATCGTTCCAAATGGGGCCAAAGAAATTAACAGGTCTATCGGCGTTTTTCTTTTTTAGGGTATCCAATTCTTTTGGATAATCTTTCAGAAAATCAGGAAGATCTTTAATGCCCGGTATGGTAGCAGTCTGAATGGCATAAACAGAATCTTTTTGGGTATCGTAGATAAAGCCCTGCGAAATATTTTCATTTTCCCCAACCTTTGTTCTGCCAGGAATATCCTCGGTATAACCTGATGATGTGATATAATTCGGAACAATAGTACTATGGTTATTCTGGGCTGGAGTGGTTAGCTTATAAGTAATAAAACGCCCATCGGGATTAATGGTTACACCATTTAAAAATTTATCTTCGGTATAAAGCTCTTTTAATGGTTTTGAATCTGTAGATGTTGATCCAGAACGGCCTCTTCCACCACGCACGCCACTTCTGGTTTCTGCATTTCTTTTTTTAATGATATCAAAGAGTTCGGTTTGCTGTGCTTTTAACCATTTATCCTGTTCGGTAAGCGGCTTGGTTTCTGGTCGGCCTGCTTTTTTACCTTTAACGAAATTAGTAAGCTGTTTGGTTTCGGCTGATTTTAGGTCTACCTCGAAAAGATTATCGCCCAATTGATAAACAATATTTCCATTGGTTAAAAAAACAGGACTGTTTTCTCGCTCTTGCGTACTGGTTAACCGCGTTTCTTTATTGCTTTTGAAATTCTGCAAATAGATATCGCCACTTTTTTCGATTAAGCCAAGTGAGCGGTCAGTATTGTAGGTATAGTTTAAATTTAATAGTTTTTCATCTTCCTTTTCTGCTGCTTTAATGGGCTTGGTAGCTGTTGCCGAAACTTTAAATAATTCTTCTTTGGCTTTATTTTCAGGGTTCCAGTTGAAGTACAGGGTTTTGCTATCTGCAGTCCAACGGAAATTAGTTGGTGCAACGCCCATCCACTTTGGATCGCGCATTATCTTTTCGACGGTTAAAGGCGCTAATTGTTGTGCAAAAGCATATTCGCCTGTGCAAAGCAAAAGGAAAAGTAAATATTTCTTCATGAATTTTAGGTTTGGCTGCAATTTAGGTAAAGCGCTATCCAATTTTAAAAGGAAATGGAAATGTTACAAGTGTCGTTTTTCATTAACTACAGATAAAAAAGAATGAACACAGATGAAATTTTAAAATTAGATATCAGATCTGTGCTTATCTGTGCCCATCTGTGGTTAAAACTAGCGGATTACCCTTCCGGTTTTATCTACATTCACATCATCGAAAGGCTTTAGGTACTCGTTGATGATTACCGCAAACTCTCGTCTGGTTAACACTTTTTTAAGGTCGTATTTAGAAGCGAATTTATAGTTTTTGTTCCATTTTTTTTGCAGTTCGGTCTTGGTTGCCTCAACAGATTTATTGCCAACATAACAAATCATAGCAATGGTGTTTTCTAAATTGATGGGGATATTCTGATGATCATCAAACCAGATCTGGGCCTTATAATAATAATCTTTGATCGGCTGTTTAATTTCATCATACGTAACCTCCTTTTCGGGATTGAAATAAGCTTTATCTTGCCTTATTTCTCCCTTAAGAATACCCGTAGCACCAACTTTTTGAATTGCTAGCCAATTAGAATCTATCGCTTTTACATCCTCGAAAGGCATTAAAGTATGTTTATAGGCTAATAACTCACCCTGGATCCTTTTTAAATTTGACAGACTGGTTTTTGTGTCGAAAAATGCAGCATAGGCTGCGATTGCACCAGCAGCAGGGCCAATTTCGAACTGATCGGCAGAAATATATAAAAGGTTTTCTTGGTTCGGGATGAGTAAGCTGTATAATGATAAAAAACTGGCTCCTTTGGACGGAACACTTGCTACTGTTGTTCTATATAAGTTCTCACTGTAATTTAATTGATTTAAAGTTGCAGGATTTAGGCTGGTAATTTTTAATGCAGTCAATAATTGATCTGGTTTATCGGCCAGTACAAGAATCTTGGCTTTAATGCTTTTGTCTTTTGTGAGTTTCACTTCCCAACCACTGCCTGAGCGTTTAATTTCGATGTAAGGCGCGTTATTGATCACATTTAGTAGCTGCGTGCTGTCAACCGTCACTTTTACTGGTTTCTTTTTATCAGGCTTTGGTTTAGGGGCCTCCAGGCTTTTTGCATTTTCGATTTCTCTTTTTAAGAAACGCTGATAGAAGGCCTCCATAGTTTTAGGTCTGCCCTGAGAAACTTTCTTAAGGTCGAGCTGCTCCTTTTGTGTGAGTAGAATGGTTTTAACACCAGATTTAAACGATTGAAAAGATGCGGCATAGGCTGCATCGCCACTGCCAATAACCAATACATCTGTTTTTAGGGTTTGGGCATGTATAACAATGGGAATTATGAATGCGAAAACAAAAAACAATCTTTTCATCTGTAAATATTAAAATTTGCTGCAATATGCTTTAAATGAATGAATTTTTAATGAAACGGATGCATTTTAACTAAATTTAACGCTCAATTTTAGCTAGCTCGATTAACCGTTTAATTTTCATATAACCACACCGACCTTATATTTTCTTAAATTGCTGATATAGTAAAAATTGTGAGCCTTTGTTAATTATGAAAGAACAAATAAAATCAGTTTTCGATTTACAGCAAAAACACAAATCCGAGTTGAGAAAAACGGATGCTAAAACACGCATTGGAAAACTAAGGCAGCTTAAACAGGCACTAGAAAATGCCGAGGAAGAAATATTTGTAGCATTAGAGCGGGACTTGCGCAAAAACCGCTTCGAAACCGCTGTAACGGAACTGTTTTTTACTTATGCAGAAATAGATCATGCCATAAAAAAGCTGCGTAGCTGGATGAAGCCAAAATCGGCAAGCAGAGCCATGAGCAATCTTTTTGCCAGCAATAAAATTTATTATGAACCAAAAGGTGTTTGCCTGGTTATTGCGCCCTGGAATTATCCATTGCAGTTAATCATGAGTCCATTGGTTTCGGCAATAGCAGCTGGAAATTGTGTAATCCTGAAACCGTCTGAACTGAGCGGAGCAACAGCTGGCATGATCAGTAAATTGATTTCAGATACTTTTGATTCACAAGAGATTGCTTGTTTTGAAGGCAATGCAGATGTTTCCTCCGAATTGTTGAAGCTCCCATTCGATCATATCTTTTTTACCGGAAGCACCGCAATTGGTAAGGTGGTGATGGAGGCTGCGGCAAAAAACCTGAGCTCGGTTACCTTAGAGCTTGGTGGCAAATCGCCTGCTATTGTAGATGAAACCTGTGACCTACAAAAAGCTGCAGAAAAAATTGCCTGGGGTAAATTGGTTAATGCCGGACAAACCTGTATTGCCCCGGATTATGTGCTGATTAAAGAAAATAAGCTGAATGATTTTGTGATACATTACAAAACTGCTGTTCAGAAAATGTTTTTTGAGGGATCGACAATTAATAAAAAAGATTATGCTAAAATCATCAATGCAAAACAGTTTCATAGGTTAAATAAATTGATTGAAGAAGCCCTTCGTGATGGAGCTGTATTGGCCTTCGGGGGAAAATCGGATGAGCAGGATTTAACTATTACACCAACACTTTTGACTTCGGTAGCTGAAAGCAGCACGATTATGCAGGAAGAAATTTTTGGACCAATTTTGCCTGTAATTACTTACAACAATATACAGGAGGCAATTGATTTTGTGAACAGGAAAGAAAAGCCTTTGGCACTTTATATTTTCTCAGGCAATAAACCAAACCAAAATAAAATTCTCTCTGAAACAAGTGCAGGTGGAACCTGTGTAAATGACGTATTGGTTCATATCGGTAATCCTAATTTACCTTTCGGCGGGGTGAACAATAGCGGCATAGGCAGTTGTCATGGTATTTTCGGCTTCAAAACTTTTTCGCACGAAAGGGCCGTGGTTTTTCAATCAAAATTAGGCTTAACCAAAATGATTTATCCGCCATATGCAGCAAAAATGGGTTTGTTGAGGTGGCTGAAGAAATTGATGTAAAAATATTCTGCGAATTCTGTGTTTCCGTGGCAAAATAATTCATACAAAAAGCCTATTTTGGTTTCATGGATTTAGAGCAGCTTAAATACCCGATTGGCCAATTTTCAATGCCAGGCGTTTTCGATCAAAAGCAAATCGATATATGGATATCCGAAATAGAAGCTTTGCCTAATCAGCTTAGGAAGGCTGCTGAAAATTTGACCGAAAAAGAATTAGAGCAAACTTATCGCCCTGGAGGATGGACGTTGAGGCAAGTTATTCACCATATTCCCGATAGCCACATCAATGCTTATATCCGTTTCAAACAAGCCATTACCGAAGATGTTCCCGTAATCAGGCCTTATTATGAAGAGCGCTGGGCAGAAACGGGAGAAGCTAAAAATGGTGATGTCAAATTATCTGTTGATTTATTGGATGCTTTACACCAACGTTGGGTTGCTTTTTTAAAAACATTGAAACCGGAAGATTATCAACGAAAGTACATTCATCCAGCTCAAGGAAAAGAACTTACATTAGCAAACATGTTAGGTATGTACGCCTGGCATGGAAAACATCATTTGGCACACATTACCAATACAATAGCAAAATGAAAATAAATCGTTTAAATTTATTGGCCTTAATTCTTATCGGCTTTTGCACCAATGTGAATGCACAAAAAGCCCCATCAAAAGCTTTTGCTTTTATTTTAGGCTCATGGGAAATGCAAACCGCCAAGGGTAAAATTGTAGAACAGTGGACGCAAAATCCAGATAAAACACTCAGTGGCAAAAGCTATCGAATAAATGCCAAAGGTGATAGTTTGCTTACCGAAACCCTTAAAATCAAAAAGATCGGAAAGGATACTTTTTACTGTTCGACTGTAACGGGGCAGAACGAAGGGAAAGAGACTTGTTTCAAACTTATTACTACTAAAGACGAGACCTATGTTTTCGAAGATAAAACACATGATTTTCCACAGCGGATAGTTTACCAAAACCAGGGCAAAAATGATTTGCTCGCCTGGATAGAAGGTGAGCTTAATGGTAAAAGCCGAAAATCGGAGTTTAGGTATAAACGGCAATAGTTGTGATCTCTAATTTTACTTGTAAATGGAATATATTTTTAATGTAAATTGAGATTGATAATATTCACCTAAAGAATGTTATTGAAATTTTTATCCTAGTTGTCGTCACCCTGAACCGATCCTTAGCGAGCTCACCGCAGGTAATTTGTTTCAGGGGCTTTGTATGAGGAAGATGCTGAAATAAATTACATCAAAATCAGCATTGCTGCACTCATGGCAATCATAATGGCATCTTCAACAATGGTTACCGTACTCATGGGTAGGTTAAAAACCGCACCTAAACAGGCACATTGAATCTTTTTCTTATTTAAAACACTTTCCAAAACACCGAGGATACTTATCGTCATTACAACCAGTGTAACCCAGTTTACAACTACAGGTGATAAGTTTAAAGCAAAAGATAATCCTAATCCGAGTTCGATAAAAGCATAGATATATCCCCATGCGCTAAATTTTTTGGCTACAATATCGTACATGGCATAACTTTCGGTAAAAGCTTTCAGGTTAAGCATTTTAAAAAAAGAGAAGGTGAGGAAGAAACCCGCCATAAAAATGCGCATAAACATCATGAAATTAATTCCGGTAGATTGCCACGAAACTACAAGTGATATTGCAGTAACATATCCGAATATCAATAAAATGGGTTTATAAGTTTCGGCCCACGATTTTGCTTCTTCCAATGTTTCGCTGTGATGGGCTGCAGAAATTTGATATTTGCTATCTGTGCCGCCCAAAGCTTGTTGGAGTGTATCTAAGCCGATATGTTTATCCATACTAATGGTGGCAGAATTGGTGTCTTTCGAAACCTCGACCGAAGTTACATCTGGTAAAACGAGCAGGTTACTTTTTACTTTATTTTCGCAACCGCCGCAAGTCATGCCGGTAAGTTGATAGGTGTGTGTCATGATTAAAATCTTTATACAAATTTACCGCTTCATAGGGCCATAAGCGTTACAGAATAATCATAAAGTTTTATAGAATTTTAGCGTATCGACATGCTGTGGATAATTGTCGTTTCGAGCCCAATCGGTTAATTTCTCAATGGTAAGAGCGTTATTTTGTTTTTCATCATTAAGGAGTTAAGAAGATTAAGTTTTCAGATAAAAAACAAGTTCTTTAACGATCTGTTCCTCCCTAAACCCTAAACCCTAAACCCTAAACCCTAAACCCTAAACCCGTGCTTATCCCACCAAAACCGAGGTCATGGTTAACGAACCGCCAACAGCCTTGTCATTAAAGAAAGAAACTTCTTCTTTATCGTTTTTCATACCAAGGGTATAAATTAGTGGTAAATAATGTTCTGGGGTAGGGATAGCCAACATGGCATCGGTACCGAGGTTGCGGTAATTAATTAAAGGTTGATGATCGCCGTTTGCAATTAAATTTTTGAACTTATCGTTCATTTCAATTGCCCAATCGTAACCGCCACCATTAATCATTTCCCAGCTTAACATACGGAGGTTGTGCACCATATTTCCGCTGCCTATAACCAATATCCCTTTTTTGCGGAGTGCATAAATTTCTTTGGCGATTTCGTAATGCTGTTCAGGTGATTTGGTATAATCAATACTTAATTGCAAAACTGGAATATCTGCATTTGGGTACATATGTTTTACCACGGTCCAGGTACCATGATCTAAACCCCAATCATGGTCTAAACCAACGGGAGTGGAGTGGATTAAATCCGGAATTTCTGCGGCCAGTTCGGGATCGCCCGGGGCAGGATACTGTACATCAAAAAGTGCCTGTGGAAAGCCACCAAAATCGTGAATGGTGCTAGGGAAATCCATCGCCGTAACAAAAGTTCCATGTGTGTACCAGTGCGCCGACACTACTAATACTGCTTTTGGCACTGGAATATTTTTTGCCAATTCTGCCCAACTCTGGCTAAACTCATTGTTTTCGATGCCGTTCATTGGCGAGCCATGACCGATAAAAAGCGTTGGCATTAAATCCGTTTGAGGTAAACGTTGAGTAAAGTTCCTGAATTGTGATAGTGCAGACATGATATTTTTGAAGTTATACTAACCGTCATCCTGAACTTGTTTCAGGATCTATTTAAATGAAAGATTCCGGGACTAGCCCGGAATGACGATCTTATTTTTTATTTCCCCTGAACAAACTCCAGGTTTAATTTAATGGCTACATCTTTTGCAACGCCAGCGCCAGTTGGGTCATATTTAATATTATAATCTAAACGGTTAATGGTTGTTGTAGCACCAAAGCCAGCTTTAGTATTGCCTTGTTGATCTTTAGCCGTGCCGCCATAAACAACAGCAAATTTTACATCTTTGGTTACATCACGGATAGTCAATTTGCCACTTAATTCGTAGTTGTTGCTACTTAATTTTTTGAAAGAAGTGCTTTCGAATTTCATGGTTGGGTAGGTTGCCGCATTAAAAAAATCGTCAGTTTTTAAGTGGCCATCTCTCATATCAACACCAGTAGTAATGCTATTTACATCAACGGTAAAGCTGATTTTAGCGTCTGTTAAATCTGGTTTAGAAGCCGTAACTGTTCCGTCGAATTTTTTAAAAGAACCATCAACGAAAGAAATGCCCATGTGTTTAACCGAAAAGTTAACAAACGAGTGCATTGGGTCTATTTTCCAGCTTGTTTGTGCAAATGATGCTACACTGATTGAGGTAGCGATCAGAAATAAGAATAATTTTTTCATACCTAGTAAATTTATTTAGCTACAAAGCTAGCACAGAATCAGGTGATTAGTCTTGATTTATGGTAAGAAATTAGGGGTAAGGGCAATCGCTTGACTGTAGGGTTAATTGTTAAATGACTAGAATTACTGAATTCTTAACGAAAAACTGCCAACTGGCTCATGGATAATTTTTTGATTTATGGTTCATGGACAATGGACTATAGGCATGTTGTCCATCAGCTATGACCGATCTAACCATTGACCAGAATTTTTTACCTCTTCCATCAAACCTCGTCCAATGTTTTCCTGCTATCCGTTGATGCTGCTTTATAAGCTGAGGGTGTAATGCCGGTTACTTTTTTAAACTGTGCCGACAAGTGTGCAACACTGCTATAATTTAGTTGATAGGCAATTTCGCTAAGCGTGAGTTCGCCGTAAGTAAGCATCTCTTTTGCTTTTTCTATTTTTTGAGCAATGAAATACTTCTCGATGGTTTGGTTTTCCACCTCCGAAAAAATGCTGCTTAAGCTCGTGTATTCCAGTTTTAACTGCTCGCTGAGATAGGCAGAAAGATTGATTTTTAATGGCTCTTGAGCGTAGTGTACCAGATTAATAATGGTGGTTTTAATCTGCTCTGCGATCTGGGTTTTCTTATCCTCAAGTAGTTCGAATCCAAAATGAGTCAAATGATCCGATATCTTGATTTTATCCTCCAGAGAAATGTTTTCGGCCAAGGTAACCTCGCCAAGTTCAACCAATAATGGTTTAAAGCCGAGCTTTTCCAGCTCAGCTTTAACCACCATTTTACAACGGTTGCATACCATGTTTTTGATATGCAGCTTCATTAGTTGGATTTTATGGTTTCTGCAACATCACCACAATCGAACATCATGCTTCCATAATATGGATTTTCGATATTTTCTTTTTCATTTAACCAGCTTGCCTTCGCCATTGGGCAATGTTGAACATAAACGGTTTGACTGTTAAATTTCAGGCCTTTTAGGGTTTTGATCATCGCATAAGAAATCCCTTCAAAGGCTTTTCTTTGTGTTTTGATGTCATTCGAGCCCGCAAGTTGAGCAGCTTTACTTTTAATGATGGCCGCTTGATCCATAAATATTTTATGCTGACCGGCAGGTAAATCTTTATGGTTAACCGCATTTACTTTTGCCGATAAAACCTTTACCTTTTCGATAGCCAAGTCTTTTTTATCTGTTGCTAATGCATTTTTTACATCGTAATAAGCCGTTAATACCTGGTTTAAAGCTACATCTGTTTTGCTTTGCGCGTAAGTTAAAGCTGTTGTTGCGATTGTTATGATGGCAACTATTCCTAATATTTTTTTCATCTTTTTTATATTGCTTTTAATGGTGATGAAGCGATCATGGTTTATGTTCAGTTTAATATGAAAACCATGATGGTTTCATTTGTTTATATATTATTTTAAAACGTTAAAGAAATTAAATTCTGCCCGAAGCAGATACATATTTTTGGTGTACCGGTTAGCCATATTTCCAGTCGCCTGAAAACGGTAACCCAAATCGATACGTGTTGTACTATTCAAAATCATCTGTATTGCTGGGGCTATATCCAGGTAAGATTGACCGCTACTTGGATCTGTTTTGCCCAATAACTCTAAATATACGTTAAAGTTCGGCTGCTTGTAATCCTTGTAAACCACAGGCAAAACCAGATAACCCGATGATAAACTATACGATAACATATTTTTTGGCTGTGGCATTCCGGCAATTTGCCTATCGCTGTTTTCGAAAGCATGCGTATAACCCAAAGTGGTTGATAGTGCCAGTTTGTGCAAAAGCTGCGTGAAAATTAATCCACCTTGTATACCACTATTGTCACCTTCGAGGTTAATGTCTCTGGTATAAGTTGGCCTCTTGCTGGTACTTACCCTTCCAAAGGCTGATGCCCTAAGATGGCTATGTGCTTCGTCCAGAGATAAAAATCTGTACTTTGCGTAAAGACTCCCGCCTTCTAAGCGGTATTTTCCATCCATATCAGATAGAAAAGCCTGTGCGTGCATCATCAGGTTTTTATTAAAGCCGATCATTACCTCTGGAATAGTTCTGCTTACAAAACCGGGATTGTTGAACATGCCTTCGTTCGTAATTCTTACACCAATCGATTTGGTTGGCATATTACTGGCAGGTTCGGTAAATACATATAGTTCTTGTGCAAAACCATTTGTATAGGCACCGATAATCATCAGCGCCAATACGAATATCCGCCTCATCCTAAGAAAGAACTAAGTGAAAAATACGTGTTTTTTTACCGTTAACTATGCCAGTACCACTTGCATAAGCATCAGAATTAGCAGTTGTGGCTTGCTTCTTAAATGCTGAACCTGAGATGAAATTTTTGTCTACTATACTGGCTTTTACAGTCCCATTAAGTGTTTTGCTTTTAGCATTTACAAAACGATATACATTGCCATCAACAACTGCCTGACCTTTATCGTCTATTTTTACCTGGTTAAAATTGAAACTTGCGGTTAAACCACCAACCGAAAAACCAGCATCCTGAACCTTTTTGCGAACCAAATCAAGATTGATATTGGCATCTTTTTTAAAGGTTAGAATAAAGGTGTTTTTGTTTAAATCGGGTTTTACGCTGCTGATAAAGTTTAGCGTTTCTAACGATTTTTGTGTCGCATTTGAGCACATTGAGCAGGTTAAACCAGTTACCTGTAAATCGGCTGTAGATATTTGTTGTGCCGAAACATTAACGGCGAAGAATAGCATAATGATGCTGAATATTTTTATTGCTTTCATGATTTTTTTGAATTAGAATTTAAGAAAATATCACATTGGGCCTGTCGAAATGCAAAATGATGCATTGACGAGCCGATATTTAAAATCCTAATTCCTAAAAATACAATTGAAAATATGCAGGGCAATCCGCGAGGAAAGTGGCGGGGCTTTATTGGAAATTTTACTGAAAAACTTCGGAGTAATGTTCGTCAGAAATTCTAAAACCGGAGGATGAAGAAAAAGTTGGATTGAAAACAACTTTGGCATTTGTACCTGTGCCGCTGTTTGGTGACTATCTTTAACTTTTACAGTTACCTGGGTATTTTTGCAGCAACCATCATCTTTCTTTTCGGCGGGAATGTCTTTGCAGAATTTGCATGAAACCTCATTGCTAAAAAGTTTAACATTTTCTAGTTTGCCCCCACAGAAATGGAGACTTAAAGCCAAACCCATAACACTAACTGCATAGAATACAGCCAAAGAAAGTGCTATTTTTTGTTTTAACTTCATTAATACAAAGGTAAGGGAAAAAATATCGAATAATACCAGTAATTATTTATTGAATTTCATTTTTTAGCTTACTTTAGCCTTAAACACCAATTAAATGAAGAAAATATTATTATTTCTCTGCGCCTTTTCGATACTTTCAGCATTTGCTGCAAAGCCTAAAAATCAATATGTACGCATTAAAACCGAATTTGGAGAATGCATCGTTAGGCTATATAATCAAACCCCCTTACACCGCGATAACTTTTTGAAATTAACCAAATCGGGATATTACAATGGTGTTTTATTTCACCGGGTGATTAAAGATTTTATGATTCAGGGTGGTGATCCCGATTCTAAAAATGCCAAGCCAGATTCGTTGTTGGGCAATGGCGGACCAAAATATACGATCCCTGCGGAATTTAATGATAGCTTGTTTCACAAAAAAGGGGTTTTGGCTGCTGCCAGGGAAGGTGATGATGTTAATCCGGCCAAAGCATCGAGTGGTAGTCAGTTTTACCTGGTTCAGGGAAAAATTTTTACCGATCAGCAGTTAAATAGTGTTGAAGAGAAACGTTTAAAATTTAAGATCCCTGAATGGCAGCGTGAGGTATATAAAACGATAGGTGGTACGCCTCATTTGGATCGGAACTATACCGTTTATGGTGAAATAGTGATTGGTTTGGATATGGTAGATAAAATAGCCGTTCTGGCAACTGATAAAAACAACCGTCCAAAGCAGGATGTGAAAATGGAAGTTACCGTTTTAAAAAGAAGAGCTGCGAAAAAGTTAGAGAAGCAGTTACTGCAGGATTCTTTGAAAGATAAAACGGTTATGTAATTAATGGATCTTGTCTGTTGTCGAAAAAGAATAGGATTCTAATTTCTTCTTGATAAACCCTATAATAGAAAGAAGTATATTTCGAAACTACGCCTTTTCTAACTTGACTGTTTAATAAAATGGGTTCGTAAATGAATGGCTGAATGGCAATTAAATCAATTTTTTTATAAACACTGTGGATAAATTTTTCAGCGTAATCATATCCCCAGATTTCCTCGATGAACATTCCAATGCCGAGTAGTGTTTCGTATGCTTCTTCTGAAAAAGAAACTGTTAATGCCATTTCTCAGAGAGTCTTCTTTTAATTTCATCATAAGGGATTAATCTCCCTTCTTCAGCTTGCTTTAACCCTCTTTTAATACCCTCTTGAACATGTTTCGGTAGTTCCTCTAAAACAACCTTTTCGCTGTAGTTTAAAAGCATGTCTAACTCTGACAAAAGATTTTCGTCATCTGTTTCGAATACTTTTTTTGCGATCTCTATTTTTAGCTCTTCAATGCTCATAAACAAATTTAACGAAAGCAAATCTGAATTACTAAGCATTTATTCAATTAATTTCTAAATTTACCGCCCACAACAATTGAAATTTACTGAATGAAGATTATTTCCTATAACGTTAATGGGATTAGGGCGGCAAGTACCAAAAACTTTTTTGGTTGGCTGCAAGCTACAGATGCTGATATGGTCTGCTTGCAGGAAGTAAAAGCCTTGCCAGTTCAGATCCCAGAAATTATTGCCCTGATTGAGCAACTTGGCTACCATCATTATTGGTTCCCTGCCGAAAAAAAAGGATATAGTGGTGTGGCAATTCTGACTAAAATTAAACCAAATCATATAGAATTTGGCTGCGGTGAAGAATGGATAGATAAAGAGGGCAGGATTTTAAGGGCAGATTTTAATGATTTTTCTTTAATGAGCCTTTATATGCCGTCTGGCTCGAGCGGAGATGAACGTCAGGTTAAAAAGTACGAATTTATGCGGTTTTTTGATATGTATATTGGAGAACTGCGCAAAGAGATCCCAAATTTAATTGTAAGTGGCGATTACAATATCTGCCATACAGCCATCGATATTCATAACCCAAAATCAAACGCCAATTCATCGGGCTTTTTGCCAGAGGAACGCGAGTGGATGCAGTTATTTTTGGATAATGGTTTCATCGATACTTTCCGTCATTTTAATAAAGACCCACATCACTATACCTGGTGGAGTTATCGAGCGGGCTCGAGAGGGAAGAACCTGGGTTGGCGGATTGATTACCATTTGGCTACGGAGCCTATGGAAAACCGTTTGAAAAATGTTAGAATTTTACCCGATGCAATCCATTCCGATCATTGCCCGGTTCTTTTAGAGATCGATTAAGTATTTGGTTAACTGGTTAATTGTTTAAATCGGTTAACTGTAACCAAAACCCGATTAACCAACTTAAACAGTTTAAACAATTAACCTTCAATCTAACCAGATGTTAATCACAAATATAAAAGTCCTGGCAGGCTTACATTCCAAAGATAAATTAGTGTTGCGTGGCGGTGAATTAGATTCGTTACCTGTCCTCGAAAATGCCTGGCTTTTAATTGAAGATGGTCTGATCAAGGATTTTGGTAAGATGGATTCAATCCCATCTCATATCTCGAATCTCTCCTCTCATATCTCAGCAGAAGGCAGATATATTTTCCCTTCATGGTGCGATAGCCATACGCATATTGTTTTTGCTGCTTCGCGCGAGGAAGAATTTGCAATGAAAATACAGGGCAAAAGCTACGAAGAAATTGCGGCTGCAGGAGGAGGGATTCTAAATTCTGCTAATAAACTCCAAAAAGCTTCTGAAGATGAATTGTTTGAAAGTGCATCTGTGAGATTAGAGCAGATGATTCTTCAGGGAACGGGTGCCGTTGAAATTAAAAGTGGATATGGATTAACCACAGAGAGTGAAATCAAAATGCTCAGGGTAATCCGCAGGCTAAAAAATCAGTTTCCGATTCCGATAAAAGCAACTTTCTTAGCTGCCCATGCTTATCCAGCTGAATTTAAAAACAACCATCAGGGATACATCGATTTAATTATTAATGAAATGCTGCCTCAAATAGCAGCAGAGAAGCTGGCTGACTATATTGATGTTTTTTGCGAAACAGGATTTTTCTCTGTTGAAGAAACCGATCAGGTATTAAAGGCGGGTGCAAAATATGGGCTAAAACCAAAAGTGCATGCCAATCAGCTTTCCGTTTCGGGGGCAGTAGAGGTTTCTGTGCAAAATAGCGCCATTTCAGTTGATCACCTTGAGGAAAGCGATGAAGAAACGATCCGAACGTTAAGAAATGCTGATACCATTGTAACATTACTCCCTTCTTGTTCGTTTTACCTAGGTATTCCTTTTGCTGATGCCAAAAGCTTTATTAAGGCCGATTTGCCAGTTGCTTTGGCTACCGATTACAATCCTGGTTCAACACCTTCAGGAAATATGAATTTTGTGGTGTCACTTGCATGTATTAAAATGAAGATGTTCCCGGAACAGGCGATAAATGCAGCAACATTAAACGGTGCGGCAGCAATGGAGATGAGTGAAGATTATGGAAGCATTACTGTTGGTAAAAAAGCGAATCTGTTTATAACCAAACCGATGCCTTCGATTGCCTATTTGCCATATAGCTTTGGCGAAACGCAAATAGAAACTGTTATTTTAAACGGTGAAATTTATAATGGATAACCTTAAAATATATTCACAGCGCGACATCGATCATTTAATCATTGCCCGCGATGGTGAAACCAAACTGGGCGAAAGGGTTAGTGTGTACCAACACGATGAGGGAGCTTCATCAAGTGACAGAATTTCAGTAGAAGGATTAAGAGCCAGTAGTTCTAAATTTGTACTGTTAGGTATTCCAGAAGACATTGGCGTACGTGCAAACATAGGCATTGCGGGTGCAGCCTCTATGTGGCGGCCAAGTTTGGTGGCTTTTTTAAATGCCCAAAGCAATCGCTTTTTAAACGGCAAAGAAGTTTTGGTTTTAGGCCATTTCGAAATCGATGAGCCCGAAGATTCTTCCATAATGGGTTTAAGAAACAAAGTAGCACAGGTTGATGAGCTGGTTTATCCCGTAATTGAAAAAATTGTAGCTGCAGGCAAAATACCTATTGTGATTGGTGGTGGTCATAATAATGCTTATCCAATAATTAAGGGTACTTCTTTGGCGCATAAAAGCCCAATAGCTGTTTTAAATGTTGATGCACATGCTGATTTAAGAGAGTTGGAAGGCAGACACAGCGGGAACGGGTTTTCTTATGCATTAAAAGAAAACTACTTGAATAATTATTTCATGTATGGCTTGCATCAAAACTATAATAATGAAGCTATTTTAAATCAAATAGATATAAACCCAAAGCTTAAGGCTATTTTTTTTGACGATATTTTAACTGGCGCTAACTTTACTGACATAGTGAATGAAATAGGTTCAGTTGCGGGCCTGGAAATCGATCTGGACTGTGTTCAGAATGTGCTTTCCAGCGCCGAAACACCATCTGGTTTTGCAGTTAACGATATCAGAAAGTTAATTTTGACTAGCGCAAAGCAATTTTCTTATTTGCACATTAGTGAGGGAGCTACACGGATGTTAGATGGTAGGGTGAGCAGGCTAACGTCGAAACTGGTTGCTTATTTGGTGAGTGATTTTGTTAAAGCACAGCGTTTCTAACGAGAGATCGTCATGCTGAATTTATTTTACAAGTAGAAATAGTATTTTCAATTGCCTTGTAGCTACTACGTGGTCAGCATCTTTCCTTTTTTGATTAATTGTGAGATTGATATTTTGCAAATAGACCCTGAAACAAGTTCAGGGTGACGATTCGCGGGTAGAATCTTACAGATGCTCCGCTTCGTATTTTTCTCCCGCTTTCAACATCAGTTCGATCTGTTTCAGGTCTTCGGCCGTTAATTCTTCTTTTTCCTGTAATTCGAATACCGCAATCATATTGTCTTCGTATTGTTTTTCGGTTTTGATAACGATTTCCTGTGGCATGCTGTTAAGCTTAAAATTTTATAATTTCTGTTGGCGTAATGCAAAAATCCAACCTGATGTCGTGTTCATTTACATCATCGATTTTTTCAATAGCAGGGTACAAAGATAAGCCTATTTTTTGAGCATTTATATCCTGTAAAAAACGATCGTAAAAGCCCTTACCATAACCTACCCGGTAGCCTTGTTTATCGAAAGCTAAAAGTGGAATAACAACAAGATCTACCTCGCCCTCGTGCAGGTTTCCTTTTTGCGGTTCGAGGATATTATACAGGTTTTTCTTTAAATCGCCTAAGCCTAAATATTCGTGATTGGTCATTAAAGCGGTTTCAAAATCGGCTTTAGGTACAATGATTTTAATTTCCGGGTGGTTTTTATTAAGCCATTCGATCAGTAAAAAAGTATTGGGCTCTTTTTTTTCGGTGATGGGCAAAAAGATATGCAGGGTTTTAATTTGGCTAAAATCGAGCGTTTTAAACCTGTCTAAGAGAGCTTCGCTTAGGTTTTCGTATTCTGCATCGTTGAGCAATAATCTGTCTTTTAACGCTTTCTTTCTGATTTCGGCTTTTAACATATAATCAAATTTATGTTTTTATAACAAGAGAGCGAAGCGGGTTGTTTTTACAGACCTGTAAGGTTTTTAAAACCTTACAGGTCTAAATGTAGAAACCAAAAAGCCCCTGAAGCATTCACTTCAGAGGCTTTCATATACTCTAATCAAGTTATTTTACACGCTCAACGTATTCGCCGGTACGGGTATCGATTTTAATTTTGTCTCCTTGGTTTACAAACATCGGAACTTTTACCTCAACACCATTTTCTAATGTTGCAGCTTTTAGTGCGTTTGTAGAAGTATCGCCTTTAACAGCTGGTTCCGAATAGGTAATTTCGAATTCAGCAAAGTTTGGTAATTGAGCCATAATCGCTTCTTCGCTTTCCATCGAAACAATAATGTTCATACCTTCTTTTAAGAATTTAATAGCCGAACCAAATAAAGCTTTCTCTACATTAAACTGCTCGTAGCTGTTATTGTCCATTACTACCAGATAGTCACCTTCTTCGTATAAATATTGGTAATCGTTGGTTTCTACACGGCATATTTCTACAGCTTCGTCGGTATTCATACGTGCTTCAACAATTCTGCCTGATTTAATGTTACGGAATTTACCAGTGTAAAACGCCCCGCCTTTTCCTGGTGTACGGTGATTCCATTCGTCAACAGTAACCAGTTCGTTGTTTATACGAAGAATGTTACCTGTTTTAATTTCTGATGCTTTTGCCATATTGTGTTATCCTAAATTGGATTTATATTTCAGTTTTTCGTGACGGCAAAGGTAAAATTATTTTGATAAAAACCTATAAAGGTTTAAGGTATAAGGCATAGGGTTTAAGGAAATTTAGAACTCCAGTTATACTATTTTACCCGCTCCATGTATTCGCCCGTTTTGGTATCAACCTTAACCTTATCTCCCTGGTTGATAAACAAAGGGACTCTGATTTCGGCACCTGTTTCTACAGTGGCATATTTTTGTGCACTGGTAGAGGTATCGCCTTTTACAGCGGGTTCAGAGTAGGTAATTTCCAGCTCTACGCTATTAGGGAGCTGGGCAACAATTGGTTCATCGCTTTCAAAAGCGATGGTTACATTCATGCCCTCTTTTAAAAACTTAATGGAATTTCCAAAAAGCAACTTAGGGATATTGTATTGCTCGAAAGTGTTGTTGTCCATCACCACCAAATAATCGCCATCTTCATAAAGATATTGATAGTCGTTGGTTTCTACACGGCAAATGGTCACCTCTTCATCGGTACGGAAACGGTACTCTACAATTTTGCCGGTTTTTACATTGCGCATGCGGGCCTGATAAAAAGCCCTTAAATTTCCTGGAGTACGGTGAATGTACTCTTCTACACTTACCAACTCTCCGTTAAAACGAAGCACATTTCCGCTTTTTACTTCTGATGCCTTTGCCATTTTATAATGAAATATAGTTTTGTTAATTTTTGAGCACCAAAGTTAAAAAAATGAATGATGATTTGGAAAGGAAAATCTGTGGTTCCATGGTTCAATAGTCATTAGTTAATTGGTCTGAAAAACATATGCGGATGATTGTTTTTAGTGAACATTAACCTTAAAAATCCGCGTATAAAAGAAATGCCTTTGGGAACCACTCCAAAGGCATAATCAACCTAAACCTCAAACTAAACTATGAAAAACTCTTTGCCTTTTACGGGCTATATATTTTGATTCCGAAATACGGAAAATATGATCTTTTACTTGAAGAGATAAATTAAATAATTGTTTCTCTTTTTGGTGGTGCAAAGGTAAGTATAATTTGTGAATTACAAAATATTTTCTGAAAAATTTATTTATAATACAAATGTATGACAAAACAGACGTTTTGTAGACAACTTATTTTTTAGGTAACTTACTTATAATCTGTTATTTGTATCTGATTTGTGCAGAAATCGTATTCTTGTATTTGGTTGGAGCCAATTATTGTTAGGCGGCCCTTTCCGAAATTTTCGATCAATTCGCGGTACCAATTTATTCCCTGAACGTCTAAATTGCTCGTTGGTTCGTCTAAAAATAAAATTGGTGTATCGGTACAACATGCCAAAGCTAGTTTGGTTCTTTGCTTCATTCCCGATGAAAAGTACTTGATTTGTTTGTTCGCTGCTTTTTCTAATCCCAATATGCCAATCAGCTTCTTGGTATCAAGGCCTGAAGCAAAATTTTTAAACTTAAAATGGAAATCAATGATCTCTCTTAAAGTAAAGGCTTCAACCAATTCGAGGTACGGAGCTGCCAAACTAATGTATTTGTAGATGTTCTCCACGGGGATATCTTTTGTATCTGAGAACGAAATTTCTCCCTCAGAAGGAGATAAACTACCCGTTAGAACACTCAATAACGTTGATTTTCCAGAGCCATTAGGTCCCAGTATTGCATAACTATTACCAGAAGAAAATTCAGTACTTAAATTCCTGAAAATCCACTCTTTATTAAACCTTCTGCCAACATTATTTAAAGAGATATTCATTTGCAGCAGGGCGTTTAGGGCTTAGCGATAAGCAGTTTAGTCATACAAACGCTGTTATCAACGCCAATATATTGTCCGTAGTTGGGTATAATGTGGTAGCCCACTTTTTGGTAAAGCGCAATGGCCTCGGGTTGTTTTTTGCCGGTTTCCAAAACACATGCAGCAAAACCGAGTTCAGTAGCCCAGTTTTCTAATTCATTTAAAACTTTAGCAGCTATGCCTTGCTTCCTATAATCTGGATGTACAAACATTCTTTTAACTTCGGCTTCTGTTGCTGAAAAAGGTTTTATGGCACCACAGCCAACAACAGTTCCATCTTGATAGGCAATAATCACTTCTTTAATAGCATCAACCTTGTTAAACTGCGCATAAAAGGTATGATCATCACCATCTCTAATGGCTAAATCCTGATCCAATAAAGCAACCAATGTCCTAAAATCGGCATTGTCTGAATCGGTTCTGATTAGCGTTAAATCACTCATGAATATTTGTTTGAATTTGGTTAAGGCAATGGATTTTACCCTACACCTCAAACCCTTCAGCCTTCTATCTTATTAGCTTCCCATTCCAAAGCCCTTCATTACACCACGGTTAGAATTACGGATAAAATCTACAATTTCATCACGGATTTCTGTTGGTTTAAATTCGGCTTCGATCATGTCTAAAGCTTTCGTTACGTTATTGTGTTTTACGAAAAGTACACGGTAAATCTCTTGGATTTCGTCGATCTGCTCATTGGTAAAACCTCTTCTGCGCAGACCAACAGAATTAATCCCTGCGTATGAAAGTGGTTCGCGGGCCGCTTTTACATAGGGCGGAACATCTTTACGTACCAATGAACCACCGGTTACGAAAGCATAAGAACCCACTTTAACAAATTGATGTATTGCAACCAAACCTGCCAAAACTACATTGTTTCCAATGGTAATGTGACCGGCTAAAGTGGTGCTGTTTGAGAAAATACAGTTATTGCCAACCTCACAATCGTGCGCAATGTGCGAATAAGCCTGAATTAAACAATTACTGCCGATCGTGGTTTTCCATTTATCTTTAGTACCCCGGTTAATGGTAACGCACTCGCGTATGGTGGTATTGTCGCCAATCTCTGCAGTAGTAATTTCGCCGGCAAATTTTAAATCCTGTGGTTCGCCAGAAATAACAGCGCCAGGAAATATGCGGCAGTTTTTACCAATACGCGCACCATCCATAATGGTAACGTTCGATCCGATCCATGTTCCCTCTCCAATCACAACGTCTTTATGTATCACTACAAAAGGTTCAATTACCACGTTTTCGGCAATCTTTGCCTGAGGATGTATATATGCTAAAGGTTGTATCATTATTGGGCGGGTTCTGCTTGTTTAACTTTTGAAATTTGAGCCATCATTTCGGCTTCGACAACGATTTTTTCGCCAACCATACCTACACCTTTCATCTGGGCAATGCCCCTTCTGATTGGTTCGAGTAAATCGCAACGGAAAACAATAGTATCGCCAGGAAGAACCTGAGCTCTAAAACGTACGTTATCTATTTTTAAAAAATAAGTAAGGTAATTTTCAGGATCCGGAACGGTACACAGTACAAGAATTCCGCCTACCTGGGCCATTGCCTCAATCTGTAATACACCCGGAAATACCGGAGCTCCCGGAAAGTGACCTCTAAAAAACTCTTCGTTCATGGTTACGTTTTTAACACCTACCACGTGATTTTTAGAAAGTTCCAGGATTTTATCAACGAACAAAAACGGTTGACGGTGCGGCAAAATCTCCATTATTTTAACTACATCAAATAATGGTTTTGCGTTTGGATCGTATACCTTTTGTATTTTTTTGTTTTTTTCTTTTTTAATCGCTGCTTTAATCTTTTTTGCAAAGGCAACGTTGGCGGCGTGGCCAGGGCGGGCAGCCATAATATGCCCTTTTAAATGCATTCCAACTAAAGCTAAATCGCCAATCATATCTAATAATTTATGACGGGCAGGTTCGTTTTGATAACGCAGCTCCATGTTGTTCAAAATCCCTTGAGGAGCAACATCAATGTCTTTACGGTTAAACAATTTCGCCAGATGGCTTAATTCGTCCTTCGTAACTTCTTTATCTACAATTACAATGGCATTATTTAAATCGCCGCCCTTAATTAAATTGTGCGATAACTGATATTCCAACTCGTGAAGGAAACAGAAAGTACGGCAAGAAGCAATTTCTTTCTTAAACTCTGCAATGGTATTAATGCCGGCGTGCTGGCTGCCCAAAACAGGAGAATTGTAATCGATCATACACGTAAAACGATAGTCGTCTAACGGCATGGCTACAATTTCTACTTTTCTATCTTCTTCGGTATAGGTAATGTTATGCGGAATGGTGAAATACTCACGATCTGCATTTTGCTCAACTGTACCTACTTCCTCCAGTAAATCAACAAACTGGATAGAACTACCGTCCATAATTGGCGTTTCTGGTCCGTCTAATTTAATGAGTACGTTATCGAGGTCCATACCAACCAGCGATGCCATTACGTGTTCTACAGTACTTACGCTAGCACCATTTTGGGTAAGCGTAGTGCCTCGTGAGGTATCGGTAACGTTGTCTGCATCGGCTTCGATAATCGGGTGGCCATCTAAATCAATACGCTGAAATTTAAAGCCATGATTTTCCGGGGCCGGGCAAAATGTTAAAGTAACATTAGCACCTGTGTGTAAGCCAACACCAGATGCCGATATTTCTTGTTTAATCGTTTTTTGTCTAACGTTCATTGTGTATTGTATTCTTTTCCAGTTCAGCTGTAAGCTTTTTCAATTCCTCTTCGAGCGCGTTTATTCTTTTTTCTACATCTGGAAGATGTTTGAAAATTACGGAGGCACGCATCCAGTTGCGCAATGGTTGCGCCGGACTACCGTGCCATTGTTTATTTTCTTCTGTAATATTAAAATTGATACCGGCCTGTGCACCAATCTGAGTGCCCTTGGCTAATGTTAAGTGTCCGGCTATTCCAACTTGCCCGCCAACAACACTGTTAGGGCCAATTTTTGTACTTCCTGATATGCCCGACTGTGCAGCTAAAACGGTGTTCTCGCCAATCTCTACATTGTGCGCAATCTGGATCAGGTTATCGATTTTTGCACCTTTCTTTACAATTGTTGATCCCATTGTTGCACGATCTACAGTTGTATTTGCGCCAATTTCTACGTCATCTTCGATTATAACGTTTCCAATCTGCGGGATTTTATTGTAAGTACCGTCTTTTTGCGGAGCAAAACCAAAACCATCACTTCCGATAACGGTATTGGAATGAATAACGACCCTGCTGCCGATTATCGAATTGTGATAAATTTTTACGCCAGGGAAAAAAGTGCTGTTTTCGCCGATTTTAGAATTCGCACCGATAAAGGTTTGCGCATTTATTTTACAGCCATCAGCAATTTCTACATTCTCGGCAACATAAGCAAAAGCATCTATAAACACGTTCTTGCCAATTTTCGCAGTTGGGTGAACAAAAGCCAGTTTATCCGTTCCAGATTGTGCGATGTGGGCATTAACGGCTTCATTATATTTATCCAACAAGATTGTAAAAGCGCTATATGGATTTTCTACACGTATTAATGTACTGGTATATGGCTGTGTAGGGGCGAAATCCTTCGATACGATCACAACTGACGCCTGAGTAGAATACAAAAAGTTTTCGTACTTAGGGTTCGAAAGAAAAGACAAAGAGCCTTCCTTTCCGTCTTCTATTTTAGAAAGTTCGGTGACGGCTACATCAGGGTTACCATCAATGGAACCGTTTAGAAACTGACTTATCTGCGTGGCAGTAAATTGCATCGTACAAAGGTATATGTTAAATTGATATGAACAAAAAAACCTGCTCGGGTTAAACTGTGTATATTTTACACAATAATAAGACTTAAAACGGCACTAAAACCTAAATATTTTGTTAAATAACCTTAAATCCCTCTGGGGTAACAGAGGATATATTTTTCTACCGTTTTCTGTAGCGACTCCAGATTAGACAAATCAGATGCCTTTGCTATATCAACAATATCGTTATTTTTCATCAGAATCTTGATATTTCCGACCCCTGCGTTATATGCACGGTTTTGAATAGAATCGGTAAAAACAAAATACCTTGCTTCTTCTGGCTTGATTTCTAATAAATTAATGGCTGCATCCTGCAAAAAGTTTACGCGGTCGTCACTTGCTTTTTCGTTACCCATTTCTACCTTATATAGGTTTCTTGAGGTGAGCATTTTACACAGCGTAGACAAAATTTTATCGGGATGTTTGGCCCAAACCTTAACTGCTGCATAAATATCCTGATCATCCAGGTTGGTAAAATGCTCCAGATTTTCGTGCTGCGCAAAGAAATTGGCCTCGTTGATATCGTTTTTTAAGAAATAATTTAATGATGGTGAAGCAAATAAATCGGCTCCAGCGGCTGATAATTCTTTTGCACGCTCTAATAGCTTTACCAAAATCATCTCGCCGGCAATAACGGTTTTGTGCAGATAAACCTGCCAATACATCAGCCTGCGGGCAATTAAAAATTTCTCGATAGAATAAATGCCTTTCTCCTCAATCACCAGGTCATCATCATAAATGTTAAACATTTTGATAATCCGATCGAAACTGATTACGCCTTCGCTAACACCTGTAAAAAAGCTGTCGCGGTTTAAATAATCCATTCTATCTAGATCTAACTGGCCGGAAATCAGTTGATGAAGAAACTTTTTAGGATAGGTGCCATTAAAAATTTCGATGGCATGGGCTAACCGCCCGTCAAAATGCACATTTAGATCGTGCATCAGTTTTGCCGAAATATCTTCGTGCCTAATTCCAGTTACTAAAGAATGTTCTAATGCGTGTGAAAAAGGGCCATGGCCGATATCGTGCAGTAAAATGGCCAAAATGGCGGCTTCTTCTTCGCCATCGGTTATGGTATGTCCTTTACTTCTTAAAAGATTTATGGCCAAACTCATTAAATGCATGGCGCCTAATGCATGGTGGAAACGCGTATGTAATGCACCTGGATAAACCAAATGAGTCATTCCAAGCTGTTTGATGTAACGCAAACGTTGGAAATAAGGATGTGAGATCACATCGTAAACTAATTCGGACGGAATGCTGATGAAACCGTATACGGGGTCATTTATTATTTTCTTCTTGTTCAATCGTTAAAAATAGTTAAATAGATAGATACGGTACAAAAATTGCTATTTTTATTTATAGTTTGATTTACCTGCCAAAATTAAAAGGCAATACTTACCTATTTTTACAATAACATGCAAGAAACTAAAATATTATGGGCCGATGATGAAATCGACTTATTAAAACCTCATATATTATTGCTCAATGATAAAGGTTATCATGTAACTACATTTACCAATGGGAACGATGCGTTGGAGGCATTTGGGAAAGCTCATTTTGACCTGGTTTTTTTGGATGAAAATATGCCGGGGATGAGTGGAATTGAAACCTTATCGGCCATTAAAAACCTGAATCCGGATGTTCCTGTTGTGCTGATTACCAAAAGTGAAGAAGAAAATTTAATGGAGGATGCGATTGGGAGTAAGATTGATGATTATCTGATCAAGCCAGTAAACCCTAAGCAGGTTTTGTTAACCATTAAAAAACTGATTGATAACAAACGCCTGGTAAGTGAGAAAACTTCTATGGCTTATCAACAGGATTTCCGTCGATTAGGCATGACGTTGGGCGATAGGCTGAATTATGAAGAGTGGGTGGATGTGTATAAAAAAATAGTTTTTTGGGAGCTGGAACTTGAAAAACTCGATGATCCGCAAATGCATGAAATTTTAACCATGCAGAAACAGGAGGCCAATACACAGTTTACTAAATTTATCGAAGAACATTATTTAGGTTGGATTAAAGAAAAAGATAAAGCCCCGTTGCTTTCTAATGAGCTGTTAAAGAAAAAAGCTTTCCCACATATTAACGATACCACACCTGTCTTTTTTATTCTGATTGATAATTTACGTTACGATCAGTGGAAAATCATTAATCCGCTAATTTCTGAATATTTCAGGATCGATGAAGAAGATATGTATACAAGCATTTTGCCTACAGCAACACAATATGCCCGTAACGCTATCTTTTCGGGCATGATGCCTTTGGATATGGAGAAACGTTTCCCACAGCTTTGGCAGAACGATGATGATGAGGGTGGAAAAAATATGCACGAAGAAGCTTTTCTGGCGGATAATATTAAGCGCAGCCTAAGAAAAGATTGTAAATTCAGTTATAATAAAATCCTCACATTTGAGCAGGGCAAAGATCTTGTTGATCAGACCAATAACTTGTTGCAGAACGATTTCAATGCCATTGTATTCAACTTTGTTGATATGTTAAGTCATGCCCGCACGGATATGCAGATGATCCGCGAGTTGGCCAATGATGATGCCGCTTACCGTTCGTTAACTTTATCTTGGTTTGAGCATTCGCCACTTTGGGATTTGTTGAAAAAAATCTCACAGAAAAAGGTAAAAGTGATCATTACAACCGATCACGGAACCATCCGTGTTAAAAAACCGGTTAAAGTAATAGGCGATAGGAGCACAAACACCAATTTAAGATACAAGCAAGGTAGAAATCTTAATTTTAATGCAAAAGAAGTGTTTCTGATTAAAAACCCTCATGATGCCTTGTTGCCTAAAATCAACATCAGCAGCAGTTATATTTTTGCAAGAGAAGACAGCTATTTCGTTTATCCGAACAATTACAATCAGTTTGTGAATTACTATAATGAAACCTTCCAGCATGGAGGTATTTCACTCGAAGAAATGATTATTCCGGTGGTGACGTATTCGCCGAGGTAAAACATAAATAAATTCGTCATTTCGACTGGAGCACAGTCCCGAAATTTCGGGAGAGAAATCTTTGACGAGATGATTCGGGAAAGATTTCTCCACTACGGTCGAAATGACGACCTATAAAAGGCAAAAGCAATGCAATTATGTATTACTTTTGCCTTTATTTTCTTAAAATGGATATCGAAGTTAACAGTTTAGCCGATTTACCTGCTGTTGCACAACAGCTTTCAGATTTTGCCAGTGGCCAAAAAGTCTTTATTTTTGAGGGTGATATGGGTGCCGGGAAAACAACCTTCATTAAAAATTTCTGTAAACATTTAGGTGTTGACGATGTGGTTTCGAGCCCTACCTATTCTATCGTCAATGAATATGAAAGTCCTAAGGGATCGGTTTTCCATTTTGATTTTTATAGAATAAAAGATATTCATGAAGCTTATGATCTGGGCTATGAAGAATATTTTTATGGTGGTGGCGTTTGTTTAATAGAATGGCCTGAGCGAGTGGAAGAGTTGCTACCCGAAAAACATATTAAAATTGAGATAAATGTGGTGGATGAAAACCGCAGATTATTCAGATTTTCGAAGGTATAACAATTAGTTATCAATAAATTAACAGATTTTCCTTACCTTGAACAACCTAAAACTATCAAAATTTTAAATTCAACATGGCTACAGGATTACGCGAAGGAATGGCCGATATAGCTCGTCAGGGTTTACTACAAACGCAAGAGGCAAAGCTAGAAACCAGAAATAAAAAAAACAGTCTATATATAGGAATACCCAAGGAAATTTCTTTCCAGGAAAATAGAATTGCATTAACGCCTTTGTCTGTTGCATTATTGATAAACAATGGGCACCGTGTTGTTTTGGAAAGTGGAGCTGGTACTGGGGCTAATTTTTCTGATACCGAATATGCAGAGCAGGGCGCTAAAATTGCCTACAATAAAAAAGAAGTTTTCGATGCTGATATCCTGGTGAAAATTGCACCGCCCATGTTGGAAGAGATTGAGATGATGCATAAAGGGCAAACGCTTATTTCTTCATTGCAAACCGGAACGCTAAAGCAGGATTATCTGAAAGCGTTGATGCATAAAAAAATTAATGCATTATGCTTTGAGAATCTTCGTGATGAAGGTAATGTACTCAGCGTGGTACGCGCCATGAGTGAAATAGTAGGGTCGACCTCTATTTTAATTGCTGCAGAATATTTGAGCAATGTAACTGGCGGAAAAGGTTTAATGCTCGGTGGCTTTACTGGAGTTCCTCCAACGGAAATTGTTATTTTGGGTGCTGGAACGGTGGGCGAATATGCCGCCAGAACAGCGTTGGCATTGGGGGCCGAAGTAAAAGTTTTCGATAGCTCCATTTACCGCTTACGCCGCCTGCAGAATAATTTAGGAAGCAGGGTGTTTACTTCGGTAATGCAACCTATTGTTTTGAATAAGGCTATTGTAACCTGCGATGTCGTAATCGGTGCCATTAGAGCTACTCACGGGCGTAGTCCATGCGTCGTAATGGAAGAAACTGTTGCCCGGATGAAACCACATTCGGTGGTAATTGATGTAAGTATTGATCAAGGGGGCTGTTTTGAGACTTCTGAAGTGACAAATCATACCAATCCAGTGTTTAGAAAATACGATGTAATTCACTATTGTGTGCCAAATATCGCTTCGCGTGTGCCAAGAACAGCATCTTACGCTTTGACGAACATTTTTGCGCCTATTTTATTGGATATTGGTGAGTTTGGAGGTTTAATGAACATGGTGTGGAATAACCCGGGTATTCGTGAAGCACTTTATATTTATCAAGGAAATTGTACCAATAAAGATCTGGCTGATATGTTCAATCTGCCGTTTAAGGATCTCGAATTATTGGTGGTTTCGAATCAATAAAACTTTGCAGCAACGAGACTATCGATTTAGCGGATAAATCACGAAATGTCATCCTGAGCTTGTGGAAAAACATTTTGTTGGTTATTCAAATGTAAAAGTCTTCGACAGGCTCAGACTGACAACTGTTTTAACTTAACAGTGATAATGACCTATGCCAAATACCAATTTATATGAAATTCAATCTCTTTACGTTATTTTTCTTCTTCTCAGTTGTTGTTAGCGCACAAAATAAACCCATTGCCGTAAAAAAGCTGGTGGTGGTGAGTTCCTATAATCAATACCTGGCAGCTATAAAAACAGATCCGAATAACGAATTGGTTGAAATCAAAAAAGCCATTCCCAATATTAAATTAGATATCCGCTACGCCACTAAGAATAATTTTATGCAGCAGGTAATGTATAAACAGGCGAGGGCTTTTGCCCGAAAACCAGTAGTAGAATCGTTAAAAAAAATCCAAAAGGAATTAAATAAAAAAGGCTATGGATTAAAAATATTCGATGGTTACCGACCTTATGCTATTACCGTTGAGTTTTATAAAAAGGCCAGTGATAAAAATTTTGTGGCTAATCCAGCAAAAGGCTCTAAACACAACAGAGGCTGTGCCGTAGATTTGACCTTGATTGATCTGAAAACTGGCAAAGAAGTAACCATGCCGACCCCTTACGATAGTTTCTTGGCTGCTGCTGCGGCGAAATATGAAAAGGTATCGCCTGAGGCTAAGAAAAACCGTGATTTTCTAATTGCTATAATGGGTAAATATCAGATGAATGTACTAGAGAACGAATGGTGGCACTACGATTTCTCGGGGTGGAAAAAGTACGATTTAATGGATATTCCCTTCGAGAAGCTTTAGAGGTTCATTAACCGCTAGTTCATTTGTTCAATAGTCATTAGTTCATTGGGTTGGGAGTATACCCTGGCATAATTCGTATTGCGAGGCTGGATAAGAGCCGACCGAAGCAATCACAGTGCCTCCGTGTAAATCTTAATTTCCTTGACTTATTAATGGTTATTAATCAATCGTGATCGTCATCCTGAACTTGTTTCAGGATCTTTCGGATTGATATTTTTCAGTGGTATAAGATGTTACCATTTTACACTAAATTTAACGCTCCAATGTCAGGTGATAACACCTGACATCACAAACTACAAATGATGAGGCCTTCCGTATTGTTCCATCTTTACCTTCGCTTTATCTTCCTTTACTGATAATTCAAAAATGTAATCGTAATCATCATCTGTTAATTCCTCCTTAGGTTTTTTGCCGCCAAGCGCTTCAATAATCTCGAGTACGGTATTAGAATGGCCTGCTACAATAATGGTTTTGCCAACGTAATTGGTTTTAATGCTGTCTACAAGCGATTTAACGTCTTTATAATCGATTACCTTCGGAATCACCAATGAATCTAATGTTTGGTGTGTTCTTTTTGTTGGCGTGGCAAAAGCAACATCAAACTTCACTTTCTTTAAGTAAGTTGCTAAATCTCCTGCTCTTATTCTTCCTTCATCAGAGAGATTAGGGTTGGTATCCTGTGGGTTAGACTTGTCTTTCTCTGCGTGCCTAACAATCCAAACTGTGGTCGTTTGGGCTGAAATTATGTTGGCAAAGAGGAGCGTTAACGACAGTAGTACAAGCAGTTTTTTCATGTTATAAATATTCAAAAATTAATTGGATAAGGAAAGGTTAAAAATTTATAGCTGTTATCAGCCTTTCAATATCCTCTTTTTCATGCCAGGAGGAAAGCACTATCCGATCTAAAGGCGCGTCGTTAGGATTTGGATAGGGAAAAGATGAAATTAAGATTTGCTCTCGCAGAAGGCGGTCTGAGAAATTAACATCGCCCAGCAAATACACAGGAAAACCATATTCGTGTTTCCAGGTAAGATTTAATGCCGATTCAAACATCAGCATGTTGCTTTTCAGTTTATTTAATGCTGTCTTGTATATTTCTTCAGCATGGATAAATGCATAAAGCCCTGCCGGACCAGATGGAGAAGCACCAATAAAGGTATTTGTACTTTTAAGTTTATCGATGATTTTATTAGGGGCCAACACAATACCAGCATCTACCCCCAATGCTTTTGCCATTGAGGCAACCACTACATTTTCGATATTTTCTTGTTTCGGAAGATTCACAATGGCACCTATTCCATTGTTGTTTACGCCTATTCCATGCGAATCATCAACCACAAGCATTATATTTTTATCCTTGTGGATCTCTTTTACAAAATCGAAGTCATAAATTTCTGGCATAAGATTGTTCATCGAATTGCTGATCAAAACCCAATTTTTTTCTTCGGATGCATTTATCCTTTCAATGGTTTCCTGTTCCCATGCTTTAAACGGCATTAAATTTCTGGTTTGATTTTCTGCTAGCCAAAGCGAAGGGTGTGTAACCGGGGCATAAATAATCCGGCCTAGTTTAGATAAAGCGTTAACGGTAAGCTGTGCAGCTAAATACCCGCTTGAAGTAATCAGTGCGGCTTCTGCTCCGTAGCGTGCTGCAGCTACTTTTTCGGCATCATCATAAATGCCAAGCTGAATGTTGTTGGTGCGGCTTGTTCCGTTGTTTAAACCGAATTTTTTAATCCCTTTAATATACAGATTAGTAAAGTCCTGATTTTTGGGAATGCCCAAATAGGCCGTCCCTCCAAAATATAAATAGGTGTTCCCCTCAATATTTATGTGATTAGAAAAAGGTTGATCAATCGATTTAAAGTTAGGTTTCATATTAATTGTAGTTTCTTCCAAGCTCATCATTGGCAGCACGGATAATAGATTTATCGCCGTTGTCATCATGGTAGAATTCCCAGAACATGATTCCATTTGCAATATCTTTAGCGAGTTTAGCTTTTTTCTTGGTGGTTATCGTTCCATTAAAGTAAAATTGAACGCCATCAATTAATGCATTATCTAAGCTTACATCAGCTCCCGCTGTTACAAAATCGCGATAGGCCTTGGCCGAGTTACTGGCATTTTTACCATAAGCTGGGATACCCAGAACAGCTTTCTCCTTTGGCATACCGCGGGTATTTAACCAATAATTTAAACTGGCAACGGCCATATTATAGGATGCATGTTGTATAGGCTCATTTTTATCCCAGCCAATGCCATCATACACCATAATATTAAAGAAATCTACAACAGGGAAAACTTCCGATTTTAATCCATCCCGAATACTGCCGGCGTATACACCAGGGGTTATGGCTGCACTTAAAAATTTATGGTATTTGTGTAGCGAATCTGAAAGCTCTTTCATTAATAGTACATAATTATCTGCAGATCCATCGCTGGTGCTTGGATATTCCCAATCCATATCTACACCATCCAGATTATTTGTTTTGGCAAAAGTTAGCACATTTTTTATAAACAGGTTTCGAGCCGTTGCAGATGCCGCCATGGTTACAAAAATACTTTTCGTGCCAGATATCGAAATGCCGGTTTTTACGCCATTTGCCCTTGCTTTTTGCATTACGGTTGTAAATCGGCCCGGTTGTGCTAACGCTGCTAAACTTCCATCGGTATTGGGATTTAGAAAAGCATAAAAGAGGTGCGTAATCATTTTGAACTTCGAATCGGCAACACTGGCCGGATCTCGGTAACTTGGAAAATAGCTTACAATTTTAAAGCTATTGTCGGGAATATATGGTGTAGTAGGGACAGGAGGTTCTGTAAGATCGGTTATGGGATCATTTTTCTTACAAGATGATATGATAAGCAGGGTAGAAATGCCAATCAATAAGTAGAATTTTTTCATAGGTTCGGTGTTTTTTGAGACTACATATGCTTAAAAAGTATTGTGTATATAAGTGATTATCCTCACCATTTCTGCACGTACCTCGGCAGTTGGTTTTACAAAGCTGTTGTTCATGAAAGAATAAATGTACATTTTGCCCTTTTTTGTGAGTACATATCCACTTTGGTTATGAACCCCCCCCAGCGAACCTGTTTTCCCGAAAACAAAAGGTTTGTCGGTTTTTGGGTAAGCACTTTTTAATGTGCCGCTTTTACCACCTGCAGGTAACAGATTAAACAGCTTTTCCGGATTGTTTACCAACCTGTAAATGGAATCAAGGAGGTATACATTATCGCGCGGCGTAAATAAATTCTGACGGGACAAACCAGATCCGTCAACCCATTTTACTTTATCAGGCAAAAAAGAAAGGTAGTTTTTCGTAATGTAATCGATCGCTTTCGTTGTACTCAGTGTATCGCCAATCTGGTTGGAGCAAACCAATAACAAATGTTCGGCGATAAAATTATCGCTGGGTAGCATCATGTGTTTTAAAACAGAATCACGCTTCGCACCCGATAAAGTTTTAGCATACGATGGTATTTTTAAGTTTATAATGCCGACAGGTTTGTGCAGGGTATCTGATAATATTTCGACGGTAACCTGCGCGCTGGTTTTATATGGGTTTTGCTGATTGTAGCCTGGTTGCACTGAAACGGCAGGATAATGAAAACGGTTGCTTAAAAAATCTCTGCTTACCTGAAAGCTGCCCGTCTTTTTTGTAGAATCTATTTCGAAACAGGAGGCAAAAACCCTTGGTTCGATATTGATTTTATTTGGACTGGCATAAGTAGAAGTAACCATGTTATCCATAATTGGCATTTCGGTAATTTCTGGCTGATAATAATAATCGTAATCATCCCACGACCAGCCATCGCCAAAGAAACTACCAGAATATCGTCCGGGAGAAAAGAATAGTTTTTTGTTCGAAGCCAAAAGAAAATTGTAAGCCGATTTGTCTTTTACAGCAAACTGTAAAAAAGCCGGATCGCCTGTACCCCAAAAAATCAATGAATCATTCCGTTCAATATATTTTAAAGCCGGCATCAAATCTGGCAGCATTTTTAAGCTGGCAAAAAAAGTATAAAGTTTGGTGTTAGATGCCGGGGTGAAATACTTATCGGCATCTTTCTGGAAAACCATTTTTTTATCTACAGGATTGTAAAGGGCGAAGCCAACCTGATATTGTTTGATTACCTGTGAATTTTTAAATTCTTTAGCTACTTTTTTTGAAATGATTTTATTGGTTGAGCAACTTGTTAACAAACAAATAGATAGTGCAAATGCGAGAAAAATAAAATTATGATTTTTTAAAGGAAACATGTTCTAAATTTAGGGGGCATAATTATCAACTAATTTATTAAATTTAGTTTAATGTTAGCCAAATATAACCCCGGTGTAATAATCTGTTTACGCAAACTAACAATTTGTTTGGGGTTGGTATTTCTTTTTTTTTCTGGGTTTGGCCAAGAATTCCTTTTTAAAAGAAACCGGCAAAAACAGTCAATTACTTTTAAGTGCATCAAAAACCTAATGGTTATCCCGGTGTATGTAAATGGTAAGGGGCCTTATGATTTTGTTCTTGATACAGGAGTTGGACCTATGATTATTACCGATCCATCGATTATCGATTCGTTGAATTTTAGTAAACTCCGCAAAATTAAAGTATCTGGCTTGGGTATTGAAACAGTTGAAGCCTATGTTTCTCAAAGTCTGGATGTTAAGGTAGGCAGTACAAGCATTAAGAATATACCAACAGCAATCTTAAAAGAAGATCTCTTTAACCTTTCGGGACATTTGGGCCTGAAAATTTACGGCTTGCTGGGCTTCAGTTTTTTTAACAGCTTTATTGTTGATATAAGATATAGTGAAAACAGGCTGATTATTTATGATTACGATGCCAAAATTAAATACCGCGGCAAAAAAATACCCATTGAGATCGAGAATCAGAAGCCCTATATTTTAGGCACTGTTGATGTTCCTGGCGGTAAAACAGTTGAGGCCAGATTTTTAATGGACACAGGAGCCAGCCATGCCTTATCGCTCGAAATGCTCCATGGAACCGAATTCCCGCTACCTGAAAAAAAAATTAAAGCAAATTTAGGGATGAGCCTTAGCGGCCAGATTAAGGGATATGTTGGCCGTGTAGACAAGTTTAATTTAGGCGGCTATGTTTTTAAAGAGGTTGTTGCTGGATTCCCTGATTTTAAGAGTATTGCGGATAAGATCGATTTATCCAAACGGAATGGGAACGTTGGAGCGGATTTGTTGCGGAAATTTAATATCCAGTTTAACTACCAGGGAGGTTTTATTTATGTTAAGCCAAATGGTTTAAGCAAAACTCCTTTCGAACACGATATGGTAGGTATGGTGCTTTATCTCGATCAGAAAGAGTATAAAAGAGTTCTGATTGGCGAAATAGACGAAAATAGTCCAGCAGAAAAAGCAGGACTATGCCCTGATGATGAAATTATTGGGGTAAATTTCAAAAGGGTAGATGCCTATTCTTTAAATGAACTTACAGAAATGTTTAAATCAAAAGCAGATCGAAGTGTAATTTTTGAAATTTTTAGAGACAATCAAGTCTATTTTAAAGTGGTTCGCCTTGAAAAGAGGATCTGAAAAGCGTAATTTTCCAGTTACAAAAGAATTGTCGTGTAACAAGGTTCTAACTTTAGCCTCTTATTGCCAAGCAAACTAACTTTTATATACACATGAAGAAAAACTTTAAGGTACTTGCTCTCGCAGGTATCGTAGTACTTGGTGTAGCCGGATCAGGTTCGGTATATGCCCAGAAAAAATCTAAAACGACAAAAGGGGCTACTCCTGCGGCTCCAACTGCAGTCCCGGCAGCAGCACCCAAAAAAGAAGGAATTAAACCATTTTCTGAAGTAATTACTGCAAAAGCCAGAACAACAAACGGTTTATTTAAAACACACAAGGTAGACGATAAATGGTATTTTGAGATACCGGATTCAATGATCAACCGCGAAATGCTTGTGGTTACCCGATTGGCAAAAGTACCGGCAGGAGTAAAAGTTGGCAACCAGCAATATGGTGGTGAACAATTAAATGAACAGGTATGGAAATGGGAGCGTAGAGGCAAACAGGTTTACATCCGTGTACCAAGTTATTCAACAAAGGCCGATCCCAATAGCGACATGTACGAATCGGTACAAAATTCTAATCTTGCACAAATCTTAGCCAGCTTTGAAATTAAAGCTTATAACAAAGATACTACTGGTGTGGTAATTGATGTGACCGACTTTTATAACGGTGATGTAATGGCCATTGGTGCTACCGATCAGATCCGTAAAGCTTATAAAGTTACCATGTACGATGCAACACGCTCTTACATCGATACGGTAAAAACTTTCCCGATTAACGTTGAGGTAAAAACAGCTAAAACTTACCGCGCAGTAGAATCTCCAACAGACAATAGTAATGGAGCCGTTACTTTCGAATTCAATACATCGATGTTATTATTGCCAAAAACTCCTGTAAAAGCAAGGATAATGGATAGCAGAGTTGGTTTTTTTGGTCAATCGCAGATTGATTACGGGAGCAACGCACAAAAGGCAGAGCGTACCGCTTACATTCACCGCTGGAATTTAGTCCCGAAAGATACTAACGCCTATAAACGTGGTGAATTGGTAGAACCAGTAAAACCAATTGTAATTTACATCGATCCTGCAACGCCTAAAAAATGGGTGCCGTTTTTAATTCAGGGGATTAATGATTGGCAGGTAGCTTTTGAGGCTGCAGGTTTCAAAAATGCCATTATAGGTAGAGAAGCACCAACGCCTCAACAAGATCCCCAATTTAGCGTAGAAGATTCGAGATATTCTGTTGTTCGTTATTTTGCCTCAGATATTGCAAATGCTTATGGTCCGCACATTAGCGATCCCCGTACCGGACAGATTTTAGAAACGCATATCGGTTGGTACCATAATGTAATGAACCTATTGCGTAACTGGTATTTTGTACAAACGGCAGCCATTAATCCTGAAGTTCGTAAAGCTAAATTTACGGATGCGCAAATGGGCGAATTAATCCGTTTTGTTTCTTCACACGAAATTGGCCATACTTTAGGTTTACCACATAACTTTGGCTCGAGTTACGCTTACCCGGTTGATTCGTTACGTTCAAAAGCATTTACAGATAAACATGGTACTGCACCATCTATTATGGATTATGCGCGTTTTAACTACATCGCTCAACCTGGCGATGGTGTAACCAAACTTCACCCTCAAATTGGAGAATACGATAAATGGGTAGTGAAATGGGGATATTCTTGGATTCCTGGAAACAAAACCGCAGAACAGGAAAAAGAAATTTTAGATCAGTGGACATTGAAAAATGCAGGTAATCCTTTGTATTTCTATGGCCGTCAGGGAACTTCATTAGATCCTCGCTTGCAGAGCGAAGATTTGGGCGACAACGCAATGAAAGCAAGTACTTACGGTATTGCCAACTTAAAACGCATTTTGCCTAATGTAGAAAAATGGACCTATCAAAAAGGTAAAGACTATAGCGATTTAAAAGAAATCTACACTGAAATTGTTGGCCAGTTTAATCGTTATATGGGACATGTGGCAACAAATGTTGGTGGATTAAGTGAAAACTTTAAAACCTACGAGCAAAAAGGGCCTGTTTATGCTTATTTGCCTAAAGCAAAACAAAAAGAAGCTGTTGCTTTCTTCAATCAACAGTTATTTACTACCCCGCTTTGGTTAATCAGTAATGATCAACTCAGTAAATTTGATAATGGTGTATTGCTAAATCGCATTAAAAGTGTTCAAGCGAATACTTTAGGCAATTTATTATCCGCCTCACGTATTGCTCGTTTGTTGGATAACGAAACTAAAAACGGTGCAGCAAAAGCGTATACCTTACCTGAATTATTTACGGACTTAAGGTCGTCGGTTTTTGTTGCAGGAAGAGCAGATGCATTTAAACGTAATTTACAACGTGCTTATGTAGACCGTTTACAGGATTTAATGACTAAGGAAGCAGAACTTCCGGTTGGATTCCCGGTAGATTATGCAGCAAGTTACGGTTTAACGCCAATCAATGTTGGTTTATCTGACATCAGACCATTGGTTAGAGCAGAGCTAAAAACCTTGTTGGCAACTACAAAAGCCAGGGCAGCAGCCGGTGATGCCATTACCAAAGCACACTACGAAGATTTAAATATCAGAATTAAAGATATTCTAGATCCTAAGAAATAAATGATAGATGTATTGAATTAGAGAATGGTATGTGATACAGCATCCAAATTCAATCATTAAAAAAAGCGGAGCAGATCATTAAATTGATCGCTCCGCTTTTTTTGGGCCAAACCTATCAGGTTTTCAACCAAAGGTTCGTCATCTCGACTGCAGTGCAATCCCGAACTTTCGGGAGAGATCTATTGCAGCAGATTTAGCTTCGCTAAGCCTTCGGGTTCTCGGCTTGGTTGTACTTCGCTCGAAACGACGAATCTATTTAATCCCCTTTGTATAATTTTTGATGCTTTAAGCTAAACACACAGCAGTTTTTTAATTTTATCGCAAAACAGGATTATGTTTAAAAAACTATTCTTTGCAGTTGTTTTATTTACAGCTTCTTTCTCCGCATTTGGCCAAAATGCCGATTCAATTACCATTGTTAAAACCAAATGGCATAAGAACAGAATTGCCAAACAGGTGGTTTTGTTCCGGCATCACTTCGATCAGAAAAATCTTTTCGCTGCAAACGAAAACATTTCTTTTTTAGAAATAAAAAATACTGGCCGGAAGGCGGTTTTTGCAATTGGAGCAGAAGAAAAGGAACTGATTACCACCAGTAACTTTGGATTACGTGATACAGCAATTGCTGCGGTAAATGGTAATTTTTTCGATGTAAAAAATGGAGGTTCGGTAGATTTTGTTCGCGTTAATGGAAAAACCATCAATACTAACCGCCTGGATAAAAATGGAAATCGGGCAAGGCATCAGGAAGCAGCAGTTGTAATTGAGAACGGAAAAATTTCGATCAAAAAATGGGATGGAACAAGCGATTGGGAAACAAAACTGGCCGCTCAGGATGTTTTGTTAAATGGCCCCTTATTAACTTTAAACTATGTTGATGAAAAGCTAGATACGACCGGATTTAGCCGTTTGCGCCATCCGCGTACCTGCTTAGGGGTAAAGCCCAATGGCAGGGTGATTTTGTTAACTGTCGATGGAAGAAATGAAAACTCCGCAGGCCTGAGTTTGTTCGAGCTAACCAAGTTAATGCGCTGGTTAGGCTGTACCAGTGCCCTAAATTTTGATGGTGGGGGTTCTACAACTTTGTGGGTAAACGGAATGCCTGATAATGGTGTTGTCAACTATCCAACAGATAATAAAAAATGGGACCACGAAGGGCAGCGCAAAGTAGCTAACGTTATTTTGGTGAAAAAACAAACACGAAGATAACCTGTATCTATAACAGCATGTTTAGCTCTGGTTAAAAAAACTTATTTTAGCCAAAGATTTTTGTTGAAATGATTAAAAATACGACATACTTTTTCTTTTTTGTGCTGATGCTTTCTGCCTGTAAGTTTGGCTCTAAAACCAGCGACCCAACTTTAAGAGATTTTACTTTCGAGCCTGTAAAAGGCATCCGTTACCAAGAGGTAAAACGCCGTTTTAAAACCGGACTTTCTTTTAATGCCGAAGGTTTTATGCAAAAACCATCTTGGATCATTGAAGTGGTTAAAGAAGATACCATGTCGGCCTGGAGTCCACAGAAGCAAAGAATGCAAAAATTCTATATGCAGTACGATCATGGAAATGTATATAATTTTGCTGCGGAATTTTTTAAAGTAAAACACATCAGTAAGGATAGTTTGGTTTTTCAGCGGATTCAGGTTGATGGAAAAGTAATTGCTTCAGATGTTCGCTCGGATGTAAATATGACTTTTTATGCGCAGGATTATATTAAAAACAAATTGAAGGCCAAGGCTGCCGATCTGCAAAAACCAAGCAAGGCTGATACTGTTTTTATAGAGAAACGTGCTGCCAAAGTTAACTTGAATAGCGATAGTGCTTTTGCTGCAACAGATCCGGTTCAGTTTATACCAAAAAGTAAAATTGTAAGGGTAGAAAAAATCAGCACGGTTGATCGGGCGAATAATAGGACCGAAGCTTATGATTATATGTTTCCGCAATATATTATCCGGATAGATCGGGCTTATAAAGACTTTGCTTACCAGGTTGCGGCGGTGATAGATTTTCAGGGAAGGATACACGTAAAAACGATTTATAATGTACTTCCCGAGAATGCTGAAGCTAAAAAAAAGGTAGCTCAGGGGATAGCAGATATCTATGTTAGAAACCTTTTTGATGTGGCTCCCGGAACAACACTCGGGATTCCACATAACAGTGAAATTACTTTAACTATGATTGGGAAGGCAATTAAAAAGCCTTAGTAATCTGCTATTTACAAAATTTTAACGTTAAAAAAATGTTAAAATTTATTTTGATTTTAAAAATTAAAACTTACCTTGCATACTTAATTTTAATATTTAATACAATGCAAGAAGGCACAGTAAAATTCTTCAATGTAACTAAAGGTTTTGGCTTTATCGTACCTGCAAATGGAGATAGCGAAATTTTTGTTCATTCAACAGGTCTTATCGACGAAATCCGTGAAAACGACAAAGTACAGTACGAAGTTGCTAACGGTAAAAAAGGCTTAAATGCCGTTAATGTGAAAGTAATTTAATTTATTTATCATATTTACAGAGAAGGCTGCTTTCTTGCGATGGCGGCCTTTTTTTGTTTTATTTTTCGCTGCCTGAATTCCATTCAGGATCTATTCTCACTTGTTATGACCTACTATTTTATTGTTCCTGGTTTGGGTAATTCTGGTCCAGATCATTGGCAAACGCATTTCGAAAATTCTGGAGATCATTTTATCCGGATTAATCAACGAGAATGGGATACACCTGCCAGCAAAGATTGGATTGAAACAATAGATCAGGCCATTGCTGATTATAATTTGGCTGATGTGATTTTAATCGGCCATAGTTTGGGCTGTACCGCAATTGCCAATTGGGCAAAACAATATCAAAAGAAAATTAAAGGAGCTTTACTCGTTGCACCAAGTGATTTAGAAGCACCCCGATATACTTTCTCAACGGCTGGTTTTGATCACGTGCCTTTAGATAAAATAAACTTTAAAACCATTGTTGTGGCCAGTTCAAATGATGAATGGGTAACAATAGAAAGGGCTGAATTTTTTGCTGAAAATTGGGGAAGTGAATTTATTAACATCGGTAATGCTGGCCATATTAATGCCGATGCCGGTTTTGGTGAATGGCCAAAGGGGTTGGAAATTTTAAGAACTCTGGGCTAAAATTTATATTGCTGAGTTCCTGCAGATTCCGCGAAAGGCGCAGATGAACATAAATCTGCGTAAATCAATTTGAGCTGCGGGAACCATTAAGCTATATCTTACTTCTGAGCCACTTTTTTTCTTAAAAACTGATCGAGAAAGATTAATCCGATTACCAAATCTGCAAAAAGAAAGGCATAAATAGCCGTAGACGTAATGTATTTCTCTAAGTTGAAATCGAAATTCACTTTCAAATCGAATTGAGGCATTTCGAGGTTAGCATTATAAAATACATAACTTAATATGGCTAGTAGCGAGACCACGAAAAAGCCTCCAATGCCGTAAATGATCTTTTTGTCGACCTTTGTTTTCATCGCTACCGGGGCGGGAACTAAGGCAATGCTTTCCATCACATTTCTGTTGAAAGACATAGAAGGTTCATCAAGATCGAGCCCATCAAAAACTAAATTAAGCTTTAGCAGATCCTCGTACTGGGATTTAATCTCAGTATTCGATTCAATTTTTTCTTCAATGGCTTTTTTTGAAGCATCATCCAAATTCCCATCAATATAATCCCAAAGCTGTTGTTCTATTGTGTTCATAGTAACTCCTTTACTTCATCTTTTAACAAATATTGTAATTTTTCTTTAAGTCTTTGCCTGGCCCTGTGCAACTTCACTTTTATCGTATTGGGTTCCATGTGCAGTGCTTCGCCAATTTCTTCTAAACTCTGTTCACCTTTATAAAATAGGGTAATAATAGCAGCATCGTCTGGTAAGAGCTGGGTAATGGCAATATTTAAAAAAGCATGGCTATCCTGCCGCTCATAGCAATTTGCGTTAAAACTGGAGGTCTGGTTTTCCAGCTGTAAAATGGTGCTTTCATCATGTATCGACGTAGTATCTAAACGGTTTTTCCTTAAAAAAGTCATCGCCGTAGTATAGGTTATCGTGTACAGCCAGGTGCTAAATTTAGCTGTTTGTTTAAAGGTGCCCAATGCTTTATATGCTTTTACAAAGCAATCCTGGGCAATTTCTTCGGCATCTTCCCTGTTTTTCGAAAACCTTAAAGCAAGCGTAAATACAAATCGCTGATGGCGCTTTACCAACAAAGCATACTGATCGGTTTCGCCGTTCAATACCTTTTGGATCAGCTCTAAATCTGTAGGTTTTTGCTCCATGTTTAGCTGTAAGACTACGTTAAAGATAAACAGGTTACACGTGAAATATAATTAAGGAGATATATTATTTGTAAATAGTCGGATGAATTATATAAAATTGTTTTTTTGGAAACGAAAGGGCAGTTTTTCATTGGAGATTGCAGTCCTGCTGTCCGCTGTAGTCCCGACGTGAAGTCGGGAGCTGCCGCTGCCATCAGGTTTACGAACAGCATGTGTGCACCCTGCAACCCTAAAAATGAAATGCTGTTTTGGCCATTTAGCCCCGGGTGAAGCGGTACCCTGCAGGCTGAAGAACGAGGCCAAAGCGTACAAGCGGAACACGGGAACCAACTTGATTTCTTGTACAGGCACTGCGCTCCGAAAAGAAAATTACTTGATAAACAGGCGATATAATTTTTTATTGACTGGAAATGAAAGGATGGTTTTTCATTGGAGATTGCAGTCCTGCTGTTCGCTGTAGTCCCGACGTGAAGTCGGGAGCTGCCGCTGCCATTAGGTTTACGAACAGCGTAGATGCACAAACAGCCTCAAAAATGAATCTTTTAGGTTCCTGGTAAACTTCGGAAGTTGTGCGTTAATTCGAAGCGAAAAACTTTAAACCGGCAATAGAACCGATGAGCGTACAGATAAAAAATATCCGCCAAAAGGTTGCTGGTTCATTGAAATAAAAAATGCCGATAATTACTGTTCCTACGGCACCGATACCTGTCCAAACAGCATAAGCAGTTCCCATGGGTAGAGTTTGGGTTGCTTTATTTAGCAATAAGAAACTCAAAATAATACAAACAAAAAAAGCTGTACTCCATTTTATATTCGAAAAATTGTTCGATAATTTAAGGCAGGTGGTAAAGCCAACTTCAAAAAGGCCGGCAATAATTAAGATAATCCAGTTCATGATAAATGTGTTTCTGCAAATTTAAGGCACATTTATCGGGCAGCATTTTACAAATGTTAAAAAATGATTTTATTTATGGGCTGCTCTTATTCTGCTCAGGGTAACCTGTGTTACTCCCAGGTATGAGGCAATATGTTTTAAAGCTACTCTTTTGATCAGCTGGGGAGATTGATCTAGAAAATCCTGATAACGTTCTGCTGCCCCTTTAAAAGCCCTGTCGATTAATCTTCTTTCAGTTGCAATTAATTCCTGTTCTGCAATTTTTCTGCCCCAATTGGCAATTTCTAAATGTTGATCGTAAAGCGAAAAAAGGTCGGTTAGTCTGATCTGAATTAAACTGCAGTTTTCCAATAGCTCAATGTTTTCGTATCCGGGGCTATTATTAATATAGCTGTTAAAAGAAAAAAGAACTGCACCACTTTGTCCAAACCAAAAGGTTATCTGCTGGTTTTGGCCGTCGGAATAGGCTCTGGCAATACCACTTTCGAGGATATAGAAATAAGGCTCTGTTTTATCTGCATAGATTAAAATCGTTCCTTTCTGATGTTCTACCCGCTTAGAAACAGCTGCTAACCTTTCTAAAGCCTCAATGCTGAGCGGTTTAAAGATTTCTATATTTTTTAACTGACTGTACAAGGGAATTTTTAATGTTTGATAAAGCTATCGATTTTTTTTCAGCAAGGGTGTAACCTGATTAAAAAGTGTGTAGTCATAATACACAGAACACGGTTCAATTTAAACAATAGAATATTAACAAATTAAAAAATTATAATCATGGAAGGTATATTAGTCCCAATCTCGCTTTTTTTAGGTGCATTCGCAATGGTATTCGGAATCCGTTACCTATCAAACAAAGAGAAAATGGCAATGATCGAAAGGGGAATCGATCCGGGTGTGCATAAGGCTACACCAAAACCGTTTTTAAGTTTAAAGTTCGGTTTGCTTTTGGTTGGCCTGGGAATAGGTTTATTAGTAGCGCTCTTCACCGTTAGAGGGGTATTCGGCAGCGACATGACCCACAGCGAAGAAGGACAATCGGTAGCCATTTACTTTGGTTGCATCGGAATTTTCGGCGGACTGGGTTTAATCGTTTCTTACCTTGTAGAGAAGAAATGGCTGGATAATAACAAGTTTTAATTATTAAATAAGTTGTGCCGTCAGATGTTCCCATCTGATGGGGATGGAGAATTCAGGTTTTGGAACAAGAGTTGTTCAAACTTGATTTCTCTTATTTTTTTAGTGCTGTGGGATATTGTGTTGGCAGATGTTACCATCTGACAATTGATGTTTCAGCATTAGATGATCTGCTTTTAGATTTAAATAACAGTCAGATGGTAACATCTGACTGCACATGACTAAGACTGCAAGGAATGACTTCTCTTTATTGCGGTTTGTTAATAATCGCTACGGTTAAACGGCTAATGCAGTTCATCTTTCCACGTTCATCGTAAATTTTGATTTCCCAAACCTGGGTTTTGGCCCCAATATGTAAAGGTTTGCAAATGCCTTTTACCAAACCACTTTTTACTGGCCTTAAATGATTGGCGTTTACTTCTAAACCAACAGCAACATACTTTTCAGGATCTATACACATATAAGAGGCAATACTGCCCAAGGTTTCTGCCAAAACCACCGAGGCGCCGCCATGCAAAATTCCTGCAGGTTGATGTGTACGTTCATCAACAGGCATGGTTCCAATAATAAAATCTTCGCCAATTTCGGTAAAGCGGATATCGAGCAGCGCACCTAAATGATTTTTAGGACGGTCGTTTAGCTCATCAACCGTAAAGTTTTTAAACCACATGGTAACGTTCTTTTAAAATGTAAACATGATGGATAATATGGCCACCCACAATAAATAAAATAGATTTTACATTAATTTCCCTGCCCGAAGCAATTCCCTTTCTGTTTAGTTCTTCTTCATTTAAAGATTTAAAAAGGTATAAGTTGGCTTTACGCAGTGCAATAAACTCTTCAATAAGATCATCCAGATCACGCTCGGCAAAACGGGCATTGGTTACATAGTCATCTTCCTCGAAACCTGGTAAAGGCTGCTGTTCTTTTCGGGCAAAACAGGTAATGCGAAAGGCAAAAACACGTTCAGCATCAATAATGTGGCCTAACATTTCTTTTAGCGTCCATTTACCTTCGGCATAGGCGTAATCAGCTTTATCGGCGTTTGCCCTAAACAAAGCCGGAAGACTTAGCATCTGATCGTTTAGAATTTCGAAAATATCTCGATCTACTTTACTGATATAGGTTTCGCCCCAAGTTGGATATTCGTTAGGCTGTGGTCGGTTCATATCTTAAACTGCTTTTTAATATTATTCTAAAAGTTGTGCCTTTACCCAGTTCAGAGTCTTTTACAAAAATTTCGCCACTATGGTAATTTTCTACAATACGCTTGGTAAGCGATAAACCTAAACCCCAACCGCGTTTACGTGTAGTATAGCCTGGTTGAAAAACCGCATCGAACTTAGATCTTGGAATGCCTTTTCCGGTATCGCTCACATCAATAAAAACCTGTTCTTTGGCTAAATTTTCTATAATGTTAATGGAGATCGACCCTTCGTTTTCGATAGCGTTTGCTGCATTTTTTAAAAGGTTTTCAATCACCCAATCAAATAATGGAACGTTTAACATCGCCCTTACCTGCTCATCGCCGGTAATGCTGAATTTAACCTTATCTGAGGTACGTACTTTAAAATAGCGGATAAAATCGCTGATTACAATGTAAACCGTATGATCTTCGAGTATAGGTTTAGAGCCGATTTTAGAGAAACGGTCGGTAATGATTTCCAGACGTTTAATATCGTTCTCCATTTCGGCAATAAGAGGATCATCTTCTGCATCAAATTTCGATTTCATCAATTCTGTCCAGGCCATGAGTGATGATATTGGTGTACCCAGCTGGTGTGCCGTTTCTTTGGCTAAACCTACCCAAACATGGTCCTGTTCATCTTTCCGCGCAGAACTAAATGCTGCATAAGCTGTTAAAAGGAAAAGGAAGATAACCCCCATTTGGATGTATGGGAAGTACCTCAGCTGTGTCAGAATGAAGGAGTCGCGATAGTAAGCCTTAAATTTTTTGCCCAAAAAATTCATTTCGTCTGGCGGATGCTCTGCTTTCATCTGCCTTAACTGCCGTACAAAATATAAACTATCGTAAGTGAGTTTAGCATCTGCAACGGGGTAATTGGTTTTAGTACTGTCTAAACCAAAAAAAGAAGTAATCGTTCCAGCAGAATCGATCAAGATTACAGGTGTTTTTGTGTTTGCACGTACCGTTTCTACAATTACACGATAATCGTCATTATCGTAAAGAAACATGGCCCGTTCCTGAATTTTCACCCACAGATGAAACTGGTCTGCCTCTTCGCGTTCCATTTTTTTTACAAAAGAATCGGTGTAAAATACTGAAGCAATGCCAATTAATATGGCAAAAATAAGAAGGAAAAACTTCCAGCGGCGTTTCTTTTGATAAGGATTCATGCTTTAGCTAGCCAAATTACAATAACAAAACGGAAAAAACATAAAACCATTATGCTTTTTAAAAAACCTTGAGCAATCATTTCGAATACATAATAGCTTCATCATATATGAAACACTATAAAATGGATGAAAAACATATCTTTGCAACGTCTTGCGTTTTGCGCAGAGCGGTAAGCGTTAGAGCGCCCAACGCCTAACGCCAACCGCTCAACAAACCAATTATGGATAAGAAAGTTAGAGTAAGATTTGCCCCAAGCCCAACCGGAGGTTTGCATTTAGGTGGTGTACGCACCGCTTTGTTCAATTATTTGTTCGCCAAAAAAAATAACGGAACTTTTGTACTTCGTGTAGAAGATACCGATCAAAACCGCTTTGTAGAAGGCGCTGAAGAATATATCGTTAACTGTTTAGATTGGTGCGGAATTACACCTGATGAAAGTCCAAGCAATCCCGGCGCTTATGGTCCATACCGCCAAAGCGAACGAAAGCCAAGTTACCGGAAATTTGCCGAACAGCTGATTAGCGATGGTTATGCTTATTATGCTTTCGATACTCCAGAAGATTTAGACGCCAAACGTAAGGAAATCCCAAATTTTCAATACGGACAGGCTACACGCATGCAGATGCGTAATTCTTTAACCCTTACCATTAGTGAGGTTGAAGAGTTGTTAGCGGCAAAAACGCCACATGTTATCCGCATTAAAGTACCAGCCGATGAAATTGTACATTTTAATGATTTAATTCGTGGCGATGTAAGTTTCGAAACTTCGTTGGTTGATGATAAAGTATTATTAAAAGCTGATGGAATGCCAACCTATCATTTAGCCGTTGTGGTTGATGATAAAGCGATGGAAATCAGCCATGCTTTTAGGGGTGAAGAATGGTTGCCTTCGGCACCGGTTCATATTTTACTTTGGAAGTATTTAGGATGGGAAGCGGAGATGCCTGCATGGGCACACCTGCCTTTAATCTTAAAGCCAGATGGACATGGAAAATTAAGTAAACGCGATGGCGACCGATTAGGTTTTCCGGTTTATGCAATGAACTGGACCGATCCTAAAACCGGCGATGTAACCAAAGGATTTAAAGAAATGGGTTTTATGCCCGAAGCTTTTATCAATATGCTGGCACTTTTAGGCTGGAATGATGGTACCGACCAGGAGTTATTCTCGTTAAAAGAGCTGGAAGAAAAATTCTCTATAGAAAGAATTAGTAAGGCAGGGGCTAAATTCGATTTCGAAAAAGCCAAATGGTATAACCATGAGTGGATTAAATCGCAGGGCGCTGAGCGCTTAGCACCAGGCGTAAAGGCGGAGTTGGAAAAAGCAGGAGTTGAAGTAAATGATAATACTTTTTTAAATACTGTTATTGATTTAATTAAAGACCGCTGTACACTATTGCCCGATTTTGTGGCACAGAGCAGTTACTTCTTTACTTCGCCGGCAGAATATGATGTAAACTCGGTAAAACCAAAATGGACAGTAGAAAAAGCCGATTTTTTTAATGCTTTTGCTGATCGTTTACTATTAACTGATGCGGGTACTGCCGAAGCAACTTTTAAAGCCCTGGCCGAAGAAAAGGGCTTTAAACCAGGAGAATTGATGTTGCCTTTCCGCATTATGCTGGTGGGCGGTAAATTTGGGCCTGGTGTTTTTGATATTGCTGTGTTGTTGGGCACAGCAGAAACTAAAACAAGGATAACTAAAGCAATTGCTGTTTTTAATAGCTAACATTCATTCTGCGAATGCAGGAAGATCATACAGAGAAGCCAGGTTTAAAACCCGGCTTCTTTTTTTGCAATAATCCAAAAGAATAAATCAATAAAAATAATTTATACTTTAGTATAACAATTGTCCCATAATTAAGGTTATTCATTAAACTAAAAAAGTAAATTATGCAATGGTTTGGTAAAGGCAGTAATAATGTAGAAGACGGAAGAAGCGGTGGCGGTGGGAAAACCATCCTTGGTGGCGGTGTTGGTATAATAATCGTAGTGCTCGGCCTAATTTTCGGCAAAGATTTAACTGGCTTGGTTAGTCAGCTTCCTGCTACTACAGGTACGGAAGAAGTTAAACAGGGTGTACCAGCTAACGATCCACAGGCACAGTTTGTAGCGGGTGTATTAGAATCAACCGAGCAAGTATGGGATAAGGAATTTCAGGCAATGGGCAAACAATATGAGTATCCTAAACTCAGGTTATTTAGAGAAGCTGTACAAACGGCCTGTGGGAACGCAAGCGCTAATGTAGGGCCGTTTTACTGCCCTGGCGACCATAAAGTTTATATCGACTTATCATTTTATGATGATTTAAAGAATCGTTTCGGTGCTGCCGGAGATTTTGCACAGGCTTATGTAATTGCACATGAGGTTGGCCATCACGTTCAAAATTTACTGGGAATTTCTGAAAAACTAGATCGGGCACGTGGCCAGGTGAGCGAAAAAGAATACAACCGCTTGTCAGTGAAATTAGAGTTGCAAGCCGATTTTTTTGCTGGACTTTGGGCGCATAATGCCCAAAACCTTAAAGATTTTAAATTGGATGAAGGAGATATTGAAGAAGCATTAACTGCTGCGAATGCCATAGGCGATGATAAATTGCAAAAACAGGCTACAGGCGATGTTCAGCCCGATTCTTTTACCCACGGCACCTCTGCACAGCGTATGTATTGGTTTAAAAAAGGCTTTGAAACCGGAGATATTAGACAGGGCGATACTTTTAATTCAAATAATTTATAAAAAATCAAAACTTTTTTAAAAGCGCATTGTTTGTTTACAGTTAATGAGGTTTTTATCTCAAAACCAAACATAATTATCCCGGCTTCTTATTTGTTTTAATAAAGATGATCCTTATAGTTGATGACAGGCCCGAAAACCTGATCTCGTTACAGAAAGTATTACAGGCACACAGTTTTGAGGTTGATACCGCATCATCTGGCGAAGAAGCGCTGAAAAAAGTTTTAAAAAACAATTATGTCCTGATTATTCTCGATGTACAGATGCCAGATATGGATGGCTTCGAAGTAGCCGAAACCATTTCCGGGTTTAGCAAGGCAAAAGATACCGCCATTATATTTCTTTCGGCTGTAAATACAGAGTTAAAATTTATTACCAAAGGATACCTTAGCGGTGGACTGGATTACATTACCAAACCTGTTGATATTAATGTGCTGCTCCTTAAAATAAAAACGTTTTATCGAATTTACGAGCAGAATAGAAAGCTTAACGAGGTGCAGGAAAAATTGCTTGAAGAAATAGAATTCCGAAAGCAGGCCGAACATAAAAAAGACGAATTTATCAGCATTGCCAGTCATGAGTTAAAAACACCTTTAACCAGTGTAAAGGGCTATATTCAGTTGTTGCAGCGCAGCCTCAACAGAGATGATAAAACCATGGCCCAGAATCATCTCGAAAAAGCGAGTACCCAGCTCGAAAAACTAAACGAATTAATTGTCGATCTGCTCGATATTTCAAAAATTGAAAGTGGAAAGATGAAGTTTAACATGAAAAGTTTTTGTGCTGATAACATGGTAAACAATGCCATCGAGATGTTGCAGCAATCTAATCCCGATTTTAAAATCAGCAAACTGGGCAAAACAGACGAAATGATATTTGGTGATGAAATGCGCTTGGAACAAGTGGTGATCAATTTTATTACGAACGCCATTAAATATGCCCCAGGTACCAATCAGGTTAATGTAACCACGAATATTAAAGATGAAAAACTTTATCTTGCTGTAAAAGATTTTGGTATTGGTATTTCAAAAGAGCAACAAGATAAGATTTTTGATAAATTTTATCGGGTAGAAGATAATAGCAACCGGTTTAATGGCCTTGGAATAGGCTTGTATATCTGTTCGGAAATTATTAACCGCCATGGAGGCACAATTGGGGTAAACAGTGTGCCTGACGAGGGTTCTGAATTTTATTTTATCATCCCTACTACAGAAGAAGAAATCCTTAAAAACCAGATCTAATTATCCTTAATCCATATAATGAAAACAACTCTTAAAAATAATTTACGTTTGGGCCTTGGCCTGTCGCTAATTATTCTATTTATAAGTTCACTTGCCTCTTATGTAAGTATCAATAACCTGATTAAAAGTACCGAACTGGTTAAACATAGTGATGAAGTTATCTTAACTACCGAAGCTGTAATTTCTACCTTAAAAGATGCCGAAACGGGGCAACGAGGTTATCTTTTAACTGGAAACAAAATATTTCTTCAGCCGTACTACGGATCTACTGATACAGCGATGGCTGCCTTAAACAGGATAGAAGCCCAAACGAAGGATAATGTTGTTCAACAAAAAAATGTTGCCGAATTAAGAAATATTCTGGCCCGTAGGCTCAATATCATTACCTCAACAATAGAAATTAAATCGTTAGGTGGCCAGATCGATCCAACGGTACTCTTAGAGGGTAAAACCTATATGGATCAGGCACGTGCAGTGGTAACCAGAATGATTAAAGAAGAAAAAAGGTTGCTCGAAAGCCGCACCGTTGAGCTAAACAAACTTACGGCTTATACCCCAATCCTGATTTTAATTGCTGCCGTTCTTGCAATACTCATCACATTGTTTTTTTATAGAAAGGTATCTGTCGATTTTGATGAGCGCGTTAAACTTCAAAAAGAGATTGAGGATAAAAAATACGAGATGGAGAAACGTATTGTAGCCATTAAGGAAATTGCCTCTCAAATTTCCAGCGGTAATTACGGCGTAAAACTCGATAGCCAAACCCAGGATGATATTGGCGAACTTGCTGATTCGTTGAATACAATGTCATCATCATTGAAAAAATCTTTCGATACATTAGAAGAGAACGAATGGTTGCAAACTGGTGTAGCTAACTTAAATGTAAAAATGGTTGGCGAAAAAGATGTTTTCCATTTAGCAGAAGATATTATTGAGTTTTTGGCCAATTATACCAAAAGCCAGATTGGCGCCCTTTATTTATTTAAAGACGACGGATACCTACATTTAAAAGGGCAATATGCTTTGCAAGGACAAAATCTAACCCAAACCTTAGAACTTGGGCAAGGCTTAATCGGTCAGGCGGTTAAAACAGGTAAGCCTATATTGCTGGATGATGTTCCACAGAATGAATTAACCATTACACACGCTACCGGAAACATTAAACCAGCACAGTTAATTGTACTTCCAATTATTAGAAATGAAATTTCAATAGGTGGATTAGAATTAGGCACTATCGGTAAATACAGCGACCTGCAGTTACACTTTTTAAACTTGGTTTTATCTGATGTGGGTACCGCGTTGTTGGGCGCACAGAACAGACAAAAGCTTCAGCAATTATTAGAAGAAACACAGGCACAATCAGAAGAGTTGCAAGTTCAGCATAATGAATTAGAAGGCTTAAACGCAGAACTAGAAGCACAGGCACAGAAACTCCAGGCCAGTGAAGAAGAATTACGCGTGCAGCAGGAAGAATTGTTGCAAAGCAACCAGGAGCTTGAAGAAAGAAGCAGCTTACTGGAAGAAAAAAATGAACTGATTGAAGAACGCAATATAGAAATTCAGCAAAAAGCAGAAGCCTTAGAACTGAGTACGAGGTACAAGTCAGAGTTTTTGGCCAATATGTCGCACGAGTTAAGAACACCACTTAATTCGATATTGTTATTATCGAGATTAATGGCCGAAAATGAGGCTATGGACCGCGAGCATCAGGAATATGCAGAGGTTATCCAAAGTTCAGGTCAGGGCCTTTTAAGTTTGATAGACGAAATTTTAGATCTTTCTAAAATTGAAGCAGGCAAAATGGAACTCGATCGGACAAATATTAAGGTTGATGAGATCATTTCTAATATGCGTTCGCTGTTTAATCCTTTGGCTAAAGATAAAAACCTGAACTTTGTTATCGAAAAATCGGCAGAAGTACCTGAGTTTTTTCATACCGATAAAATGCGCTTAGAGCAGATTATTAAAAACCTGTTATCAAATGCTATTAAATTTACTAGCGTAGGTGCGGTAACCCTAAATATTAATAAGAATGAAAAGTTAGGTGCGCTGGTATTTAAAGTTACCGATACGGGCGTAGGCATTGCGCCCGAAAAGCAAGGTATGGTATTCGAAGCCTTTCAACAGGCGGACGGCTCTACACGTCGCAAATTTGGTGGCACAGGCCTTGGACTTTCAATTAGTAGAGAGCTGGCCAAACTATTGGGCGGATATATTGATTTAAAAAGCACAGAGGGTGAAGGAAGTATTTTTACACTTACCTTGCCCATTGATAAAAATAAAGGTTTTGATGGCGCTGTACCTCAGGTAGAGAAACCTGTAATCGCCTTAGAGGCTCCGGTAAAAAAAGTGAGCCACTTAACGGTCGAAAATATTCCGCAAGAGGTTGAAGATGACCGGGATAATATTCAGCCTGATGATAAGGTAATTTTAATTGTCGAAGACGATACCCCTTTTGCCAAAACACTATTGGATTTTACCCGAAAAAGAAATTATAAAGGTTTGGTTGCCGTTCGTGGCGATGCAGGGATTGAAATGGCGAAAACCTTTAAACCACTTGCCATTTTACTAGATATCCAACTGCCCGTTAAAGATGGTTGGCAGGTAATGGAAGAGCTGAAATCGGATCCTTCAACACGTCCGATTCCAGTGCACATCATGTCTTCTTTACAGGTTAAGAAAGAAAGTTTGTTAAAAGGCGCGGTAGATTTTATAAATAAACCTTTTGCCTTTGAGCACATGCAGGAAATATTTTCAAAATTAGAGCATGCGTTAAGCCGTCACCCTAAAAAGGTACTTATTGTAGAAGAAAACGAACAACATGCCAAGGCATTAAGTTATTTTTTAAGCAATTTTAATATCCAGACAGAAATTGTTAACCAGGTAAACGAAAGTGTTTCTGCGCTGCATAAGCCGGAGGTTAACTGCGTGATTTTGGATATGGGTATTCCTGATAAACATGCTTACGAAACCCTTGAAGTGGTAAAGAAAACACCAGGTTTAGAGAATTTACCGATCATCATTTTCACAGGTAAAAACCTTTCAAAGGGAGAAGAAAACCGCATCAAGCAATATGCTGATTCCATCGTTGTAAAAACGGCGCATTCTTATCAACGTATTTTGGATGAAGCAGGTTTGTTCCTTCATCTGGTAGAAGAAAAAAGCAAGGAGAAAAGCAAAACACCTAAAAAGTTTTCCGAATTACAGGATGTATTAGTTGGTAAAACGGTTCTGGTGGCGGATGATGATGTGCGTAATATCTTCTCTTTAACCAAAATGTTAGAGCAGCACCAGATGAAGGTGGTAGCCGCTACCGATGGTAAGGAAGCCCTCAAGCTATTAAATGAAAACCCTGAAATTGATGTTGTTTTAATGGATATGATGATGCCGGAACTAGATGGCTACGAAACTACAACAGCCATCAGGCAGGATATTAAATACCGGAACCTGCCTATTTTGGCCGTTACGGCAAAAGCCATGATGGGCGATCGCGAAAAGTGTATTGCTGCAGGCGCATCTGATTATATCAGCAAACCGGTAGATATGGATCAGCTGATATCGTTATTAAGAGTTTGGTTATACGAAAATCATCATAAATCATAAACCATTTTTTATTTTTATGCCTCAAAAATTAATTCTCATAATTGATGATGATAACCGAAACATTTTTGCTTTAAAAGCTGTTTTAAAGGCCAAAGGTTTCGATTGTTTATCTGCTATAAGTGCCCAGGAGGGTTTTTCTATCATGGAGAAACACGACAATGTTGCCATCGTTTTAATGGATATGATGATGCCAGACATGGACGGCTATCAGGCTATTGCAGCCATGAAAAAATCAGCTAAAATGCAGAATATACCTGTGTTAGCGGTAACTGCCCAGGCCATGGTTGGCGATAAGGAACGTTGCTTAAGCGCAGGAGCATCGGGGTATGTTTCAAAACCGATAAATGTTGACGAGTTATTAATGCAAATCGAAAATTTTACAAAATAACAGGTGATAAGTGATGCGATAGATAATGAACAGGTAGAAATCCTGTTGAACGATGTTTTGGAAAGCCATGGATATGATTTTCTGGAATATTCTCATGCATCAATAAAAAGGAGAATTATACGCCTTTACGGACTGGATAATTTTGTAAGTTTCGCCGAATTTCGTTACGCGGTTAAAACAGATAAGCAATATTTTAAACGTTTTTTAGAGGAAATTACGGTTAACGTTACCGAAATGTTCCGCGATCCTTCTTTTTATAAATCCCTGCGCAACGATGTCCTCCCAGTGTTGGGTACCTATCCATTTATCCGTATTTGGGTGGCAGGTTGTTCTACCGGAGAAGAGGCTTATTCGCTTGCCATTGTTTTAAAAGAACTTAATTTGCTTAATAAATCGCTTATTTATGCCACCGATATTAATCCATCGGTTTTGGATAAGGCAAAAAAAGGGATGTTTCCCTTAAATTATTTAAAGCAGTATTCCGAGAATTACCTGCAATCGGGTGGCTTAAAAGATTTTTCTACTTATTATACGGCCAACTACTCTTTGGCAAAATTTGATGAAAGCTTAAATAGTAAGATGATCTTTTCTACTCATAATTTGGTTTCCGATCATTCTTTTAATGAGTTTCAGCTAATTTTATGTAGAAACGTATTAATTTATTTTGATAAAGACTTACAGCATAAAGTATTTAACCTATTTGATGGTAGCATCGAGAAATTAGGGTACCTTGCCTTAGGAAGTAAAGAAAGTTTGGAGTTTTGGCCAAAAGCCAAAGAATACAAAAGGGTTAAAATGGAAAAAATATGGCGGAAACTGTAGATTCTACCTCTTGTGGTGCATTAATTATTGGTGGCTCTGCGGGTAGTTTAGATGTATTGCTCGAAATTTTTCCTGCGCTAAGGAATGATATTGGTTTTCCTATTGTGTTAGTGATCCACCGTAAGGCAAGTAACGAATCTCTTTTAACCGATTTGCTAAAATCGCGCACTACGCTGGAGGTTAGTGAAGCAGAAGAAAAAGAGTTTTTAAGCCCCGGCAAAGTTTTTATTGCGCCTGCAGATTATCATATGCTGATAGAGGACGACCAAAGTATATCTTTAGATTATTCGGAAAAAGTAAATTATTCCAGACCGTCAATTGATGTTACCTTTCAGTCAGCGGCTGAGGTTTTTGGAGAAAAACTGGTCTGTATTTTACTTTCAGGGTCTAATGCAGATGGAGTAGAAGGGTTAAAAAGTGTAAACAATTTTGGAGGTAAGGTGGTTATACAGAATCCAAATACGGCCATAATGCCTTATATGCCGCAACAGGCTGTGCAGAATGTTAAGCCACATGTGATATTGGATAGCCACAATATGGCTGATTATATAAATAAGTTAAATGATTAATTGCTTTTCGGAGGTTAATATGATAGTTGCAAAAAAAGTATTTGTTTTTGATGATAATAGGGATATCCTTGATCTCTGTACATTTATTTTGGAAGATGCCGGGTATGAGATAAAAACATCTGAAAATGCCAATAATATAGAAGAACAGGTTGCAGCGTATATGCCCGATTTAATTTTTATGGATAATTGGTTGCCCGATCTGGGAGGGATACAGGCCACTAAGGCATTAAAAAATCACCCTGATTTAAAGCACATTCCGGTAATTTATTTTTCGGCCAATAATGATATATCTTCATTAGCCGATGAAGCTGGTGCCGATAGTTACCTATCGAAACCATTTGATATTGCTGCACTCGAAGAAATTGTGAAAAAGCATTTGAGCTAGCGCCGAAGACTCACGAAGTTTCAGATGGCTGGTGTGCTGGAAAGACTTCGTAGGTCTAGACCCCTGCCTTGCTTAACTTCGGATTTATTCCTTACCCCAAATTCTTGTATTCAGATCCAGTTCCCTAACAATATCATACATAAACTTTATGGTGGAGATATCTTCATTCACCGTTTCCGGACTTAGCAGTGATTTAAAAACAGGTGCTTCGAAATAGTTCCGGTTCAAAGGGAAAGCGATATACATCCTCGATTCGATAAAGGATAAACTGATGTTATATTTTGTTTGGTGGTTGAGGTTTAATATCCGCTCCATCATGGCAGGTGTAAGGATGTATCTGGATTCGACCTGATCGGAGCCATAAGTCACAAAAGTCTTATCAAAGTCTAGATTTTCCAACTGGATAACATCATTACTGCCAAAAGAAAACAGGTTTTTTGAAAACCATGCGCCAAAAGCTGCCCCGAAATCTTTTGGCCTCACAATGGTTACACCATTAAACTTTTTGTTAAAATCAGCAGCAAAAATGATTCCTTTAAAAATGTCGTGCCACTCTGTTCGCGTTCCATCTTTTGTTTGGGTTACGGTTTTATATTCAGCATGTACCTCGGCAAAATAAAACTGGGTTTTATCAGCACGTCCTGTTACCAGATCCTCTGTTTTATAACGATCAGGTTCATTGGTAAACAACTGTGTGTACATAAACTCCGAAGCTTCAATTCCCTGGTAGGGATTAATCGATAAGCTTTCGTCTAAAAATTTAAGGGCAGCACCAATTACATTGGTTTTGTAGGCATTTTGATAAGCTGTTAAAGAATCATTGATCTTAAATAACAAAACTCCGCCGTAAATAAGAGGTATTAAGCCGCCAATTACGCCAGGAATAGGAAAACCTACGAAAAAGCCTATAACACAGAGCAGAATGCCCGCGGCAATAAAAATATAGCCTTTGGTTTGGGTTCCGGCAATTCTTTTGCGCTCTACCTCCATTGTAGCCAAAACTTGCTGTAAGGCTACATTATTTGCAACATCGAACGACATTAATTATTGAAAAGCTCTTTTGCGCTAATGTTTTTGCGTTCCTCGGCAGCGGTTTCTAAAACGGCAATGGCTTGGAAATTTAACATTCCGGCAAATAAACTCCCCGGAAACATCATAATCGAATTATTGTAGTCGGTTACCGAAGCATTATAGGTTCTTCTGGCAGCGGCAATCTGTTCTTCGCTTTCGGTCCAGGTGGTTTGCAGATTAATAAAGTTGGTATTGGCTTTTAAATCAGGGTAATTTTCGATGTTAACCATTAAACCTTTCACACTGCTGCTCAATTGTGTATCTAAATCTGCTTTTTCTGCATTGCTGATGTTAGGTGAGCCGGCTTTAGATCTTAGTTCAACTATTTTGGTCAAGGTTCCCTGCTCGTAAGTAGTATACTGTTTTACCACTTCAACAAGATTTGGAATAAGATCGAACCGCTTTTTAAGCATTACATCAATGGCTGAGAAGGCATTGGTTACCTGGTTTTTCTTCCCGATAAGCGAGTTGTAAAAGAAAATCCCGATAAGGAATATAAATCCGATAATAATGAGGGCAATAATCATAATTTTAGTTTAAGGTTTAGAGAATAAAGATAAGAAAAGGTTACAAAATGTTATCGCTTTTCATTTTGTTCCCGCTCACGCTTTATCCGGCGCTCTAAGCGCTTCTGTTTCCTTTGCATATGATTGGCCCGCATGGCTTTAAATTTTGCAATATGCTTACGTACTTCATTCTGCTTTTCTTCAGTAATACCGATGCTGTATTTTATGCCTGTAAAAAGGCTCTTCCAGATCATATTGAAGAAAGATGTATTTGCCGGCCTGCTGTAATTTACGGTTACAGGTACCAACTTCCCGTCCGGACCGGGGTTTTCTGATTTGATAATTAAAGCATTTGCTAAGAAAGAAAGAAAACCGCGGGTAACCAGGTGATCTTTTTCAGGGTCGTTTTTCATCAGCGCTACAGAAAGGTCGTAGTAGGAGAACGCTACCGTCCCTTTTGCGCCTAAATCGTTCGCTTTAAAATTGAACTTCAATTTATCTACACTCCCGCGGTTAATGCGGACCAAGCCTAAGGGTTTGGTAATCTGATTTAAGACCCGCGCATTAAAATTGTGTAAAACGCCATTGTAAGAAAAGGCACCATCTTTAGCGGTAAGATCAAATATAAAGTTTACATCAAGCTTCCCCTGGCCAAATAGGTAGGTGTTTAGGTTAACCTCCATAATTGGGTTTATGGCTTTAATTTTATCGAGGTTGGTGGCATTTTTTATAATGCCAGAGGTGTGCTCAAAAGCAATCTGCCCCTTTTGGTTACTCTCATTGTTGTAAACCGCGTAATTCACATTTATATCCTTCAGTTGGATTTTCTGGACCAGAATAGGCGCATTAACAAGCTGCAGAAGCTGATGGGGAAATTTTCCGATTTTACTTTCCTGGTGTTTTTTGGGGAGGCCATTGTGGTTAAATACCGAAACGAAACCATTGGTAATGGCCATTTCCTTTGCCCAAAGTTCTTGTTTGCTGATGTATAAAGGCAAATCAATCCCATTAAGCATAATGTCGCTCATCTTGATGTTGAAACGCTCCTTCGCAAACCCGGCAACCTTGCCAAAGTTCATTTCATCGTGCAGTGGTACCAAAGCAAAACTGTTAATTCTTAACTTACCTGTTGTTGCCCTGAAATCCAGTTTATCTAATTGGATATCGTACATCTTGTCTGGCGTATGGTATACATAGTTATTCAGATTGATCACAATATCTTTAATCAAGTAAAAACGTGAAGGATCTTCAGCAGAGGTAGAATCTACCAGCAGGTCGGTTAAGGTAATATTGAGGTCGTCAATAGAGAAAGGTACTGAATTGGGTACATTTTTATTGATGTATTTAAAACTTACATCCTTAAACCTGATGCTTTTAATGCTAAACTCTTTCAGGTTTTTAGAGATAATATCGTAAGGTGATTTAATGGGCCTGGGCGCACGGCCCTCGTTAAAAGCAAATTGCTGGTTAACCATTGTTACCTCAGGTTTATCAAATATGATTTCTTCCAACTGAAGTTTTTTTTCTCGGTACAAGGTTAATGGGTGGAAGCGCCTCACTACCAGCTTTTTTAAAGAAACCGTATATAAATTATTTGGGGCTCTTTTTAACGCGATGAGTTGCTTAAACCGATTGGTATCAGGTATTATTTTTACGTTCTGTAAAGTGGCATTGCCCGTAAAAACATTGGTAGAAACCTTTGTAAAGCTAATGGTATATAAACTATCGGTTGATTTATATAGCAGTGTTTTAATCCTATCGGTTAAAATAGGGCGGGATTTTACATTTAACAACCAGGCTATACCTGCAAGTACAATAAAAACACTGAGTAATGTACACGCAATCCATTTAAAAACTTTATAGCGGTATTTTCTGGTATCAGGCATTAAAAAATGAGAGGCTGTGGTTTTATTAGCAATATACGGTTATAAACATATATTTGAAAAATGTAAGATCAGTTTTTTTCTCTCCGGGCCTTCCGCGCTGCTTTTCTGTCTGCCCGTTTTTGTTCCCTTATTTTCTTTGCGATTACTTTTTGTTGTTTTACCGGATTCTTTTCGGGTACCACACCAACACCTACAATATCCTTTATGCCTACAAAAACGGTTTTCCACATCAGGTTAAAAAAGGAGGCCGAATTAATTCTGGTATTGGCCATGCTTGCTGTTCTTGGTGCTTCACCTTTTTGTGGATTTTCATTTTTAACTAAAATGGCATTGGCCAAAAAAGATAAAACACCTTTTTCCTTGGTTCCCTCTCCATCAATATTGTCTGATAATAACTTCACCTTTAAATCGGTGTACAACATATTCATCGATCCCGATGCAGATCTTAAATTTCCGTTCGCCTTAAAATCAACATGTTGTATATTTCCACTCTCTATTTCAACTAGGCCCAACGATTTCGATAGTGGGTTTAAATTTTTCATATCAAATTTACCCAGATTCCCGCTGTAGGTAAATGCACCATTATTATCGGTAAGGTTAAAATCGATTTTTACATTCAGCTTTCCGGTACCCATTAAAAGAGCGTTTAAATCTGCCAGAGCATGGTTCTTTTTGCGCAATTGCAAACTATCGTTGGTTACATTTAAAATGTTTCCGGTTAGGGCCTTAAAATCAACTGATCCGGTTTTTTTGCTCGCAGGATTAAATTCCGAATATTTCACATTAATGTTTCTCAGCTTTACCGTATCGATCTGGGTAGGCATGTTTAATCTTTTTAGGGCCATATGTGGGTAGTTTCGGCCTTTATCAAATCCTGGCGGAGGTGGCGATTCGCGGCTCATAAAAACTTCTACATTTGCAGGGCCAATCCTCAACGATTTTGCATGAAGTTTCTGGTCGGTATTTAAACCAATAAAATCGACGCCGTTAAATTCTATTTTATCAAAACTGAGGTTATACCGGTCTTTCTGGATCTTGTATTTTCTTGCAAAAGTAAGCTCATCGTACAATGGTATAAGTTTAAATCCTTTAACCGTTATTTTTTTTGATGCAGTAGAACCTTTAATGGTGTCAACCCTCATGGAGTACATTTTATCTTTCGTTATCGATTTATAACCCGCAAGCTGAAAAGATGCATCTTTGGTATAATAAAATCTTGTTGTATCATTTCCCGAAAGTGAATCCAACAAGAAATCATTAATGTTAATATCGAGGTGTTTGATCGAGTTTTTGGTTTTTTTTGCTGCGGTTTTGTTGATATAATCGAAATCCGCATCTATAATTTTAATGCTTTTAACATGTACCGATTTAAAAGTTTTCGAAATCTGTTCGTAAAGCGATTTTTCATCTTTTATGCTATCGGATTTCCTGGTTACTTTGTTAAAAATCATATTGATAGATGGCTTTTGTAAAAGGATTTCATTTGCATCTATCCGCTTTTTAAAGTAGGCCGTTAATATTCCAACACGGCTGATCTGCAGTTTCTTCAATTTAAGTTCGAAAGTATGGGCAGGCGCTAATTGTATTTTCCTTAAGCTGTCAAAAACGGCCGTATCAGGTATTAGTGTAACATCGCGCAGTGCCAGGCTACCTGTAATTATGTTTAAATTAATGCTTTTAAAATCTATCCGGTACAAGTGATGGGAGCCGTTATAAACCCCAGACTTAATTTTTTCGGTTAATATAGGTTTCCATCGGGCACTTAAAAACATGGCGCCAAATGCTACAATTAAAATCAATATGCCGAATATGCTTCCTATCCAGATCCAAACTTTATTTCTATGCTGAGTTGTCATTTATTATGGCTTATCGATAGGTAACAGATAGAAGAGCGAAAGGTTTTCTCCGTTTATCGTCATTGCTGAGGAGGAACGACGGAGCAATCTTAGTAAAGAAGATGCTGAGTAACGCAAGTTAATTTCTCGCTACATAAGGTGATGTTGTCTTTTAAGTTTATTTGGAGCGCAAGAGCAGGACAAGTAACACCGTTTGTTCCTTTGCTTCGCTTGTACGCTTTGGCCGTCGTGCCTCCTGCCTGCAGGGTACCATTTCGCCAAGGGCTAGATGGGTTAGGGCAGTGGTATGGAAACCCCTCATAGTAGCAGGAACAGCTGTAATCTAAACCCGCCCCCGCTTCTCCCGACTTTAAGTCGGGAGAAGCGGGGGCGGGACTGCAGCCTGCCATTGACACAGAACCCTACATTTCCAAAAACTTTTGATCTCTCATAATAAATAAATCATATACGGACTAATCTTAACGCTGTTGTTTTAACACTATGGTTTACGATTGCTTTGTGTCTCTAAATGACGTGAAAGGTCGAAGGATCATAATCGTACTGTAAACATTTAAACAAAATATGTCAATTTGTCACTTTTAATTTTATTTATGTATTTTTGCAATCCCCAAAATGTTTTTAAATAATGATTGATTTACAAGTACAGGATAAGACGCACGATGAAGCAAGGCAAGGTGAAGCTTTAATTTTAGATACACCAATTAAAGCCGATGCCCGTAAATTATATATCGAAAGTTATGGTTGTGCAATGAATTTTGCTGATAGCGAAATTGTTGCTTCTATTCTTTCTGAAACAGGGTTTGAAACAACAGGGGATTATCACCAGGCCGATGTAATCTTCATCAATACCTGTTCTATCCGCGAAAACGCTGAAACCAGGGTTAGGAACCGCTTATCACAATTTGGTGTCGAAAAACGCCGTAACCCGAAATTAATTGTTGGCGTTTTGGGCTGCATGGCAGAACGTTTAAAATCTAAATTTTTAGAAGAAGAACGTTTGGTTGATGTAGTCGTAGGACCCGATGCCTACCGCGATCTGCCTAACTTAATTGAGCAGGTAGAAAGCGGACATAAAGCGGTTAACGTACTTTTATCCCGCGAAGAAACTTATGCAGACATTAGTCCGGTGCGTTTAAACAGCAACGGAATTACCGCCTTCATTTCCATTACCCGAGGCTGTAATAATATGTGTTCTTTCTGTGTGGTTCCTTTTACCCGTGGCCGCGAACGCAGCCGCGATGCACATTCGATTGTAGAAGAAGCAAAAGGTTTATTTGAAGCCGGTTACCGTGAGGTTACACTTTTAGGCCAAAACGTAGATTCGTATACCTGGACATCAGAAGATGGAACAGAAACCGTAAATTTTGCGCAGCTTTTGGAGCAAACAGCTTTGGTTAGTCCTGATTTAAGGGTACGCTTCTCTACTTCACATCCTAAAGATATTACCGATGAGGTTTTACATACTATTGCTAAATACGATAACATCTGTAATTATATTCACTTGCCAGTTCAATCAGGCAATACCCGCATATTGGAGTTAATGAACAGGACTTATACCCGCGAGTGGTATATTAATCGTATAGATGCTATCCGTAACATTATTCCCGGTTGTGCAATTTCTACCGATATCATCGCTGGTTTCTGTACAGAAACAGAAGAAGAGCATCAGGAAACCCTGAGTATGATGGATTACGTGCAGTATGATTTTGCTTATAACTTCACTTATTCTGAAAGACCAGGAACTTTAGCTGCCCGTAAATTGGAAGATGATATTCCTGAAGAAGTAAAAAAACGCCGTTTAGCTGAGATTTTAGCTAAACAACAGGCACATTCGTTAATGCGCTTACAAGAGTGGGTAGGTAAAACCGTTCGTGTTTTAATTGAAGGCACTTCTAAAAAGTCTGATCTGGATTATTGCGGAAGAGGAGATAGCGGAGCAATGGCGATTTTTCCGGCAATTGAAGGCGTTAAACCAGGCCAGTATGCAAATGTATTTATCGAAAAATGTACATCAGCTACGCTAATTGGTAAAATAGTATCATAAAATCCCGTCATGCTGAACCTGTTTCAGCATCTTAAATTGAAAGACTCTGAAACAAGTTCAGAGTGACGTAACTTTAGAAAGAATAAATGGATACACAAAATATTAAACAACGGTTCGGTATTATTGGCAATTCGCCACTGCTTAACCGTGCCATCGATATTGCAAGCCAGGTAGCACCAACTGATATGTCGGTGTTAATAACAGGAGAAAGTGGTAGTGGTAAAGAGGTGTTCTCGCAGATTATCCATCAAATGAGCGCCCGTAAACACGGTGCTTTTATTGCCGTAAACTGTGGCGCCATTCCTGAAGGAACCATTGATTCTGAATTGTTTGGTCACGAGAAAGGATCTTTTACAGGTGCCCACGAGGCACGTAAAGGTTATTTTGAAGTAGCAAACGGCGGAACCATTTTTTTAGATGAGGTTGCTGAACTTCCTTTGGGTACACAGGCACGTTTACTGCGTATTTTAGAAAGCGGCGAATACTTACGCGTAGGTTCATCTAAAGTTCAGAAAACAGACGTTCGCATTATTGCCGCAACCAATGTTGATGTATATAACCGCGTTAAAAACGGAAAATTCCGCGAAGATTTATATTACAGGTTAAATACCGTTCCATTGCGCATACCGGCTTTGCAAGAGCGTAAAGAAGATATTTATTTATTATTCAGAAAATTCGCTGCTGATTTTAGCGATAAATACCGTAGTCCTGCATTACATTTGGAGCCAGATGCCATTCAGATCTTAACCAATTATAGCTGGCCGGGTAATGTTCGTCAATTAAAAAATATTGCCGAGCAGATCTGCGTATTGGAAAAAGACCGAAATGTAACCGGACAAGCCATTTTAAATTATATCCCGAACGAGGCCGGAAGTAACCTACCGATGACGATTAATGCGCAGTCGAAAGAAGATTTTACAGAAAGAGATATTTTGTACAAGGTACTTTTCGATATGAAAAAGGATATGGTTGAGCTTAAAAAACTAGTTGCCGAAATTATTCAGCACGGTGGAAATACCGCTACCGTTTTGGCAGATAATCCACAGTATATCAATCAGCTGTACCGCGATGTAGAACTGCCCGCAGGGCAAGAGCATGCTTTTACCATTCAGCAACCTACACCAAGCAATAATAACATCAACAACAATAACAATGCTGATTATTTTGCGCACGAGGCCGAAGAGGTAGAAGAATCTTTATCGTTAGTGGATAAAGAATCGGATCTGATTAAAAAAGCATTAAAAAAACACAAGGGTAAACGTAAGTTTGCTGCGCAAGAATTGGGCATTTCAGAGCGTACCTTGTACAGAAAAATTAAAGAATTAAATTTATAAGTTCATCGCCTTTAAAAACAATGAGCAATAAATTAATAATTATACAACTGATGAAAATAAAAATATTTGCTTTAATCCTTGTTACTACAATACTGAGCGCTTGTTCTTATAAATTCAGTGGAGCATCAACAACAGGATTAAAAACAGTGGTTGTCCGCGTATTTGAAAATAATGCACCATTGGTGGTACCAACGCTAAGCAATCAGATTACCGAATCGTTAAAAACCCGGATCCGTAATCAGACCAAATTGATTATTTCTCCTACTGGTGAAGGCGATGCATCATTTGAAGGCAGAATAACGGGTTATGATATTAAGCCGGTTGCGCTTCAAAATAGTGCTACACCTACTTCGGGTGCAAACAGATTAACCATAACCGTTTCTGTAAAGTATAAAAACAATATAAAAGAACACGAAAAAGAAAGTTTTGAAGAAAGCTTTACCAAATATTTCGATTTTCCAATCAGTGGGGCACCAATTCAAACCTTATTGCCTGGAGCTATCGAAAATATTAACAAACAATTATCGGAAGATATTTTTAACCGTGCATTTGCGCAGTGGTAAATAAAGCAGGATTCTAAAAGACAAAATTTTCAAAACCCGTCTACATTTTTTTAACTTAGCGGCAAACCTCGATAATGGATAACAAAAAGCTACTGGCAGAATTACTTGCGCAACCTGGAAAGGTTGGACCAGAGCATGTATCCATGTTGCAGGAAATGGTGACGCAATTTCCATATGCTCAACCTATTCATTTACTGCTAGCCAAGGCTAATGCATCAGCAGTGCCCAAAGCCGCGCTCTATAGTCAGGGACATGTACTGTTCCATATATTAAATATGGTTTCAGTCCGCGAAACAACAGAAGAAGAAATTAACGTGGCAGCTGCTGAAAATACTCAGGATAAACAGGTCGTTTTTGAAGAAATAGCTCCAGATCTTCACTCAGAAAACCCAGTAATTCCTATAGAAACGCCAAATCACCTGCCAGGTATTGATAGTCATTTCATGGACTTACCTGCAGATGATGATTCTTTTATTGAAAGTGTTGCTGCTACCGATTTTTTTGCCTTTGAACAGAAACTAAGTACGGATGTGGTTACGGCCGCACCAGAAATTGAAACGGTTGTTCCTGATGAGCCTGAAAGGAATTTTGTTTCGCAATATAACGACGATAAGCTTCCGTACACGTTTTTATGGTGGTTGGCTAAAACCCGTAAAGAGCACGAGCAGATTTTTCAGCCTTATGCTCACCCTAACGCGGGTAAGGTAAAACCACAGCCACAAAACAACCAATTGCAAGAAAGAGCTGAGTTTCAACAGCAATATGTGGAGCATATCTTTCACATTCAAACTCCTTTCGAGGTAGCCGATCATTTAGCAGAATATCCTTCTGCCGAAATTAAAGATGCAAAGGGAGCCGAAATTATCGAGCGGTTCTTAAAAGAAGATCCAACAATCAAGCCTCCAAAGCCAGAACAGATAGACAATGAAAATAAGGCAAAGAAAAGTGCAGAAGATAATTACGACCTTGTTTCGGAGACTTTAGCTAAAATTTATATCGAGCAAATGCTTTATCACAAAGCCATAGATACTTATAAAAAATTAAGTTTGAAATATCCGGAAAAAAGCCGTTACTTTGCCGACCTTATCCAATCTATAGAAAAGAAATTTTAAAATATAATATTACCATGGTAACCTTTTTAATCATTTTATTAATTATTGCGTGTGTGGCCTTAGGCTTATTTGTTTTAGTACAAAACCCTAAAGGTGGAGGTTTAGCTACAGGCGGTGGCACCAGTAACATGTTTGGTGTACAGCGTACTGGCGATGTTTTAGAAAAAGGATCGTGGGTATTGTTAACCGTTATAGTAGTGTTAACCCTTGCTGTTACTACAATTGCTAAAACCAGCGGTGGTACTGCTGCAGTTGGAAACTCAGCTATACAAGAGCGTTTAGATAAAACGCCATCACCATCTCCACTTGGCGGAAACTTAAACAGCACTAAACCTGCTGCATCGACTCCAGCTAAAACAGATTCGACAAAGAAATAAGTAATACTTACCCGTATTTTATAAAGCTTTCCTCAAAAGGGAAAGCTTTTTTGGTTTTTAATATTCTGTAAAAAATCAATCAATAGCCTTTGTCTCTTAACACACATTTAACATAAAAAGCTTTAAATTGCAGCATGAAATTAAGTGTGCTGGTTTTATTTACTGCTCTCGCCGTTGGTCTTTCCATCGGTATGGTTAATTTTTATTTTCAGCATAGCCTGTATTATATGGCTATTTCTTTTGGTGTATCGTTTCTGTGCAGTTTTTTGGTTTTTTATTATTTGCTGGAGAAATATATTTACACCAAAATTAAACTCATTTACAAACTCATCCATAACCTTAAATTAGGCAAAGATTTAAAAGATGCGCTTGGTGAGTACGTGAGCTCCGATCCGATTAATGATGTTGAGCAGGAAGTAAAGGAGTGGGCAGGCGCAAAGAAAAAAGAAATAGATTTATTAAAAAAACAGGAACAGTTTAGAAGAGAATTCCTTTCAAATGTTTCGCATGAATTTAAAACCCCGCTTTTTGCCATCCAGGGTTATATCGAAACTTTACAGGACTGTTTGGTAGATGACCCGGATCAGGCTGTTTTATTCCTAAAAAAGGCAGAAAACAATGTAGAGCGACTGAGTTATTTAATCAATGATTTAGACGTTATTTCAAAATTAGAAACAGGCGAATCGCCAATTAACTACCAGAAATTCGATTTTGTACAATTGGCGAAAGAGGTAATGGAAAACCTCGAAGATCGTGCTGAAGCAAAAAACATTAAACTCTTTTTTAAAGATAAATATACTGCCATTACATTGGTTTCGGCCGATCGTGAAAAGATTAGGCAAGTGTTAATTAACTTGCTGGTAAACAGTATTAAGTATGGTATTGATGGTGGCGAAACAGCCATTAAGATTTTTGAACTGCACGACCAGGTTTTGATCGAAGTTACTGATAATGGCATCGGTATAGAAGAAAAACATTTGTTGCGCTTATTTGAACGCTTTTATCGCATCGATACCCACCGGGCGAGAGAAGTTGGAGGTACGGGTTTAGGCTTAGCCATTGTAAAACACATTTTAGAGGCACACCAACAAACTATTTCGGTAAGAAGTACACCGGGCATAGGTACTACCTTCGCTTTTACACTACAAAAAGGCGGATAATTTGCATCTTTTTAGCAGTACACAAGTCTTAATTCTTTTGTCACGAAGGCACTAATTACACAGAAGCAGGGCAAACTAATGCACTAATGGCCAATGAACTTCTTTAATTATTTCATTGTCAGTTACCTAAAAGTATAGAAATAAGCTACGCCTGGCAAAATAAGCTAATAATTAGTTAATATAATTAAGAAATTAACATTAACTTAACATTGGGCTTGTAGCTTTGCAACATATTAAAAATTAACATGAACAATATTTTTAAGTTCTTTACACCTCAAGACAAAAAGTTTCATCCGCTTTTCGAACAAGCAGGTAGCAATGCATTAAAAATTGCAGAAACCCTTTTAGAAATGGTTAGCACGGGTGATGCTGAAAGCAGAAAAACAATTTTTAAAGAAATTGAGCGCTTGGAGCATGTAGGTGATGATATTACCCATTCAATTTTTCTTGAACTGAGCAGGAACTTTATTACGCCATTTGATAGAGAAGACATCCATGCATTGGCTACTGCCGTTGATGATGTTGCCGATTATATTTATGGTACTGCAAACCGTATGCAGATGTATAACATGAATACCATTAACGAGCCGATTGTTAAAATTGCCGAGCTTTTGGTAGAAATGTGTACTGATATTGATAAAGCAATTAAAGAATTGCGCAGTTTCAAAAATATCCGCGTAATTGCCGATGCTTGTATCCGTATTAACAGTGGCGAAAACCAGGCTGATTATGTATTTACATTAGCGGTAGCCCGTTTATTCGAATACGAAACCAATGCGATTGAATTAATTAAACAAAAAGAGGTTTTACAAACGATAGAAAAAGCGACAGATAAGTGTGAGGATGTGGCGAATGTGCTTGAAACTATCTTGGTTAAAAACGCTTAATAAAAACAAACATGGTAACTACCTTATTGGTTGTTGTTGTAATTCTGGCTATTGCTTTCGATTACATTAACGGCTTTCACGATGCCGCTAACTCGATTGCAACAGTTGTTTCTACAAAAGTTCTTACGCCTTTTCAGGCGGTTTTGTGGGCTGCGTTGTTCAATTTCGCTGCTTACTTTTATTTTACCGATCACAAAGTAGCCAATACAGTTGCTAAAACGGTAATCGAAAATTATATCACTTTAGAAGTTATTCTTGCAGGTTTAGTAGCTGCAATTATCTGGAACCTTTTAACCTGGTGGTATGGTATCCCTTCAAGTTCGTCACATACCTTGATTGGCGGTTTTGCTGGTGCAGGTATGACACATGCTTTACTTATAGGCGCTAGTCCGCTTGATGCTGTAAACATGGGTTATGTAATAAAAATTGTTTCTTTCATTGTACTGGCACCGATAATCGGTATGGTTATATCAGTTGTATTAACACTGATCATTATCAATATCTGTCGTTATGCTAAGCCAGCAACTGCCGAGAAATGGTTTAAACGCCTACAATTGCTGTCGTCTGCTGCATTAAGTTTCTTTCACGGGGGTAACGATGCACAAAAGGTAATGGGGATCATTGCAACAGCTTTAATCGCTTCAAAAGTAATTCCTAATTTCGAAGCCATGCCTGCATGGGTGCCAATTGCCTGTTATTCGGCAATATCGTTAGGTACAATGAGCGGGGGATGGAAAATTGTTAAAACAATGGGTTCCAAAATCACCAAAGTAACCGCACTGGAAGGTGTTGCTGCTGAAGGTGCTGGAGCAGTAACTTTAGGTATTACAGAGCATTTCGGTATTCCGGTTTCTACAACGCATACCATTACGGGTTCGATTGTGGGTGTGGGTGTAGTAAAAAGCGTTTCTGCAGTACGTTGGGGTGTAACCATCAACTTAATCTGGGCCTGGATTTTAACCATTCCGGTTTCGGCCACATTAGCGGCCATTATTTATGCGGTGATCTATTACTTAAAATAAAAACAAAATCCTTTAACATACCTAAAAGACCAAGGCTAATTGCCTTGGTCTTTTTTGTTGGTGTTAGTTTTTTACCACAGAGAGCATTTAGGTTTTATGGTGTTTACCACAGAGGCCGCGGAGTTTTTACACGGAGTAACACCGAGCTTTTGGGCCTAACTTCATGTCCTCTGTGCTTTTTCTCTATGTCCTCTGTGGTTTTCTTCAACTACGCCCAGACTGACATGCGAGTGAATTTTAAAAAAAAATAGAAAGTTATTAGGAAATATTGGGTGCGTGAAACCTTTCGCTGAGCCCGTAATAAATAGCTAAAAATTAAAACTTAACGCTTATTTCTACTAAGTCAGTTCCGTTTTTAGGCAATACCCAATCCGGGCCTTCCTGAATCAGTCGTTTCGCCTCCGCATCAGCTTTTTTGTTCAGTGACTTTATAACACTGATATTTGTTGGCCGCCCGTTCTTTTTAACTTTGAAACTTAAAATCACAAATTGCTCCGGGCCTTTAGGGTTATAAAGCTTATTGTTATTCTCTAAGTATTGACTATAGTTGATGGTAGAAACGGGAATAGGTTTCGTAATATCATCGGCCGATTTTCCATCCAGGTTTTGTTCTGCATGCAATGTAATTTTTGGCGCAGCAATGTTTTCTTTCTTATGCCCGTTCGAACCTGTAATTAATGCAATTTCATTTAGCGATTTATTTCCACTTAAAGCACTTTTAATTGCGTTAGGGTCTTGCAGGCCAGCTACGGGTAATTCTTTAAAGCCAATGGCATTAATCAATAAGTCTTTATCTTTTGCATTGCTATCGGCAGGTAAATAGAAATAACCTTTAGCATCTGTTGCGGTTACATTTTTAGAGCCAGCTAACTTTACCACAGCACCCTGAACAGGTTGGCCATTGCTTTGGTCTACAACGTTCCCACTAAACGCAATTTTACTTGAGCCTATTGCTGGCGCTGGCGCCGCTACAGTCTCACTCACCGTAACCGGGCTTGGTCTGTAATTGCCAAAGCCTACCACGCTTTTCGCTTTAGCATGATTGCTCTCGGTTGCAATTTTCGCCTCTTTTACCTCGGCCATTTGTTGCCTTGTCCGTTCTAATGCAAGTTTTGCTTTAGTGTTTTTCGCTAAATCCCCTGTTTTTGCGGCTGTAATTGCCTTATCTATCAAAGCTGCCTTTGTAGAGTTTTGCGTAACCGTATCTTCTTTAGGTTTAGCTTGACTTGAAGCAATTGCTGTAGTACTATCTAACTGAACCATCACACCGCCCTGTTTATGTGCAGCAAGTTCTGCATTCCTGCGGTTAGTTTCGCGCATAAAGAATAAAATGCTTACCGCAATAAATGCTACGGTTGCAGTTGCTGCAATACTTAACCTTTGGGTAGTAATGCCCCAAAGCTTGCGTTTTATAGGTTTCTCCGAAACACGGTCGTACAGTTGTTTTTGTAAAATAGAAAGTGTTTGCTTGCGTTTAGGCGATTGTTTTAGTCCTTCCAATGCTTCGGCAACAAAAGGGTCTTCCAAAGCCTGTCTTTCTACAAAGTGCATAGCCTTAGCATCAAGCTTACCATCCAGGTAATCTTCCAGAACATCAATATCTAACCAATCGTTATTCACTACTGTTTTTCTCTATACAAATCTTCAGATTCCGCTTACCATTTTGGATGTAACTCTTAACTTTAAGCATGTCGTAGCCTGTAATATCGGCCACCTCTTTATAGCATTTTTCTTGTAAATAAAATAAATCTACGCTTTTTCGCTGTTCTTCGGGCAAAGTTTCCATACACTTTTCCATAATGGTAAGCTGCGTTTCTTTTGTGTTGTCTATATCAAGATGCACAAACTCGCTATTTTCCACAAAAGTATCGTCTAATGAGACATTATTTTGCTTCGCCGATTTCCGTAGCGCCATTAAACAATGGTTCCGCGTTAAAACATGAAGCCAGCTTTTAAAGTTCTGTACCTCATGTATTTTCAGCTTCGTTACCAGTTCTTCAAAAATCTGCATTACCGCATCTTTGCTTTGCTCTTCATCTTTGAAGTAGTTTAAGCAAACCCCGAATACCAAATGCATATATTTATTGTAAAGCGTACCCAACGCGTCTAAATCGCCCGTATTTCTATACTCGGCAATCATTTTGGCGTCGTCTTGCTGGGCGTTCCCAGCTGTGTTTTTTATAAACCTCAAAAAAATGGTAGCTATTTCGAATTATCTTTCAAGTATAAAAAATATTTCTGAGTGATGAGACATAAACTAATTTTTTAGGAAGAGAAGGTCTTAAATATTTTACGTTGTTCACTATCTTTTTAAGCGGTTTAACATTGTTGCCATGTGCAAAGGCTTATCTTTGAGGGTAAATAAGAAAGTATGGCAGTTGTTTTGCTAAACATGATTAAACACACAAAAATGAAAAAGATCAATATTTTATCGGCATCACTGGCTATACTGGTATTTGCAAGCCTAAATGTTAGCGCACAGATTAAACTGAGCGATATATTTAAAAAAGTAACCGAAAAACAGGGCACTACCACAGCTGCTACCGGAACGCCATCTACTTTTGAAATAGGACAGGGGATTAAGGAAGCACTACAAATTGGTGTTTCTGCAGGTGCTGACAGGCTTTCGCTTAAAGATGGCTTTTTGGGCAATCTGGCCGTTAAAATTTTGATGCCTCCTGAAGCACAAAAGGTTGAAAGAACATTACGAGGCATAGGTTTGAACAAACTTTGCGATAATGTAATTGTAAGCTTAAACCGTGCCGCAGAAGATGCTGCTACCGAAGCAAAGCCCATTTTTATATCAGCCATTAAACAGATGACTTTAACCGATGCGACTAATATCCTGTTGGGTAACAAAGACGCAGCAACAGAATATTTTAAAAGGGTAACTACTTCCCAGCTGATGCAAAAATTTAGCCCAATTGTAACCACAAGTTTGAATAAAGTAAATGCCACCAGGTATTACAGTGATTTAACAACACAATATAACCGTTTGCCTTTGGTTAAACCCGTAAATACCAACTTAACCGAATACGTTACCCAAAAAGCAATAGATGGTTTATTTATTGAAGTGGCAAAGGAAGAACTCAAGATCAGGAGCAACTTCAGCTCAAGAAGCACCACATTATTGCAAAAAGTATTTGGTTACGCAGACAAGAAAAAGATTTAATCTGTTTAATTTTGGTTCATGAGGACACGAACCACGGCGGAAAGAAATCAATTGCCACGGTTTGTGTCCTTCTTCCTTGGTCTGTATCTCACAGATCGAATTAGATTTAAGTGTAGGTATTGATTGTGGCTTCGTGGGGGACAGGAACCATAGCGAAGGATAAAATCGACCTGCACAAAGTTTGTAATAAGTAAAATATTGCTTCTCCAAGGTGTCCTGAATAACAGAAACAAAAACTATTTGTAAAATTGTACATGATGAAGTTCAACAAACCATTTGCCTTTGCTTGTATTGTAATTTCAATTATAATAACCGCCTGCAATAGCAATAAATCCGAGGCAGAAAATGCTAAAGCTGTTTTAGATACTGTTTCTTTAAGCAGTAAAAATTTCGCGCTAGCCTATCAAGATGGAGATAAAATTGTAGCCACGAGTATCGATACCATGAAACAGATTTCGTTCGGCGGTGCTACGGATCCGGCTATTTCTCCTGATGGAAATAAACTGGCATATACCCTGAGTGATTCTGCCGGGAACAGATCCATTTGGGTTGCCGATATGGAAAACAAGAGCCAGGGAAAATTGCAGGTAAATAGCCATAATTATTATCAGGCCATGTGGTCGCCTGACGGAGGTGCGATCGCTTTCAATATTTTTAACAGTAAAAACCTATGGAAGATAGGCGTTATAAAAACCGATAACTCGGGATATGTGATGCTCGATAGTGCATCTAAAATAAATGTTTATGCCCCAACCTGGAAAAATGAAAGGGAAATTGTCGGACAGGATCTTACCAAGCTTTACACCTTTAATCGTAGCGGAAAGTTAATCGATACCAAATTGATAGCCGATTTGATCGGGAAAGAATTTTCCATAGCAAGTAGCAACCGCTTCTTTTATGCAAAAAACGGAACGAAACTAATCTTTAATGCAGGGAATGCCGATGTTTTGGATGGATTAACTGGACCGAGCGAAGCAGTTTATGTTTTAGATCTGGCCAGTAAAAAAGTGACGCGTATTTCGCCAAAAGGTATAAACGTTCCTTATGTTTTTCTTACTGCCGATGATCGGATTTTTTATAGCGGAGCTGAAAAACCGTTTACGCATAGCAAAATATATGTTTCTGATTTAGACGGGAATATTAAAACGGTAGTGGATAAAGGAAATAATCCAACGGGTGCATTGAAATAATCTGCTTATCATATTAAGATTAACATGCTAAATAAAACAAGAATTGTTATTGTAGGAATTGGTGGCGTAGGTGGATATTTCGGAGGCTTACTGTCTAAGAAATACACCGGTGAAAATGATGTAGAAGTTGTTTTTGTTGCCCGTGGCGAACATTTAAAGGAGATACAAAACCAGGGTTTAACTGTAATAAAAGGGAGCGAAAATTTTGTAACTAAGCCATATCTGGCTACCGATGATTATGATAAAATTGGCGTGGCCGATTATATCATAATCTGCACGAAAAGCTATGATTTAAAACAAACCATCGAAAAGTTAAAGCCCTTAATCAACCATAGAACGATATTATTGCCACTTTTAAATGGCGTTAATGCAAGTGATGAAATTTTAGAAATCCTGCCCTATGCAAATGTTTTAAAAGGATGTGCGTTTATCGTTTCCAAAATTAAATCGCCGGGTATAATCGAAAACTCTGGGAACATTCAAAAGCTATCTTTTGGTATGGATGGACCAATAAGCGAAGCGGTTTTACATCTGAAAGATTTAATGCTTGACGCAGGAATCGATGTAACGGTTTCGGATAAAATCTCTACCGCCATCTGGGAAAAATTCATATTTATTTCCCCTACGGCTACTTCCACATCCTATTTCGATAGCACTATCGGAAAGGTACTGGATGAAAATATTGAAACTGTTCTGAAGTTAATTGAAGAAGTAAAAAACCTTTCCCTGGCTAAAGGCGTAACAATTAGCGATGACATTTCGGGTAAAACATTAAATACAATGAAATCGATGCCCTACGAGGTTACCTCATCCATGCACCGCGATTATCTTAATCAAAAACCGCAGACAGAAGTTGAGTCGTTAACAGGCTACATTGTACGCGAAGCCGAAAAACTTGGTATTGCTGCACCAACTTATCAAAAACTGTACGAAGGATTACTTAAAAAAGAATCACTATAAGTCTTTAAAAATCAGTCTGTTTTGATTTAAAAAATCTATTTCCTGAAAAAAGTAAGGAAAATTTAAAGTAATATTGAGTCTCATCCGTTTACTGGGTTATTAAGCAAAATTTAGTGCCAACAAACGAACCTCAAAATATCATTTCAACGGTTGCCAATTATGGTAAGCGCTTATTCAGTTTCATCCGTGGAAGGGTGAATACAGATGAGGATGCGGAAGATATTTTACAGGATGTTTGGTTTCAGCTCAGCAATCAACCCGAGGCTGGCGCCATCGAGCAGATTAGTGGCTGGTTATACCGGGTGGCCAGAAATAAGATCACAGATAAATACCGTAAACAAAAAGAAGAATCGTTAGAAGATTTCACTTTTGAGGGTGAAGATGGCGAAATCAATTTTAAAGAAATTTTACTTGCCGAGGCTTACTCGCCAGAAGAAGAAAGTTTAAAAAAGCTATTCTGGGATCAACTGTTTTTGGCCTTGGAAGAACTACCGGAGAATCAGCGTTATGTGTTTGTTCAGAACGAATTGGAAGAACGCACTTTTCAGGAACTGGCGGATGAAAGCGGAGAGAATATCAAAACATTAATATCAAGAAAGGGTTATGCGGTAAAACACCTGCGTAACCGTTTACAAAATTTATATCAGGAATTTATTAACTATTAAATTTGCAGACATGATGAATAGAAATTTTAATCGGCGCAAGAAATTTATTTTCTTTTTACCTGTGGCGGTGCTTATTGCAGCGGTATTGGGTTATGTGGTTATGTTTTTATGGAATTGGATTTTACCTGAGGTGGCACATGCAGGCAAACTTAATTATTGGCAAGCGCTCGGTTTACTTGTGCTGTGCCGGTTGCTTTTTGGGAACTTTAATAAAGGTGGCCATGGGGGGCATAATGGTTTCCGTGAACGCGCCCGGGGAATGCGTGCTAAATGGGATTCGATGAATGAAGAGGAGCGGGCAAAATTTAAGGAAGAGTATAAGCGGAGGTGTGGCGGATGGGGTCACCATCGCAATAAGGAATAATTTGGAAGCCTCGATTAAATCGGGGCTTTTTGTTTTTATTGTCATTAATTCTATCAGTTGGTATCTCACCGACCAATACGTTTGAAAGATCCTTCGACTCCGCTCAGGATGACATCAGCACATGAAATTTCTTAGTAAATAAAAAAAATCAAAATATTTTAAAGTAAAAATAAAAGTGCGCCGTCTTCTTATATAAATAACAAAAACAACAGTGTTGGTAACTCAACTCATTTACGGTGAATTGATTACCATGCTTTAAAATTATAAGGAGATGAAAAAAATATTAAAAACCATAGGATTCGGGATTGTACTTGGTGCAGTCGCTTTCTTCATACCATTTGTGTTCAAATTTATATTGGCCATCGCGCTGATCGGTTTCATGTTCAGAATTTTTATCGGTAGGCGCCACCATTATTTCCATAACCGCTTTAATGGTTTCGAGAATCATTACAACCCAATTGTGCCGATCGATAACCAATGGTACAGGCCAACCGTACAAGGCAATGGAACAGTTAACAACATTAACGTAAATTATTAACCGCCATGAGAGCATTTAGAATATTACTGGCATTGGCTGTTGCCGCAGGAACTTTTTACAGCTTAAATGTACTGGCCGTTCAGAATGGATACCGCGACCGGTTAGATTTTAAAAACAGGCATTATCGTGATGATTGCCGGCAAGAACATCATAGAAACCATAGTTACAGTCACCACAGCAGAAAAATGGATGATACCGTGATTAGTCCTGTTGACAGTATAAACCAAGTAAATAGATAACGTTATGTCACAGGTACTTTTTTTAAGCGATCCATCTCAGGCCGATGTTAGTCCGATTTTAGATATGGCAAACGAACTGATTACCCGGGGAGAGAAGGTAACTTTCTTTAGCTCGGATGAATTTAAAGTTCCTATAGAACAAATCGGTGCTGACTTTAAAGCCTACAATCAGGAACTGAATATTTTTCAAGAGAAAAAGGCAATTGATGAAGAAGCGAAACCTAAATCGGGATTAATCAGCGCATTGCTTGAGCCAATGAAATTTATCGATGATATTTTGGTCCAGATAAGGGGTTTAAAATTTGATTACGCTGTTTTCTCGCCATCGTATCCCTACGCAAATATTATTACACAGCTATTGGGTATCCCTAAAACGGAGCAGGCGGCTTACAACTAATATTGGCTTAAGCCGATAAATTAACACAATAAATAACAATTAAAATTAAACAGAATGTACAACGAACATAGATGCCATTCGGGCAAGATGCATAGTCGCTTTGGTGCAGGAGAAGGAAGATTTGGAAGGCACTTTGGTGGTCCTTTCGGTCACCACAAACATGCGATGTTTAACCAGGGCTTCAGAAAAGTCCCTGCTAATATAGAAGAAACAGAAACCAGCTTTATTATTGAGCTTTTTGCACCAGCTTTGGTTAAAGAAAATTTAAAGGTGGTTACTAAAGATGACGTATTAACCATTTCTTACCAAGCTAAAGAAGAAGGCGATTCAGCTAAAAAGTATAGTCGCAGAGAATATAGCAACGGAACATTCGAAAGAGCTTTTGGCCTAAACGGAAAAGTTTTAGTAGAAAATATTTCAGCCAGTTATGCTGATGGAATTTTGAAAGTTACTCTACCTAAAAATCCTGAAACGAATACACCAGAGAAAGATATTCTGGTAGACTAAGTTTCGTCTATTATAATTTCCAAGCCTCGATTGTTAAAAACAATCGGGGCTTTTTTGTTTTTATCCCACCTAAAACGTTGCCCGTATGGCTTTCAAAATCATTTAACATATCGATATTAAAATGCGGTTTGCTATTAGCGGTATTTTAAGGTACTTTTGCTAAAAGACATAAACACAATAGATTGAATTTTAACGATTTTAATTTTAACCCCGATTTATACGAAGGCTTAATGGCCATGGGGTATAAAAGCGCTACTCCAATACAAGAACAAGCCATCCCGGTAATTTTAGATAATCATGATCTGATTGCCTGCGCTCAAACCGGTACAGGAAAAACGGCCAGCTACCTTTTACCCGTAATGGATAAAATTAGCAAAGCTGCCGATAGGCACAACAATACTTTAATCCTGGCTCCAACACGCGAGCTTGCACAACAGATCGATTTACAGGTTGAAGCATTAGCTTATTTTACCAATATCAGTTCTTTAGCAGTTTACGGTGGGGGCGATGGTATCGCTTATGAACAGCAAAAACGTTCTATGCGGGATGGCGTAGATATTATTATTGCCACTCCAGGCAGACTAATGGCACATTTATCCTCAGGCGTATTAAAATTGGAGCATTTGCAGCATTTAATTTTAGATGAAGCAGATAGAATGTTGGATATGGGCTTTTACGATGATATTATCCGCATTATTAGCTACCTGCCGAAGAAAAGGCAAACACTTTTGTTTTCGGCTACAATGGCACCGAAAATAAGAACCATGGCGGGTAAGATTTTGCACGAACCGAAGCAGATTACCATTTCAATAGCTAAACCTGCTGAGGGGATCGATCAACAAGCCTATAACATTCACGACCAACAGAAACAGGCCTTATTAACCGATATTTTTAAAAGCGGGCAATACAAAAGCAGTATCATTTTCGTTTCGACCAAGGAAAAAGTAAAAGCGCTGTATAAAACCTTTAAAGGATTGGGCATTAAAGCCGAAGCTTTTCACTCCGACTTAGGGCAGAAAGAACGCGAAGATATTTTACTGGCTTTCAAAAACAGGAGATTGCCAATTTTAATCGGAACAGATGTATTATCCCGCGGAATCGACGTAGAGGGAATCGACTTGGTAATCAATTATGATGTTCCTGGCGATCCGGCTGATTACGTACACCGTATTGGCCGTACGGCAAGAGCTGCAACTAAAGGAACGGCCATTACATTGGTTAATGGAAGAGATAAGCGTAAGTTCGATAACATCGAAAAATTAATCGAGAAGGAAGTTCCCCGCATGCCGCTGCCAGAAAGCATAGCTGCAATGGAAATTACCCATGTGGAAGAAAAGAGACCTCAACATAAGGGCAAAAAAAAGGTTTGGAACAAAAAGAAAAAACCAAAACCTTCGGTATAAATTATTTAAAACGCCATAAGTACATTTCTTATTGGCGTTTTTCTTTTATAAATTATCTTTACGCTAACAATGGCAAACTTCATTATTATAGGTTTATGCATTTTAGCCGGGATTCTTTTCAGAAAAAGCAAATCGCTACCCAATGATGCGCACAAAGGCATTAATGCCTGGATTATTTATATCGCGCTACCAGCAGTTTCTTTTAAATATCTACCCCACATTACCTGGACTAAGGATCTATTCTTTCCTATGCTGGCACCAATTTGTGTCTGGCTATTTGGTTGGTTATTTATTGCGCTGTATAGTCGCATCCGGAATATTAGCAAACCCACTGCTGGCGGCTTAAAACTAACCAGTTCTTTAAGTAATACTTCATTTGTAGGGTTTCCTTTAATTGTGGCTTATTTTAGCGAAAAAGAACTGGCTGTCGCCATTATCTGTGATCAGGTTACCTTTATGCTTTTATCTACCATTGGTGTTATTGTAGCCATCCGCTCCTCGCAGAATCAAAAGTTAAGCCCGAAATTGGTGTTGAAAAAAGTAATGACCTTTCCACCGCTTATAGGTTGTGTTTTAGCGTTGACCCTCCCGCGTTTTATTGACCTTTCTTCATTAGATCCATTATTCGAAAAACTGGCTGGTACGGTTGGCCCGTTGGCATTGTTTTCAATAGGTTTACAGCTAAAATTTGGCGGTTGGTTTAACGAACTGAAGCACATCAGCTTTGCTTTATTGTATAAACTGATTTTAGCGCCATTGATAGTTTTGGTTATGGCACTTGTTTTAGGCATGAATGGAATGATTACCAAAATAACGATTTTCGAAATGGCTATGCCAACACTGGTAACCGCCGGTGTGGTAGCCGATCAGTATAACCTTAATCCTAAGCTTTCTAATCTGGTGGTTGGAATCGGAATTTTATTGTGTTTTATCACCACGGCTTTATGGTGGTTGGTGTTAACCTACTCAGGTTTAGTTTAATTTATCTCGGTTTTTAACCGCAAAATATGCGAGCGCGGAGGAAGTCTTATGCGCTTAAGTTTGATTAACATTTACCCGCCGTGACCAATTTTAACACAATTTCTTACTACGATCGTCATGCTGAACTCGTTTCAGCATCTTTCTTGCTAGGATAGACCCTGAAATAAATTCAGGGTGACGACCATTAGGTTTTGCGAAAACCTTCGCGCCCCTTTGCGGTTAAACTCTAACAAAAAAGCCGCAAAATTTCTTCTGCGGCTCCTTGAATGATTTAGGTTTAATTACAAAGCTAATTTTTTGGAAATTGCAGATGGAATACCTGCTTTGTTTAATAAAATTGCTGTTGTTTTATATTTTACGTAGTTTTTGGTTACATATAAGTATCCTTTATAATCGTTAGTCGCTCCCCAAGAGTTTTTAACGATATAATATTCTTTACCTGTTTGATCTTTGGCTAAACCAACAATGTGCATACCATGATCATCGGTTGTTTGATAGTTGTCGAAAGCAAGTTGGCGGTTCTCCTGCGTAATTTCCATCTCTGGCTGCGGGCCGTTAAACATATCTGCTTTCTGTTTCATGGTCATATCTGCGAAAGGTGTTTGCGGAACAAAAGCCACACCGTTTTTCCAGCTGAAGTTTTTTTCGCTTACATCTGTAGCCCATGCAACAGTGTAACCACCTTTTAAAGCATTATCGATGATGTCTGTTAACTCGTTCACTTTAACGTTATAAACCTGATCGAAAGACCAGTTGTCAGGCACTAATAAAGTAAATTTGCTATAGAATGGATGATCATTGAACGATGAAAGTTCAACATAGTTATCGGCATTTAAACCCACTACTTCCTGAGCGAAAGTTTTTGGCGTATATTTTTTGCCATTGTAGGTAAAGTTTTCTGGTACAGCACCTAAGTAAGCATCAATCACACCAGTATAAGCTTTTAACCAGTTTGGGGTTAACTCGCCATTTGCATTCTTTACAACAGCTTCTAAAACACCTTTTTCGATATCGCCAAGCTCTGCAGTTTTATTAATTTTAGTACCATAATTTAATCCGGTATATACCTCTTGCGGAACTGCACCGTATTTTCTGTACATGTTGATTACATCGTGCAAGGCACCACCATCGCCTAATGAAACCGCACCATGCATACGCACATAATTTTTACCCTTTTCTACATAAGCATTACGGGCCGAAAAAAGCTGGGATAACGTTACAGGCTGTTTACCAGCTTTAATCATTTCTGATTCTAAAAATGAATTGGTAGAATAGCTCCAGCAAGTACCTGAAGATCCTTGATTCTGAACTGGCGTATTGGCCAGGTTAATCACTTCAGTAAACTTAAAAGAAGCAGCACTGTTTTCGCTTTGGTTGTTTTTTAAAGAATTAACGAGATTGTCTTGAGCATAAGTCGCCGATATTGATAACGACAAAGCCAAACCAATCACACTGATTTTTGTGTAGTTGATCATTTTTTATGAATAATTAATAATTCAGCGAATGTAAAAATACTTGTTGATTTGGCGCCGGAAAATTTGTAATAAATCAATAACACTGGTCATTTTATTGCAACAATGTTGAATTAACATTCTGGCAAACTAATCGGAATATTGGTTGCCAATCCCCCATCTGATGTTTCTTTATATTTGGCATTCATATCAAGGGCGGTTTCCCACATGGTATTTACTACTGCATCTAAACTTACTTTTGCCTTATCAGGATTGCTTTGTAGGGCTAGCTGACTGGCTGTGATGGCTTTAATGGCGCCCATGGTGTTTCTTTCGATACAAGGGATCTGTACCAAACCACCAATCGGATCGCAGGTTAAGCCTAAGTGATGTTCCATAGCAATTTCTGCAGCCATTAAAACCTGCCTTTGTGAACCGCCTAAACACTCCGTTAGCGCTGCAGCAGCCATGGCTGAGGAAACGCCGATTTCGGCCTGACATCCGCCCATAGCAGCTGATATTGTTGCTCCTTTTTTAAAAATACTGCCTATTTCTGAAGCACAGGCAATAAACTGGATGATTTTTTCTTCGCTATAACCATCGCAAAAGGTAATGAAATATTGCAATACGGCTGGAATCACCCCTGCGGCACCATTGGTAGGGGCAGTTACCACACGACCAAAGGATGCGTTTTCTTCATTAACAGCCAGCGCGAAACAGCTTACCCAATCTAAAGTATAATTAAAGCCGTTTCCACCTTTTCTAATGGCTTCTACCCAGCTATTATAATCTGAATACTCACTTTTACCAATTAATCGTTTATTTAGCGGAAATGCCCTGCGCCCCACATTTAAACCGCCAGGTAAAAACCCTGTGGTATGACATCCGCGATAAATACAATCGCGCATAACCGCAAAATGTTGCAGGATGCCTTTTTTTGTCTCTGCTTCAGTACGCCAGGCCAGTTCGTTCTCCATTACGATTTCACTCACCTTTAAACCTGTAGATAAACACCAATGTAAAAGGTCTTTTGCCTTTTCTACAGGAAAGGGAAGGTCTACCTGTGGTTTTTTACTATTGTCTTCTCCTTCTTTTACAACAAAACCACCACCAATAGAGTAATAGGTTTCTGAAAATGCTTTTCCATCTTTTAAAAATGCCTGAAAAGTAACCGCATTTGGGTGAAAGGGTAAACTTTCGGCAAAAAGGAAAAGCAGGTCGTCGTTATAATCAAAATCGATTATTAAATGATCAGCAAGATTTAATTTCTTGTCTCTTTGGATGCTTTCGAAAGTAGGGGTAACGGCGTCAACATCAAAAGTTACAGGATCGGCTCCTGTTAAACCGAGTAGGATAGCTACATCGGTGCCATGGCCTTTACCTGTTTTGGCAAGCGAACCATAAAGCAATATTTTTATACCCTCAATTTCATCAATCAAGTTGTTTTGGGTAAGCGAAGCTGTAAACTGTTGTGCGGCCCGCCACGGACCTAAGGTATGTGAGCTGGATGGGCCTATGCCTATTTTAAAAATATCGAAAACTGAAATCTGTTCCTTGATCATTATGAATATAGTTACACAAAGCTATGATTGTTTTATGATTTTGAATAAATTAATTTTGGCCCGTGGTGAAAATATTTTACCTTAGAAAGATCTAATTTAAAGGCTCTAAAATGGACTTCAACAACAACTATCAAGAAATTGATTTAGAATACTGTCGCGCCAGCTCTGGCAAAAGACTCGCCAATTATATCATTGACTTAATTGTCTTTTACATCATTCTTTTTGGCATTTACATCTGTATAGGAATTTTACTTCCTGGAATTTTAGATGGAATTAATGATCTTTTAGACCGATTGATCGCTATGGTTTGTTATGGCTTTATTATGTGTTTAATAGAAGCTGTTTCACATGGGAAATCAATCGGGAAACTCATTACAGGAACAAAGGCAGTAAATTTAAATGGTAGCGAGATCGATTTTCAAAAAGCATTTACGCGAAATATGATCCGCGTGATCCCTTTTAATGCAATTAGCGGCCTCAGTAATCCCTGTGATCCCTGGCACGACCGCTGGTCGGACACGATGGTGGTTGACGAGAAAAAACTGGCCTTACAAACCCAAAGGGTAGGTCTGTTCGACCCGGTTAAAAATCAAACTCTATAATGTCATCATCTTTAAGCATACGGTCTACAAATTTCTGATGGTTTTTGGGTGTTCCTGTTGCCGTCCAGTTTCCAGTGATAATATTGTCTACCAATTGGTGTTTTCCTCGTTGTGGTTTAAGTTTGCTATCGCGGAAAACGTCTTCATAGCTTTCTACATCGCCATGTGAATGCTGTCTTTTAACAATGCGGTAAAGCCTTTTGGTAAAACGACGGTCGCCAATTTCTTCTAAAAAGGGAAAAATAATCAGCGCCAATAAAACCACGATGGTAACCCCTATAGCTTGTTCGTAATAACCTGAGCCTACAGCCATTCCAATTGCAGCAACAATCCAGATGATACAGGCGGTGGTGAGCCCTTTAACGCGGTTTTCTTCTTTGAAAATTACCCCCGCACCTAAGAAACCGATTCCGGTAACAATGTTCGAGGCAATGCGGTCTTGACTGGTTGGCCCGATTTTGATGGACAGGATGGTAAATAGGGTGGCACCCAAACCAATCATCATCATGGTTTTGAGTCCGGCAGATTTACTTCTGTATTCTCGTTCTGCGCCGATTATGCCACAAAGCAGGGTAGCCAATAGAAATTTATTGATTTCACTTTGTGTAATGAAATGGTTTTGGTCTATGATCTCGTTCATCGCTTTGAATTATCAAAGGCAAATTAATAAAAATCGTAACATCTTAGGCCATTTGCCCTGCCACCATTCGAACTATTTGGAAAATATTTTTCATAACCCACACCAATTTCGGATGTTCCGCCGGTATTGGTATAGTTGATTTTAGAGGTTGTAGCATCGTGACTGATGCCTAACCTGAATTTTTCGCCGTTTGTTCTGCGGTTAAAAATATCGAAGATTACAGAAAACACAATCGCATCATTTCCATTCGAATTGCCATCATTGCGGTACCATATACCTGCGTTTATGCCCGCATATTTATATTGCATACCTGCACTGAACGATTTTACGTTGCCCTGCTTGTAGGCAACAATGGATGGAATGAGGTAATTCCCATCGCGATCGTACTCATCTGGCACCAGGGTTAACTTGTAGCTTAAATTACCTGAGATACGCATCGGCAACTTGGCCTGAAAACCCGATAAGGATTCATCCGGACGGTTAAGGTGATGTACCGCTAATCCCATCATAAATTTTCCCACCACCAGGTTGGCACCCGCATTAGAATCGAAATAATACCGACTATCTATACTTGGTCTTTCAGCACCGGAAATACTACCAGGAATATACCCTGTGTTGATATCGATCTGATCGCCAAAAACAAGTTTATCCCAGTTTAGCTTTTGATTGGTGATGCCTCCCTGTAATCCAAATGAAAGGGCAAAGTCGTCTCCCCCGATAATGTAAGCATAACTTACAGCAATATTATTCTTCACCAGATAGGCTGTGCCCTCACTGCTACGGTTAAAAATTATTCCAATGCCACTGTTTAGTCTCCGTAGATTAAGGTCGCCAGAAGCACTCATGTATGAAAAATCACTTGCTAAACCCGTCCATTGGTTGCGGTATAAAGCATTAAACCTAATGTCGCCCTCAAACTGACCTGTTAAAGCTGGATTTAAATAAACAGGAGCATTGTAAAACTGCGAATAAATATGGTCTTGCGCCGAAATCATTAACGGCAACACTAACGCAAACCAAAATAATATTATCCCTCTCATCATCATCTTATTAAATATATTACACCCGTTTTCTTTGGAGGGGATGAATCGTAAGTCATTCCTTTCCAATCGCTGCCATTAATAAATTTTATATCTACTTTCCAGTAATAAACACCTTGCGGTTGTTCCTGTCCTTTATAAGTGCCGTCCCAGCCCTCCAGCGGTGCACCATCATCCAGTTTAGTAGTTTCCCAAAGTAATTGTCCCCATTTATTAAAAACAGACATGTTCCATTCTTTTATGCCGCGACCTTTTGCTTTAAAGATTTTAATCTCATTTTTTGCGCTTGCGGGCATAAATGAATTGGGGATATTTAAGTAACCTGGCACACCAATAATCCGAACTGATTGGAAAGTGCTAGAGGAACAACCTTCTTTGTTCAGCACTTTCAGGGTTACATTGTAAGTGCCTTCGTTGGCATAAGTATGGTTTGGGTTTTGTAAGGTTGATCCAGATCCATCACCAAAAGTCCATTCCCAGCTTACGGCATCGGTACTGATATCTTTAAAGGCAAATGAATAGTTGGGAATAGATACTTCGTTCCCGGGACTAACGGTGAATGTGGCCACTGGTGGCGCAACAATGTGGATAAAATCGGTTTTACTTACAGGTATGCTGCATTCAGTACCAGAGGCCGTTAGGGTAACGGTATAATTTATTCCTGAACCGGAAAAGGTATGCTGTGGTTCAAATTCATTTGATTTTGGAGAACCATCGCCAAAATCCCAAGTGTAGGCTATTGCACCTTTACTGTTGTTTTTAAATTTAACAATAAGATTGGTACAGCCTACTGTCTTATCTGCTGTAAAATCGGCTTTTGGCGATTCCAAAACCGTTACGGTTTCTGTGGCAAAATTTTTGGAACAATCATTTTCCGCATCTAGTCTGATGGTATATCGTCCTGGTTTAAAGAAAGTGTAAGGAAAAATACCTGTACTGGTGGTCGAGATAAGGACAGGGGCTTCTCCAGAATCTTCATTAGTAATGGTATAAATGAAGCGACTTGCCCCACTGGTGTTATTTAAAAAATTTACAGTCCAAGGGGCGCAGCCTTTTTTCTCATTACCATTTACCACTAGGGCGGGCATAATATTATTTGGCGAAACCCTGATTACAACTGGAATTGCATTTGCCTCGCCACAGCTATTCTTAGCTGTCATATTCACAATAAAGTCCTTTACTACGAGTGTCTTGAAAGTATGGCTTATTGTGCTCCTATCAGTAAGAGGATCTGAAGTGTTACCATCCCCAAAATCGTAGGTATAGGTTGTGCCAGCACTTTCGGGTCCAGTATTTATAAAGTTTACCAGTAATTCAGAACATCCGGTGGTCTTATCAGGAGAAAATATAGCAACAGGTTTTGCATGCACGATAACTTTTGCGGTTTTTATAATTGGAGGACCACATGGTGTGGTGGTTTCTAGGGTAACTTCATAAACAATGTCTTTTCCGGTTGGGTCTGCCAAAAAAGTTTGAGCTGGTGGTTGGGCTAAAGTTGATGTTTGTCCATTGCCGAAAATCCATTTAAATGTTGCGCCGGTAAGTGGGGTCGTGGTATTGGTAAAAGTAACATTATTAAGCGGGCCGCAGCCTTCAGATATACTTGGAGTAAAAGAAGGCGTAATTACTGGAAGCGTGCTAAATACCTCACTTTTTTCATCCGTATTACAGCCCAAACTACTGGTAACAACGAGTTTTATGGTTACGCTTTCGTTACCATTCATGATGGTGTAACCCGGAAATGTTGATCCTATGCCGATTTGTACATTGTTGGCAAACCAGGTATAAACACTGTTCCTATCGGGATATAATGTTGCAGCAATATTGTTTGCATCTAGAATAAAAGGGGCACAGCCAACATTTTTATTATAGGTAATTTCTGCCTGGGCATGTGGATTAACCGTTATCTTAATCTGGTTACTTAAGTTGTTAATGCAAGGGCCGCTGGCTACCGATCGACGGTAATAAATGCTTACAGTTGGTGTTGGTGGTGTAAAGTTTACACTGTTTGCACCCAATACATCGCTCCAGGCTGTTCCATTTAAGCTCGATTGCCATTGGTACACATAAGTTCCGCTGCCACCACTCGGTACCGCACCAGTTAAAGCTGCAACAGCTGCCCCGATACAGATGTTTTGATCGGCAGAAATGGTATTGTTGGTTAGACCTGGCAAAACGGTAATCTGTAAGGAATTACTAATTGAAGTACAGATGGTGCTGTTCACCAATCTTCTGAAATAGGTTGAGGTGCTTACAATTAGACTTAAATCTTTATTAATGGCCGAAGGAACATTGCTCCAGGTATTTCCATCAGCACTGCTTTGCCATTGGTAAGCGAATGTTCCTGTTCCGCCTGTTGGGGTATCGCCCGTAATGGTGATACTTTGTCCGGCACAAACTGGTACTGATGATGGCCCAATATTATTGGTAACAGGTGAGTAATAGGTAACCGTTACATCATCTACAGATGGAGGGCAGCCATTGAAACCAGAAATAGTCCACCTGAAGGTATAAGTTTGCCCTGGTACCAAACCAGTAACGGTAGTGTTGTATAGTGCAGGGTTCGTTATGGTAATGCCGGCTTGTGCTGATGTTAAAGTCCACGCACCGCTGTTAGGCGAAGGATTGTTGCCATTTAAAGTAATGCCATTTCCACTGCACAAGTTTTGATCTGCTCCCGCGTTTGCTGCAACAGTACCCGGATTTACAGTGATTGTGCTTACGGTTGATACGGCTTCTGCACAACTACCACTTTGTACTACTGCACGGTACTGCGTGCTTATAGTGAGGTTAGAAAATACATATGGATTTGCTGTTGAGGTAATTGTAGACCAGTTAACTCCGTTATCGATAGATCTTTCCCAGCGGATAATATTGCCAACCTGCCCCGTTAAATTGATGTTTCCGCCATTTGCACCTGCACATACATTTACGTCGCCAGTGGTTGTGCCACCAACACTGAGCGGGTTAACCGTAATCTGAACATCATCGCTGGATGTGGAGCAATTGGTGTCGCTTATTGTCCATCTAAGGGTATAGCTATTTCCTGCCAGTAAACCAGCGATTGTTGTATTGCCCTGCGTGTCATCAGCAAAAGTTACAGCTGTTGGCGCAGTAACGATTGTCCACTTGCCCGTGCCAACCGTTGGTGTATTTCCTTTTAAGGTGTAAGCGCTGGTGTTGCAGATCGCTTCATCCGGGCCGGCATTTGGCAGGGTTGCGCTTGGCAAAACCGTAATGGTAATGCTGGCTGGTGTACCGGGACAGCCGTTTGTAGATACAGGTTTAATGGTATAAGTTACTGTACCTGTGGTGGTGCCTGAATTGGTTAAAAGATCGTTGATCTGTGCTCCTGCCGATGCTACCGCTCTATTGCTATTTCCGGTTATTGCTCCAGTTATCGCGCTGGTATAAGTATAGTTTACGCCTGTTAGGTTTGTTGTTAAGGTTATGGCCGAAGAAGTGGCATTACAGATGGTCGAATTGGTTGCTGTTGGTGTTACAATAGGGTTAGGTTTAATGGTAACCACTAAATTAAATGACGTTCCATCGCAGCCATCAAAATGGGGAGTGATGGTATAAGTTACACTTGCATCGGCATTAAGATCGGTATTGGTGAGGATATCGTTAATGGGCCCGCTTCCGCTGGTTGTATAGCCAGTTGCAGACGTGGTTCCGGTAGCTGTCCAGGTGTAGGTTACGCCCGCTACTGCAGAAGTTGGGGTATATGCAACGCTATTACCTGTACAGATGGTTTTAGCTGTTACGCTCGTTAAACTGATATTGGGTTTTATTTTAAGAATGATATCATCATCAATCTGGTTGCAGGGGGCGGCCAGTGCAGTAGTAACCCTTAACCGTAAAGTAACCGTACCCGCTGTTTTTTCGGCTGCTGTTGGTGTGTAGGTTGCGTTTAAATCATTTCTGCCAGGTGTAAATGTTCCTAAACCTCCTATCCAGGTTTGCGTAGTGGTCGCGCCGGTTATGGTTCCGTTAAGTGTAAAACTGGGGTCGTTAAAACAGATATTTTGATCTGGACCTGCACTAATTACAGGGGCCGTACTGAAGGTTAGGTTTTGGGTATCGCTGGCAGTACCACAATTGTTTTTGTGTACAACAGTTACGGTATAAGTATCGTAACTATCGAATTTTATCGATGGATATTTAGAATTGGCGGTTGTGCCGCTAGTAAAGCTATAGATGCCCGATCCTGATGGTGAAACTGTCCAGGTATAACTATCGGGTAAATCTTTTGTGGTGCCAGTTATTAATGTTTGGGTTGGCCCGGTTGTGGTATTGTTAAAATCGTAAGTAGCGAGATTACACAATGTGATATCAGGTGATAGTGTAGCTACCGGACTTTCATTTACCACAACAGTTTGTGGCGGACTTGCAACTACACCGCAAGATGGCGTAGTAATATTTAAGGTGATGGTGTAGGTACCTGGACTGGTGAAATTGAACTCAGGTTCTTTACTTGTTTCACTTGTGCCTCCTGTAAAACCAACCGCAGGCGAAACCGACCAAAAATAACCGTTGGCTGCATCGCAAATATTATCTAAAACTGAAAGATCAGAAGCTTTTAATATTGTTCCTGAGCAGATGGTGGTAGATGGTAAACTAAATGCTGGCTTCGGCGGATCTTGAATACATATTTTCATATCTACAGGATCTGGATCGCAATCGGTCGAAATATTCTTGGCTGCCAGTGTAATGGTATGTTCTCCATGCGTAAGAAACTTGTATACAAAATTATATGATTTTGGCTTGTCAGACTCTATGATCACACCATCAACATACCAGTTATAGGTGATGTTATTGGGTGTACATCCAGGTGTATTGGTGGTTGGATTTTCGCCTAAAACAGAGGTGTTAACAAACGTAACATCTGTATTGGTACAGCTTGGCGTATTAAAAACAAATGAATTTATCGGTTTTACCACAACTTTAGCGGAGGAAGAAACGGGTGTACCCATGGTAGTACAGAAAGCATTCGATACCCTGATGGATACATCAAAGGCATTGTAAATTGTTCCTGCACTTGACGTGGAAACACTTCCACAAGACGATCTGCTATAAAGATGCGTTACCTTACCACCGTTGGCAATAATTTCGCAAAGGGTGTGGATAGTGGTAGTCTGATCACCCCATGTAATGGTATAAATATCTCCAGGGAAATTGTTTTGAATTCCCGAACTTGAAGAAACATCTACATTAAAGGTAAAATTGGCCGTAGGTAAACATAATGCCGCATTTCCGGTGTTGCCAAAGGCCGTTATCGCTTTATTGTTTATTAGCAGATATGCTTTTGTTGCAACCGAACCGTCGGGCATCACGGCTTTGGTATAAAGGGTATAATGTGCCTGTTGAGCGGTGAAAGGTTGTATTGCTGTAGGAAAGGTGATTTGGGATGGTGCACCTCCGTTTACTTCATCGGTTATTGTTGCAGTAACTGAACTGTTCGCTGTAGACTCGTTTTTTAGAAAGAACGAATTATTGGGTTTACTGGTGCAGGTGCCAAAAGTTTCGTTGTTTGTTGCATTTAATAATGTTGACGTTAATTTTGCTTCAACAGCAGCTCCTGTCTTAATCTCAAAAGGGGTAGAAGGGTTGCTCGCTGTGGCCGGAGAGGTAGTTTTTACCCGAACGCGATAGCCTGTGCCGGGTGTAAGGCCTGTAGGAAGTAATCCGTTTATATAGGTGCTATAAAAGCCAGCATAAGTGCCGATAAGTGTTTCTGTGGTAAAATCGCCATTTTGATCTGATAAATAGAGTTGAAATTGATTTCCCTGCGATATGCAACTGGTTGGTACTTTAAAAGGAACGGCAATGGTACTGCCCGGTGTATATGGTCCTGGGTCTACTGTGCCAATGGTTACCTGCGCGAAAACATTCGACGTGAACAAAAATGCCCCAAAAAGCAGGACAAAAGAAAGCCATTTCCTTTTACAACGAATCTTCATAAATCTCTAACACTAGGGAATGATTTTATTGCGTTCTGGAAGCTTTGTTAGTGAACCTTGCTTTAATCCAATCTCAGAGATGAGTATTAGACCTAAGACGCGTCAATAAATATTCGTTGTAAAGAACGTCATTTTAGTACTACGCTTACAAAAATTTACACCAACATCAACTAAATGAATGGGTTATAGAATCGATAAAGCTTCGTTTTTGCTGTAAAAAGGCATAAAAAAACCCTCAAGGCATAAGACCTTGAGGGTGTATTTTTACACGAAATCGTTTCGTTGCAGAATGGTATTACATCATACCACCCATGCCACCGCCGCCCATTGGAGGCATTGGAGCACCACCTTCTTCAGGTTCGTCTGCTAAAACAACTTCAGTAGTTAATAACATTGCTGCAATAGACGCTGCATTTTCTAATGCTACACGGCTTACTTTAGTCGGATCGATAACACCAGCACCAATTAAGTTTTCGTAAACATCAGTACGTGCATTGTAACCGAAATCGGCTTTACCTTCTTTAACTTTTTGAACTACAATAGAACCTTCAATACCTGCGTTTTCGCAGATTTGACGTAATGGCTCTTCAATAGCACGACGGATGATCTGGATACCAGTGTTTTCATCTTCGTTAGCGCCTTTTAGGTTAGCTAAAGCTTCAACCGCACGGATAAAAGCAACACCACCACCAGCAACAATACCTTCTTCTACAGCCGCACGGGTTGCATGTAAAGCATCATCAACACGGTCTTTTTTCTCTTTCATTTCAACTTCACTAGCTGCGCCTACGTAAAGAACAGCAACACCACCAGCTAATTTAGCCAAACGCTCTTGTAATTTTTCTTTATCGTAATCAGATGTAGTTGTTTCGATCTGAGATTTAATTTGGCTAACACGTGATTTAATATCATCTGAGTTACCTGCACCGTTAATTACAGTTGTATTGTCTTTATCAACAACAACTTTCTCAGCAGAACCTAAATAAGTTAAATCAGCATTTTCTAATTTGTAACCTCTTTCTTCTGATACCACAATGCCGCCGGTTAAGATCGCGATGTCTTCTAACATTGCTTTTCTTCTATCACCAAAACCCGGAGCTTTAACAGCAACAACTTTTAACGAACCACGGATTTTGTTAACGACCAATGTTGCTAAAGCTTCACCATCTAAATCTTCAGAAATGATTACCAATGGTTTGCCAGTTTGAACAGTTTTTTCTAAAACCGGTAACAATTCTTTCATGTTACTGATTTTTTTGTCGTAGATTAAAATGTAAGGATTTTCTAATTCAGCTTCCATTTTATCTGCATTGGTAACAAAGTATGGAGATAAATAACCTCTGTCAAATTGCATACCTTCAACTGTTTTAACTTCAGTTTCAGTACCTTTTGCTTCTTCAACCGTAATTACACCATCTTTACCAACTTTGCTCATTGCCTCAGCAATTAACGAACCGATAACTTCGTCGTTGTTAGCCGAGATAGAGGCAACTTGTTTAATTTTATTGTTATCATCACCAACCGCTTGCGATTGAGATTTTAAGTTTTCTACAACAGCAGCAACCGCTTTGTCAATACCGCGTTTTAAATCCATTGGGTTTGCACCAGCAGCAACGTTTTTAATACCTGTAGTAATAATTGCCTGAGCCAATACAGTTGCAGTAGTAGTACCATCACCAGCAATATCAGCTGTTTTTGATGCTACTTCTTTAACCATTTGAGCACCCATGTTCTCAACGGCATCTTTCAATTCGATTTCCTTTGCAACTGTAACACCATCTTTAGTGATTGCTGGTGAACCGAACTTTTTATCGATAATTACGTTACGGCCTTTTGGACCTAAAGTTACTTTTACTGCATTTGCAAGAATATCGACACCTCTTTTCAGGGCATCACGAGCTTCTACGTTATATTTTACTTGTTTTGACATTATTTTTTAAATTTTGAATGATTGTATGAGAGAATGATTGAATATTCTCTCCTATTCTTTTGTTTTTTGATTTATGCTGAATTCACTCACTGAAACACTGAGCCATTCAATCATTAATTATTACCCAACAACAGCGTAAATATCAGTTTCGCGCATAATTAAGTAATCTTTGCCTTCGTAAGGGAATTCGGTACCACCGTATTTACCATAAATTACAACATCGCCAACTTTTACACTCGCTTTTTTACCTTCAGCATCTTCTTCAGAAACAGAAACTACAGTTCCTTTAGATGGTTTTTCTTTTGCAGTATCAGGGATATACAAACCTGATGCAGTTTTCTCTTCTGCCGCAGCCGGTTCAACTATTACTCTGTTCGAACTGCCAGCAATTGGTTTAAGGTTTAACGCCATAACTTTTATTATTTTTTTATTTTGATTTGAGTTTTTTAACTAAGCTTACAATTAACACTTTTTATGCCAAGCGGTTTAGCGGGACAAATTTTCACCAAACTGTCAAACTTTTCACGCTAATTGAGAATACGGGTGTCAGCATGGCAGTAAGTTTTGTTTTTTTAGCCACATTTATTGCGTGGATATTCAGCGTTGACAACTTACTAACTTTTATGCTATTAGTTTGCCGACCTTGTTAACTAAATTGGAACTTTCTCTGTTAAATATTTCCAATATCTTTTAGGTACATGCTGCAGATGCAGTTTGGTATTTTTCCGCGCGACAATGTTGGCGCTTTTAAAATAATCTTTCCAAAGGGTAGTGTACAATGCCTCACTTTCGTCCATTAAAACTGGCGCAAGATTTTGCTTATCTGCACCGTTGCTAAAGCTGATCGTAATTTCTTCAACGCTTGTTAAATTATAATGCAAACCATATTTGCGCTTTAAATCGTAAATTACCCAAGGCTGATCGGCATAGCGTTTTTTAAAATGACTGGATATTAAAGGCAGTACATTAAAATCAGGGTCTATATTGGCATAAAATATCCCGTCACCAGTTTTTTGAAAACGGATAAATGCTTCCATTCTGTGTTTTTCTCTTTCTACACTTTTGGCATATTTAGCCAGTGCAATTACATGCGGATTGCCATAATTACTTTCTGCACCCAACTGATTTTGGAAAATGTACACAGTAAACTGGAAGAGGTGGTTGTAAGCCTCGGGTATTTCTGATAAATAGGTGCAATAATATTTGCGCTGCCAATCCTTTTTGAGTTTCTTTTGCAGCCCTGCCCAAACCCGATCTGCTTTTTCTGCATTGGTATTAACTGTAAAACTTTCCACAAAAGCTTCAGGCTGAAAAATTGAAGTGGATTTTAGCACAACTTTTCCCGGCTTACGTTCAAACCACTCAAAAACAGCGGTTAATAAACCTTGAAAAGTGCCATCGAAAATGTAGGTCATTGGATGTTTTTTATATTGAAGGGTGTCGTCATTGCGAAGCCAATTTTTCATTGGCTGAAGCAATCTTTTTAGAAAGATTTTACTATCGGTAAAAAGATTGCTTCGTCGTTCCTCCTCGCAATGACGATTCTGATATTTTAGAACAAAATCATCTGGTTGCTATCTGTTTTTAAATATTTACTCTGGCTTTCGGCCAAGATAAAAGCCTTAATCTGTGTGCCCTGATAATCTTTCAGCTGATAAGGGCTATCCAGGCAAACAATAAAGTGTTTGGCGCGGTTATAAGCTACACCGATTTTTTTCAACTGGTCAATCCTGAGTTTCCCGAACTTTCTGGCCTGCACAATTTTTTGAGCCGACATTACACCGATACCCGGTATCCGAAGGATCATTTTATAATCAGCCGTATTAATATCCACGGGGAAATGTTGCATATTTCTAATCGCCCAGCTCAATTTTGGATCGATATCAATATCAAGGTTTGGGTTGGCATCGTTTAAAATTTCCTGTACTTTAAAGCCATAAAACCGCATCAGCCAATCGGTTTGGTACAACCTGTTTTCTCTAAGCAGTGGTGGTTGTGTACCAAGTATAGGCATCCTCGTGTCGTTGCTAATGGGTACATAACCAGAATAATAAACTCTTTTTAGAGAAAAGTTTTTGTAAAAGGCATTTGCAGTGTACATGATATCTTTATCGCTCTCTGGTGTGGCGCCAATAACCATCTGAGTGCTTTGTCCGGCGGGTACAAATTTGGGTACATGTTTTATTAACTTTTTATCTGCCGAAAATGCTGTAATCTGTTGTTGTACAAATGCCAAAGGTTTAATAACATCATCATGATTTTTTTCTGGAGCCAAGAGCTTCAGGCCAGCTTCAGTTGGCATTTCTAAATTAATACTCATCCGGTCGGCATATAAGCCAGCTTCCTTAATCAGTTCATCGCTGGCGCCTGGAATGGTTTTTAAATGAATATAACCGTTGTAGTTCTGTTCCAAACGGAGTTTTTTAACGACTAATAACAGCCGTTCCATGGTAAAATCGGCATTTTTGAAAATTCCTGAACTTAAGAACAAGCCCTCAATATAGTTACGGCGATAAAAATTCATGGTCAGTTCTACCACTTCATCTACGGTAAAGGCCGCACGTTTTACATCGTTGCTTTTCCGTGAAACGCAGAACAAACAATCGTAGATACAGTGATTGGTTAGGAGGATTTTTAAAAGCGAAACACACCGGCCATCTTCCGTGTAGGTATGGCAAATGCCCGATGTATGGCTATCGCCAAGGCCTTTATTGATGTTTTTTCTCGTGCCGCCGCTTGATGAACAAGAAACATCATATTTAGCGGCGTCAGCAAGAATATTTAATTTTTCACGGATTCGATCGAACATAGGGATATATTTACTAACAAAGATAGTTTAATAACTAAAAATATTAGCAAATAGATTTATTTAACCTATTCTATTTTGGAATAATAATGTTAACTAAAAACCGTTCGAAGGATTAAGCTTTCTACTTATTGGCAGTTGATGTGCAATATTATAACTTTCCTGATAGTATTGCAGTTCAGAAAAGAAACGGTCGGCCTCTGTTTCATGGTTTTTAAGTGGACTAAAGTTTGCCACGAAATCCGGGTCTTTAAATTCAATTTGATAAAAGTAACCTCCATTGTGATTATCGAACATTTCGGTTACACTCGTTACGTTTTCCCATCCAGAAAAAAACTCGTTTCTCCGGTATAAGAAAGAAGTGCTTTTTAATTTAAAGCTTATACCTTTTTCACTGATTAAAATCTTACTGTGTACAAAAATCTGCGTTTTGGTAATCCATAATAGAAGTAGTGCCATTAAAATAATTGATAGCGAAACAAATATCAAAGTGGACGTTTCGGAAAGCGATGAAGGCAAACTAAAAAGACAATACAACATTAAGGAAATGAAGAACACAGGAATGCCAACCATCGCGATTAACAAAACACTATTTTTATGGTATTTTAGTTTATAAGGATGCATGAGGATTAATTTTTGTAAAGTTAAGTCCTGATGCACGGTTCCGGAATACTTACTATTAGGTATTTTTGTGGCTTATTTTTAATTATTTGCCATCCCACTCTTTATAAAATTGCTCCAGGTAAAGCAGCATAAAATTGTGCCTTTCTACGGCTATTGCTTTCCCTGCTTCAGTATTCATCATGTCTTTCAAGAGCAGCAGTTTTTCGTAAAAATGGTTAATAGTAGGCGCGGTGGTATTTTTATAACTTTCTTTGGTAAGGTGTTCTTCGGGTAAAATAGCCGGATCGTAAAGTACCCTGTTTTTAAATCCACCATAGGTAAATGCTCTTGCAATACCAATGGCCCCGATGGCGTCTAAACGATCTGCATCCTGTACAATTTGCATTTCTTTTGAGGTGAAACCAGTGCCATCAAAACTATTTTTGAACGACATGTTCTGGATAATCAGTTTAACATGGGCAATAACCTCATTATCAACAGCTATCGATGCTAAAAATGAAGCAGCCATGTTCGGGCCCAGTTCTTCATCGCCATTATTAAATTTAGGATCAGCAATATCGTGCAACAATGCGGCAAAGGCTACTACAAGTTCATCGCCATTTTCTTGTTGATTAATGTTTTGAGCGGTTTTAAAAACACGTTCGATATGGAACCAATCGTGCCCTGCCTCGGCATTAGCCAATGTTTTCTGAACAAAATCGATAGTTTTTTGAATGGCAGCCTGCATAGTTCTAAATTTGTTCCAAAGATATTGGAATTATTTGCAGGGTAAAAGAAATGATATCAACAGCACCTGGTATTAACTCGCAGCTGCTGTCCTATTCTCATCATCAGCAATAATTTTAATTAAATCATTGTGGTTAAGGGTTAATAAATGAGATACTTCAACCTCCAAAATTGCTGCAATTTGAAACAAACGATCGATCGTTAATTTACTATAACCGAGTTCAATTTTGCTGTAAGCATTTTGAGATATTTTTAATTTCGCCGCCAGATAATCTTGAGTATAGTCTCTGTATTCTCTAATTTTTCTGATATTCCCGGCAACATTCTTTGTCTTTAAAGCCAATACATCTTCCATAAAAAAGGGATAAATTTTTTTAATGTTTTTTCATTATGTACGAAACTTTAACCGCAACAGTTTTTAAAAGTATTAATTCTAGCACTATTGGGAATTACGAGAAACGATTAATGAACTAAATGTTACAACAAAAAAATAACCTAAATGTTTAAGTGTTCTGTTTTTGTCTTATAATCAGTGTTTTGTTGTGCTTTAAATAGAGGAGAGGGGAATGATATGGCATGTTTAGAACATGCAGTGCAAATCAATAAGAGAAAAGGAGGGAGTAAGAAAATGCAGACAAATTAATTACTATGGTTAATATAGGCCCCAGTCATCTTCAAATTCGTCTTTTTCGAAATATTTAACCCATTCGATAAAGAGTAGACGAAATTTTTCAATTTCGTCTAAAACAATGTCTTTATATTCTGGAGTGCAGATTTCGAACATATCTGCTGCTCTCACCTGGGTTTCTAATTCACGGCAATTGGTTCGGATAATAGAGGCATTTTCCATTCTTAGAATATACATATCTGCACCTTCTGCCCCAACAATTTTAGGACATAACATGAGGGCATTCTGCATAATTAAGTTAGCGGTCATTTCGGCCATCTCTCCTTCCAGTGTTTCGCAGAACAGGGCAGCATATTTATATACTGCTCTTGCCTGGTTGTAAAGGCTTTTAGCCCTGGTCACTTTTAGTCTGACCTTCTCTGCATCAACACTTGATAGATTTTCTTCATCCTCATCATCCCGGCCAAATCGGCTAAAATGTTCCCATTCGGGCATATGGTCCATGTCATCAAATTCCATATTCTTCAAAATTTTTTACGTTATGGTACGTAAGAGAGCGTAATATATTAATTTTCAATGAAAAAGACTAGGCCTCAATTAGTGGCGCCCGGCGAGAACCATCATATAATTCATACTCCAGTAAACGACAATCTAATTTACCATTATAAAATTCAACTTTTTTAGCAGCTTTTAATCCAATTTTCTTTGCAAGATCAGGATTTCCGGTGAAAATATATCCAGAATAGCCTTTGCATTTTGTTTTCATAAAATCGCCCATACGTTTATAAGTCAATTCTAACTTGCTATGCACTCCTAAACGCTCACCATACTCAGGGTTAAAAACAACAACACCTTTGGCATCTTCAGGAACCGGTGTTAACTCAAAATCGCAAACTTCGAATTCAATTAAAGTATCAACACCAGCAGTTTTAGCATTTCTACGGGTTACTTCAACTGCATCTTCCGAAAGATCGGAAGCTACGATTTTAAGGTCGACATTTTTAATTACCTGATCTTTTAAAATCCTACGCTCAGCGAAAAAATCTTCTTCGTTATAACCTAAGATATGCATAAAACCATAATTCATGCGGTATAATCCAGGTGCACGGTTGGTTGCAATCAGCGCTGCTTCGATAGCTAAAGTTCCTGAACCGCACATTGGGTTAATAAATGGCGATTTCTTATCCCAGTTGGTGGCTAAAATAACCCCAGCAGCCAAAGCCTCTAACATAGGTGCTTTTCCGGGGATTTTACGGTAACCGTGTTTGGCAAGGGTTTCGCCAGAAGTATCCATAAAAACATCGGCGTCTGCATCTTTCCAGTATAAATGCACTACTGTTTTGTTTGCATCAGATCCAGAGTTAGGGCGGATGCCTTTTTTCTCTTTCATGCGGTCTACTATTGCATCCTTTACTTTTAAATTTGCGAAAAGTGGCGTGGTAATATTTGGGTTATCAACATTTGAGGTTACCGAGAAATAACCCGAAAAATCAATCAGTTCTTCCCACTCAATGGCTGCAATTTCATTGTATAAATCATCGGGTGTAATGGCCTTGAAACTTTTTATGGCATATAGAATCTGACTGGCACAGCGCAAGTTCAAATTGAGCTTTATGCACTCTGTAAGGGTGATATTGAGCTCAACACCAGTAGCAAAAGACCGCTCGATGGTATAACCTAAAGCTTTAACTTCTTCTTGTAAATAAGGCGAAAGGCGCTTGTTGCAGGTGATAATAACCTTGCTTTTATTGTGGAAAACTTGCATCATAATATATGCGAAGTTATCAATAAAATTATAGAGATTTGATGTTTATAGTACATTAAGTAGTATTAGATATGGAAATTAAAGGAAAAGTACACGAAGTAGGTGCCACACAACAAGTAAGTGAAACGTTTAAAAAACGTGATTTAATAGTAGAATACGCAGAAAATCCAACATACCCAGAATATATCCGTTTTGAGGCTTTACAAGATAAAACTGCATTATTAGATACATTTAAAGCAGGCGATGAGGTTGAGGTTTTCTTTAATTTACGTGGTCGCCCTTGGACAGATAAAGCAGGTAAAACATCATATTTTAACAGTTTGGTTATTTGGCGCATAAATGCAGTTGCAGCAGGTGCTCCAGCAGCTACACCAGCTTATGCAGCTCCGGTTGATGTAAGCAATGCACCAGGTGAAGATGATGATTTGCCTTTCTAAATAAAGAATCTTTTTTAAGCAAACAATTTTGAACCATGCCGAGGCTTTAGTCTCGGCATTTTTTTTGCCCCTTTTGCCAGACATCCGAAGTTTATCTGGCTCGTGACACCGCAAACTTCGGATGTCTTTCCCGCGCTTGCGCTGTTAAAATATGTTAAAAACAAACACTTCGTTTAGCTAATCAGTATTTTTGATATCTGTTTAGATTTAAGAAGATTATGCTCTGGTTTTTTTAATCTTAAAACCAATCTAGTTCATGAAGAAAAAGAGTTTTTGGTTAATTACTGTTTTGATGACAGTAGCTTTGCTTGGTGTTTTTGTAATGCAGCTGTATTACATCAGGGAATCGTATAAACTAAAATCTCAGCTTTTTGATGAGCAGGTAAATCAAACGCTAACATCGGTAGTAAATAAACTACAGCGCAGAAATGTTGCCGATCACTTAAATCGAAAAGACGCCGAAAATAAACTGAAACAACTACAAGACTCCAGGCAACGGGCGTTAGATATTAAGGATTTACGGCAACAATATGTACAAGAGGCGGAGCTGCGGCAAGCCGAAAGGGAAAATCAGATTGAGAGTTACCTGAACCAGCAAGATAGTATTATCCGTGTATCTTACCGAGCGCCCAATGTGATTTCTGAACGGGAATATAACTCGTTGAGTTCGAAAAACGGTGATAAACTGGATTTGCAAATGGATGCGTTTATTGATATTAAGAGCCTTATTATTAAAGGCTATAGCATGCGCACTAAACCTTTTACAGCACCACCAAAAGCATTTGAATTTAAAAGCCTGCAAAGTTTGCCCGATACTTTAAGGTATTTGGTTTTTGATCCCAGAGATGGCACTCCTGGTTTCGCAAATGTTCCAAAGATCCCAAACGATTTACAGAAAAAATTTAAGCGAGAGGATGAGATTGAACGGAAAAAGTTAGAACTGAAAATTGCTGCATTGGGCAAAGATACTTTTTCATATACCCGATCGAGTGTGGTTGAGGATGTATCTAAAGAACTTCAGGAAACCAATGTGCCAATTTATAAACGCATTAATTTTAGCTCCTTAGGCCGTTTATTAAAGCAAGAACTCCTGGCCAATAATATTTCACTGGAGCCGGCTTACAGGATTTCGTTAGCCAGAAAAGATTCGACCATTTATATGACGGCATCTAACGTTAAAGGAGAATTTTTACCCGAAAACACCTATAAAACGCCTTTGTTTGGAAACGATATCTTTCGCGATCCCGGAATGCTTTTCGTCAGTTTTCCCGATAAAAATTCGGCAATTATTTCCAACCTAAGTGCAACGCTCGCCTCATCCATCGGCCTGTTACTGGTACTTGTTTTTATTTTCTCCTATACCCTGTATGCCATTTTAAAGCAGAAAAAACTTTCGGAGATGAAAACAGATTTCATTAATAACATGACGCATGAGTTTAAAACCCCAGTGGCTACCATTATGATTGCCAGCGAGGCTTTGAAAGATCCTGAGGTGACAGAAGATAAGGCCAGGTTAAAACGCCTGGCAGGGATTATATATGATGAAAATGTTCGCCTGGGTAGTCATATCGAACGTGTTTTAAGCATTGCCCGTTTAGAAAAAGGTGAGCTTAAAATGGAAAATACCGAAGTAGATGTGAATGATCTGATTGTGATTGTATTGGATAGCATGGAATTGCAGCTACAGAAAAGGAATGCCATTATCAACGTACATACCGATGCAGAAAATGCCGTTGTATATGGTGATGAGCTGCATCTGTCTAATGTAATTTATAACCTTATTGATAATGCAAATAAATACAGCAGCAATACGCCAGAAATTACCATTACCACCCGCAATACAGGTAAAAATTTAATTATCGAAATAGCAGATAAAGGCATTGGAATGACCAAGGAGCAGTCTAAACGGATTTTCGACCAGTTTTATAGGGTGCCAACAGGTAATTTACACGATGTTAAAGGCTTTGGATTAGGTTTAAACTATGTTCAGGATATAATTAAAAAATTGAATGGAACGGTTAAGGTAAGTAGCGAAAAAGATAGAGGAACCACATTCGAAATATCTTTACCTTTATAAACAGTTAAACATCGGTACCAAAGCTTGCTTTATCGATACATTAAAATAGAACAGGTTTAATTTAGCTAATATAGTGGAGTATTAATTTAATCTACAACCTAAATTAAACCGTTAGGTATATTCAGAATCAAACTTTCAGTGTGGCTAGTGCTACATATGTGAATAAAAACAAGAAAATGAAAAAAATACTTCTGGTAGAAGACGACCCAAATTTAGGTTTATTGTTACAAGACTATTTGCAGCTTAAAGGCAAGTTTGATGTAGTATTATGCACCGATGGTGAGGATGGATTGAGAACGTTTAATAAACAGAACTTCGATTTATGTATTTTGGATGTGATGATGCCTAAAAAAGATGGCTTTACCTTGGGTAAAGACATTAGGAAGGTAAATACACAGGTACCCATTATTTTTGCAACGGCTAAAACCATGCTGGAAGATAAATCTGCTGCTTATGATTTAGGTGGTGATGATTATATTACCAAACCTTTCCGCATAGAAGAGCTTTTACTACGTATTAATGCGATGTTTAAGCGCGTGGCCAATAAAACAGATAACAACGATGAGGCTGCCGAAACGCAGTTTTCTATCGGTCAATATCATTTCGATTATACCACCCAGATTATTACAGATAACAATCATCAGCAAAAACTTTCTACCAAAGAAGCCGAACTGTTGCGTTTATTGTGCTTGAAAAAGAATACAGTTTTAACCCGCGAAGAGGCATTGTTGAGTATCTGGCATGATGATAATTACTTTAACGGACGGAGTATGGATGTGTTTTTGAGTAAGTTGCGTAAGTATCTTAGGGCAGATCCGACAGTAGAAATTATTAACGTGCACGGAAAGGGCTATAAGTTATTGGTGAGTTAATAGATCGGTTCGTCATCCTGAACTTGTTTCAGTGTCCGATGTAACGCATTAAAGGAAAGGAGGTTGTATCATAAATATAGAATTGTCTTCCTGAGCCTGTCGAAGGACCTGTTTAAATTTCTAGAAAGACGTTTCGACAAGCTCAACGTGACAAATTCGACTGAATTACAACTTATGATACAGCCACGACGCATGGTAGTAAAAAATATGGTTAGATATATAAATTCTCCTGAATAGCAGGAATAATATTTCTTTCCCAGGCAAGTTTAAATAAAGTATCAACCGCTTTACGGCCTTCCTCACCAAGGTTTATGCTGTATTTATTCACATATAATTCGATGTGTTTGTACATCACGCTTTCTTCCATGGCCTGGGCATGCTGGCGGATAAAATCGATCCCCGATTTGGGATGCGCAAAGGCAAACTCTACCGACTGGCGGATTAAACGGTTCACTTTTAGTTGTAGCTCGCGATCTAAATTACGGTTGATTACGATGCCGCCCAATGGAATGGCACAACCCGTTAGTTTTTCCCAGTAATCGCCTAAATCAACAATCTTGGTTAAACCTTTATCCTGATAGGTAAACCTGTTTTCGTGAATAATCAGTCCTAAATCAATCTGCTCGCCAAGTAAAGCTGATTCGATTTCCGAAAAAACAAGCTCTTGTTTGTTTTGTAAATGAGGATAAGCAATTCCCAGCAAAAAATTAGCAGTGGTGTATTTTCCTGGTATTCCAACCCTTAGTTTGGAGCCTGGCGTTTGGAGTTCTGCGTTATTTTCTCCATCGAAATGATTCTTACTGATTAATAATGGTCCAACACCAAAACCAAGGGCACTTCCAGCATCGAGTAAAGCATACTGGTTGGCAACATAGGCAAAAGCATGGAAACTTAACTTAGTAATGTCTAATTCGCCTCTAAGTGCCTTTTGGTTTAACGTTTCTACATCATCATAAGAAACCTCAAACTCTAATCCTTCCGTATCAATTTTATGGTGAATTAGTGCATCGAAAATAAATGTATCGTTAGGGCAGGGAGAAAATCCAAGTGTAAGTTTCATCTATTTATTTTTTGTTTTCAGTTGTTAGATGGAGCCTTTGACAATTAAAATAATTATTTTAATTGTGTCGGGTTCATAAATCAAAATTAAGTACTACGGTAAACTAATCAGTCATAATCAGTTCATTTCTCCAACAAAAGCAATGGCCCAATCGTTTAAATTTTTAATAGCCAAGCCAATTTTCCAGTTGTCTTTATTTCTTGGTTCTACATAATTAGATATACTTCTAATCTGTAAACAATCTATATTTAACTGTTTACCGGCATAAAAAACAGCGGCACCTTCCATACTTTCGGTAGTTGGATTTAACCTCTTAATTAGATTTTTAATGCTTTTTTCGCTGCCTGTTACACGATTCACGGTTATGCCTTTTGCTATGGGTAGATTAACGCTTTTGTTTGTTTTCGAGGTGTAATGGTTCTCCCCAAAACCTAAATCGCTTATGGTTAAAAATTCGTCTCCATTTTCGGCGCCCAGTTCAGCAAAAGTATCTTCGGTAATATTTAATACGGTACCTAAAGCTATATTCCTATCGAAGCTTCCGGCGATGCCGAAATTTACTACAAGACTATATTTAGGTGAAAGATACTTGCCCAGGACAAAGGCTGTTGCCACCATTCCAACGCCTGTGATCAGCAGATCGAAATTTTTACTTTCTACAAAATCTCCCTCGGGCAAGTTAAAATGTTGATAAAAGAAAGTGAGCTCGGCTTTTGTAGCAGCAACAATTAAAGTTTTCATCACGTAAAGTTAGCAGATTGTTTTCATTTAAGTTTTATGTAAGCTTTAGTCTTTAGTCTTTAAGCTTGAACCTTTATCCGTATATTTGCATTTTATTTTATAGTAATGATTTACATAACGAGAAAAGCATCCTTTAACGCGGCGCACAAATTAGCCCGTACCGATTGGGATGATGATAAAAACAATGAAGTTTATGGTAAATGCGCCAACCCCAATTGGCATGGCCATAACTATTGGTTATATGTTACAGTTAAAGGCGAAGTGAATCCGGAAACAGGTTTTCTTGTTGATTTGAAGTGGCTGAAAGACGTAATGAATGACTATGTGGTAGATAAGGTTGACCATAAAAACTTGAATCTTGATGTAGATTTTATGAAAGGTAAACTGGCTTCGACCGAAAATCTGGCCATAGAAATCTGGAAACAATTATGGACGCCGATTGCAGAGAGCGGCGCAGTTTTACATTGCGTAAAAATCTACGAAACCGAAAATAATTTTGTTGAATACTTTGGTTAAAAACCCGAATTAATGAGCGATAAAGACGTATTGAAAGGCGAATCGAGAGACGGTTACGTAAAAATAGACCGTTACAACGAAGATAAAATTGAAGCTGTAGCTACACATTATAAAGATATTCTTGGCCAGTTGGGCGAAAATCCGGAACGCGAAGGTTTGCTAAAAACACCTGAGCGCGTGGCCAAGGCGCTGCAATATTTAACACATGGGTACGATTTAAAGCCTGATGAGATTCTGAAGGGCGCAATGTTTGAAGAAGATTATAGCCAAATGGTTGTGGTAAAGGATATTGAAGTATATTCGATGTGCGAACACCATATGCTGCCATTCTTCGGTAAAGCACATATAGCTTATATTCCTAACGGGCACATTGTTGGTTTAAGTAAAATCCCACGCGTAGTTGATGCTTTTGCCCGTCGTTTACAGGTACAGGAACGTTTAACGAATGAAATTAGAGATTGTATTCAAAATACCCTTAGCCCAATGGGCGTTGCAGTGGTGATAGAGTGCAGGCACTTATGCATGTCTATGCGTGGCGTGCAAAAGCAAAATTCGGTAACCACAACATCAGCCTTTACAGGAACTTTTTTAAGTAATGATAAAACGAGAGCCGAGTTTTTAAGGTTAATTACGGCAAGTTTAGATTAATAGTCTCAGGTAGAAAGTAACAGGTATCAAGATAGGGCAATAGATAAAAACGCTAGCCGATAAACGCGATACGCCAAACTAATTATAATGAAAGCATATATTTTTCCCGGACAGGGAGCACAGTTTGTAGGTATGGGTAAAGATCTTTATGAGAACCCAAAAGCTGCAGCATTATTTGAACAGGCCAATGAAATTATCGGTTTCCGCATTAGCGATATTATGTTTAGCGGAACAGATGAAGAGCTTAAGCAAACCAATGTAACCCAACCGGCAATCTTTTTGCATTCGGTTATTTTGGCCAAAGTGTTGGGTGATGATTTCAAACCAGATATGGTTGCAGGCCATTCGTTAGGCGAATTTTCGGCATTAGTGGCCGCAAATGCATTAAGCTTTGAAGATGGATTAAAACTGGTTATTGCCCGTGCAAATGCGATGCAAAAAGCTTGCGAAGCACAACCATCAACCATGGCGGCTATTTTAGGTTTAGCAGATGATGTAGTTGAAAAAATCTGTGCAGAAATTGATGCTGTAGTAGTTCCTGCAAATTATAACTGCCCTGGGCAATTGGTAATTTCGGGTAGCATAGAAGGAATTGATCTGGCTTGTGCTAAACTAACAGAAGCCGGTGCTAAAAGAGCTTTAAAATTAAATGTAGGCGGTGCATTCCACTCTCCTTTAATGGAGCCTGCAAAAATTGAATTACAGGAAGCTATAGAGGCCACTGATATTTCTGCACCAATTTGTCCGGTTTACCAAAACGTTGATGCAAAGCCATATACCGATCCGGCTGAAATTAAAGGCAATTTAATTAAACAATTAACGGGTGCTGTACGTTGGACACAAACAGTAGGGAATATGTTAGCTGATGGCGCAACTGAATTTGTAGAAGTTGGCCCAGGTAATGTGTTACAAGGATTGGTTAAAAAGGTAAGCCGCGAAGTGCAAACAAGTAGTGCTGCCATAGCTTAATTTATTCAAAATAGAATATTAGTGCCAACGCCATAAACTCAGCTGTTTATGGCGTTGTTTTTTATCAATATTTAATATCTTTATCCGTAGATGAAAATGAGCTTTGGTGTAAAAATAAGATTTCTATTGCTTGTTTTGGGCTGTTGTCTCATTGCAACTTCTATTTCGTTAAGTCGGTTTACAACCAAAAGCGAGCTCCTGGAGCACGACGCACAAGAGATTCAACAGAACCTTTTGATTAAAGAAAGATCTGTTCAAAGTTTTCTGGCCGATAAACAGCAGGTTGCCAAAGCCAAACAATTTCATCTCGATCCTAAAAATGCAATAGATTTTATCAAAGCCTACCGCACAAACAGTGGTATAAATTTATTAACCTACGAAAACAATCAGCTTAAATTCTGGAGTAGCTATAAAGTAACGGAAATAGATCCAACCACAATAAAAGAGGGTAGTTCGGTATTGTTTTTTTATAACGGCTGGTATGAGGTGATTAAAAGTACCCAGGGCAATTTTAGCCTTATTTTCTTGATCACCATTCAGTCTCAATATCCTTTTAAAGAAACAAAATATTTTAAAAATGATATTGATCCAATTTTATCAAATACTAAAATATTAACGTTTGCATCTTTTACCGATAAGGATGTGTATGTAATAAAAAGTTTGGATAATAAGTTTTTATTCGGACTTAAGGTTAAACCAGGGTATGCAGAAACCCATTATTCAGGCACACAATTATGGTTGTTTGTTGCTGGTATGTTGTGCATCTGCATGTTTTTTAATTCTTTAAGTTCGTTTATTGCCAGGCGTGGGCATATTGCATGGGGTACTTTTTTGTTATTGTTTTTCTTCTTGGCCTTTAGGTTAACAGATTTATATTACGGTTGGTTTAACCACAGGTTTACCTTAGATCTATTTGATCCGAAAATATATGCCGATAATTTCCTGATGCCTTCGTTGGGCGACTTTTTGTTAAATGTAATTGCACTAACCTGGCTACTCTTGTTTATGTATAACCATAAGGAACAATATAAGTTTCCGGGATGGGTTAAGCGCAGCAAAATAATTGGAGTTGTTATTCAGGCTGGATTAATGGTGTTGATTGGTCGGATAGTTTGGGATACCGATGACATTTTCTTCGGATTGATTTTTAACTCAAAAATTAATTTCGATATCGTTAATATTCTTAAACTCAGTGGAACCAGCTGGGTGGGTATTGTAATTTTGTGTCTGGCCTGGTTTCAGATTTACCTGATAACGGCTGTTTCGGCAACAGTAAGCAGCCAATTAAATGTAAGCAATAAAGAGCGGGTGATTATTTTTTTAATTGGCTTTGCAGGTGTTTTTATCTACAAGCTCGTGGTAGATTTTAATGCATTTTTTATCGTTTTTGCCCTTGTATTATTTATCGTGGCACGGGCCGTTTATTTAAAAGAAAAGAACTTCTCAATCGGCATGTTTGCGATTGTGTTTTTCTGTCTGGCTTTTAATACTTCTATTAAATACACCAAGTATAAAGATATTAAGGAAAGAAGTTTACGCGAGCCTTTGGCCAGAAAAGTGCAATCGTCAGAAGATCCGAATGCCATTATTGCTTTAGGTACTTTGGGCAATGAAATTGTTAAAGATAATTTTCTGACAAGCTATTTTAGTCAGAACCGAAAAGGTAGTTACTCGGTGCTTAAAAATCATATTAAGGATTATTTGGATGGCTATTTAAACCGCTACGATTATCAGATCTATCCATATGACAGATTGGGTGCTGCGATAGAAAATTCTGATACACCACCGATTGATAAATACAAAAATCTGGTTGAGGCCGGCTCTGTTAAAATTGATGGGTCTAACTTTTTTTATCAGGTTAACAATACATTTGGTTATCAGGATTACTTTGGTATCATCTCCGTTGTAGATAATGGTAGTTTATTAGGTACACTCGTTATCGAACTCCGCTCGAAGCCGTATAATTACAACAATCGGCTACCAGATCTTTTAGGGGATCAAAAATTGATCAAAGACGAAGATTTTAAGGGTTACTCTATTGCCCTGTATAGCAATAATAAATTGCTTAATCAATCTGGAAATTATACCTATCCTTTAGATGGCAGCATATTTAAGGGTAAAAAGGATGATTTTATTACAACCAGTGACGATTCGCTCCATTACAGCCATTTAATTTATAAACCTACTGATAGCAAAATGGTTGTAATCAGCAAAGAGAAGGTAGATTATGTAGAGCGTTTGGCAGCGCTATCGTTTTTCTTTCTGATATTTATCATCTTCTCCTTGTTACTTTATGGTTTAATATGGTTAATCAAAAACCTTGATGATGATAAGGTGGGCTGGTTTAGTATCAACAGGTCTTTAATGATCAATGCCAACAAGATCTTATATAAAACCAGAATCCAGGTATCTATTGTGCTGGCCGTTGTTGCAACGCTTGTTATTGTAGGTTGGGGAACTTATTATTACATGAATAATGAGTACCGTGGGCAACAGGATACCATATTAAAAGATAAGATAAGGAAGGTGCAGCAGAATTTTGAGAAGCAGATTTTTAGCAATGGCATAATTGCAAACGACGAGAATGCAGCGGCAGATTTTAACAATTTTGCTGATATCAATAATGCGGATCTGAACCTATACGATCTGAATGGTAACCTGATCATGACCACTTATCCAAAACTCTATAATTATAAAATTATCGGTAAAAAAATGGGGCCATCTGCTTTTGCTTCTTTGGGTGGTTTGCATCGTTCAGAATTTATCAATACTGAAGAAAAGATAGGCAGTTTAACCTATGCTGCAGCATATGCTCCCATCAGGAATGCACAAAATAAAACAATTGCCTATATCGGCCTGCCAAATTACTCTACCGAAGAAGAATATACAGATAAATTGGCGCTTTTTGTAAGTAACCTAATTAATCTTTATGCCCTGGTATTTGTGGCTATTGGAGTATTGGCTGTATTTTTGGCCAATCAGATTACCAGTCCCTTAACTTTTATTCAGGACAGTATTAGTAAAACGAAAATTGGGCAAAAGAATGAGCCCATCGTGTGGCGCAGGCATGATGAGATCGGCTCTTTAATTAAGGAGTATAACCACATGATTGCAGCCTTAGAAGATAGTGCGATTAAGCTCGCCAGATCGGAACGGGAGAGTGCCTGGCGCGAAATGGCGAAACAGGTCGCCCACGAAATCAAGAACCCGTTAACGCCTTTAAAATTAGGTGTTCAGTTGTTAGAGAAATCGTGGAAAGAAAAAGATCCAAACTTCGAACTGAAGTTTAATAAATTTAGCAAATCGTTTATAGAACAGATTGATAGTCTTTCGAAAATTGCTTCTGAGTTTTCTAATTTTGCCAAAATGCCTGATACCAATCTGGAACGCCTTTCCCTACTTCCGATTATTGACCAGGCGAGAGAAGTATTTAAAAGTACAGAAAATGTAACCATTGATGTGCTCAACAAAAGCGATAAGGACATTGAAATCATGGCCGATCACGATCAGCTTTTAAGAACGTTTAACAACCTGCTTAAAAACGCAATAGAAGCTATTGATGAGGAAACTTTATGCTGCATCACCATCATTATATATGTAGATGCAAAAAATGCATATATCGAAATAAAAGATAATGGAAAAGGCATCCCACCGACGTTGCACGATAAAATATTTGTACCGAACTTCACTACAAAAACATCAGGTACAGGTTTAGGTTTAGCTTTTGTTAAGCAGGCTGTAGAAAATGCGGGCGGTTCAGTTAAGTTTACCTCAATAAGCGGTTTAGGAACCACGTTCTATCTGAACTTTCCTTTAGCTTAAATTAAAAACAGGTAGATTGATTAATAAGAAGGTGGGTTTTATCTCAGCTCCACTTGAGCCTTGCCCATGGTATTGCCATCAGCATATAAAATTACGGTATATATGCCCTTTATAAATGGTTTAGGGTTTGCCCAGTCGATAACATAGGTGCTGTCATCGTTATTGTAGTTAATAAAAATAGAATGACTGAACTGCATATCCTGCCCATCAGCCTCAAAATGGTTTCCCTCGTCTGCCAGCAGATTCCCAGCAGGATCGAATACCCGAAGATAAATGTTATGATGTCCTTTTTCTGCTAATTGGTTAGGCACAACATTAAAGCGCACGCTTAACTTCTCGGCAGTAGATGATTTGGTTACTTCGACTTTTTTGCCACTTGATTTTGTTCTGAAGGCAATAATTTCGGCAGATTGAAGCTTTAATGCCGCGGCAGTTTTAACTTTCGCATTTAGATTAGCATTTTCGTTCTCTAAGTTCGATGCCTTACTGCTGATGTTTCTTAGGGTATTCTGTAAACTGTCGCGACTGTTTTTTAGGAAAATATTATCTTTCTGCAGCTGAATAATCTGATCGTTGTAGTTTTTAACAAAGGTTTTCAGTTCATTAATCTGCGTATTGGCTTTGTCGAGTTCGCCTTGGGTGATCTGGTTTTTTTCTAAAGCTGCTTTGAGCTCTTCGATTTTTACCCGGGCAAGCTTCTGTTCTTCAACAAGTTTCTCGTTTAAATCCAGGTTTAATGCATTAACCTTATCCAGCTCAACCTCAATCTTTTCTACCTCGAGCCGCAGTTTATCCTTCTCTGTACTAACTGTAACAAATCTTTCACTTTGCTGTCGGTCTTTAAAAAACAAGTAAGCATTTGTGCCAATTAAAGCAGCAATAACGATGACCAGGAAGTAAATTTTGTTTCTATCACCCTTATTAATCTTTTGTGGTTCCATTTTTAATAACGCTGTATCTTCTGTAAATTAATATACTTTTGTTCTCCATAGGTAAATGGGGGTACACAATTAATTTTAGCAGGGCGCAAATTAATTTTTTTAAAAACTTATAAGAGTTTTTAAAAAAAATCGTTTACTTGCTAATGTTCATTTGTATTCAAATCAACACAAACACACAGCCTGAATAAAAAATAAGACAGAAATAATGCTTAAAAACTTCCTATACGCACTTTTATCTTTAACTGTAGTACCTTATATATTAAATGCACAACCTTTATCAAAAATTGCACCAAAAAGGGAGTTTAGGGGTGTTTGGGTGGCTACTGTTACCAATATAGACTGGCCATCGAAGCCAGGTTTAAGCATTGATCAACAAAAGCAGGAGCTTATTGGTATTTTAGAAAGACATAAAAGCCAAGGGATGAATGCAATTATTTTGCAGGTTAGACCAGCGGCCGATGCGTTTTACGCAAAATCTAGAGAACCCTGGAGCCAGTGGTTAATGGGTAAACAAGGTTTAGCACCTGCACCCGGTTACGACCCTTTGGCCTTTGCCATTAAAGAAGCTCATTTCAGGGGAATGGAACTTCATGCTTGGTTTAATCCTTACAGGGCCAGTATGAGCAGCACAGCTGTTTTAAGCGAAAACCATGCTTATCGTAAACACCCTGATTGGTTTTTCACCTATGGTGGCAAAAAACAGTTTGATCCGGGTATTCCAGATGTAAGGGAATATATTGTTCAAGTAATTTTAGATGTGGTAAAAGGATACGATATTGATGGAATTCACTTCGACGATTATTTTTATCCTTATAAAGTAGAAGGGCAAACGATTAACGATGGTAATACTTTTTACAAATACCCCAATAATTTTTCAGATATAAAAGACTGGAGGCGCAACAACGTTGATCTGCTCATCAAGCAGCTGGACGATAGTATCCACCACTATAAAAAATGGGTAAAATTTGGCATTAGTCCCTTTGGGATCTGGAAAAATAAAAATGAGGATCCTGAAGGTTCCGCTACCAGTGGCCTATCCAATTATGCAGAACTTTTTGCCGATAGCCGCAAGTGGGTTAGAGAAGGTTGGGTAGATTACATTAATCCTCAAATTTATTTTACGTTTACCAGAAGAGTAGCTCCCTATGGTATTTTGGTCGACTGGTGGAGCAATAATACCTTTGGGAGGCATGTTTATATCGGACAGGGTGCTTATCTGGTAAATTCGAGGGCAGAAGCAGCATGGAAAAACTTAAGCGAAATACCCAATCAGATCAGATACATAAGAGATAACAACCGAATTCAGGGGAGCGTGTTTTTTAGTTCTAAATCATTAAGTACGGTTGCTAAAGCTGTAGGCGACTCCTTAAAGAACGATTTTTATAAATACCCTGCTTTGCCACCGCAAATGCCATGGCTGGATGAAGTGCCGCCAAACGAACCTCAAGCATTAACGGCTGATGCACTAAAAGATGGTGTGCATTTAAAATGGCAGCTTCCATTAAAGGCAAAAGATGGAGAAACGGCCTCGGGATTTGTAGTTTACCGGTTTAATGAAGGAGAAAAAATTTCGGTACTCGATCCTAAGAACATTGTTAAAATAAGCTTTGAAGATTATCTTTCATATATCGATACCAGTGTAGAAAGTGGGAAGCGGTACAGCTACCTTGTAACTGCACTTGATCGACTAAAAAATGAAAGTGATCCCAGTGGGCCTGTTGGTATCGAAGTGCCTTTAGCGAAGGAATAATAAGTGCTATTTATCTTTCTTATTGGTCGATTCTCTTTCTACAACAGCTGGATCGAGCACGATATGCTCCATGTTCAAGTATGGGTTCTCCTGATTGATCATTTTCAGAAACATTTTAGCACATTCTTTTCCCATTTGTGACGCATGCTGATCAATTGTAGACAGGTTAGGTGTAATGTAAGCGGAGAATGCTTCATTGGCGAAACCAATCACACCAACTTCAGGGGGTGTCTCGTCAATCTCTTTAAGCTTTTTAATTACACCTAAGGCGGTAAAATCATCGCCCGCAATAATGGCATCGGGTTTGTTTTTGCTGCGCATTAACTTGCCTGCACCAAACCGACCGTCTTTAATAGATAAGCCGCGAAAAATAATATGTTCTTCCATTAGCGGAAGGTTATGGTCTGCTAAGGCTGCTTTGTATCCTTCTAAGCGATCGTTAAATATTTTAATCTGATGAACAGTAGTTACAAATGCAATTTTTTTATAACCCTGATCGATTAAATGTTTTGTAGCGATATAACCTGCCTTGAAATCATCAAGTGTAATGGTAGGGACTTTTAGTTCCAGATCTACACGGTCGAATAAGATAAGTGGTTTATTTTGCTTAATAATTTCGGCAAAATGCGAAACATCTTTTGTTTCTAAAGACATTGAGGCCATAATGCCATCTACCTGCGCCTCTAGTAAAGTTCTTACGCCGTTTATTTCGTTCTCCACAGATTCGTTGGATTGGTAGATAATAACACGGTAGCCGCTGTCTTTCAGCCCGTCTTCTATGCAATGGATAATAGATGCGAAGAAATGTGCCTGTACACTTGGTACAATTACACCAATAATATGGGTTTTGCCGGATTTTAATGCAGAGGCGAGTTTATTCGGGCTATAGTTTAATTTTTTAGCCATTTCAACAACTGCCTTTCTGGTGGCATCACTTATTGCCGGAAAGCCACTAAGCGCCCTGGAAACTGTTGATACGGTAATATCAAGCTCCTTGGCTATATCATATATGGTGGTTTTCTTTTTCAATTGCAGAGGGGAACATTCAATTATAGCGTAAATTTACTAAACCTTAATAATAATGTTCTTTTTATACATAAAATATAATAACACATAAAAACCGAGCACATAGGTTATGGCCCAAACTAAGGAGGCATTTATGGGGCTAAAAAACGGACTATAACATGTTTCATAAAAGCGCACCAATAATCCTGTTTTTGTGCCATCGGGTTTGGTAATCTGGATCAGGTTTAATACCCGCGGCATTAAGCCTGCTAAGAAAAAGACTGTTATGGCATTTACACCATAAACAACAAAAGGAAGGGTGAATTTTTTGTAGCCCTGAACATCGATGATCCAGTAACAAAGTGCCAATCCTATTGATGCCAATCCACCTGCGTAAAGCACATAAGAGCTTGTCCAAAGCGCTTTGTTGATCGGGAATTGTAAATCCCAAAGTAAACCTAAAATAACAGAGGTTATACCGGCAGTAAATAACCAGGCCACCTTAGTTGGATTGTCTACGTTTTTTCTGCGCATCCAAACGCCAACCAGAATACCAAATAAGCAGGTTCCTACTGCTGGTAATGTGCTCAAAACCCCTTCCGGATCCCAGGTTTTGGATGAGGCCCAGGTATGTGCTTCGGTTAAAATCCCGCGGTCGATCCAGGCGGCTAAATTGGTTTCTTTTTCCACGTTGGGGTAACCTACTCCCGGTACAGGAATAAATGTCATTAAGGCCCAATAAAGGGCAAGGATTACAATAAAGATTTTGAATATGGTTTTATTCGATACTTTGATGAAAATGATACTACTAATGATAAAAACAATGCCTATTCTTTGCAAAACGCCTAAAAGACGAACTGTTTGAAAGGCCTCCCAGATCGATCTGCCGTCTATTACGGCACTGATAATTTTCCCAAAAATGGCCAAAAAGAAACCGAGTAAATAAAGTATAATACCACGTTTAATGGCTTTTATGATGGTTTTTTGATGTGTAGTAGGATCTGTTTTGCTACTGCTCATGGCAAATGCAATGGATACACCAACAATCCATAAGAAGAATGGGAAAATTAAATCGGTGGGTGTACATCCATTCCATTCCGCATGCTCTAACGGCGCGTAAATATGCCCCCAGCTGCCCGGATTGTTCACTAAGATCATTGCGGCTACGGTTAATCCCCTGAAAAAATCGAGAGATAACAGTCGTGGTTTAGGTTCGGTCATCATTAGCTTGTTTGGGTTCAGCAAACTAATTTAGAGTATTGTTTTTAGAATGAGAAATTACTTTCGAAGTTTAGGTGGCCAGCAGTGACAGGCTAACTTCGTAAGTCTATGGAAATGTATAGAAAAACTTCCGAAGTTCTGCAGCGCTTTTGGCCAAGTAAACTTCGGAAGTAGGTAAAAAAATCCTGCCTTGAGTTAACAAGGCAGGATCAATATTTATTTTAACATAGTTAATCTACAAATTTCCAGCGTACAAAAGCTTCCATTGCTTCATATTCTGCAAGTCCAAGTTCGTCGTAGGCTTTTGCCGTATCACGGTTACGGTCTTCGGCACGCTGCCAAAACTCTCTTGAATCGTCGCCAGGGAAAACTGCCCTGTCTTTTTGGCTCTGGTGTTTGAAAATAGCATATTTTTTACGTTCAAGCTCCTGCGGAGAAATAGGGACAGCCATTTCTATCTCATATGTTTCAAATTCGTGCCAAGCACCGCGGTACATCCACAACCAGCAATCTTGTGCCCAGGCTTCGGTTTTGCGTAAACGTTTTAATGCTTCTAAAATAATATTAAAACAAACAATATGCGTTCCATGCGGATCTTCAAAATCGCCTGCTGCATATACCTGCTGAGGCTTAACTTCTTGCAATAGCGCTATTGTAAGTTCGATATCGGCATCCGTTACAGGGTTTTTCTGAACCTTACCACTTTCGTAGAAAGGAAGCGCCTGAAAATGGATATGGTCATCTTCAAGGCCGCAATATCTTGCGCCGGCAATAGCTTCTCCTTTTCTGATCAATCCTTTAACTGTTTGGATTTCTGGCGTATCTATCTGGTTTGGTTGTTTCTGCTCAATAAAGCTTCTCATTTTGTTGTAGAGATCTTTCAAATGTGTATTGTCCATACCCATTTTCTCTGTAAAATCTACATTGAACTCAACGAAACGAAGTGCATCATCATCCCAAACAGCAGTATTACCTGAGGTTTGGTAAGCCACGTGTACATCATGCCCTTGGTCAACCAGCCGTAGAAAAGTACCACCCATCGAGATCACATCATCATCAGGGTGAGGAGAGAAAATAATTACTCTCTTCTTAGCTGGTTCAGCTCTTTCCGGACGCTGAGAATCATCAGCATTCGGTTTACCTCCTGGCCAACCTGTAATGGTGTGTTGTAATTTATTAAAGATATGGATGTTGATATTGTATACTGGTCCTTTTTCAGTAGCCAGTTGTGCCATACCATTATTGTTGTAATCGTCTTCTGTTAACTTTAAGATCGGTTTTTTCAAGGTGTTGGCCAACCAGATCACCGCTTTGCGGATCAGAGCATCAGTCCAAACACAGTCTTTAACCAACCATGGCGTGTCAAAACGGGTCAGTTCTGAAGCTGCAGGAGCGTCAAGGATAAACTCCACGTGATCAGAAAGCTGTAGGTAGGTTGCCGGAACATCGCCCGAAATTTCGCCTTCAACAGCTTTTTTGATAATCGAAGCCTTTTTACGGCTCCAGGCCATTAATATAATTTCCCTTGCTTTGAAAATTGTACCAATACCCATGGTAATGGCCTTAGTTGGTACGAAGGTTTTTCCACCGAAATCGCGTGCGGCATCACGGCGGGTAAGGTCATCTAAAGTAACTAAACGGGTACCGGAATTTGGTGCAGATCCCGGCTCGTTAAATCCGATGTGGCCTGTACGGCCGATACCTAAAATCTGGATATCAAGTCCGCCAAGATCACCTATTTTCTTTTCATATTCTAAGCAGAATGCAGGAATGTCTTCCAGTGCAAGCGTACCATCAGGGATGTGAACATTCTTCTTGTCGATGTCGATATGATTGAAAAGGTTTTCATTCATAAACGTAACATAACTTTGTGCGGCAGTTGGCGCCATTGGATAATATTCATCCAGGTTGAAAGTAATTACGTTTTTAAAACTCAAGCCCTCTTCTTTGTGCAGTCTAACCAATTCGGCATAAACTGCAATTGGGGTAACACCTGTTGCTAAGCCCAGTACTGCAGGTGTGTTGCTTGCTTGTTTAGATTTAATGAGCTCGGCAATGCGATGTGCAACATTAATTGAAGCAATTTTTGGATTTTCGAACACGCTTACCGGTAATTTCTCGAAACGTGTCTCCTCCAGTAGATTTAATCTAGCCATTTTTTTTATATGGATTTTAATGTACGGAGCAGTAAATATAGAGAGTTATGCCCAATTTCTAACAAAGGTTATTTACATTTATTGCAAGTATTTATATAAAATTCGATTAAAGGGGCAGACAAACGTTTGATCTTTTTAAGATAAAAAACCAATATGAACACACAAATTGAAAAGTTGTATTCGAAAGCAAGGAAATCGGAACGTTTAATTATAGGGTTGATGAGTGGTACATCAATGGATGGACTGGATATTGCACTTTGTTTGGTAAAGGGGAGCGGTGCTGAGACGGATATCCGGATTTTAAAATTCAAAACTGGCGATTATACCGATGATTTTAGGGCTAAAATAAAAGCAGTTTTTTCAAAAAAAGAGGTCGACTTACAGTTGGTGTGTCTGATGAACGAGCATATTGCAAATACTCATGCAGGGCTAATAAACGAAGCACTAAAAGAGTGGGGCTATCAAAATGAGGCTATCGATTTTATTGCAAGCCACGGCCAAACTATTTTTCATGCGCCAAAATCTCTGCATCAACTGGCCGATTATCCCAATGGCACATTACAGATAGGTGATGGGGATCATATTGCACTAAAGACTGGGATTATCACACTTTCTGACTTTAGACAAAAACACTTGGCCGCTGGCGGCGAAGGTGCCCCTTTAGCGGTTTATGGCGATTATTTAATATTTTCGAAACCTGGCGAAGATCGGGTAATGTTAAATATAGGTGGCATAGCAAATTTCACCTATTTGCCAGGGAGTACCGATGCCAGTGAAATTTTTTCGACAGATGTTGGCCCTGGAAATACTTTGATGGATCAGTATATGCAGAAACATTTTAATCAATTTTATGATAAAAATGCAGCTGTTGCCTCGGCAGGCGAATCTAATCCCGGTCTATTGTCTGCGTTGTTAAACTGCAGCTTTTTTGACCTGGATTTTCCTAAAACCACAGGGCCGGAATTGTTTAATCTGGCGTATTTAATCAGCGCACAAGAACAGTCTTCAACAACCGGTCTAAGTGCGGCCGATGTAATGGCCACCTTATGTCAATTTTCTGCAGAAACCATTACTAATGCGATTGTGCGTTGCTTTGGCAAAGATGCTAGAGCACAGGTCTTTATGAGTGGTGGCGGGATGCATAACCCCTTACTTGTACGGCTTCTAAAAAGCAAGCTACCTCTTTGCAAATTCCTAACCACTGAAGACTTAAATATTGATCCCGATGCAAAAGAAGCTGTTTTGTTTGCTGTTTTGGCTAACGAAACACTCTGTGGCAAACCGATAGACTTTGGCGATAGGCAAGGCGTACCTTCGGTTTGCATGGGTAAAATCAGTTTGCCAGCGTAATAAAACACAATTGTTTTGTGGATTGTAAACCAGTTTGTACCTGTTAAAAATTTGGTTTGTGCGGTATTTTGTTAAATTTGTTTTAACACTAATCTTCTAACAAAACCAAATTTTATGGAAAAAAGTTACCTAAAATGGTCACCAGGATTCTTCGCAATTTTGTTGATCCCATTTCTGCTGCTCTTATTTACAGAGATGGCGCAGGCCCAAAACAAACGGTATACCATAAGCGGTAAGGTTACCGATGCGGCAAATAACAGCCCTGTTCCCGGCGCTGTTGTAAAAATTATCAATACAAATCTGGTAACAAGCACAAGTTCGGGCGGAACATATAGCTTTTCGGTTGATTTGGCACCCGGTAAATATCAGATCCAAATTTCTTTTATAGGCTTTAAATCAAATATCGAATCTGTAAGCCTTGGCGACAATACCACGGTTCAGGCGAATAGTGCTTTGAGTGGTGATGCAGTGGGGCTAGATGAAGTAATTGTTACGGGTACCTCTCAGGGAACTACCCGTAAACAGCTCGGTAGTTATGTGAGTACGGTAAAAGGTGATGATTTAAATAAAGCACCGAGTGGAAATGCACTCGCCTCACTTCAAGGGAAAACACCTGGTGCACAGATCAGCCAGAATTCTGGAGATCCGGCGGGCGGAATTTCTGTCCGTTTAAGAGGTGTAAGTTCGGTTAACTCATCATCAGAACCATTATACATAATCGATGGGGTAATTGTAAATAATTCTACAACCAGAGTAACCAATACCTCAGGAAATTACGATAATATTAATAATGGAGTTCAGGTCGGAAATATCGGACAGAATAGAATGGTTGACATTAGTCCATCTGATATTGATCATATCGAGGTTTTAAATGGCGCAGCAGCTGCGGCAATTTACGGATCGAGAGCAAATGCAGGGGTAATCCAGATTTTTACCAAGAGGGGTAAAACTGGCGAGCCGCAAGTGAGTTTCAGCACCAGTTTAACCATCAGTGAGCTGCGCAAGCAAATTGATGTCAATCAATCACCAACAAAATTTGGAGGACCAACAGATGGGCCGACTGCACAAACTCAGGATGTATTATCTCCTGCCTTAATCACAACTACTCCGGTAACCAGGTATAATTACCAGGATTATATTTTCAGGACAGGCATTGGGACAGATAATTCAGTTTCAGTCTCTGGAGGTAATGACAACACTAAATTTTATACCTCTGCTGGTTATTTCTCAAACCAGGGGATCATTAAAAACACTGATTTCACCAGAATGAACTTCAGGGCAAATCTTGATCAAACCATTAATAAATGGGCAAAAATGACTGCAGGATTCAATTATGTTCATAGCGACGCCAACGAAAAGCCAGATGGAAACTCTTTTTTCTCACCAATGAATTCGGTAACCATTATCGGCAATTTTCATGATTTGTTTACCAGAGATGCATTAGGCAATTTAAAAGCCATCGGAGAACGCGGACGTGTTAATCCGGTTTCTGTTATTGAAGATATCAAGCAGCGCCAGTTTACCAATCGTATTATTGCAAATGCGGGATTAAAACTCACTCCTGTTAAAAACTTAACTGTTGATTATACCATGGGGGTTGATAATTCAATCCAAAATGGAACAACATTTATTCCGCCATATGCGTATAATGTAAGTACAGGTTTTTATGGTGGTGGGCCAACTTTAGATCCGTCTTTAAACGGTTATGCAAGTGCGGCAAACGCAACAACCACACTATTTAATAATGAGTTAAACTTCACTTATGATGCTAAGATTTCTGAATTATTTAGTTCAACAACTCAGCTTGGCGGGTCTTATCAATATCAAAAAGACCTGTATAGCTTGCTAAATGGACGAGGTTTAGCCCCTTTTGTTCAGGTGGTAAACGGAGCAAGTACTGCTTTGCCTAATGTTGATAGTCGTTCAGAATTCTCAATTAGCGGCGCTTATTTACAACAAAATTTTAAATATAAGGACCATTTGTTTGTAACCGGTGCCATAAGAGTAGATCAGTCTACTGTATTTGGGGAAGACAATAGAACGCAGTTTTATCCTAAAGCTAACGTGAGTTATGTATTGTCATCTGCCGATTATTGGAAAGATTTTGGCGTATCATCATGGTGGAATGCTTTCAAATTACGAGCAGCTTATGGCCAGTCTGGAAATTTAACAGGGATTGGAGCATACGATCGTTTCAACGTCTATTCGCCAAATGCCCTAAACAGCAAAACATCATTAACATCGTTAACAACGCTGGCGAATACGGGTGTAAAACCAGAGCGTCAAAAAGAGCTCGAAATCGGTACAGATATGTCCTTTTTTAATAATCGTTTAGGTTTAACTTTTAGTTATTATAATAAAAATGTAACTGATTTATTATTGCCTGTTGTGATTGCTCCAACAACTGGTTTTTCTAGCTTGCTAGATAATATTAGTGGTACTTTAAAAAATAAAGGTATCGAATTGATGCTTACAGGGGTGCCGGTTAAAACCGATGACTTTATATGGACATCTACACTAATTTACAACAGAAATAGAAATAAAATAGTGGGTTCGGGTGCACAGAGATTAATTGCAACCAATGCTGGCGCACCTGTTTCTATTACTGACGGTTATCCGGTAGGCGTCTTTTATGGAACATATTTTGAGCGGACAACAGATGGAAACATTGCAACAAACGCAGCTGGTATTCCTTTAACTGCCGGTCAAGCCGCCAATAATGTTTTGCGCAAAGTAATCGGCGATCCAAACCCGGATTATACAGGGTCTTTTGTTAACGATTTTACCTACAAAAAATTAAGCTTACACATTCAACTGGATGCTGTTCAGGGAGGAGATGTTTGGAACGCAGATTGGCGAACACGGCAGGGTGTGGGTAATGGAAAAGTTGCCGAAGCAGAGCAGATGGGTCAATTGCCTAGAGGCTATGTAGTTGGTGCATACAATGTAGAAGAATGGCGTATTGATGATGGGTCTTTTGTGAAATTAAGAGAGATTTCGTTGAGCTATAATATTGGTCAGGTTAAATTTATTAAAAGCTTAGCCATTAATCTTAGCGGAAGGAATCTCATTTCGTGGGATAATTACAAAGGCTATGATCCTGAGTTGAACTCTGGTGGTCAATCTACGATCCTGAGAAATATTGATTTCGGTTCAGTACCAATTCCACGTACTTTCTCATTGGGTTTACAAGCAAGATTCTAATTTAAAACTGTTGTTATGAAAAATTTAAAATCAAGATATATAGGTTATACATTTCTGTTTACTATAGTGGCTTTTTCAAGCGCTTGTAAAAAGGAGTACTTAAATCCTAACGCCGCTACGGCCAATGATGTATTAACCTCGGCAAAAGGTTTAACCGGCGTTACAGTAGGTTTACAGAAAAATTATTCCACAACTCGGGCTGGAATTCTGTATGCAACTATTACTTTAAGTGGCTTAACCACAAATGAGTTAATATCCATTAATACCGGTAATACCAATGAAGAAAGATTGGCAGCTGGAGGTGTACAGGTAGATGGTACCAATTCAGTATTGCTAAATGTTTGGGCTGGTGCAAATAAAATTATTTATGATGCAGATAATGTAATTAATAATGCTGCTAATCTTCCGGATAAAAACTACGCAGCGGGTTTAATTGCCTACGCAAGTATTTTTAAAGCCTTGGCTGTGGGTAATTTATCAGAGTATTGGGAAAAGGTTCCGGCTGGGACAGGTCAAAATGTTACCTTTATTAGTCGTGTTGATGGTTATAATAAAGCAATTGCGACCATTGATAATGCATTGGGGGTAGTTGCAGCAAACTCGATAAGTACATCGTTTTTGGGAAACATTCCATCAGGAGTAGATATTCCAACTACTTTAAATGCACTCAAAGCTCGCTATGCATTATTTGCCGGAAACTATGCGTTAGCATTAACTGCTGCAAATGCAGTTGATTTAACCAAAAAATCAACATTTACATACGATGCATTAAATTTGAATCCCATTTTTGAGATCGCTACCTCTACCAATAATGTAATTCAACCTAAGAATTTAAATTTAGGACAGACTGGCGCTAATATTCCAGATGCAGGCGATGCCAGAATTCCGTTTTACACTGTAGTTAATACAACAGTACGTATTAATGGTTTCGGTGCAGGCACTTTTACCCAGTTTCCCATTTATCTGCCTGGCGAAATGACCTTAATTAAAGCAGAGGCTTATGCCCGTCAAGCTACTCCTGATCTGGCTTCGTCGCTTACTGAGCTAAACAAGATCGTAACCAAAACTGCAGCAACTGATCCTTTTGGAGTTGGGGCGGCATTGCCAGCACTAACTGGTCCTTACACACAACAACAGCTTTTAGATCTGATTTACAAACACCGTTGTATTGAGCTTTTTATGTCCGGGTTAAAACTTGAGGATATGAGAAGATTTAATCAGCCTTTAGCTGATCGCAAGCGTAATTTTTTCCCTTATCCTTTCGCAGAAAGAGATAATAATACCAATACCCCTCCTGATCCAGCATTCTAGCAGATGAAAAAGTCCCGATTTTCGTCGGGACTTTTTTATAAAATATTCAATTCTTTTTCGCGGTAACGTGAAAGTGATTCATGATCTAAATCTAACTCCGTTACCAAATAACTAATGCTTTCTATTGGGCAAACCCTCAACCTTAAAGCAATATCCAATTTCTCGGAGATGCAAAGCACGGCTGTTTTTTTTGCACAGGCCAACATGGCCTTTTTAAGTTGGTTAATTTCCCAGTAAGTATCTGTTAAGCCCTCGTCCGGGTGGATGGCGCTGGTTCCCATCAGGCATAAATCGGCCTTAATTTCCGATAACTGTGTAATTACTTGCCCGCCATAGGTAACCTGCGAATTTTTAGAAAACAAGCCACCAATTAAAATTACTTCTATATTATTGTATTTGGCCAATTCTACTGCCACCAACGGACTAATGGTGAAAAATGTAGCAGACAGGCCCTGTGGAAGTCGTTTCACAAATTCTAAAATCGTTGTTCCTCCTCCGGTTAAAACTACCATGCCATCTTTGATCAACTGAACGGCTTTTTTGCCAATCGCAATCTTACTATCTCTAGCATAAACCGTACTATCGTCAAAAGAGCTGTGATAAGATTTCGATAAAGCACCTCCATGAACCTTGTAAAGCAGGTTTTCATCAACAAGCTCTTGTAAATCCCGTCTGATGGTATCTTCCGAAACATTAAGCAGTTGAACCAGATCAGAGGTTAATACACGGTTGTGTAAGTTAATCTGTCGCATGATGAAGTCGTGGCGTTCTTTTTTCAGCATAAATCATTTGATTTTCTACGAATGTATAAAAAGATTTTAAAAATTATATTGTTTGCGTGTTTGTGCGTTTTTGTGCGATAAAATTTTGTCTGTAAGCACAATAAATCTTTCCTGAATGTTTTTTTTGTCAAAAACATTCATCATATTTACTTAACTAACATCAAAACTGCGGTAATTTGCGCGTTTGATAAACCGGAATACAAACAACAACTTCTAATAACCACTTTCTTACTAACAAATTATGAAGAAAAAACTATTCTTTAGTTTTATCGGTATGATTATGCTGTATGTGCAGGTTTTCGCGCAACAGATAACGATTACCGGTAAGGTCAGCTCCGCTGATGGCCCCATTCCCGGCGTTTCCATCCGGGTGAAGGGAAGTACCGTGGTATCACAATCCAATGGTGATGGAAATTATTCGATAAAGGCCTTAAAAACCGATGTATTAACATTTTCTTATGTTGGATACAAAAGTGTTGAAAGAGCTGTTGGAGCAAATAGCAAGATTAATGTGATCCTTTCTGCCGATGCCAGCAATCTTAATGAGGTTGTAGTTACTGCTTACGGGATTGATCGAGATGCTAAATCGTTAGGCTATTCTACCCCAAAAGTTTCTGGCGCTGAAGTCGCTGAAACCCAGAGGAACGATTTCTTTGGAGGTTTGCAAGGCCGTGTTCCGGGTTTATCGATTAATAGTACCAATGGAAACCCAGGAGCCTCTGCGCAGATTGTTTTGCGTGGATTTGTATCCATAAGTGGCGATAATAATGCATTGATTGTTGTAGATGGTGTGCCGATTAACAACAGCACATTAAATCAAACAAGAGAGCTGGTTTCGGGAGCCGCTAACAGAGACCAGGATTATTCTAACAGGGGGATGGATATCAACCCAAATGATATCGAAAGTTATGTGATTATGAAAGGGCCTGAAGCCACAGCGTTATATGGAAGTGCAGGTGCGAGTGGTGCAATTTTGATTACCACAAAAAAAGGTAAGGCCGGCCGTGGAAGTATTAATTACAATAATTCTTTTAGGGTAGAGCAGTTGAATAAGTTTCCAGAAATACAGACTAAGTACAATTCCGGGCTTTCTAACGGAGTCTACGATGGTGGAAGTTCTAACTTTTTTGGGCCAGCATTTTTACCAAGTACACCACTTTACGATAATATCCATAATTTTTTTGAAACAGGGTTTACACAAAAACACAACTTGTCTTTTGAGGGAGGAACTGAACAGTTCTCTTATCGCTGGTCTAACGAATACACCGATAGTAAAGGAACAATCCCTACAACCAGTTATAGGCGGATATCATCAAGGGTAACTGCTGTTGGCACCATCTCACCTATACTGAAATTAACAAGCACTTTCAACTACATCAATTCTAATAACGATAAGGCAAATAAAGGTGCAAACGGATCTTTGCTTCAGTTGATGCGGTTTAGCTCTGCCTTTGATGTTCAGAATTATCAAGATATCAGCGGAAATAGGATTTTACATCTGGCAAGCATCTATTCGGAATTCGATAACCCACTTTGGGATGTTGTTAAAAATGTGAATAACGATAAAGTTAACAGGTTAATTGCAAATACGAATGTGGAGCTAAAGCCTACAAAATGGTTAAGGATTAATGGAATAATTGGAGCTGATATTGCCAATACCAAGGGATTGTCGGTATATCATGCTCAATCTTACCGTGGTTCGGGTTCTGCCGCAGCTCCGACAGGCGGAACGGTAATGACCTATGATCAACTTACCAAGGTATTTAATGGATCGTTAACGGCGAGTGCTAAGCATAAATTTGGTGATTTTAACAATACCTATGTTATTGGCGCTACTTTTAATGATTATAATTCTACTACCGATTCTCAGCGTGGTACGAACATGTACGATCCAAATTTTTACAGTATAAATAATACACTGCCAACAACACAGCGTACATTAACCTATGTAAACCGCTACCGTACAGTCGGTGCTTTTGCGCAGGCCATTATGGGCTACAAAACCTTATTGTATTTAACCTTATCGGGTAGGGTTGATGGTGCTTCGCGGTTGATGCCTAACAATCCATATTTTGCCTATCCATCAGCAAGTTTGGCCTTTAACTTTACCGATCTTACCAGTGTTAAAACAGCTTTGCCATGGCTGGATAACGGTAAGTTTAGAGCCTCATATGCATTAACAGGTAAGGAGCCCTGGAGAGAATATTCTACAGGTACAAACTACGAAGCGAAAAGATTTACAGGTGGTGGTTATGCCTACTCATACTATGGTGGTAATCCGGATTTAAAGCCCGAAGTATCCGAAAATTTCGAAATCGGTACTGAAATGCAATTCCTGAAAAACCGGATCGGACTTGATTTTAACTATTACAATCTTTTAAGTAGAGATCAGATCATTAACCCGCGCTTAAGCTATGGTACAGGTTTCGTTTTAGAGATGATGAATGGGGGTACGGTGCGTAACCGTGGCATCGAAGTACAGTTAACAGGTAACCCGATAAAAGGAAAAGATTTTAACTGGAATACTACTTTTAACTTTACCCGCAATCGTGGCGTGGTACTATCGCTGGCAAATGAGCTCCCGGAACTTTACGAATCTGATACCTGGGTAATTGGTGAAATCAGAAGCGCAGTTCATCCAGGCTACAGTACAGGGGCGATTAGCGGAACCAGGTTTGATAGAAATAATAGAGGAGATATCTTGATTAATACGTCTTCTGGCTTGCCAACAAGCTCTGATACACAATATTATCCCATTGGAGACAGGAATCCAAAATTTACACTAGGTTTTGTGAACAGATTTAGTTACAAAGGCTTTAATCTCTCCTTCTTATGGGATTTAAGATATGGTGGCGATGTTGTTAACGGTACCGAATACGCATCTTACACTAAAGGAATTAGTTTGAAAACTCTAGACAGAGAAGTGCCTCGTGTAATTAAGGGAGTTTTAGCCGATGGATTGCAAAATACGGACAATCCTACCGTTAATACGATTGCAGTAACACCCTTTTATGCCTCTAACTACTATTCCCTGAACGTTTCGCCAGAGATGTTCGTAGAGCGGAACATCAAAACGCTGCGTTTAAGGGATGTTACACTGGCATATGATTTTCCGCCATCGCTGGTTAAACGCATCGGATTTATCCAGAGCTTTGGTGCATTTTTTACCTTAACCGATTCGATATTGATTACCAATTATTCAGGTGGCGATCCGGAGAGTAATGCAAATTCGCCAGGTGTTGGGGGTATCGGTGGTTACGGTATCGATTATGGTAATGTTGGTAAACCGATAGGTTTTAATGTAGGATTTAGGGTTAAATTATAGTGAATAACATGAAAAGATTATATAAACTATATATTGCTGCGGCAGTATTATTAATGGCCGGAGGATGTAAAAAATACCTCGATATCAATACAAATCCTGCCGTGCCTCAAACCACTAAAGCAGAACTGTTGCTTCCTCCAATTCTATTTCAGATGACAAACGGAACCTCACAGGATTATCGTTTTATCTGGAAAATTACGCAAAATCTAATTGGTGCATCAACTGATGATGGATCTATTGCTTTTGAAAAACACACTTTCGTGCGTTCGAGCGATAATGGAGGTGTAATCTGGAGAATGACCTATGTTGATTTGGGTTTGAACCTTGAAAATTTAATTAATGATGCAGTTGCCAATCAAAAATATGAGTATGCTGCAATTGGTTATGCAATTAAGGCCTGGGCTTATCAACAAACAACGGACCTTTATGGCCCGATTATTCTGGATGAGGCTTTTACACCAGGAATGTTAAGGTTTCCTTACCATGATCAGCCAGAGGTATATGCAAAAGTGCGTTACTATTGCGAGCAATCGCTTAAGTATTCTACAATGAAAAGCCCGCTTAATTATGCTACACAATTGGCGGGCGTTACAGGCGACGGGATTTACAAAGGCGATATGGCCAAATGGAGAAAATTTGTGTATGCAATTTATGCTTTGCAGTACAGCCATTTGGTCAATAAACCAGAGTTTAAAACCATGTATGCCGATAGTGTTGTTAAATACACCAATTTATCTTTTGCCAATGAAGCAGAATCAGCAACGGTTTATTTCTCTGCAGCAAGTACCGATGATACCAATCCCTTCGGACCCACTTTGGGTTATATCAATCCTTCAGGACCAACATCCACCTATTATGGACGGATTTCGACCACGATCTTAAACTATCTTGCAGGTGGAGTGAGGGGAGTGCCTACCACAAATCCAACAAGTTCACTCGATCCACGGTTGAGCAGGATGTTGCCGGCAAGTACAGCTACAGCTACTTTGGGCAGGTATATTGCCGGTCTTCCAACTCAGGGAAGCAGTACATCTGGTCTTCCTATTGTTTTTGGAAGCATTCCCGCTGGCGCTACTACCTACAATGGGAAATATATTTTTGCCGATGCAGCAAGATATCCCATCATGACCTATTCGCAATTACAGTTTACTAAAGCAGAAGCGTTGTTTTTACAAGGAAAAACTGCCGATGCTTTAGCTGCGTATAGAGCTGGTATATCTGGGCACATGATTTTTTGCAATACCTATGGTAGGGCTTCTAAAGCTCCCGATCCTTTGATAACTGATACCGAAATTAACAGTTATTTAAGCTCAAAGGAAGTGGCGCAAATCCCTGATTCACTATCCCTTGCCGACATTATGGGGCAGAAATATATTGCGCAATGGGGCTGGGCCGGTTTAGAACAATGGTCTGATATCAGGAAGCACCATTACAGTGCAACGGTATTCAGACAGTTTTATCAAATTCCTAAGGCCGACCTTCTTTTAGGTGGGAAATATGCTTATCGTTTCAGGCCACGTTACAATTCTGAATATGTTTGGAATAGTGAGGAGTTACGCAAGTGGGGTGGACTAGACGTTGACTACATGACTAAAGAAACCTGGTTTAGCCAGCCATAATTTTTAATTTAAAAAATATCAAGATGAAAATATTTTCTAACTTATTTGCCAGCCTGTTTATTGCAATGGCTTTAGCTGGCTGCACCAAAAATGTACTCGATTATGGTGAAACCGAAAAATTAACCGGTGACCAGGCTTTATTAAAGGTGAACTATGCCTCTTATTATTATAACAATAGGGCAATAGCAATTAAAATTAACGATAAAAGAGTTAGCAGTGTAATTACCGCACGTACTCCTTTTCCTGGCGGTGGGTATAACACGGGAGGCAGTTCTACGGCAGATTTTCTTGCTGTAAGTCCCGGTAATCTAAAACTATCTATTATTCTTCCCAAAAAGAAGGATGATGGAACTGATTCGGTTGTGCTATACAGTACAACCTTCCAGATAGAAGCAGGCAAAAATTATGTTGCGCATATTACCGATACCGCTGCGAATACCAAGAATGTTTTAACCCAGGAAAGTTTTATCAGGCCGGATACAGCCTATTGTAAATACCGGTTTATAAACTTAATGCCAAATGTACCATCTGTAGATCTATATTACGGAACCAGTGCAACCGATAATGCAAAAGACTCGCTCATTGCAGGCAACGTAAATTATTTAAACATTACTAACGAAATTACATTAAGGTCTGCGCAATCAAAAACCTGGAAAATAAGGCCGGCGGGAGCAGCGATAACGTCTGCAACGGTTCTGGCGAATTATACCAGTGCAAGTACTTTTTTAAACAAAAGGGTTTATACCATTTTCGCTAGTGGCTATAGTGGTATCACAACGGCACCACGTAGACCTTACGTATCGTTCTTTTTAATCAGATAAATTATAACTACAAATGAAAAAGCCAACCAATAGTGGTTGGCTTTTTCATTTCCCGGATATTTTAACGGTATAGACGGAATAGTGAATAGCAATAACTGCTTAATAATCAGATAATGCGCTTTTTTGCGTGTTTGTGCGGTAATATAGATGTTGCAAAACTAAATTTGTTTTTTTTAATCAAATAATTAGTGATATTTACTTAAATATTGCTGTTTTATGCGGTATTAAGACTAAACTACAAAACAATTCTAAACTTACGTTTATGAAAAAAAAACTACTATTAATTTTTCTTGGTACGTTTTTGTTGCTGGCCCATGCCATTGCGCAACAAATTACCATTACGGGTAAGGTTACATCAGAGGATGGACCAATACCCGGTGTTTCTATCCGGGTAAAAGGAAGCACTGTTGTTGCGCAATCTTCCGCCGATGGAACTTATTCTATCAAAGCCGCCAATGGCGATATATTGGTGTTTTCTTACATCGGTTATGTAACTACAGAAAGAACCGTTGGCGCAGGTAAAATAATCAATGTTAGTCTGAAAACAGACGCTCAAGGGTTAGATGATGTAGTTGTGGTGGGTTATGGAACTCAGCGCAAGGGCAACCTAACCGGAGCAGTTTCTACTATTGATGTTAAAAAGACGCTGGAGGGAAGACCAATTGCCGATGTGGGCAGAGCACTACAAGGTGCCGCATCTGGTTTAAGCGTAACCGTTCCAAGTGGAGAGATTGGCTCTGACCCAGTAATCAAAATCAGAGGGCAATTGGCGTCATTTGCAGGTGGAAGTTCTCCTTTGATTTTATTGGATAACGTTGAGATTCCAAGCATCCAATTGGTTAATCCAAATGATATCGCCTCTATTACCATTTTGAAAGATGCAGCTGCAGCTTCTATTTATGGTGCTAAGGCTGCTTTCGGTGTGGTATTGATCACTACTAAACAAGGCTCGGGATCTGATAAGCCATCGATCAATTACTCAAATAATTTTTCTTTCCAAAATGTTTGGAAAGATTTAAAAATGGCTGATGTAAACGGTTTAAAGTATACTGTTGATGCCTCTGAAAGGATTGGTGTAACTACTCCGGTTGGCGCATTTTATTATGTAGATAGGGCAAGTTACGAAAAAGCGGTTGCATGGAAAGAGAAGTATGGGAGCACAATTGGCCCTGACGACCCGACCGTGTTTGGTAGAGATTGGTATGTTCAGGGAGCTGGTCTGAAAATGGGGGTTAGAACCTACAATCCTTATGATTACATGATCAAAGAATGGGCACCAACCCAACAACACAACCTATCAGTTGGCGGTACTACCGGGAAAACATCTTATAATATCGGACTTGCATTGCTTGATCAGAGTGGCATGTTAAAGCCGGCAAAAGAAGATCGTTTTACACGCTACAATGCTTCATTTAAAATTTCAAGTGAAATCAACAAATACCTTACCATACGCGGCGGCGCATTATATTCACGGAGAAATAAACAGTATGCCTATACCACAAGCTCCACAACAGCCGATCCGTGGTTATATTTGTATAGATGGAGTTCATTGTATCCATTGGGAAAAGATGAAAATGGCGATGCCATCCGCAGTCCTGAGAGTGAGGTTGCTTCGGCAAATACCGCTAATATATTGTTAAATTATGCCAATGTAAATTTGGGATCTACAGTTAATATCTTAAAAAACTGGAAAGTAGATTTTGATTATACTTTTACCAACCAGAATGAGGATTGGAAAAGACCAGGCACAAGATTTACCGCAAGAAACTCGTGGGTAGCGCCTAAAGCGCGTTTAGATGCAAGTGGCGCACCTGTTTATGTAAACGATCAGGGTCAAGTGGTATCGAGTACCACGGCTGGCGCAATTGCAGCTTATGATCTATCTATGGATATGTATACCACACCTGGGTCAAGCCCTGATCATTTTGCCAGATCTGCCACAAGCTATTTTAGCCATACCATTAATGCTTTTACTACTTATAGCTTAAACCTTAAGGAAAACCACGATTTTAAATTTATTTTGGGTTTAAACCGGGTTACTTCTACTGCTGAATCCCAGTTTGGTCAAATCACCAATTTAAGTGATATCATTAACCCACAGTTTAGATTCGGTACCGGAGTTCAAACCGTACTTCCATCTAGCGCAGTAATGGGCATTATCCCAGGTGGGATTAACATTCCGGGATCAGATAAAAGATGGGAAGCACAATTGGGATATTTTGGTCGTGTAAACTATGCTTTTAAAAACAAATACCTTATTGAAGGTAATCTGCGTTACGATGGTTCTTCTAAATTCCCAACCGATTTGCAGTGGAGATGGTTTCCATCATTTTCGGCAGGTTGGGTAGCCAGTGAAGAAAGTTTTATGGCCTGGACTAAACCACTCCTGAACCAATTAAAATTCAGGGGATCTTGGGGTTCAATAGGCGATCAGACCGTACCAAACAATTTATATATAGCCACTATGCCAAGCGGACAATCGAGCTGGATTGGTGCAAACGGTGCCAAAGTAAATTATGTAGGTACACCTGATGCAATTAAAGAAGCAATTCAATGGCAGGATATTGTAACTACCAATCTAGGGCTAGATGCAACCCTTTTAAATAATAAGGTAAATCTGTCTTTTGATGTTTTTCAAAGAAATACCAATAATATGATTGTTCCGCAGGAAGGCATTCCTTTTACTTTTGGTGCTGGGGCGCCACAGGGAAATTTTGGTGCCCTACAAACGAGAGGATGGGAGTTGACCTTAGATTTTAACCACAGGTTTAAAAATGGTTTAGGGATTAATTTCAAAGGAAATATTTCTGATGCTAAAACAAGGCTAACCGAGTATGGTTCTGGAACACAAGTGCTTAATAATTATAACGGAAAAGATATTGGTGAAATTTGGGGCTACCGTACCGATAGGTTATATCAAACAAGCGATTTCGAGTTAGATGGCTCGGGTAAACCAATCTTGATTACTTTGACGTCTGCTGAAAGTAAGCTAAATGTTGGTAAGCAGGCGTATAAACTAAAAGCGGGTCCTAATGGTGAAAAAGCAGTATACCAAGCGTACTTACAAAATTCGGCAAACTTCCGTTTTGGGCCGGGCGATGTTAAATTTTTAGACGTAAACGGCGATGGGGAATTGAGTAATGGCGACGGCACATTGGCCAACCATGGAGATTTGGAGGTAATCGGAAATTCTAATCCGAGCTACGAGTATGGTTTTAGATTGGGCGCCGACTTTAAAGGCGTTGATATCAGCGCATTTTTTCAGGGTGTAGGTAGCCGTAAAATTTGGGGTGCTGGATTTTTAGCTATCCCAGGCTTTAACTCTTCCGATGGTGCAATGCCCGAAGCTATTGCGGGCAACTATTGGACACCACAAACGCCAGATGCTTTTTACCCTGCTGCTTATAACAATGCAGCAAGTGGAACTACCAACAACATGCAGGTTCAAGATCGCTATCTGTTAAATATGGCTTATTTAAGATTGAAAAATTTAACAGTTGGTTATACTTTTCCGCAAATGTTGACAAAAAAAGTAGGCATCAGCTCCCTTAGGGTATATACGGCGTTAGAGAATTTCTTTACCTGGGATCATTTGGGCGATTTGCCTATCGATCCGGAGAGTGTTAGCGGCTATTCGATCTGGGATCAGTCAAATTATAACAGCGGTCGTACAGGAACCGGAATCCCGGCCTTTAAGAGTATTTCTTTTGGTGTTCAGTTGAATTTTTAAAAATTAAGAAGATGAAATATTTTAAATACATATATAGTTTGCCGGTTATGGCCTGCCTACTTCTGGTGTCTTGTAATAAGGATGTTTTAGACCGTCCGCCCTTAACATCTTATGTAGATGGGCAATATTGGCGTGGTGAAGATGATATCCGCATGTACGCCAACAGCTACTATCCGAACTATTTTAATGGTTATAGTACTGGCTTTGGAGTTGATTATACACCGGTTAGAGGTTATACTTTCTCTGATGATTTAACAGGTAAAAATGTTCAGATTAACTTCGAAAATAGTGTGCCTACTACAAGAGGTTCTGTTTCTGAAGCAGCTGATTGGTTGGGTACCTATGCTGGTCCGACTTGGGATTTTGCCTGGATCAGAAAATCGAATGTAATGCTCGCCCGTTTAAACGACGTTGCGAAGCCTAAAATTACTCCTGAAGCCTATAACCACTGGACAGCAGTTGCCCGTTTTTTTAGGGGGTTTGAATACAGCCGTTTAGTCAGTGTTTTTGGCGATGTGCCTTATTTTGATAAAGAACTTTCGGATACCGATCTGGCTGCTTTATATAAAGATAGAGATGCCAGGGGAGTGGTTATGGATAAGGTATACGATGATTTTAAGTTTGTAATGGCCAACATGCGCGAAAATGACGGGGCTCAGTTTTTAAATAAATACATTGCTGCCGCTTTTATTTCAAGATTTATGTTATTTGAAGGAACTTATGAGCATTACCATGGTTTAGATGCGGCAAGAGCAAAAAAATATTTAGAATTTGCTGTTGAGGCAGGCGATTATGTGATTAATAGCAACAAATATAATTTTACCCGCGATTTTAAATCATTGTTCTCGAGCGATAACCTGGCAGGGCATCCGGAAGTATTGCTTTATAGGACTTACGATGCTGCTTTAACAGTTACCCACAGTATTGGTTCTTACCAGAATGGAACAGAGGTTGTAGGAGTTGATGCAAATTTAGTTTTGATCAAATCTTTCCTGCTAAATGATGGCAAAGTATGGCAAAACTCTGCTGTTACCGGAGCCAGTTCATTTACAATTGCCGATCTGGTAAAAACAAGAGATCCACGTTTTGAAGCATCGTTTTATGATAAAGCCCTGGTTCCTTCTGCAACCTTACTTTATGGGTTTAAATTTGCTTCAAGAGAGGCTTTAACTTATATCGGAAAAACTTATCCTGCCGCTTGGGGCAGTAACACCAATACAAGTGATGCGCCTGTAATGCGTTTGGCAGAAGTCGTGTTAAACTGGATAGAAGCCAAAGCAGTATTGGCTCAGTATTTTGGTGGTACGGCAGTAACGCAGGCTGATTTAAACAAATCAGTAAATGCAATCAGAAACCGGCCCTTAGATGCTGCGGCAACTGCAAAAGGGGTATTAAAAACAGCTCCATTAACGTTGGGGGCACTTCCTGTTGATCCGGCTAAAGATGCCGATGTTCCAGACTTGATCTGGGAAATCCGCAGGGAGCGTCGCATGGAGTTTGTGTTCGAGCATACCCGTTTGCTGGATTTAAAACGCTGGAAAAAATTAAACAATATGGATTTCAGTACCAATCCAGACTATTTCTTAGGGCCATGGGTTAATGTACAAACCGAGGCCGCAAGTTATTTAACTCCTGCTAATGCAACAGCCCGAAATGTTAAGGTTAAAAAGGCTGATGGTACCATTGTTACCTATGATGGCACAAATGCTGCGGCCATGGTAGGTTATTGGATGGTTACCAATGCGACAAATAGAAATGCATTTACAGATAGGGCTTATTTAGCCCCAGTAGGGCAGGCGCAGATTATTCAATATCAGGAAAAGGGCTATAAGCTTACGCAAACTGCAGGCTGGTAGTGCTTTAGGTATTTTTTGAATTTAATATAACCTCCTCGAACTTAATAAGATTGAGGAGGTTTTTTGTTATTATTTTGTGCTTAGCCACACCACCTTACCATCCATGGTGCTGGCAACAATGTTTTTACCGTCGATCACATTCACAGTATTGATCATAGAGTTGTCTATTTTGTGCGCCCAAACCGTGCTTTGTTGTTTGGGATCTATGGCATAGATAACACCGTTTTTTGTGCCAAAAAATACCTTCCCGTCTTTCTCTATCAACATGGATGGTACGTGTTCATATCCAAAGCCTGCATTATATCGCCAAAATATACCCGGATCTTGTGCCTGTGCTTTATAAGCTACAATTTCGTCCTGCATGGTTTTGCCATAAATGATGGTGCTGTCTGCAGATTGTCCGATCGATTCCCGAACTGTAGCTTCTTTGTTTCGCCAAAGTGTACTGCCGTTTTTTGCATCAATCGCAGTTAAATAACGGTCTGGAGCTGCAATATAAATTATCCCGTTATAAGCTACAGGCGTTACCATCGCTGGCGAAAACATTCTATTGCCCTGGCCATTGTTCCATTTCCACAACAAATTTCCGCTGTTAATATCAAGTGCGTATAGATGCCTGCCCCATGAGCCAAAAATAATCTTGCCCTGATAAATAAGTGGCTTGCCCACAATTGTACCTTCTACTTCTTTAAATGCCCATATTTCATTTCCTGTTTTAACATCCAATGCCCTAAAGGTATTATCGCTGCCACCTATGTACACCTGTTGCCCGCTAACTACCGGCGAACCTAACACCGAATTAGTTGTTTCTTTGTGCCAGATTTCCTTTCCTGTTTTTGCGTTTAATGCATAAATAGCGCCATCGCCTGAACCGAAGATAACCATATTGTTAACAGCAACTGGTGATGAATAGATTGCGCCTTTGGTTTTAAATGTCCATACTTTCTTTCCGGTATTCTTGTTTAAGGCCTCAATTAAACCTAAGCTATTGCCAAAAATAACATGGTTTGAGGCATAGGTTGGTGTGTTTACCACGTTGGCATTAGAGTGATAAGTCCAAACTTCTTTTGTACCTGAATATTTACTGTTGATGGCAAAATCAGGGCGATTATATTTTTTTGAATCAGCCTGGAAAGTTTTTAGTGCAATTTTTCGCCATACCGGAAGAATATCCTGGGTTGGTTTTTTAACCTGGAAAAAAGCACTATCCATGGTCATGGTTACAATGTTGTATCCTCCAATACTATCCTTTGCCCTTAGGTTAGAGCGGCCCATTGTAGCTTCAATACCTTCAAAATTATAAGGATGATTATTGTGCCCATGGCCGCAAATGGCATACTGGATATTGTATTTCTTTAACTTATCTGTTGCTTCGTACCAGTTATCCAAACTGTTATCCAGCGGGTAGTGGTTGGCAAAAATAATGGGCATACTTTTAGGCGTTGCTTTAAGCACACTGTCAAGCCAAACAGTAGCATCTCTTGGAATGTGCCCATCGCTCATCCTTACGTAAGGACCAGATGCACATGCTATAAAACGGTAGCCGTTATGATCGAAAATAAATTTATCACCGCCAAACGCTTTGATAAAATTTACACCACCTGATTCTGACCATCCGGTATCGTGGTTTCCAGGGATAATGTGATATGGTTTATTTAATTTTGATAGGATATCTTTAGCTAATTTAAGCTCATTATTGGTGCCCATTTCGGTGATATCGCCTGTAATGATCACAAAATCGATGTCATTCAGCGTATTTAAATCAGCAACAGTTCTGTTAAGATCTTCTTCGCCTGTTGATGACCCCACGTGGGTATCAGTTACAAAAGCATATTTAAAATTTTGGGCTTTTACAGAGAGCGAGAACAGGACAGCAAACAGTAAAAGAATGGATTGTTTCATTTGTTTTTCGTTAAATTGTTTACTCTAAAAATCGGTATTTTTAGGGGCTAAATAGAGCTGTAATACCAATATTACATGTTTGCATTTTGAGCAATCACCAAGCTTTATGTAAAAAGGCTGAGATGGTTTCTTTTGATAAGAAAATATTCTTGATATTTAAGATAACTGAGTGTTAATCTGTCTTTTTTGTATTAATTCATCATTTTCTAATCCCTAATTAATCAATTTTATGAAGAAAAAACTACTATTCTTGTTTCTGGGAGTGTGTTTTTTAGTTGGGCAGGTATTCGCCCAGCAAATCACCATTTCCGGTAAAGTAACATCAGCAGATGACGGTACGCCGTTGCCCGGTGTTTCTGTAAAGGTTAAAGGATCAACAGCCGGAATCAGCACTGATTCTGACGGGCGTTATGCGATTAAAGCCACCAGCGATCAGGTTTTGGTTTTTGTATATATCGGTTCGATAACCGAAGAACGTCCTATTGGAGATAACAGGATAATCAATGTTCAGCTAAAACAAGATGCCAAAACGCTAAATGAGGTAGCCGTAACAGCATTCGGGGTTAAGCAGGAAGTAAGAAGCTTAGGTTTCTCTACCCAGAACGTTAAAGCCAAAGAAATTGTCGATTCGCAACAACCAAACCTGGTTAACGCGATGCAGGGCAAGGTAGCTGGTGTTCAGATTACCAATTCAAGTGGTGCACCTGGTTCTTCTGCAAATATTATGATCAGGGGAGGAAGTTCGTTAAGTGGAAACAACCAGCCACTTTTTGTGGTTGATGGTATTCCTGTTGACAATACCACACCGGTAAGTCAGGCAGGGCTTGTAGCCAGTACCGCTCCGGCATCAAACCGGGCCATCGATATTAATCCTGAAGATATTGAATCTTTAACAGTACTAAAAGGACCTGCAGCTGCAGCACTTTATGGAATCAGGGCCGCTTCGGGTGCCATAGTAATTACCACTAAAAAAGGTTCGGGCGGTGCGGCAAAGATTACTTATCAGAATACTTTTTCGTTAGATAATGTAAATCAGTTACCAGAACTGCAAGGTAAATATAAACAGGGTGAGGCTGGTAATTTTAATACTACTGCACCAAACTCCTGGGGCCCCGAATTTGCAGCCAATGAAACGGTTTACGATAACCTGAAAAATTTCTTTAAAACTGCTTTCTCCCAAAGTCACGATCTTTCGGTAAGTGGAAGCTCAGAAAAGAGTACTTTTTATACCTCTGCATCACTTTTAGATCAGGGATCAATTGTAGATAATTCTGATTTTAGACGAAAATCATTCAGGATTAATGCTGACACCAAAATTGGCGAAAAACTTACAGTAGGTGGTTCGGCCAACTATGTTCGTACCGATCGTACTTCGGTGCCGCAAGGGAGTGCAAATGGCACTATGGGTGCGTTATATTGGCCACGTAATGATGATATGGCCAATTATTTGAATCCAAATGGCTCGCAAAGGGTCTTCCCCGGAGGTAATGACAACCCTTACTGGACCATCCAAAACAAGCCGATTACCAGTGGCATTAACCGTTTTATAGGAATAGCCAATATCAACTATAATCCTTTTAGTTTTTTAAATTTAACCTATCGCCTGGGCACTGACTTATACACCGAGAATTTTAAGGCGGTACGCATGCCCGGTACTTTAGAAGCTGATGCACTTAAAGGGGCTATTGGTCAAAACACCAACACCAATCAGATCACCACCTCAACTTTTATAGCTACATCAAAGAAAACTTTCTGGGACGATTATAACTTCAGTCTGGCTATTGGTAATAATATCGAAAATACAAGGGTGCAAACCTTAACGGCTAATGCAATCAATTTTATAGATCCAACTTTTCCAAGTATTAACAACACTGTTGCTACCGATCGGTCTGTTTCTGAAACCCTAAACCGCAGAAGAATTGTAGGTGTATTTGGCGATTTTAATTTCGACTGGAAAAATATTATTTATGTAAACCTAAGGGCACGGAACGACTGGACTTCTACTATTCCAGTGGGCGATAATGCTTTCTTTTATCCGGCTATAAGTACCTCTGTAGTGCTAACCGATTTATTGAAAGAGCTCAACCTGAAAACGGATGATCAGATTTTTTCTTATGGAAAGATCAGAGCGGCCTACTCCAATGTAGGTAAAGATGCGCCACCTCATGTAACCACCACCTCACTTGCAGCGGTTACCAATACTTTTACCATTAATCCACGTGGTTTTATCACGAATGCAAATAATCCATTTGGTAACCCCATGCTGGTGCCTGAGTTTACCAGGGCATTTGAGGTTGGGGCAGATTTAAGGTTCGTCAAAAACCGCTTCGGTATCGATTTTACTTATTACAGAAGTAAATCCGATAACCAGATATTGGCAACCAGGGTTCCACCATCGGCAGGAGCTTTTCTTACCTATTTAAATGGTGGGTCCATCCAGAATAAAGGAATTGAGGTGGTGCTGAATGCACAGGCCATTGTTAAAAAAGATTTCAGGTGGACAATAGACATCAACTTTGCCCATAACAAGTCCATTGTGAAAGAGCTTCCGGGAGCTTTAGATCGGGTAGAGCTATCTGATGCGTGGGTGGCTGCCAATGTAGCTCAGGGAGCTGGATTCTTAAATGGAAGCTTATTTGGTATTAATGGTAACGTTTGGAAGCGCAATGCTCAGGGGCAGTTATTACTCGGTAATAATGGTTATCCACAAGTGCAGGTTGCCTATGCTAATATTGGAGACCGCAATCCTGATTTTACTTCAGGGATAACCAATACCTTCAACTATAAGAACTTTGCTTTATCCTTTATGGTTGATATCCGGGTAGGCGGAGATGTATTCAACGCGACTGAAAATTCATTGGTCCGTTCGGGCCTAAGCACAAAAACTTTAGATCGTGGTTCTAAAGTTTTTGATGGTATTATAGAATCTACCGGATTGCCAAGTACTTTGTCAGTCCCACTAAATCAAAATTATTATCAAAACATTTACGCTAGTCAAGGATATGATTTTGTTGAAGATGGTAGCTGGTACAGATTACGGTATGCAACTTTAACATACAACATGCCAAGCAGTTTTTTAGCTAAAACCAAACTTAAAGGACTGGCATTTACGGTAACAGGTAGAAACCTGATCTTGATTACCAAATATTCGGGAGTAGACCCTGAGGTTTCGGGCAGTGGTGCAGGCGTTGGTGGGTCGGGTTCTTTCGGGTTCGATAACCTTGGTATTCCTGCTACACGTGGAGTAGATATGGGTTTAAGATTAACTTTTTAATTGCATCGTCATGAAAAATAAAATAATAATAGCATCATTAATCAGTGGTATGTTTTTAAATACCTCATGTAAGAAGTACCTTGATGTAAATAAAGATCCAAATAATCCTACAAAAATTTCGGCTGCAAGCCGTCTGGTTGGCGCCATCACCACTTCAAACGGTGCTGCATTGTGGAGGGGCACAAGAGAAGTATCAGGGCTTGTGCAGTACGGAACAACTAAATTGCTTACTGGTACCAACCGCAACGCAGAACAATGGCGTTTTACAGCCAGTTATTTTCTTTGGCAAAACGCTTACGTATATACCATGCCCAATTGTGTCGATGTAATCAATTTGGGTGAAGAGGAAGGAAGTCCTTACTTTGTTGGCGCAGGTAAAACGCTGCTGGCCATGAATTTTGGCCTGCTTACCGACCAATACGGTTCGATTGTGGTTGATGATTATTACGATGGCAAAACCCAGCTAAATCTGCTGCCTAAAATGCAACAACAGCAAGAGGTTTACCAACGGATTGATAAATTGCTGGATGAAGCAATTGTTGCTTTTAACAGTACAACAAATGCTACCGGGCTTAATGCCAATGGTGGTGACATTATGTTCCAGGGAGATGTAAGCAAATGGAAAAGATTTGCCTGGGCATTAAAAGCCAGATATCTGAACCATTTATCTAAAAAAGGCGCGTTGTATAATCCTGCAAAAATTATTGAGGCCTGTAGCAATGCCTTTAATGCAGATGGAATGGATGCACAGTTTGCTTATTTAGCAGGAGGTATCCAAACAGATGAAAACCCATGGTACAGTTGGGGTGGTTTTGTGCTTACCACAACAGATCCCAATAATGCACTTTACGATCCACGTTATTTTGCCTGGAGCCAATTTTTTGTTAATATGTTATCATCGTTTCCGGTTACCAACACCACTTTTCAAGATCCAAGAATAAGCCGGATTATGCAACCTGCGGCTTCAGACGGGCAGTACCGTGGGTTAAAAGCCGGTGCTGGGCTGGCAGGCGGTCAAGGGCTGTTGGCCAACGGACAGGCAGGTGATGCCACTAAAACAAATGGAAATGATTACGGTCGTTTTAGTAATAGTGGATTTTATACCAAACAAACCTCGCCTATCCCTTTCATTACTTATTCTGAAATTAAACTGATTGAAGCCGAAGCCAGGCTGCGATCAAATGATGTTGCTGGCGCACTCGCCGCTTACGAAGAAGGTGTTAAAGCCAATATGCGTAAACTAGGAGTTACCGCAGCGGAAATTAATACTTATTGGACTGCACAGTTGGCAGATGGGCTTGTGGCACATTTTACAAACCTTACCCAAGGTTTAAGTCACATTATGCGTCAAAAGTATATTACACTATGCTTAAATCCTGAAACCTGGGTTGATATGCGCAGATCTGATTTTAGTCAGGCAATTTATGGGCCATCTTTAATTCGCCCGTTAAACCTGAATACGGTTGTTTTTGATGCCAATAATGCAAACCAATGGATTAGAGGAATGGTTTATGAAACGAACGAACAAACCCGTAATCCAGAAGCTGTGGGCGATAATACTGAGAAGTACCGCTTGCTAACACCGCTTTGGTGGGACACTAATTAATAATAATACACTTGAAAATCTCCTTTTTGGGGATTTTCTTTTTTAATTCAATTTCGATGAAAATTAAAGAACTACTTGTTTTATCCTTTGCGATGGCTTTAATTGTTGGTTGTGCCAAACCAACCTTCCGGACATTCTATAAACCCATCATATTCGACGATCAGCGTAAACAGCTCAGTATCGATTACCTGCAGGTTCGGCACGGCATTAAACAGGATAATGCAGTTATTAAGCCGGTTATGGTGGTATTGCATTGGACAGCCATACCAAGTTTGGAGAAAACATTTGATGCTTTTAATAACCCAACTTTACCAGAAGCCAGAAAGGCGATATCTACAGCCGGTACGCTAAATGTATCAAGTCAGTATCTTATCGATCGTGATGGAACCATATTTCAGTTAATGCCCGATTCTATATTTGCCAGGCACGTGATCGGCTTAAACTATTGTGCAATAGGAGTGGAAAATGTGGGAAGCGAAAGCGCACCCTTAACAAAGAAACAACTGCTGGCTAATGAAAGCCTGGTGAGGTACCTGAAAACCAAATATCCTATCGAATATGTAATTGGGCACTACGAGTACAGGCAGTTTATTGGAACAGGTTTATGGAAAGAAAGCGACCCGAATTATCTTACGGAGAAAACAGATCCTGGAGTGTCCTTTATGAAGCGGATCAGAAATAGATTAAAAGACCTGAATTTAAAAGGAGCGCCAGAGAAAAAATAATCTGGCGCATTCTATTTCTTACAAAATTTTAAATCCTAAACTCAATTGAAACAAGTTAGGTTTTTGGCTGTATTTCTCACTTTTACTGATGTTGGATAAACCAGCTTCGTAGCGTAAATCAACCGAAATGTTACCCACATCTACACCAGCACCTGCTTGTAGGCCCAGCGCCTGGTTTTTGTAATTGTCGAAATCGGTAGCTTGTTGATAAGCTGAGCTAAAAGATGAATTTTCATCCAGTATAAACGAAATAACCGGACCAGCCATTAATCGGAAGTTTAAATTCTTAGCACCAAATTTTGTTCCCAATAAAACAGGAACATCTAAAGTGGTGAATTTTACTTTTCCTTCAGCTGCAACTTCATTCCCATTATCTTGCGTAATGCTGATAAATTTGTTGCCCTTACTTCCAATGTAAGCCTCAGGTTGCACATAAAAACTGGCGCCGCCAATGCGTGCCCAGGCACCGATCTGATAACCTAAACGGTTTTCTTCGCTTGCGAAATCTGCATTTAACTTAGCTAAGTTTACACCTGCTTTAACCCCAAGGTTAAACGTTTGTGCCTTTGATGTTGCCCAACCTAAGGTTAGGAAAACAATAGAGAAGATGATTTTTTTCATGTTGTTTAATTTGTTTTTTTTAGGTTATAAAACCATAAACGATGAGTGGATACATGCCATGGTTTCATTTTTAAAATTTGTGTTAAGGGGGTTTTATGCCCGATTAGGTTTTATAACGCGCTTTTAACACAATTATCGTGCAAAAAGAATCGGCGAATCTCCACTTTTTTTGTCACATCACATAAAAAGGTATTAACCTGAGCAAATATTTTTTACTTTTGCATCAAATAAATATGCCATGGCTAATTTTCAACTTACTTCAGAAACTGCATTTAAAGTAAAAACCAAGTTCTTAAGGAAATATCGCGATCTGGCGAGCGAGCCTTTAGATTTTACTCCAGGCAAAGAAGATCAATTGATTGAAGATTTAATGCGTTTGGTAAAACGCGACCGTACCTACATCGAATTTACCATTCAAAAAGCACTCGCCGATACCAAGGGCAACAGGCTTTAGTCATCTTTCCTTTGTTTTCATGCTTCTTTTTAGCGTAACGCTTAATTTACGCTTAGTCCAAATAAGCTATTTTTAATATTTATTGGTTTTTGTACATTTACGTTTGTACTCAACTATTAAATAATTTTCCAAACAGACAGGTATTTCATTTAACTTGCTCCAATCGGAATTAAAATATATAAGAAATGAAGAAACTGAAATATGGTCTTTTAGCAGCCGGGTTTGGTGTAGCTGTTTTATCTTTTTCATTTAAAGAAGATTTATTCCTGGTATCTAAAAACCTGGATATTTTTGCTTCACTCTATAAAGAAATCAATATCAATTATGTTGATGACACCAATGCGCCTCAGTTGATGAAAACAGGGATTGATGCCATGTTGGATAGTTTAGATCCCTATACCGAATATGTTCCGGAATCGGAGATTGAAGATTACAAACTAAAATATGTGAGCACTCAATATGGTGGTATTGGTGCAGGTACTGTTTTTATTGATGGAAAGCTGTTTATCAATGAAGTAAGCGAAGGTTATCCTGCAAATAAAAGTGATATTAAAGCCGGTGATCAGGTGGTGAGTATCAATGGGATTGCCGTAAAAGGTAAAGACCGTCAAGAAATTAGTCAGTTACTACGCGGCCCGAAAGGAACGCCGGTAGATTTGTTGGTGATTAGAGATGGAAAAGAAATCACTAAAAAACTTATGCGCGAGGAAATAAAACAACCTAATGTTTCTTACTCTGGAATGGTTGGCGATGGCATCGGTTATATAAAACTCGATAAATTCCTTGAAAATTCTGGACAAGAAGTTAAAGATGCACTTTTGTCCATCCAAAAAGAAAATCCAAAAGGTGTGGTTTTAGATTTGAGAAACAATGGCGGAGGTATTTTGCAGGAAGCGGTTAAAATTGTGAACCTCTTTGTGAATAAAGATCAGCTTATTGTAACTCAAAAAGGAAAAAATGTAGAGAAAACCATTGCCTATAAAACACTTTTAACCCCAGTTTCTACTTCGGTTCCGCTAGTAGTGCTTGTAAATGGAAATTCGGCCTCAGCCTCAGAGATTGTTGCGGGTTCTTTACAGGATTTAGATCGTGCCATTGTAATTGGGCAACGTAGCTATGGCAAAGGCTTGGTTCAGCAAACCTTCAACCTGCCCTATAATAGCCTGGTTAAAGTAACTGTGGCTAAATATTATACCCCATCAGGCAGGTGCATCCAAAAATTAGATTACGCACACAAAAATGCAGATGGTGTTGCCGAACGTTTTGCCGATTCGACCATGGTAATGTACCAAACCAAAGCAGGAAGGAACGTGTACAGTGGTAATGGTGTTTATCCCGATATCGTGGTAGATGCCATGAAACTCAGCCCGATTACCATTTCAATGCTTAATAAAAACCTTTTCTTTAACTACGCAAATCAATACAGGAAAGAAAAACCAAGTTTGGCATCGGCCAAAACTTTCCAGTTATCTGATGCAGATTATACTGCATTTTCTGGCAGTTTGGCCGATAAAGATTTAACCTACCTAAGCCGTACCGAAAGGTTGCTTTCCGATTTAAGGTTAGAGGCCGAAAAGGAAAATAAATCTGCTGAAGTAAAAACCGATCTGGAGAATCTTAAATATAAACTTACTTCGTCTAAAAAAACCGATCTGATTAGCCATAAAGCAGAAATAAAAAGAGTTTTAGAAACACAGATTGTAAGCCGTTATTTTTATGAAAAAGGAAGAATTGAGCAGAGCTTCCAGTACGATAAAGAATTAGCTGCGGCAAAAAATCTTTTTACCAACCAATCGCAGATCCTTGCCATTTTAAAAGGTGATGGAAATTATAAGGTGATTGGAAAGCCAACCAAAGCCACAGCATCAATAGACTAAAACCTAGCCCAAACGATACCGCTATCCTTATGAAGAAATTAACCCTAATATGCCTTGTGCTATTGATCGCTTTGCAGTTAAAAGCACAAGATTATATCCCTACTGCCTCAAATTTAAAACAAAGAGCATGGTTTAACGATGCCCGTTTTGGCTTATTTATCCATTGGGGTCCTTTTAGTATACCAGGAAGTGGCGAATGGGTAATGAATGAACGGAAGCTGAATGTTCATAATTACACCAACCTTAAAGATTTTTTTAACCCCATTGAGTTTAATGCCGAACAATGGGTGAGTATGGCAAAGAATGCCGGAATGAAATACATTACGCTGATTACCAGGCATCATGATGGTTTTAGCATGTGGGATACAAAATATTCTGATTTCAATATCATGAATACACCTTACAAAAAAGATATTGTAAAAATGATGGCCGATGAGTGCCACAAACAAGGCATAAAACTGTATCTGTATTATTCACTATTAGACTGGAGGAGAGAAGACTATCCGCACGAAACCGGCCGTACCGGGCAGAACTCTGGTAGAACAGGCAAAGGTGATTATGCAAGCTATTTACAGTTCATGAAAAATCAGTTAACAGAGTTGTTGACCAATTACGGTGAAATAGGCGGGATCTGGTTCGACGGGCATTGGGATCAGACTGAACCAGAAGGATCAAAAGACCGGACGTCGCGGATTGATTGGAAATACAACGAAATTTATGGCTTAATCCACAAACTTCAACCGCAGTGTATGATCGGTAACAACCATCACCTTACGCCCTTTGCCGGAGAAGATTTTCAGATGTTCGAACGCGATCTCCCTGGCGAGAATAAATCAGGCTTGAGTTTTCAAAAGGCATCAGATAAACTACCGCTCGAAACCTGCGAAACCATTTCAAATTCGTGGGGATATAATTTGAGCGATACCTATTACAAATCAAATAAAGAATTGGTTCACATGTTGGTTAAAGCAGCAAGTTTAGGTTCCAATCTTTTACTGAACATCGGCCCGATGCCAAACGGTAAAATCCAGCCAGAGTTTCAAGCCCGTTTAACAGGCCTGGGCGACTGGCTTAAAATTTACGGTGAAAGCATTTACGGTACAAAAGCAGGATTTATTAAACCACAAACCTGGGGCAGCATTACACAAAGTGATAACAAAATTTATATCCATCTTATTGACGGAAAAACGGCAACGCTTGATCTGGAAAATGTTCCCGTAAAGAAAATCAAAAAGGCATATTTACTGAAAGATAAAAGTCCGGTAAACTATACCTTTAAAAAATCAAAATTAAGCATTACTACAGCTTTAAACAGTGCAGAACCCGATCAGGTAATCGTTTTGGAGATTGGGTAACAGGGCTTGCACGAATGGTCGTCATTTCGAGCGGAGAGCAACGCAGTCGAGAAATCTATCTAAACAGATTTCTCCATTTCACTGCGTTTCAGTCGAAATGACGACTGATTTTACAATCTGTCATTGGTAATTTATTTCAGGATCTTTCCAGGCATAAAGATGCTGACCACGAAGTAGCTACAAGACAAATGAAAATACTAACTCTACTTGTAAAACGATTTCAGCGGTAGGTGGGTGGCCTTGAAATATGCAATGCAGTCGTTATATACCTGAACATGGTTATTTCTATCTTTTTCTTAATTTTAGCACAATTCTTCCCCCTTTATGAGAAAATAAACGTAAAACGTTTTACTTTTAGGCTTTAAATTCTAATATAAGAAATTATAAGCACACATGCAGTTCAAGAAAACCTCGTCTATTCTATTTCTAACGGCCTCTCTATTCTCCCTTAATGCAGCTGCGCAGCAGAACACCAAGCTTACCCAGTATGTAGATCCATTAATAGGATCGGCGAAGCATGGACATGTTTTTGTAGGTGCAAATGTTCCGTTTGGGGCAGTACAACTCGGACCGAACAACATTTTTGAAGGCTGGGACTGGTGCAGTGGGTATAACTATGCTAGTAATACGATTACCGGTTTTGCACATACTCATTTAAGTGGTACCGGAATCGGCGACCTGGGCGATATTTCGATCATGCCCGCAACTGGTAAATTATTGCTCGAGAAAGGTAAAACAGCCGAAGACCAGAACGGCTACCTGTCTAAATTTTCGCATCAAAATGAAATTGCCAAAGCTGGTTATTATAGTGTAATACTTGATAAATACCAGATTAAAGCCGAATTAACGGCAACCGAAAGGGTAGGTTTTCACCAATATACTTTTAAAAAAGATGCAGAAAATCCACATATTATTATCGATTTAATAGAAGGCATAGGCTGGGATGCACCTGTATCGGCATCATTTAAACAGCTCGATGCTACCACTATTGTGGGGCATCGTAATTCGAAAGGTTGGGCAAACGACCAACGTTTATATTTTGTAATTAAACTTTCACAACCGATTAAAAGTATTGCCTTATATGATAGCACAGCGGTTAAAAGTGGTATGGCATTATCTGGCAAAAAACTAAAAGCCGCGGTAAACTTTAATGCCATTAATCATGATAAACTACAGATTAAAGTTGCTTTATCTCCGGTAAGCATTGAAAATGCCATTTTAAACCTAAAAACAGAATTGCCAGGCTGGGACTTTTCCGCTACGGCTAAAAACAGCGATGCGAAGTGGGAAAAAGAACTGGCTAAGGTGAAAATTGAGGCTTCAAATACGACCAAAAAGATATTTTATACCGCTTTGTACCACACCATGGTGGCCCCATCACTTTTTAACGATGTAAACAAAGATTACCTCGGTACAGATAAAAAGGTGTACAAAAAGGCCAGTTTTAATAATTTAACTACTTTTTCATTATGGGATACATACCGTGCGGCAAATCCATTGTACACCATCCTGCACCAGGATAAGGTAAACGATGTGGTAAATACCATGTTAGCCATTTATAAACAACAGGGTAAACTACCTGTTTGGCATTTAATGGGCAGTGAAACCAATACCATGGTGGGCTACCATGCCGTTCCGGTTATTGTTGATGCTTATTTAAAAGGGTATCGTGGCTTTGATGTTAACCTCGCATATGAAGCGATAAAACAATCAGCTATGCAGAAAACAGATGGCATCGAATACATTCAGGAGCTTAAATACATTCCAGCCGATAAAATAAATGAATCAGTGGGTAAGGCTTTGGAGTATGCTATTGACGATTATTGCATTGCACAAATGGCTAAGGCGCTGAATAAAACAACAGATTACACTTACTTTAGCAAAAGATCGAAACTGTATAGTTTATATTTCGATCCGAGCGTTCAGTTTATGCGCGGTAAACTTGCCAATGGAAACTGGAGAAGCCCATTCGATCCTTTTTCATCCAAACACCGTGAAGATGACTATGTAGAAGGAAATGCCTGGCAATATACCTGGCTGGTGCCGCAAGATGTAGAAGGACTGATTAATCTTTTTGGAGGGGATAAAGCTTTTATCAATAAACTCGACTCGCTATTTACCTTACCCTTGGATTTGGGAACCAACGGTTCGCCTGATATTAGCGGATTGATCGGTAATTATGCGCAGGGAAATGAACCCAACCACCACATTCCTTATTTATATACTTATGCAGGCCAGCCATGGAAAACTGCCGATCTGATCCGTAAAATCGACAAAGATTTTTATTCTTCAAAACCCGATGGCTTGTGTGGTAACGAAGATGTAGGCCAAATGAGCGCCTGGTATATTTTCTCAGCAATGGGTTTCTACCCTGTAAATCCGGCAAACGGGGCTTATATTTTCGGAACGCCATTGGTTAATGATGCGAGTATTTCGCTGCCAGGGAATAGGAAATTCAATATAAAGGTTGTTGGTAATAGTGCGGAGAATAAATATATTCAGAAAATTGTGCTGAATGGCAAAGCTTACACTAAATCATATATCCTGCATAAAACCATAACAGCTGGTGGAAATATGGAAATTTATATGGGCAATAAACCATCAGCAAGCTGGGGCGTAAAACCTGGGGATAGACCAACATCCGGAAAATAATTCCAGATGAAAAGGAGGTTATATTGTAAGTCTGGTTTATCTAGATTTTGTCACTTTGAGCTTGTCGAAAAGCCCATCATGGTGTTATGGAAGGTCCTTCGACAAGCTCAGGATGACAATGCTATATTTATAATATATCCTCAAGAAAATTAACCATAACAAGTATCAAATAAAATATCTTAAATAAATGAAGAAAATATTTCTACTTTTTTTAATCTGTTCAGCTTTAATTGTAAATGCACAACAGCGTTACGAATTAAATTCTGGTTGGGTATGTACCAATATCAAAGATGCCAATGCTTCGGGCTTAGAAATCTCGAAAGCTGGTTTTCCGGTCGGCAACTGGATGCAGGCGACCGTTCCGGGAACAGTATTAACCACTTTGCTGAACAACAAAAAAGTACCCGATCCATTTTATGGAATGAACAACGAGAAAATTCCTGATGTGTATAAAACCGGTAACGATTATTACACCTATTGGTTTGTAAAAGATTTTGAAGAGCGTGCCGTGGGTAACGAACAGGTTTGGTTGCAGTTTAGGGGAATAAATTACAAAGCCGAAATTTATTTGAACGGAAAAAAGGTTAATCCGAAAACCCAGGTGGGCATGCACCTTAGGGCACAGTACAACATCACTAAACTTTTATCTCCGAATGGGAAAAACAGACTTGCCGTTATCGTTTATCCACCAGATTTTCCTGGTAACCCGAATGGTGGACAGGGTGGAGACGGCACCATTGCCAAAGGTTTAACCACACAATATACAGCTGGCTGGGATTGGATTCAGCCCACCCGCGATCGCAATACAGGCATTTGGGATAAAGTGACCATTGAAAAAACAAAAAACATCAATATCCTGAATCCACAGGTAATTACCCTGGTTCCAGGCAAGCGCTTACCAGAAGGGAAACAAAATCCGGCTACCGTTAAAGTTTCGGTTGAAGTAGAAAACCCAACGGGTCAGCCTGTTTCGGGTATTTTACAATATCAAATTGCCGGAAAATTGGTTAAACAGCCAACAACTGTCGCGGCTAATAAAACAGCTATAGTCAAACTTCCTGATTTACAGCTCGAAAATCCTAAATTATGGTGGCCAAGCGGATATGGGCCGCAGAACCTGTATGATGTGAAGATCGAATTTATAGCGGCCAATCAGGTTTTGGATCAAGAACAGCTTAAAGTAGGTGTTCGCCAGATAGATAATATCTGGAACGAGCACACCAGGAGCATGGGTGCTTTTGTAAACGGACAGAAGATTTTTATTAAAGGTGGTAACTGGATTATCAGTGATGCAATGCTCCGTTTTAGTGATGCCCGTTACGATGCTGAAGTTCGTTACCATAAAGATATGAATCTCAACCTGATCAGGATCTGGGGAGGAGCAATTTTAGAAAGACCTGAATTTTATAACGCCTGTGATAAATATGGTTTGCTGGTTTTTCAGGATTTTTGGTTCAGTGGCGATTGCAACGGTCGTTGGGTAGATCCTATGAAGAAGGAAGACCAGTGGACGAGAAGAAATTATCCTGATGATCATCATTTAACCTTAACAGCTATTGAAGATCAGATCAAGATGATCAGAAACCATGCTTCACTTGCTTTTTGGTGCGGAGGGAATGAGATTACACCACCAGAAGATATTTTAGAGCCTTTAAAGAACGATATTCTGCCTCGCTTAGATGGAACGAGAAAACTTTTTGATTTCTCCAATAGCGACGAAATGTCTTTCAATTCCATTGGTGGAAACGGTGATGGTCCTTATGGCATACAGGATATTAAAACTTTTTGGGGTACCAGAACATTTCCTTATAACTCGGAAGTAGGATCCGTAGGGGTAGGCGACTATGTTTCCTTGCTTCGTTTTATCCCAAAAGAAAACCTGGTTGCGCCACAATACAAAGCTAAGCCCGATTCGGTATGGGATTATCATAAATATATCTCTTATGAACAATATCTTAATCCATACGGCAAGCCGAAAAGTGCAGAAGATTTTGCAATGAAGGCCCAATTGGCCAATTATGATCAATACAGGGCATTAATGGAAGGTTTCTCGAATAAAATGTGGGATTGGTATACCGGTTCTATCATCTGGAAAACCCAAAACCCCTGGACAGCCATGCGTGGACAGATGTACGATTATTACCTTGATCCTAACGCCTGTTTATATGGTTTAAGGAAAGGAAGTGAGCCTTTGCATGTGATGATGAATCCTTTGGATAGTATGGTTACTATCGTAAACAATGGTTTTACTACCAAAAATAACCTGATGGTACAGGCTAAAGCGTATGATATGGACGGAAAAGATTATTTCTACTCTCAGGCCTTCAACTCGGTTGGTCCATCTTCGGTGAGAAGGCTTTTTCCTATGAACGAGTTCTTAACCAAGCTGGATAAAAAAGAAGGTGTATTTATTTCTTTAAGGATTTTAGACCAAAAGCAAAATATATTGAGTGAGAATATTTATTGGCTTCCTGGAAAGGATGGTGAATATTCAGGCTTAAAAAGCATGAAAAAAGCACCGTTAAAAGTTTCAGCTATTGATCAGAAAAGCGGCAAGGTGACGGTTACTTTAAGCAATGCAAATGGAAATCCCGTAGCATTTTTTAACCGTGTAGCCTTAATAAATGGTAATACTGGCGAACGTGTACTTCCTGCTTTTTATGATGATAACTATGTAAGTATTTTACCTGGTGAAAGTAAAACGGTAACGGTAGAATATAAAGGGAAACAAAGTAATCTGGCTGTAGAGGTGTACGGCTGGAATGTAGAAAAGCAGAAAGTAAATATTCAATAATAGCAAAGTTCGTCATTGCGAGGTACGAAGCAATCTTAAAAGCTGATTGAAAACGAGTTAAATTTTTTTTGGAAATGTTGGGTTCTGTTTCAATGGCAGGTTGTAGCCCTGCTATCGCTGCAAGTCCTCGCTGCGCTCCGGGCTTTACGCTTTATCAGGTTTAATAACAAGGGCCGCTGCTCCAGATCACGATGGATCCGTGTTAGTGGATTAAAAATCCAAGGCACGGAGAGTCGAGATTGCAAATCTCGACTAACAAGAAATTCAGGGCTATTAAAAACAAAAAAAGGCGACACTTTACGTATCGCCTTTTGCTTTAATATGTTTTACAATCTAGCTTACGCCGTGCAATTTTACTTTTAATCCGTCCATGTTGTTGTTTAACTGCAGTTGGCAGGCTAAACGCGAATTTGGTAACAGATCAGGCAGAGTATCTAACATGGCATACTCATCGTCTGTCATTTCGTTAAGTTTTTCTTCGCCTTCTAACACATCAACGCAGCAGGTAGCACATAAGGCCATTCCGCCACAAGTAGCTAGAATATCATACTCTGATGCTTTTAAAAACTCCATCAGGCTTAAGCCCATGTCGGTTGGTGCAACGTGTTCAGTAACCGAGCCATCCGGCTCTTGCATATATATGTTAATGTTGTTTTCCATTTTTTAGTTCTCTTATGATTTGTAGCGACAAATATAGGAGAAAGCTTAAAATTCTGAAACTCCGTTTACCGTGGTATATTTCATGGTATATTTCACACCCGGGTTCATGTAAGAATAAGCACTGTGGCTCATTAATGCAGCCTCGTGGAAACCACAAAGAATCAATTTTAGTTTATTGGTGTAAGTGTTGATATCGCCAATAGCATAAATTCCAGGGATATTTGTTGAGTAATCATCAACATTAACCTCAATCGCACTTTTATTGATGTTTAAGTTCCAATCTTCGATCGGGCCTAATTTAGGGCTTAAACCAAACAACGGAATTAAGTGATCGGCCTCCACCACAGTTTTTTCCATGGTACGGTTCTGAATAATTTCAACTTGTTCTAATTTGTCAGTTCCCTGTACTGCCTGAAGGTTGCTGTTTAAAATCAGATTGATTTTACCGCTTTCTGCCAATGCCATTACTTTAGCCACAGAATCCGGGGCACCACGGAAACTCTCGCTTCTGTGCACCAAAGTTAATTCAGAACAAACTTCTGCTAAGTAAATGGTCCAGTCTAAAGCAGAGTCGCCACCGCCGGCAATCACCATTTTCTGATCGCGATATTTCTCCGGGTCGAGGATCATGTAGTTTACGCCCTTACCGTTCTCAAATTTCTCTAAATTTTCTACAGCAGGTTTACGCGGCTCAAAACAACCTAAACCACCAGCAATTACCACAACTTTGGCTTCGATAACGGTACCCATATTAGTGGTTAAAACGAAATCGGCCTCGCCACGCTTTTCTAAACCTTCAATACGCTCGCCTAAAGTAAACGTTGGATGGAACGGTTTTGCCTGCTCCATTAAGTTATCGATAAGTTCCTGGGCCAACACAGAAGGATAACCAGGGATATCGTATATCGGTTTTTTAGGGTAAATTTCAGACAGCTGACCACCAACCTGAGGTAAGTAGTCAATTAAATGGCAACGCATTTTTAATAAACCGGCTTCAAAAATGGCGAATAAACCAACCGGACCAGCGCCTATTACGGCTATATCAGTAGTGATCATTAAAAAAAATTTGACGCAAAGTTACGAAATAAAGTATTATCAATCCTGCTATTTAGAAATATTCTAGATAATTTTGTAATCCTGTTGTATTCAATATTTTATATGCTTTGCATTAGTGTAAAGCAAAAGTTAAGGGTTTTTAGTGGTTTAAAGCAAATTATAATTGGTCTATGGATTTAGTGGGAAATTTAATCCGCTTACTCTGCCATATCATAAAAAGATAATATTTTAGCTTTGCCAATAACCCGTTCCCCTTCATGAATATGCCATATCTGCCCAACATGTAAATATTGATGGAGCGATGGAAAATCAAGAAATCTAACTTTTACAATCTTTTTCTCCCCGGGCTCGATCGTTGGCCATTCGCTGAAATTAAGATCACCAATGTAAGTTTGCAATATTTGGTCGTGTTTATATTCAAATACATGATTAGGTCTGAAGCCTGATATAATCCCAGTTTTCCTTCCGCCTTCACTAGTTGGTTTTAGTTCCAGTTCCGCCTTTACTAAAACGAGTGGGTTCGAGTTTTCATACTCGATTTCATTAAAACTTACCAATGTGTATTTGTCATACGCCATTAAATCAAAAATTTTTGATTCACCTGTTGCTAACCATTTTTTGTAAATAAGCACCCCATTTTGATATAGATACAGCTCATTGTTTTTAATTTCTTTATGAATTTTCATCATAATTTACTATTCTACCAACTCATCCCTAAATTCTGAAACACAAAACTCCATACATCGCTCGCTTCTTCAATCAACTTTGTAGTGGGCTTGCCTGCGCCATGGCCAGCTTTGGTTTCTATTCTGATTAAAACAGGGTTTTCACCTTTGTATTTCTCCTGTAAGGTTGCTGCAAATTTAAATGAATGTGCTGGTACCACGCGGTCATCGTGATCTGCTGTTGTGATCAATGTTGCCGGATAGTTAACGCCGCTTTTTAGGTTATGGAGCGGTGAATATTTAATCAGATAATCGAAATCTTCCTTTTTGTCGCTACTTCCGTATTCAACTGCCCAACCCCAGCCAACGGTAAATTTATGGTAGCGCAGCATGTCTAAAACACCAACAGCTGGTAAAGCCACTTTAAACAGATCAGGTCTTTGGGTCATACAGGCACCTACCAATAGTCCGCCGTTGGAACCGCCCGAAATTGCGATCTTAGATGGATTAGTATACTTCTCTTTTACCAGGTATTCGGCTGCGGCAATAAAATCGTCGAAAACGTTCTGTTTTTTCGATAACATTCCGGCTTTGTGCCAGGCCTCGCCATACTCGCTTCCACCACGTAAACTAGGCTGTACGTAAATGCCGCCACGCTCTAAAAATAGCATCCGTGAAAGACTGAATCCAGGTGTTAAACTGATCTGGAAGCCGCCATATGCATAAAGATAAACCGGGTTGTTACCGTCAAGCTTGATCCCTTTTTTGTGTACAATAAACATCGGTACTTTTGTGCCATCTTTTGATGGGTAAAACACCTGCCTGGTTTCGTAGTTATCGGTATTGAATTGGAGTCCTGATTTTTTATACAGTATTGATTCTGCTTTGTTTACATCGTAGCGGTAGATGGTGCCTGGAGTAGTGAAATTGGAAAAAGTGTAAAAGAATTCTTTATCTTCTTTGTAGCCGCCAAAACCGTCGACGGTACCAATTGCAGGTAGTTTTACTTCGCCAATTTTCTTTCCTGTCAAATCAAACTGGATAATATTGGTACTTGCATCTTTTAGGTATGATGCCCAAAGAAAACCTCCACCGGTTCCAATGCCTTCCAAAGCCAGTTTAGATTCAGGAATAATTTTTTGCCAGTTTTTAGGATCTGCATTTTTTGGATCAACCAAAACCACCTGTTTGTTTTCAGCACCCAGATCGGTACTTATCAATAGTTTATCGCCTATGTTATCAACAACGCTATGGTTGTTTTCATAACCCTTAATCAAAGGTTCGATTTTGCTTCCCTGTGCTTTTAAATCTTGATAGAATAATGCATTGCCTGAGGTGCCGGCGCTGGCGTAAACTACCAGAAAGTGTTCGTCTTCGGTAACATTGGCACCGAAATATAAATTTGGATTGGTTTTATCTTCAAAAATTAACTGATCATTTTGCTGCTGATCGCCCAATTTATGGAAATACACTTTTTGGTATTTGTTGGCTGCAGAAAGATCGGTTCCTTTAGCGGGTTCGTCAAATTTACTGTAATAAAAACCATCGCCTTTCCAGGCTGCTCCAGAGAATTTGGTCCATTTCAGCTCATCGGCTAATTTGGTTTTGCTGGCTATTTCTATTACGTAAATATTGCTCCAGTCTGATCCTGCCTGTGCAACCGAATAGGCCAGGTATTTTTTGTCGTGCGAAAAGCCCAAAAGTGAAACAGCTGCTGTTCCATCTTTTGTGAGTGTATTTGGATCGAGAAAAAGTTCTTCCTTACCCTCTAATCCTTTTTTAATAAACCAGATGCTTTGGTTTTGAAGGCCATCATTTTTAGTGAAAAAATAATATTCGCCAACCTTAAACGGCGCACTTTCTTTAGGGTAGTTCCATAATGCTGTTAAGCGCTTTTTAATGTCGGTACGGTAAGGGATCTGCTCCAGGTAGTTTTGGGTAACCTTATTTTCGGCTACAACCCAGGCTTTTGTTTCAGCCGAGGTATCATTTTCTAGCCATCGGTAAGGATCGGCAATTATGGTTCCGAAATAATTATCTTTTGTGCTGTCTTTTTTTGTTTCAGGGTATTTCATCAATGTTATTTTTTCTGCAGGTTTTTTGCCCTGGTTGCAGGCAAACAGACTTAATGCAAATAAGCTCAATACAATTTGCTTTTTCATGGTTTAATTGTCTTTTTTTATGAAGATGGTTCGTATCCAAAAGATTTATACTAATATATGTTTTTACCTTCGGGATGATTGCACTGATTTTGAGATTTCACAGATTGTGGTTTTTTTCCTCTGGTCTTTCTGCTTTAGTCTTTAAGCTTTTTGCTTCCGGGTTTTCACCATTGAGAAATTAAGGGCATTAAGTTTTTGTCACGGAAATACAGATTTTGGCTCCATATTTAGTCTTTGGTTTTTTCCTTTGGGTTGATTACACCGATTTAGGGATTACACTGATTTGTTAAGGCGATTTTAGTTTTAGTGTTCTTACTTTAGTCTTTGGTCTTTAAGCTTTAGTCTTTGTGTTTGGCCTTTCTTCTTTAATCTTTAAGCTTTTACCTTCGGGATGATTACACAGATTTTAGGATTTCACAGATTATAGTCTTTAAGCTTTTTGCCTTACCTTTGAAAATCCATGGCAAAAAATATTTACTTCGCTTCCGATTTTCATTTAGGCACTCCAAATTATGCCAAAAGCCGTGCCCGTGAAGCGCGCATTGTAAGTTGGTTAAATTTTATAGAACCAAATTGTGGCGAACTGTTTTTGATGGGCGATATTTTCGATTTCTGGTTCGAGTATGCTAAAGTGGTTCCGAAGGGATTTATACGTTTACAGGGTAAATTGGCTGCCATGGCCGATGCCGGGATAAAAATCTATTTTTTTAAAGGTAACCATGATATGTGGGTGCGCGATTATTTCACGCAGGAAATTGGCATGGAAATCATCAGCGATGAACTGATCATGGAAAGAGGCGGCAAGAAATTCTACCTGCACCACGGCGACGGCTTAGGACCAGGGGATAACAAATATAAATTCTTAAGAAAGATTTTTAGAAGCAAGTTTTGCCAATGGCTATTTGCCCGTTTGCATCCGAATCTAGGTATCGGTATTGCCAATGGCTGGAGCCAGGGGAGTAGGGCAGCACAAACCGAAAAAGAAGTTTTTTTAGGTGAAGACAAGGAATGGTTGGCCATTTATGCCAAGGAACAGTTGCAGAAAGCACATTTCGATTATTTTATTTTCGGACATAGGCACCTGCCGCTCGATATCGATTTAGGCAAGGGAAGCCGGTATGTGAATATTGGCGAATGGCTCAACTATAATTCGTACGGGGTTTTTGATGGCGTGGATTTGAAACTGGAATACTATAACCCAAAACCGTAATATTTTTTTGGAAAGCAGCGTCTGTAGCTTTTTTTAATGTTCGGCAGGCTTTTCGTTATAGTCCCCGATGAAGAATCGGAAGCTGCACTTCGTCCGACAGCTATCGGATCCCGTTTAGGTACGCAGGTTCCTGCTGCTATTTGAGGCCGCATGGTGCCTAAAATGCACTGTTCTTTGTTCCTAAACCAGATAGAACGGAAAGCCCGGAGGGAGGAACGAGTGAGGACTTGAAGTGATAGCGGGGCCATCGGCCTCCACTGGCTCAGAACCGTTCGTTTTCAAATTGAACTGTAACGATTTCAATTTATGTCTAAGCGATTAGCCAATTAACCATCCTTCCCAAACAAACTAATTCAGCTTTTTTCCTTATTTTTGCATTTCCTGAATTTTTGGGCCTATACCGACCGTCAGGAAATTTCAACAAGAATAAATATGTTAGATAAATTAGAAGCTATAAAGCTGCGTTGGGAAGATGTGGAAGAATCGTTGAGTAATCCGGATGTAATACAGGATATGAAACGTTTTGCGGCTTTAAATAAAGAATATAAAGACTTGGGCAAAATTGTGGATGAATATAAAATCTACAAAAATGTGATGAGTAATATTGATGCCAGCAAAGAAATTTTAGCTACTGAGAAAGATGCTGAAATGCGTGAGATGGCAAAAGAAGAGCTCGATCTTTTGTTAAAGCAACAGGAAGAAATGGAAAGTAATATCCGCTTGATGTTGATTCCTAAAGATCCGGAAGATGCCAAAAACGCGGTATTCGAAATCCGTGGCGGTACTGGTGGCGATGAGGCAGCTTTATTTGCCGGCGATTTATATCGCATGTATACCCGTTATTTCGAAACCAAGGGCTGGAAAGTAGAAACTGTTGATGTAACAGAAGGTACTGCAGGTGGTTATAAAGAGGTGATCTTAAAAGTAAGCGGAGATGATGTTTATGGTCAGTTAAAATATGAAAGTGGCGTACACCGTGTACAACGTGTACCTGATACCGAAACACAGGGCCGTGTGCATACCTCAGCTGCATCTGTAGCGGTTTTGCCGGAAGCAGAAGAAATTGATCTTTACATTAACCCCGCAGATATCGAACTGCAAACTTCGCGCTCAGGTGGTGCCGGTGGCCAGAACGTAAATAAAGTAGAAACCAAGGTGCAATTAACGCACAAACCATCGGGTATTGTAGTGGTTTGCCAGCAGGAGCGTTCGCAATTGGGTAACCGTGTTATTGCAATGGAGATGTTGCGTAGTAAACTTTACGATATCGAATTGCAGAAAAAGAATGGAGATATTGCTGCTAAACGTAAAACAATGGTATCAACCGGCGATCGTTCAGCGAAGATCAGAACCTACAATTATCCACAGGGCCGTGTTACCGAACACCGTATCGGATTAACGATGTATAACCTGCCAGCCATTATGGATGGCGATATTCAGGAGATTATTGATGCACTTCAGTTTGCAGAAAATGCTGAGAAGATGCAGGAAGGTGCTGTAGGATAGGGAGTTGTATATTTTTGAAAAAAAAGTTTGCGAATTAAGATATAGTTTCTATATTTGCAACCTCGAAAGAGGAAAGAGGTTCGAACTTTAAAGAAGAACAAAAGGAGTGGTAGTTCAGCTGGTTAGAATGCCTGCCTGTCACGCAGGAGGTCGCGGGTTCGAGTCCCGTCCATTCCGCGAAAAGAGTTTTAAATTTAACTAAAAGCCTGTAAATATTTAATTTACAGGCTTTTTCGTTTTCTGGAAACACCAAAATATAGATCAAGGGATCAGGCGGAAAAGTTTGAGGAATCGAATAAATACCTGTAATCTTCGTGGCACTTTTACTTTTCAAAAAAAAACGCTGCGAAATTTGATATAAGGTTTTGTAAATCAGCATGTAGCACAGTGTGTGTCTTTGGAAGTAACCCCTCTGTTCCGGACCAAACCGGGCTACCAATTTGATTATTGGATGATACACATTTTAAATGCGGAACAGACGGCCATTTTTCCCTAAATGCCCATTCTGTAAGTGATTCTAATCATAATGTGAATTTTAATATCTTTATTCATCGGAGAATTTCCAGTTTGTCTGAGCCTTTAGGTTTATGCAGATAAAAAGTATGGACTTTGGGCAACATATTTTTTGCTGTTTTAGAAATAAGAGGAGAATAACCGTAGGTTTGAGGATCTTTACAGACTAAAGTAACGACCTTTCCTCCGCCATAAAATTTCAGTTCTGCATCTGTGCAGGGATAGATAAAATTTCTCTTTTCAACCGCATATTCTGCCATCGATTTGGTAAGATCTTTTTCTGCATCTTTATTCCAGGGAGTAGAAGCCGCTTCGTCGTGAATGCTTTGCTTCAGCATTGATAAATATTTTTGCTGATTACCTTCTTCAAGCGTTTTTTTGAAATCTGAATAAAACGCATCTACTTCTTTTCGGGTATTGGCAGAATTTTGAAGATTCTGGCTTTTGTTCCAGTCAGCTATTTTCCAGTTAATGTCTTTATTATCAATAGTAAAAGATGTTTTGTATTCAACAAAATTTTGTGGCTTATCATCTAATTTTGGAGTCTGATAACAAAGAATCTGCCATTGATATTGCTGCCCTTTATCTTTGGCATTCATCTGATCCACCATTGACATCGGTTCTTTATTTTTCGAAATCTCGACTTTAACAAATGAATTAGGAGAAAGGGAAGGAGCGAACGCGGTTTCATCCTTTTTAGAAGGATAAAGGCGAATGGTAACCTCTTGTTTGCCAGGCTGAAGAATGTACTGATTGAGATTTACCGTCAATCCTGAGCGTTCTCCCAATCCGAAGTGACTTGCAACGGGCATACCGTTAATTAAAATTTCATAAGAACAATCTGCATGTTCGTATTTTAATTTGAAAAGCATTCCTTCCTTTTGATGTTCCACATGATCCATTTTTTTATTTTCGGTCGCTGTTTCCTTCTCTTTTTTACTTTGTGCACAGGATTGCAGGCTTATGCAAATTCCAAGCATTAAAATTTTAACTATATTATTCGTTACCACCACTGTTAAATTTATAAAATCCTGGTTTCTTATTAGTAAAGAATTTCGTCTATATTCTGTACTATGATGCTGTATTCTTTGAAGGTTAAACGAAAAAGAGGTTTTAACAAAAGCAGTACCTTCCGATACATTTTCAGAATAAATGCGCCACCTATCATAAATGGAGGCCGTAATGTACAAGAGCGCTTCGTTCTTACCTGTTTTTTGCCAGATACGACCCGACTTAATATTTATAGTTTTCTCTTCATATGTGTATACTTCGAAATCAATTATAATAATTTTATCACATATTTGAGATATATGTTGATTACTTTCAGGAAACTCAACGGGTAGGGCTTTCTCAGATACATTGTGATCAACCAATATAGCTTGATTGTATTCTCAAAACCCCGTTACTCATGGTCTTCATATTGTGTGTTAGGCAGCAGTTACCACAGCCTCTATATCTGATAGCTGAATCGAGGTACAATGATCCAGTTTTGCAAAAAGATTCCATCAAGTAGACGTCATTGAATTTGCACAGAATCTCCCGTTTTACCAAAATGTTGCTAGCGGTTGATATTTATTTTTCGTTTAGCAAGTTCTGCGGGCGAATGGCCGAATTGTTTTTTAAAAGCGTAGGAGAAGTGCGATAAGTTTTCAAAGCCAACTTCATAGAAAACATCAATAGGCTTTCTGTGTTTTTCAGTCAGTTGGTAATAGGCAAGCTCCAACCGCTTCTCTGTCAGCCACTTTTGTGGTGTCGTATTGAATGCCTTTTTAAAATCACGTTTAAAAGTTGTCAAACTACGTCCAGTTAAGTAACCAAATTTTTCTATTGGCATATTGAACATAAAATTCCTTTCCATAAACGCTGATAAATTGATTTTGTGCGGTTCTGAAAAGTCGGACAATACATTGTCAATGTCTTTGTTTATGGAACGTAAAATGGTAATGGCTTCCTGAATTTTCAATTTCGACAGGTCTTGTGGCAATTTGTACTCTATATCGAAATAGGGAAGCATGGAAGCGAAAAAGCTGTCCAACAAAGGGCTTTTGGCTAAGGGAATAATGCTGTCGGATTTAGATGCCAGAAAAGTTTCGGTATTTTTATGCTCATAAAATGCTCTCAGCACATCATGGGTCAGTTTTACAACAATGGCTTTGTAGGGTAGGTTGTCTTTTTCGGATTTTATTAGCGTAGCCAGCCTATTTCTCGGAAACAGAAGTGTTTCACCTGATCCAAAGATATAGGTGTTATTAGCTTGGACTACTCTTAGCTCGCCCGACAAAACCCGTACAATAGAATGCTCCTCTGCAATTAGTTCGGTTTTGTGATGAACTGCTTCGATACAGGTGAAAACAATTTCAGCGTGATCATTTATTTGTTTTGTTGCCATACTGTAAAGGTAAAAAAATGAGGCTCAATTGTATGAGCCTCACTTCCCTAGGTTATATTAAATGTCGAACTTGGTGAGTGTTAATTCTTCGCTCATAGTCCAGAGTTTTTGAGCAGCCTCTGCCTCCAATGCAAACGGTGCAACGCCAGGTATTCCAGCTGGACTTTTTTTGCCAGCTTCACTGTCATAGAAATTAGGATTATAGTCTGCAATTTCAACATCTTCCAAATAAACGCCTCCAATGTTCTGAAGCTGTGGATTCGTTGCAGCCCAGACGGCCGTAGCAGCTCCCTGTGCTTTGGTTTTTTGTATTTTTTTCATTGCGGCTTCGGCTTGAATGTTTGGTGTTCCGTCTGAGTTTAATACGCCCATTCCAACCAAATCTTCAAACGTTAAATGCCTGCCCAAATTAGTCTCCAGAATTAGGCCAGGATGCAAGACATATGCCCGGACTCCAAACTGCTGTGCCCTTTTATCAAGTTCTACAGTGAAAAGTACGTTTGCTGTTTTGGATTGAGCATAAGCCTCAAATTTGTTGTATTCTCTTACATTGTAATTTATATCTTCAAAAATAACAGGTGAAAAGTGATGTCCTGAAGACGAAACGTTTACCACTCTTGCTCCATTTGCTTTCGTCAAAGCCTTCCAAAGTTTTGCAGTCAGTTGAAAATGCCCTAAATGATTGGTTGAAAATTGCCCTTCATACCCACGCTCATCACGTTGCAAGGGTGTCCACATAATGCCTGCATTGTTTATAAGCATATGCAATGACCTGCCTGAAGCCAAAAAATTTTCAGCGAAAGCATTAATGGATGCAGGGTCTGTCAAGTTCAATGTTTCTACTTCTACGTTGGCAATTCCTTGCAGGTTTTCCTTTGCTTTTCCCATGTCTCTGGCGGGAACGATAACCGTTGCCCCCGCAGAAGTCAGTGTTTTGGTAATTTCGAGACCAAGGCCACCGTCGCCACCCGTTACGATTGCGGTTTTGCCAGTAAGGTCAATTCCCTTGATTGCATCTGCAGTTGTTGATGTTGCGTTGAAGCCTGAACCTATCGGCTTTTGTAATACGCCATTATAATTATTTTGTTCCATTTTATTTAAAATATTGTCGAACAAAAGTAGGAAGCAATTTTTCATCAAACTTTGTTTAGAAGTCTTATTTACTTTGTTTATAGGTTCAGTTGTATACCTGCCAATCCTAAATCTGTGATGCTGTGCAGGTCAATGGCTTTATGTTTGACTAAAATATTTAGAATGAGGTTCAGCGTGTTACGTAATTATTGATTAAAAAGTCGATTACTATAGTGATAAACTGGATATAGTGTCTATATTTGCAACCTCGAAAGAGGAAAGAGGTTCGAACTTTAAAGAGAACAAAAGGAGTGGTAGTTCAGCTGGTTAGAATGCCTGCCTGTCACGCAGGAGGTCGCGGGTTCGAGTCCCGTCCATTCCGCTCAAACACAACTATCTAAATGCTTGATATTTAGATAGTTGTGTTTTTAATCTCTCTTTGTTCTTTTTGCCTTACATTAAGCCAACGTTGTTATGTATCTGTAAATTAAATGCTTACTTTTAAGTTAGGTTTCGAGTCCCATGCAATACTGCTTACACAATGTTCTCAAGTCTTTTTATTCCTATCCTTTACCTGTTCTAGCATAATATCCATTATTAAACGAGCGATCAAATTGACAAATTCCTTTTTCGCATCCGGGGCTAGTGTTTCTCCATGCTGTATGTAATATTTTCTTTTTGCCTTGCGATTTTTCATCGACTATAGAAGGTACCGCTGCGTAAATATGGTGCAGAAAGTTAATGTTGTGTATAAAGATGGGTTGCAGCGTTCATTATCCCAATGAAAGCCCGAATTAACCTTACTTTCCGAAAGACAGTTGATGACCTGCTTTATTAATCTAAATAGGCGACTAAATTTTTATTAAGCTGTTGTAAATCGGTTTATATTTAAGTCTGAAATTAATACTTAGCATGGCAGAAAAACTAATCAGCAAAATACGATCTCTTATTGACCTAAATGAGGAAGAAATAGCGTGCATCAACAGGCTTTTCAAAAGGAAGGAGATCAAGAAAGGTGATTTCTTTTTAGTCGATGGACAAGTATGCAAGCATGCTGGTTTTATTGAGAAAGGATTGATCCGTTATTTTATTAATCATGATGGTGAAGAGAAAACCTACGAATTTGGACAGGAAAACAATTTTGTATGTAATTATGAAAGCTTTTTGACTCAAACACCATCTACAAAAATCATTCAGGCGTTAGAAGATTCTGTAATACTCCAAATCTCCTTCACTGACCTGCAAATATTCTATCAATCCATTAGTCAGGGCGAACGTTTTGGCCGGATGGTTATTGAATATGTATTTGTACAATTATTACAAGCGCTAAGTTCGCTATATACCGATACGCCAGAATATCGATATCAAAAGCTCTTTACCGATCACCCTGATTTGTTGCAACGTGTTTCACAATATCATATAGCATCATATGTAGGCGTAAAGCCGCAATCACTAAGCCGCATCCGTAGAAGAATATACAATCCGAAATGATTTATTAACCCAGGTGCATGAACGCTGGGTTTGAGTTGCTGAAATTTGTGTCATCATTTAAAAAATATGATTTATGACACAGAAAATTTTAATCACCATCGCATTTCTCACGGGGTTAGGAATGATCTTTATTGGCGCCAGATTCCTGCTTGCGCCCCAAGTAGCCGAAGCCGGTTACGGCATCCATTTTAACGCCCATGGCGACTTTTCTTTCCATTATATAAAAGGCATCCGCGACTTATTTACCGGTTTACTGATTTGCATCTTGATATTAAGCAGGCAAATTAAGGACTTGGGTATAACGCTATTGATAGGGACGATAATACCAGTTACAGATATGCTCATTGTTTTATGTAAAGATTATAATGGCGTAGTGCAGGCCATTCCACATATTACTGCAATTCTGGTATGCTCCCTTATCGGCACCACTTTATTAATAAACACAACCTCAAAGAAATCAATATGAAACCGCAGGTACACATCAGTCTGATCAGTTCGGCCGATAACCATAAAGAAAGTGTTATAGCGTTTAATATCTTACCGAAAGAGAAAACACCCTGGCATTATCACACCCTTTTCTCAGAGACCTTTGAAGTTTTGAAAGGTACATTAGAGGTTGGGGTAAACAACAAGGTATATCAGTTACAGGTAGGTGACATCGCCACCATCAAGCCCCATGAAAAACATTATTTTAATAATGTTTCGGCTGATGAATGCTTGATAAGAGTAATAGTCAACCCGGGCAATAAAAATTTTGAAAATGCATTACTCATATCAAAAGGCCTTGCAAAGGACGGCCTGGCGAACGAAGCCGGGACACCCAAAAAATTGGCCGACCTGGCGCTATTTGTGTATTTAAACAACTCTAAAATGGTTGGCTTGCAAAAAATGGCTGCTCCGCTTTTTAATTATCTAGCTAAAAGAGCAATTAGAAAAGGACGTCTAAAAGAGTTGGAAGCCCTCTATTTATTATAAAAACGGTTCAACGAAAGCGCGCTAACCTGATAAGGTATCGCGCTTATTTTCGCCTCACCAATTGCCCAGTGTGTTGTGCATTAATGACTCCAAGATTTGCTTATAGGATCACCATAAGTTGGAACTTGGTATGATACTATAAACTCGCTAAGTTGTGGCTTTGGAACGGAAACATCAGCAGGAAATACTGGTTACAGAATGCTTCGCCTTCAACCTCGCCTAACATGTTCAGCTATGGCTATGACAAACTGAACAGTGGTACCAGTGCCGGGATCTATATGAGCGAGGTGCTGGACTATGACAACATGGGCAACATCAACCAGCTGGGCAGGAACGGTGGTCCGATGAACCAGTGTTATTATAACGGGAACAGGCTGGACAGGATAGATAATTGATCCCGTTTATACCAAAAATTTAATGTTTCAACTATCAAAAGACTCCTTAATAATCTCTTTCAAAGTTAAAGATCGGAGGGCACGTAAAGATTAACTGTTTTTGGTAGAATGGGTTCTATTTGGTGACATTGGCTTTCAATACTCATTTGCTGAATCAAAGTCGTTATCAGGTAATAGCTGATATTAATGATCAAACGTCAATTGCCGATTTGCAGACCAAAGGTTTCCTCAGTCGTGCTTGCAGCATCATGTAATTGGCTCAGAAAACAACTCCTTATCTATACCCGGAAATGGAACTGTTGGCTGATTGAATAAAATACAAAAAGAAGCTTCAAAAGGGCATTGTTCGATCAATATAAACAAAAGCGCCCCTACACTTTTTAAAGCTTAATAAAATTCTGATTGTTTAGCGGCCAATTAAACTGCTGTAATTTGCCACCAGCTGCAAGTGTACCGAGGTCGATGGGCGCAAAGCCAACTTTACTGACAATTTCAGTCACGATAGTTTTTGCATCTTTATCATCGCCAGAAATAAAAAGAACCCTCTTTCCGTTTCCAACAGACGGGTTTTCGGCAAGTACCCTGGCTGCGAGCGTATTGAAAGCTTTAACAATCTTCGCACCAGGTAAACAATTTTGCACGACCTCACTTGATGTCAGTCCGCCGTCTTCAATTCCAGCTCCCTGTTCAAAACGATTGGAGGCGTCGATCACGATCTTTCCGTCCCAGTCTGTAAGTTTAGTAAGATCTTTGATATTTGACCAAGGTACTGCTATCAAAACAATGTCTGCAGCAGCAGCTTCGGCCGCTGTTACAGCTTTTGCTTCGATTCCCAGTTGTGAGACCACACCATCAAGTGTTTCAGGTCCCTTACTATTGCTAATCAAAACCCGATAACCATTTGCCAAAAATTGAGTGGCTGCGGCTTTGCCGATATGTCCTGCTCCAATGATGCCTATTACTTTCATAATTTAATACTTTAATTGAAATTTATTAAACAGTCAATAAAACGGACGCTGGAAATAGTCCGTTTCATTGAACTTTGTTTTTTTTGATATTATGATTTAAAAACCATACATACCACCCGATACAGAAAGTTGCTCTCCTGTGATCCAGGCTGCATCATCAGATGCTAGAAACACTGCAGCTTTCGCAATATCTGCAGGCTGTCCTCTGCGTCCAAGTGGTGTTTTTTCGATAAACATCTTCTCATACTCACTACCGGCAGTAACACCCGCACTGGCTGCACCCTCTGTTTCCGTTGCACCCGGCAAAATAGAATTGATGCGAACGTTTTTTGCACCCAGTTCTTTCGATAAAGCAATGGTGAAGGCATCTAATGCAGCCTTCGTTGATGAGTATAAGGAGGCATTCGGAAGTGGGTATTTACTTGCACCAGAGCTGATATTGATGATGTTCCCACCCTTTTCGCCGAAAAGTTTAAGCGCTGCCTGTATAGTCAAGATTGGTCCTAAAACGTTGACATTGAAACTTTGGTGGAAATCTTCTGCCGAAATGAGTTCGATCGGTGCATATCCTTGAGACACTGCGTTATTTACCAAAATGTCTAGTGTTCCGAAAGCACTCTCCGCTTCTTTAAACAACCTGGTCACATCGGCTTCTTTCGATACATCGGCCTGGATCGCAATGGCTGTACCACCATTATCGGTTATGGTTTTAACCACTTTGTCAGCCCCTTCTTTGCTGGAAGCATAATTTACAACAACTTTTGCGCCTGCTGCCGCAAAGTGTTTGGCAATAGCTGCACCTATTCCTTTTGAAGCTCCGGTAACTATTGCTACCTTGTTTTCTAATTTACTCATGATTTTCTATTTTTAATTACATTTAGGCCCTTCAGTTAGACCCTTCAGTTTTTTTCGTTCTGAAATACATGCAAAGATCCTGCATCGTTACGAACTGCGTGCTGACATGAATCATTAAATACACACGATAAATGTCAGTTCAAAGTGATGAGTTAAATCAAAAAAATACGGTAACTAGCCGCCTATGGCAGAATCTAAAATTAAAAATGCAGGATGCCAGAAGAACAAAAAAGCATAAATTCCGTAGTAAAGCACTCTTTTCATCTGGGGAGAAGATAAAAAAAGCTGGCATAAACCAAATTCGGGTAGCCAGTGTAAGTAATAGGCAAATTGCCTTTGCAAATCCGGACTTTGGTTAACAGTATGTTTTTATGTTAAGGGGAAGAAGATCCCGGCGATTCTTTTAACAGGCCCATTTGTAGTGATAGTGAAACCTGAAATAGCCAGGGGATTATTTTAAAATGTTTTTCTTTATTCGGCTCAAAGTTTCAGAAGATAAACCTAGATAGGAAGCAATCATATTTTGTGGAAACCGCTGTAGAAAATGAGGATAATTGCTGACCAATTCTTCGTAGCGCTCTTCAGCTGAATAGTTAATAGCCTGCATTCTTTTTTGGGCCGCAATGGTGTTGTTTTGACTGATCACGTTTGACATCGCTGAAAAGGCAGGGATATGCTTCAGAAATTCTTCAATTTCCGCATTGGTTGTTTGCAGTACCTCCAGTTCCTCCAGCGCTTCAATGTTAAACCGGCTAGGCGTTAATCGATAAAAGCTTTCGAAATCCGTCAGCCACCAATTTTCAACAGACAATTTCAGTATATGTTCATGTCCTTTTTCATCAACCGTAAAAGTCTTGGCAGATCCTTTTACAATATACCCGATATATTTGCACACATCTCCTTCCTGTAAAAAGTATTGTCGTTTTCGAAGTTTCCTGGGTTTGAAGTGTGCCGTCAGCAAATGCTTATCATCTTCCGATAGCAGTTTGCCTGATATTTTTTGAATGTAATCGAAAAACGCTTCAAAATAAGACATTGTAAGGATATAATTATTAATTATGTGCAATATACTTAAGCCGGCTAAAAGACCAAAATTATTTAGATGCATTGCCTCAGGATACTTCAATGCTACGTGTCACGTTCTCTTGGGTAATTTGAGTGAAGTACGAAAAGCCCATGCTTAGAGCACTTTTGAATTAGCCTGTCATTTTCTAAATAACAGGTGTTAGATAATACCCTGTCCACTATTTATTCAGATATGAAACTACGATTGTTTACGGGTTTATTCGTTTTCTGGAGATGCTGGATCATTCATTTTTTCAGTCCGAGTATCATTCTAATGCTGTAATACCCGTTTCCTCTTTTTAATGAGGCAGCCAAAATAATTTGGTGAATAAATATTATGCAAATTTAATAAATAAGAGCACAGCCATATCTATTCAGCTCAAAAACCGTAAAACTGGTAAATAAAACAGTATTCTGTATAAGTTCAATGCAAGCTTTAGTGACGAACTTTGTGGTACCGTTGGAGAGAAATGCGACCTGAAACTAAAGATAACCTTGAATTAGTACAATAAACTTCATTGCAATGAAAACAATTTTCAGGATAATATTATTAGCTTTTATAATAGGAATTTCATTCTCTATAATGGCCTGCAATAACAATAAAAATCAAGAAAAAATGACAACAGAAAACACCACGCCCCTTTTCCCTAAAGGAGAAAAATTAACCAATGGATATTTTACGGGAGATGCTTATCTGAAAACACTCCTGTCAAAAGATAAGAACAACGATTTTGTCCTGGGTAGTGTAACTTTTGAACCAGGAGCAAGAACCAACTGGCATACACATCCTAAAGGGCAGGTGCTGATTGTAACCGAAGGCGAGGGCCTTTACCAGGAAAAAGGGAAAACAGCCCAAGTCATCAAAAAAGGTGATGTAATCAACATACCGGAAAATTTGGAACATTGGCACGGGGCTACTGGCAGAACAAAAATGGTGCATATTGCCATTACCAATTATGAAGGCGAAACCAACGCAGTTTGGTTAAACCCTGTGACTGATGAGGAGTTCAACGCAGCCAATAAAAATTAAGCAATCAAAATGATGGGCAAAAGGAAATTTTTAGAGGGGTTACTATTTTTTGTGCTCACAATAAGTATGATCAAAATGAATGCACAACCTAACAAAACAGCTAATACGGGTTTGTCTGCACAACAGCAAAGTTTGGTAAAGATTTCGGCACTTACAGCAACGGGAAACCTGCAACTATTAAAAGTGGAATTGAATAAAGGGTTGGATTCCGGACTTGCTATTAACGAAATCAAAGAAGCGCTCGTTCAGCTTTATGCGTATTGTGGTTTTCCAAGAAGCCTTAATGCCATTAACGTTTTTATGACTGTAGCAAAGGAGAGGGAAGAAAAAGGAATCAATGATAAAGTAGGGAGAACAATTGTTGTAGAAAATGATCCTGAAAATAAATATGAACAGGGCAGAAAAGTGTTGGAAGAACTGACCAAGACACCACAATCGAAACCTGCTCCCGGGTTCGGGGCATTTGCACCATGGATTGATGCTTTTCAATTCTAAGAGGATTTCCCATGGCATCGGTTATTTTAAAGTGAAAATAGCTTAAGTATTTCAATAATCCCTGCAGAAGTTCTAATGAACAGAAATACTGGCAAGAGAAACAGGAATATGTATAACGATTTGATGCAAAAGTATAAGGAAATTCGCTCCTTTGCATGATCTATGAAGTGTTTACAAATCTTAATTAAAATGAACGCCGATATTCTTTATACTCAGATCTGCGCTTATGGTCAAATATCCAGAGATGAGTTTGAACTCTTTTTTAACCTGTTTTATCTAAAAAAGGGGAGTTCCATTACATAGCTGATAAAGCCTTAACTTGAAAAAGTTGAGGCTTTTTTGTTTAGATGCCTTTCCTAAATAAGTTGACATATTATGGGAAAAATACAGCAAAAAGATTATTAAGCGCAGCCAGCGTGATTACAGTCTTGCCTTTAAATTGCGGGTCCTGCAACAGGTTGAAAAAGAAGAGCTTACTTATCCATTTAATTGCAGATGGTCATGGGTTTGCCTTTTAGTTCCATACATGGGAAATCACCAATTGATCGTAGATTTACTTCTTTGACCTCATTTCGACTATTTTTTATTGCTTTGAGGTGTGATGATAAAGCATGTAATTTAAATTCCGTCAGATATTCTTTCCCGTTGAATTTTACGTAAGCTTCAGCCTCCTTGTATAATAAACCGTCATTACAGATTCTATAGAACTTACCAAAGTGTGCTACATCATTCCTTCCCGCACGTGGAACATAATCTTTATAGTTTACAATATCGTAAACTATATTCCCATACTTATTTTTCATTTCGCGGTTTACTATGCATCCTACTGCCAATGGTGGAGCAAAATGGTAAGCACCTGAAAAATTTAAGTGGTTTTGCTTTAACGGCTCAATAAACATCTGAGAAATCGCTGCCCCGAGCGAATGACCCGTTAGATAAACGGGAAATTCCTCTGTCTTTCCGTTTGAGCTACATCTTGAGATCATGGCCTTAATCTCGTTGATTAAATCTTTTTTGAGCATTAACCGCTGTAGTGCAGTTCTAAATCCTCCGTGACCCGGAGGCATGTGTGAAAGCCCTACGTTCGATTCTGGTGTATTTTCGTAATTCCAGTACTTTGCATCGGAATACCAATCTTTTAATATCGTTGGCTCTGTACCTCTAAAAGCGACAATCAAAAATTCTTTGGTACCTATAAGCAATACTTGATTGTGATGCAGCCCGTAGTTGTCGTTTATGAATTTGTATTCAAAAATATTATCGGAATAGGTTGTTTTAAGTTTACTGAAAAGAACTGAAACTTTGTGTTCCTTCCAGTAAGCAATCTCTGATGCCTGAGCACAAAAAATTGATGTATACCGATCATAATCTGTGAAATTTTGATTGAAGAGTTTCGGATTTAAATCGTGGATAAGTATACTGTCTTGTGCTTTACCGATAAGTGAAACACATGTTAAACACAGAATAAATGCTATTAGATTTCTTTTCATAATTCGTGCTTTATAGTGAGTTAGGAGATGCGGTATGTTAATTGATTTGGTGCAGAAATAAGATGTTTGACTAAAATAAGGGAGAATATGGGTTTTAACTTTCTGCGATTACGGCATTCTGAGCAAATTTTTTTGCGGGCTTTTCAAAACACTGCCGCTAATCAATCCCTATATTTTTAAACTTCCTTCGGGAAGGGCTTGACTTAAAGAACGTTGTAATCGATTAATTGCAAATACAAATATAAGGAATTAAATATTCGAATTGCGCTGCATATCCTTTTGCTGGTATCCTCATTTGCTTTTTTAATCACTCAAAAGTAGGCTTCTGGTGCAAACAGACTTATCCAAATCCACGAGTGGTGTATGCGGCATTACTCATCGCCCTTTTCACTAACCAGTGCCAGGTCCTTCTGCGCATCGAGGGCCTCCAACCGGGAAACCAATGCCGCTCGCTTATCACGGTAGGTATTCCCTCTAAAGCTAAACGCAAACGGCAGTAGCCCACGCCACTGCCATTCCCATTAATTCTGTTCCGTTTACAATAACTCACCCATCCCAAATACCGCCAATCCCTTGGCAAATTGTTCGGCTACGGCCTGGTTAGCGGCTTCAATATACTGGCCCGTTATGGGGTCAACTACAGTGCGTAATGGCCGGGTGCCTTTCGGGGCACCGATTAATTTTACAATGGCATCGGCAACATCCTGCGGGTTAGGGTTCTTGGTTTGCATCTCCCCGCCCAATGCGGCTACCATTTTGTTAGGCATACTGGCAATTGCACCATACCCCTCAAATACGCTCTGATCAGATGCGGGGTTGTTCTTTTGCTGCATTTCGGTAGGGAAGGCGCCTGGCTCCACAATAGCCACATCAATGCCTAAACGTTTCACCTCGTAATGCAGGCCCTCGCTTATTCCTTCCAGCGCAAATTTGGAGGCCGAATAAATGGTAGCGAACGGGAACGATACCCGACCGAAGCCGCTGGTCACGTTGATGATCAGCCCGTCGGCCTGCTTGCGCATAGTGGGCAGTACCTCTTTGATCAGTCGCCAGGGTGCATAAACGTTGATGTCGAAAGTAGTGTGCACATCGGCCATCGTAAAGCTCTCGGCCACCCCGGTCATGGCGTAACCGGCGTTGTTCACCAGCACATCAATAATGCCTTCTTTGGCCAAAACAGTTTCTACGGCCTGTTTCACGCTCTCATCGTCTGTCAGGCTAACCTCCAAAACAGTCACATTATCTACAGCTGCGAGTGCTTGGGCTTTATCGGCATTACGGCCCTGTGTATCGCGCATGGTGGCATACACCTGATGTCCTAAGGCAGCCACGCTGTGGGCGGCCAGCCAACCAAAACCACTATTTGTTCCGGTTATCAATACGATTTTTTTGCTCATCTTTTTTATTTTTAAATGAATAAGCAAATGTTGAAAATCGCTACAGAAAAACATTTACCATTTGGTAAAAAGCACAGCTAACGGATATTACGGCGTATCCGGCTGAGCGATTGCTGGGTGATGCCCAAGTACGAGGCCACATATGATAGCGGGATGCGGTTGATCAGCTTGGGGAATGCTTCAATAAATGACAGGTAACGCGTGGTGGCATCTTCTGAAACCAGCGGACTGCGCCGCTCCATGGCCAGGGTAAGGCACTTTTTTACCATGTTGGCCTTCATCATTTCCCAGCCCACAATGGTGTTAGATATTTCGTCCCAGTCTTTTTTGTTAAATACCAGTACCTTGCAGTCGGTAACGGCCTGAACATATTCGGAGGCCACCATCTGCGCTTCAAATTTTTGGTTATCAACTACAAAGTTACCTTCGTCTACAAAATAATTGGTGATCTCTTCGCCCTTGTTATTATAATAGCAAAAGCGGAACACGCCTTCCAGCACGAACGCTACATACCGGGGCACCTTCCCGGCTTCCGACAGGTAGTCGTCTTTTTTGAATTCCAGGATTTCAACCTTGCTCAGCAAAAACTCGATCTGCTGTTTGTTCAGGTCACCAAATTGCAGGATAAGATTTATCATCGCTTCCATCACGTAAAGATAGTATACATCGTAAAGCGGACATTTACCATATGGTAAAAAATGAGGCGAGCCGGACAAATCGAGTAAGTTGTCAGAGCAGGTTTTCCTGCAACGCCTGGTAAACAGTTCTCACAGACGCCTGAAAGCCTAAACTGCGTGCCTGCGAGGCATCGGCGTGCAGATACCAGGGATTGATCAGTGGTTCTGCAGATGAAGCCATCGTTTCGCCAACGAGCTGCAATAATTCGTATAATGTTGTTGGTGCCTCATCTGCGATATTAACCACCCTTCCGTCCATGATCCCTTGCAAAGCCATCATGATAGCCGTGAATATATCGCGATGGTGGATCGTACTCATCCGCATAGCCGGATGAAATTTAGCAGCAACTACATGTTTAGGCAAATCTTCCAGGTGGCCGTCACCATCCCCATAAACAAATGGGAAGCGAAGAACAGACCAATTCAATCCGCTTTCACGTAACTCCTTTTCTGCAGCCACTTTGCTGGCCGGATAGGCATGCTGCGGATTAAGCGCATCGTTCTCCCGACCGGGGTGCGGGTTGTTCATGTTGTAAACGTGGCTGGTACTTGCAAAAATGAAGCGGGCATCAGGGGAGTTGCGTTTTACGGCGTCAATGAGGTTTTGTGTACCCTCCAGGTTACTTTTCCAAATCAGGTCCGTGTCCGTTGAGCGGAACACCGCCGCCAGATGAATGATGGCTTTTGCTCCTTTTACCGCTTTTTCCAGCGTTGCAGGAGCAAACAAATCCCCATCTATAGCCGTTACTCCGGCAGCACCCGCTTTGCCACGTACCAGTGCGAAACAATCATATCCTGCTTCAACAAGGCGGGGCAAGAGCCTTGAGCCTACTAAGCCTGTTGCACCGGTTACCAATATTTTACCAAATTGTCTGTCCATAATTAAATTATTTTAGACAAAGGTGGGGCTAATGTATTACCCGGGTACGGACAAAAACCGCTTTTACAAGGACAAATCCCGGTAAAAGCCGGCTATCGTTTTACCGGTTACTTTTTTAAACAAACGTGAAAAATACCCTGGGTCGTTAAAGCCAAGTTCAAATGCCAGTTCTTTTACCGATGTATTTTGGTGATTATACATACGTCGCCTGGCTTCCATGATTAAACGGTCTGTGATAAACGCCTTAGGTGAAACGCCTGAGTGCTGTTTTACAATCCTATACAAACCATCTGTGCTTAAGGCCAGCTTTTCTGCGATCTCGGTTATGGCAGGTTGATTAGTAAGATGATCTTCTACAAATAGTTTAAACCCTAAAAACTTATCAAGGTTTCCTGCCGTATGCTTTTTATGCATTACAAAATAAGCAGCGTTTATTTCTGTAAGCAAGCTGTTCAGGTAAGCCAGAATCAGTTCCGGATCATTATCGGCAGTGCGCAACAACTCATCTAAAATCTTGAATGTACTCCAAAGCCTAAGTGCAGCATCGGGTGGGAAACTGATTTTCTGCTGGTTCAGGGGATTGAGCAGGAATGGGAACTTTCCCGGCAATCGGGAAAGGCACTCGTCGTCGAACCCCAGTTTATAGTAGTTTGCGCTATGGCGGATTGTAGCCAGTTGCCTAAGCTGGTGGGGCAAAGCAAAAAAAAGTTCATGTTTGCCAATTTCGATAGTTTCCCCGTCGATAACCTCCTGACTATTCCCGTGTAGCACGAAAAGAAAGAAATAATAAGGCAACCGTTGGGCAGAACCGTTGTGAGCCACAGATTCCGGCGATACATGCCCGAACTCCGGGGAAACGATACGTATAGAGAGCCCTTTGTTTTGACTTAGATTTTTAGGAAAAGTGTTAATAGGCATAACTGCTAACGATTATCATTAAGCAAAGTTACAATTAACTAATTAGGGTGTGGTACAAATCAGAACCTACAGCTTGTTTCAAGATTACATCCCTTAAATGGTCTTCATGTTCATTAGCCCATTGCCCTAATGTAGCGATCACGGGGATTAACGTCTTACCAAATTCAGTAAGGCTGTATTCTACCTTTGGCGGTACAACTGGATAAATTTTTCTCGAAACCAGGTCGTGTTTTTCCAATTCATTCAACTGAATATTCAAAGCCCTGCGTGAAGCATCGGGAATTTTGCGTTGCAGTTCGCTTGGGCGCTGATGACCTTCATTGATGAACCACAGCAAACGGATTTTCCATTTGCCATAAAGAACTTCTCCAATCAGATCAAGTCCACAATTCAAGTTCGGCTGAATCTTTCTTTCGTACATTTTATAAAGTTACATCTATGTTCCAGATCATGCAATAGGGGAATAATTTATCCCTATACGAATCGTAATGCCGTACTTGTGTAAACTGTTTTTACACCTCAATTTTGTGTTATAAACAATCGTAAAAATGGAACAATTTAATTTCAACAATGAACTGTCAGGCAAGATAGCCTTAGTAACGGGTGGTACAAAAGGAGCCGGTAGAGCAATTGCAGATAGGCTTTTACAAGCTGGTGCAACTGTTATTATCACTGCAAGAAACGCACCTGAAGAAGAAAACAGCAAGTTGCATTTCATTGCCTCTGATTTAAGTAAAGCAGAAGGCGCGCAAAAAGTAGTCAGCGAAGTGTTATCGTCATATGGGAGGCTTGACATTCTTGTAAACAACCTGGGTTCTTCATCCACACCCGCTGGTGGCTTTGCCGCATTAACTGATGAAGATTGGGAATCAACCCTGCAAGCTAATTTGCTTGCTCCTGTAAGGCTTGACAGGGGATTTTTACCACAAATGATAGGTCGAAAAAGTGGTGTAATTATTCACATCGCTTCAATACAAGGCAAATTGCCGCTGTATGATTCTACTTTGCCGTATGCTGCTGCAAAAGCAGGATTGATCAATTACAGTAAAAGTTTATCAAATGAAGTTACGCCAAAAGGTGTTCGTGTACTTACTGTTTCGCCGGGATGGATAAATACATCAGCATCGATAGCCTGGTTGGGCGAGATCGCAAGAAATGCAAATAGTACTGTAGAAGAAGCTCAGCAAGGGGTTATGGATGCATTGGGTGGAATACCTTACGGCAGGCCCGCCGAACCGGAAGAAGTAGCTGAGTTCGTAGGTTTTCTTGTTTCACCAAGAGCCAACTACTTGACAGGAACAAATTTTGTTATTGACGGCGGAACTGTACCGACAATTTAATAACCTCAAAAATAAATAATAATGAATTTACCAAAAGTAATAGCTGAGTTAGTAACAGCACAAAACAACTTTGACAGCGTTGCTTATGCAAAATGTTTTTCCGAAACAGCCGTAGTTTATGATGAAGGCAAAACGCACAAAGGACGAAAAGAGATAGAACGTTGGATTGCGGATGCCAATGAGCGATACCAGGCTACAATGCAGCCCATAAGCTTTGAAGAAAAAGAAACGGAAAGCGTTTTGAAAGCTGAAGCTTCAGGAAAATTTGACGGAAGCCCTATTGTGTTGAGTTATCATTTAGAAATAGCTGACGAATTAATATGGTCATTGGAAATTACGGGATAATGTTACATTTTGCAAGTCAATTTTACAATTGAAGATAACAATATACCAGCAACTTTAAAAAATCAAACGGGGAATGATCTGGCGACCATCCCCCGTTCTGAAATAACGCTGTCGGCTGATTAACATATACGACAAAGCTCCGGGTAAAAATTAAGGGCAGGTTTTCTCAAAAGTCCAACTTATTTTATTGAGTGGTCCATGCTAATGGCATTTTAACTTAAATTGCCGTGTATTGCCCGAATCCCGATCTTCGTTTGCGTACGTATTTTGAAGGTTGCACTGCGCATCTAGCTGAAGGACTGCCGGAAATCCAACGGGCTTTGTTTCGTCTTACTCTTAAATAGTTTATTGAACGACTGAGGATGCTCAAAACCAAGTTGATAGGCAATCTCACTTACAGACATCCGCGTTGTAGATAATTTTTCTTTGGCCTTCCCGATCAGTTTCTCGTGGATAATCTGTTGCATCGTCTGGCCGGTCAGTTGTTTTAGTAAACTGCTTAAATACTTAGTGGAGATGTTCAGGGCATCGGCAAAGTACTGTACGGTGGGCAGCCCTTCAGAAAGCAGCGCTTCATTGTTCAAATACATGGTTAAGCGCTCTTCCACCTGGTTTAATACCTGATGGTTGGTGATCTTTCGGGTGATGAACTGACGCTGGTAAAAACGTTCCGCATAATTGAGCAAGGTTTCCAGGTGTGAGATAATAATGTCCTGGCTGAACTTATCCATATTGGCATAATATTCAGTTTTAATATTCTTGACCAGGTCATTGATCACCACCTCTTCCTTATCCGAGAGAAATAGCGCCTCACTGGTTGCATAGCTGAAGTATTCATATCGCCTGATCTTGCTAGCAAGCGATGTATTCCAGAGAAAGTCAGGATGTACGAAAAGCATCCAGCCATCCAGGTTAGGGGGCACACCATTCTCTTCGCCACGAAGGATCTGGCCGGGAGACATAAAAGCCATCAGCCCTTCATCAAAATCGTATTTCTGTTGCCCGTAATGTAAGCCATCACAGCCTCTTTTCATGGATATCACGTACAGGTCGAAAACGACTGCATCTATACCCGTGTCATTTCTCAGGCCTTTCAGGTCAACGATGCTGATCAGCGGGTGATGGGGTTTAGGAAGGCCCATCAAACGGTGTATTTCTGTTATGGAACTAATCCGGTAAAGTTTACTGTTAGCCATGTTGCATTTATTTAATTTTAAACGGGTACTTGAGCCATATCATCACTAGTGGCATTACCAAAAACGGGATCTCAATCAACGCAATGCGGTAATTTCCTGCCCGCAGCGCCAGCCCCATGATCATAACGATCAGGAACGCATTTAGCATATTGCCCAGGAAAAAGGTGTTAGGGATAAGTAAAAGTACGCCGACCACTATGGCTACAGCAGCCAGATACGGAGTGAACATTTCGCTAATCCCTAAACTTTCCATCATCTTTACAGACTCCGGATTGTTATGGTAATATACGGAATCCCAGGCATGTTTGAAGCTAAGCGTTACCGAAATGAGCAGCAACGCTGCGGAAACAATATTTTTTATCATGGTTTAGTTAAGGACAAAAGTGTTCATGATGCAGGCTCCGAGTATAGCGATCGGTATGCCGATTATTGCGCTTTTTAAAGCCCTTTTAGCCTTATTTGGATATACGTTCCGATGTCTGAAATAAAGGAAGAATCCTACAGGGGGAAGGGCATTGGACACGACGAACCAAAACCGCGACAGTTGATCTTTATTATCTTTCATGAGAATTGATTTTATGATTAATACTACTTAACTCTTTTCCATTTAAATGATTTGCCCACTAAGGGTATACCCTTGTAACCCCGGGTTTCAAGATCATTGGCACCTTTCAGTTTACCTTTAATACTATACGTATTCCCATCCTGTACACTGTACAGTGTACCATCCACGTATTCGCCATCTTTATAGGCAAGATCCGTGATATGGGTAAGGCCTTGCACAGACCTGCCCCGGAGTTTTTCATTGGGATTTTTAACGTCCTTCTTAGCCGTTTTGCCATCTGCTTCGAACATCTCTTTCGACCACAAGAGTTTGGCGGAGTACTTGTTGCCTGTTTTGAATACCTCGATCTTGTAATCATCACATTTCCAGGTGCCTATAATCTGATCTGCAGGTAATTTCTGAGCGAAGGATGCTAGTGATAACAGCAGCGTAAACACTGCTAAAATTGTTTTTTTCATATCTGATTGTTTATTGTTGATTATTCAATTTTTTAAATTTCTCGAATTCTTTGTGCCCTAACTTCATCAATTGATTAGGCATCAGCCTGCTTAAAAATTTGATCACACCTACCAGGAACGGTCTGATCTCAGGCTTGTCGTTCAGCAGCCCTTTAATGGCCACACCAACCAGTTTATCCACATCCATCATTTGGCTCGGATTAGGTGGCAAAACCCAATCATTCTGGAGATTGGTATTTACGCCCGGAGGGACCAGTTCGAACACCTTTACATTGGTTTTGTTCAATTGCAGGCGCAGGGCAAGGGTATAAGCATGAACGCCCGCTTTTGAAGCACTATAAACCGGAGCGGTGGAGTAAGGCATAAAAGCAATGGCAGAGGAAACATTCACAATGGCCGCCGAACGCTTTTTGATCAGGTGTGGCAAAAACTGATGGACCATCCGGATCGTTCCCGTGAGGTTAATATCAATTTCACGGGTAATGTTTTTCAGGTCCTTGTCAGCGTCCTGAACGTCAAGCAACCGCATTTCACCTGCATTGTTGATAATCATATTCAGATCTGGGAATTGCTGTGTTACCTCTTCATAGAGGCGCTCAATATGGTGCGGATCACTCACATCGCTCTGAAAGATGTGTATTTTGGGGAAGCGCCATTTGGTATCATTTAAGGCTTCCTGTTTACGACCTGTAACGATGATGGTTGAACCCTGCCGGGTAAGTTGTTTAACAAGTTCCAGCCCTATACCGCTGGTTCCTCCGGTGATCAGGATGGTGCTGTTCTTTAAATCCATGTTTTTCTCATTATTGTTGATGCAAAGTTCAGCCAATGGAAACGATGAGATGTATCCAAAAGTCGCGAGGTTGTAGTAAAAAGGAATATTACTGGTTTAATCCCAAACCATAAGCATTGTTGCCAAATCAACATGGTTAAAGTGCTCAGAAAGCAATTTTTTCAATCTGACAAGGATCTGGCGATGGACTTTGCAAAATTGTAAACTTCAGTATTGGACAGCCTGGAAAGGCCAGCAAAGGACTGCTTCTGATTACCCCTTCTTTACCTGTTGTTTACCCTTTCTTGCTACCAAGTTAACCCCAGGGTTACCCCAGGCTTACCTATTCTTTACCTTTTGGTTACCTAAAAGGTAAAGCCAATGCCTGTT